>Ga0187856_1000043_pt1 | contig 115080 bp, 110 predicted proteins | sample June2016WEW_8_40_FD_132443 | JGI IMG/M metagenome (GOLD analysis project Ga0187856, IMG submission 132443) | Peatland microbial communities from SPRUCE experiment site at the Marcell Experimental Forest, Minnesota, USA - June2016WEW_8_40 | ecosystem: Environmental > Terrestrial > Soil >... | reverse complement strand
GTGTGCTAAAGCCACAAAACCTGAGCGCGCTGCACGCCGCGGCGCGGCGCCGTATGCGACTTGCGCAACCGCTCCAACAAATCGCGTTCGTTGGGCACTAATAGCAAGGGGGGACGAGTCGATCTTCGCGGCATGCCCTGAGCATAACATGCTTTTTATCTTAATAGATATATTTCAATGAAACGATATACTAGAATTCAGGATCGAAAATCCGAGTTGATATGTCGGCGTGCAGTTTCCATCCTAAATCTCCGCGGACTCGCCTTCCGCAAGGAGAAAGGAAAGGTCGTTATGACGCCACAGAAGAGCCCGCATAAGATTGTCAGGACCAATGGCAAAGGCAAGCCTCCACTTGCTTCGCAAACGAGAAGACTAAGGTCGTCGATTGGGCAGCATTCCTCGGAGGAATCTCGCGCGGGAAAACCGTTCTAGAATACGGCGCGAACCGCACGATCTTCGTGCAGGGAGACCCTGCGGATTCCGTGTGGTATCTCCATCACGGCAGGGTGAAACTCGCGGTGACCTTCCAACAAGGCAAGGAAGCGATCGTCAGCATCCTGAGCGACAACGAGTTCTTCGGCGAGGGATGACTGGCCGGCCAGCCGTGCGCATCTCCACGGCGACGGCGGTGACGGATTGCACTCTTTACCGAATCGAGAAGGCGCTGATGGTGGGTCTGCTCCACGAGCAGCACGGTATCTCGGAATTGTTCATCGCGCATCTGCTTACCCGCAACACTCGCTTTGAAGAGGATCTGGTCGACCAGCTTTTCAACTCCAGCGAGAAGCGCCTGGCCCGGATTCTCTTATTGCTGGCGCATTTTGGCAAGGAAGGCCGAGTAGAAACTGTCCATCCTGGAATCAATCAGGAACACCTGGCCCAAATGGTCGGCACCACCCGGTCACAGGTCAGTCATTTCATGAAGAAATTCCGGTCGCTGGGCTTTATCGATTACGCGGGCAACGGCGGGTTGACGATTAACAGTCTCTTGATTCCTTGATAACTGATCACTTATTTCGCCGGCCCAAATCAATGGTCTGGTCGCCTACACGCTCATATTGTCGCTGTAATTTCCCTTGCCGTGGATAGATGGGCGGAAGTGATTTATGCCGGATACGGTCATGGAAGAACGACCTGTCTATCTAATTTCGCGCCAGCGAGAAGTACGCTGCCGGTTGTGGTATCGGGTCACGCCTTTCCGCGACGGGCTATATCGGTACTTTTTAGTTTGGACCGAGGAACTTGAGTAGTCTCCTTCTGGCGACACTCCCAATTAGTGCGCGAGGAAACCGGAATTTCCATTATCCACTTTCCGCCGACCCAAAAGACACTCCGAACCGCCGCCCGATTCTCACCGAGGCCGAGCCGCTGGGGATGGCACCCGAATGGAATGAAAAAAGGACTCCCCTTCACCAAAACCAAGTCGGGCTCCTGAACTGCCTAAAGTCGTCTGGCCGTTGTGGAATGGCGGCAAGACTGCCAACTAAGTGGCGTTTCCGGGTACCCTGACCTTCGGTCTATTTGCCTGGAGTTCCCGCTCTACCTGAAGCCAGTCACCGACCTCGTCGCCTGGGTTGGTGCCTCGTTTGAGGTAGATTTCATGGCTCGGCGTCTCACGTCATCTTCCGTAATGGTCGGTTGCTTCAACACGACCTTCTGAGTTGCGGGAAGAGGAGCCCGTTGTCGTTTCGTCGCTGTGCGTCCCATATGGGGCACCCTCCATTCAATAATTTTTGGTGATAGAAATAAGGTATCTAATGCCGAATATTGAGATCATCGAGAGCGTAAGACAAATCTAATTTGAGTCCCGGGATCGAATGGCCGATGCCTCTTTAAGGAGGTAGGCACATGTGGCGACCCGGGATGGAATTAGCGGGAACGATTGTTCTTTTGGAATTACTTGCCGCGGGAGGGGTAAGAGGTGGGCAAAATCAGGGTACGGCCGGCGATCTTGCTGAGGTGGGAGTAATTAGTGCGACGGGGCCTGAGTGGCCCTCGGCCAACCCTCGAAACCTGGATAATCTCCCCCTTCCACACTTATTCAGCGAAGGAGGGGGGTACAACGGGACGGGTATTGGGATCAGAAGTCAGCCGCGGGAGTCGAAGCCTATCACAAACCGACGTTCTCCGTTGTTGATAGGGCTCTACGTCTCGCAGGGTGTCCTCCAGGGGCTTGACGCTCAGTCTACGATCCGGGCGCTCCACACCGGCTCAGCGCAGGAAGCAAACCCCATCGTCCGTCCCTTTGCGTCGCAGCCGGCGGCCCTTATTGCTTTCAAGCTGGCAATAGCCGCTGGAACTATCTACGGAATCGACAGGCTGCACAAATTTCATCCGCGGCTGGCGACGAGCATGTTGGGCGCTATCAACGGCGGGTATGCTTTTCTTGTCCAGCGCAACTATCGAAGCTTTCCCACTCGTTGACCCAACACACACTTCTTCGGTCTGGGATGAACTACAGTCTTTGCAGGCTTGTTGTGGAATGATCGCCCGGCGGCCCCTCGCAGAGACTGGCGATGGTGAGACTTGCGCCACTATCGCCCCCGTGCGGGGGGCGGCAGCGAACCTCTCTACGGGGAAGGCCTTCTTGCCCAAGGCCTCCCTATCGCCGTCTCCCCGATTGCCCGGGCGCTGATGACCCTCGTAGATTCAGGAAACACGGGAAACGCCGAGTATGGCCAAGCGCTGATTTCCCGCTAGCCCCGCTGAACCAAGCTGGCCGGATACTATGGTTTGCTGGGGCTGACAGGGCCTCTCGTAGCCAACGGAATGGCGATTGCCGCCGCCGTCCCCGCTGCAATACCGCCCACCAGCCAGATGGACTCTGCTTCGCTGAGCGATCCAATGTGCCAACCCACCTTGGCGACGCTTCCCGGTCCATGCCCACCGCCACCCACATTGGTTAGTTCGACTTGACTTTGTAACTGGGCATCTGATGGTTGCACCGGCGCGGTGGGGGGCAGCCCGCGGGGTACGGTCGTGGACTCGCCGGCATGCAATGTGACCTGCCCGGCAATAGCTGGATTGATGTTCTGAACTGAACATAGACCTTCTAAACAGTACACTTCGGTAACGTTAGGATACGCATGGACGAGAAGCGCGCTGCCTACCCCGCCGATTATTGCCGTCTGGGTTTGCACCTGAAAGCTCCCGCCGGGCTGGGTGCCTTTCGCTACCTCGGCGCGCATCAGCCCCTGTGTTAGCTCTACCTGAGTCTGCTGCGCCAGCGGGTCATGATTGATAATCCTCATGACCGAGCCAGCGCCGACGTTCAAGAAGGAACCGTCCAGAAGCTCAATCCGAACTCGGCCGGTTACCAAAGTGCGGACGACATCTTTCTCGTTGATAGCGTCGCTCAACTGCAACGGAATCTCCGCACCCCGTCCCTGCCGCTGTAAGACCCCCTCCCCGATCGCGTTCCTGACGACACCAGTTGGTCCTGCTGAGCTCGGCTCGCCTTCTGCCCTTTCTTGCGAGGGAACTCCGACCGAAGAGACCGGGATGGCTGCATATTTCCCCTCGGGTAGGATATAGCTGCCGAGCGAGTCCGACGTTCTGACAAGGAGATTCCCCTTCATGGCGCCAGCCACGGTTTCCTGCTCCTTCGACAGCGCCACCTCGAAGCGGGAGTTCCCATCTTGCGAAGGCGCAAACTGGAACTTCGAAGTGGTCACCACCAGCGTGGGTTTGCCGGCGCTCTCCGAAACCACCGCGCCCGCCAGCAACTCCGCTTGCACCTTGTCGCCATCAGCAAGAAAACGAACGGAGCTATTTCCCGCGATTTTCAGTTTCGCTCCCGACTTGAGCTCTACAAGGGCGCTTCCACGGTCGGAGGTGGCAAGTACGTCGCCACTGAGAATGGTCTCTGACTCTGGGACAGCTACCCCCCTCAAACTCGTAGCGTTGGAGTAAAGAATACGGCCAAGTTGTTGTTCTCCTGCCGACAGGGCTTCGGACGAGACCAAAAGCAGGCATCCCAGGACACTTGCAAGGAAAATCCAAGTTCGAGATTTCGCTGGCATCGTTACCTCCTCCGGGGACATTAACGATATAGCGCTTGCTCATAATATTATCACTTTCGACCGGACCGCGACACAACGAAATTACAAATCCCTGCGGCCGTCATGGCGAGCGTTGCCGGGGCTTGGAAGCGCGTGCATTGCAATCGAGATGCCCAGTCAGGCTAGGACATAACTCTGCACGATTGACACTCGGAACTCCAGAGCCGGGAGGACGGCCGGGAAGGCCACCAGCGCCACCAGAAGAGAATTCACGAAGAAGGGACCAAGGCCAATCAAGAGAGACTTGCGGACTTTAAGCGCAGGCTCATGAATAACGTACCCCCTGGGGTTCCCGAAGCGGAAGTAGCACACATCCAGAACCGCCACTCCCGACCAGCGGCAAATAAGCTGCTCCACGACTTCGTGGGCCACCACGCCCGGGAACGTCAGCAGGGCTATAATTTGGCTGGAGATTGCCAGACCCATTCACTTCACTCCGGCTCGTTACATTATCTCGTCAATAATTTTGTTGACCTGATTGGCTGCTTCCTTGGGATTGTCCCGCCCCCAGAGAGCGCCCAAAATCCAGATGGCTTGCAAAGTATTGCCGCTGCGGTAAGAAGAAATCCCCAAGTGCGCCAGAGCCAGCGGTGAGTCGAGGTAGGTTTCGAGCACAGTTTCGTATTCCTGGATCGCCCGTCCGAAGTTCTTGGCTCTTTCGGCGCTTTGGGCATCTTGATAGGCAACGGTGACGCGCAGAGTTTCGGGGCAATAGGTTCCGGCGTAGATGGCCGCCATCAGCACGAGCGCGCAAAGCAGTTTAATGACGCAGGGGACTTCGCGGCGTGAAAGCCTGCGACGGCAGTCACAGCAAAGGGGAAATGCGTACTCTTCGTCGATGTAGCGTGAACTACAGCCTTGGTAGGCTTTTCCCGGAATGACCGCCCTTCGGGCCGTTGCAGGACCGGTGATGGTAAAACTTACGACACTACAGCAGCCGTGCGCGGGCAGTAGCGAGCGTCTTTACGGGGCAGGCCTTCTTGCCTGGGTTCTCCCCTATTGCCATTTGCCCGCCTGCACGGACCCCAAAGACCGTTGTAGATTCAGCCCACACGAAATGCCCCGAGTAAGGCCACGCGTAGATTTCCCGCTAGCCCCGCTGACCTAAGCCGGCCGGATACTATGGCGCGCTGAGGCTGGCTGGGCCTGACGTAATCACCGGGGGCAGTACGGCGATGGCCGTCGCGGTGGTGGAGGCGGCGGTGGCGGTGGTGGAGGCGGCGGTGGCGGCCGTCGCGGTGGTGGCGGTGGTGGCGGTGGCGGTCTAAAGGCCAATGCCCGTCCCGGCAAGATGGGATTTGCTTCACTGAGCGATCCAATGTGCCCAGTCACCTTGGCAGCGCCTCCTGGTCCTCCGGGCCCACCGGCTGCTGAGGTTGAAGGTTTCACGTTGGTTTGGTTGATTTGGCTTTGCAACTGGGTAGGTAACGCTCGCAATAGCGCGGTGGGGGGCTGCCTGCGGGGTACGGTACCAGCTTGTCCGGCTGAGGTCGCACCGCCTCCTGCCTTTTCTTGCGAGGGGAAACCGTCCGAAGAGGCAGGGAAGGCCGCATATTTCCCCTCTGGTAGGATATAGTTGCCGAGCGAGTCCGGCGTCCTGACAAGGAGATTTCCCTTCATCGCGCTAGCCACGGCTTCCTGCTGCTTCGACAGCGCCACCTCAAAGCGGCAGTTGCCCTCCTGCGAAGGCGCAAACTGGAACATCGAAGTGGTCACCACCAGCGTAGGTTTGCCGGCGCTCACCGAAACCACCGCGCCCGCCAGCAACTCCGCTTGCACCTTGTCGCCATCACCAAGAAAACGAACGGAGCTATTTTCCGTGATTTGCAGTTTCACTCCCGACTTTAGCTCTACAAGGGCGCTTCCATTGTCGGAGGTGGCAAGTACGTCGCCACTTAGAATGGTCTCTGACTCTGGGATAGCTACCCCCCTCAAACTCGTAGCGTTGGAGTAAAGAATACGGCCAAGCTGTTGTTCTCCTGCCGACAGGGCTTCGGACGAGACCAAAAGCAGGCATCCCAGGACACTTGCAAGCACAATCCAAGTTCGAGACATTGCTGGCATCGTTTCCTCCTCCGGGGACGTTACTGAAACAGCCTCCTCATACTTATACCGCATACTTATACAGCTTACGACCGGACCGCGACACAACGAAATTACAAATCCCTGCGGCCGTCATGGCCTTGGGATTTGCTGGACGGAATCACGGCAGGCTAACAACGAATGACTTTCCCCTGCCCTGCCCGAACATTCCTGGTGGCGTTTCGCGTGTCTACCACTAGAGGGCCTTCCGCTACCACCAACCGCTGCCTGCCAACTTCGTCCGCCACCGACTGACTGGAGAGGAGCTTGATGTAGCTCTCGCCACGCCCGAGCCGCCTACCCTTCTCGAGGTCGATATCAAATCCGGAAGTGGCAAATCCCGGGCGCGCGAAGGAAAGAGCCAGGGGCAGCCCGACGTAGCCCATCCCGATAATGCCCACGCCGGCGGATTTCGCTTCACACTTGGCGGTGAGTGCCTCCACGACCTTTTTTTCGTTCAGGGCTCTTAAAGCGGTGGCCATAATCAAACCTCTTGATCAACCGGAGGATCTTTTAGCGGAGAACAATCAGCAAATTCCAGTGGCAGGTCTATCCGGGTGCTCGCCTTCGGTAACTGTCAAAGGACGGAGGCAAGTGTGAAGGCAATGGCAACTCGTTTTCATCCCGAAGTACCCGGTCCAGACCGGGAAGCAGGTGGAACTTGACCCTGATGACCTCACAGCGTTGAATGAGTTCCAGCACTCGATTAGGGTCAATCGACTTGGCGCAAATCATCAAGTCGGTCACCTTGTAGCGGGCACAGAGGATTTCCAGGTTTGCCGAGTTTCCCAAAACCCGGCATCCCGCCAATAGCCTTCGGTTCTTTGTCGGGTCGTCGTCCAGGAACCCAACCAGGCTCATGTGTGGGTACTGACGAATGCGCTGGGCGGTCGTCAACCCCTGCAGGCCGGCACCGAGAATCAGGACGCGGCGCGCTTCTTCGGGAAGGGGTTGGTAATGACGCTGCAGCACATAGAGCATGCGGCGCAAACTGCGCAGTCCCAGGCCGACGCCGAGGGCGAGCAAATATTCCAGGGTGATGATGCTCAACGGCACGAGGAACATGACCGCTTTCCACGAGGTTGTGGGCAGCCCCACGCGGATCATGAACAGGACCAGCGTGACGGGGGCAAGTGCCGCCGCCAGATAGGAAGCGTCGTCAAGGGTGACGTACCGCCACATCATGTCGTAAACCCCCAGGCAGCGGTTCACCACCACCCGCAAGGACGGAATGAAGGCCACGAACAACCACATCTGCCGGCGATACAAATCCGGAAACCAACCTTCAGCTTCATATCGGAAGGTATAAGCTAACCACGCCGCACCCATGTATACTGCAAGGTCAAGCAACATCTGTGCACCACGGGTGTAAGGCCGCACTTCCCGCCCAAATATATGTAGCCCTCTGGCCGGAGACTTCCCCGGAACACAGACCAGCAGGAAGGTCATCAGCAGCAGTTTCAAGTCCAGCAGGAAGGTCAGGTTCTGCACATACTCGCAATCGAGAGAACGTTTTTGCGGGAGCAGGTCCGTGCGAAAGACCACCTGCGGGTTGGCTTGCCGGGCACAGTAGTCAGCCTCCATGCGATGGTGAATGGAAGCATAGGAAGTTACCCCCGGCCGGACGCTCAGCAGGATGCGCTCGCCGGGATCGTCCGGATCGACCTCACTCGGTACCCGGGGCCGCGGCCCCACAAGACTCATATCGCCCCGCAGCACGTTAATGAATTGCGGCAATTCGTCCAGCTTGGTGCGCCGCAGGAAGGTGCCCACTGGGGTCAGGCGCGGATCACGTTCGACCACCACGGATGAACCGAGCGCTTCGGCTCCCTGCACCATCGTCCGAAACTTGTAGAGCGTAAACGGACGCCCGAGACCCCCGACTCGATTCTGGCGAAAGAGCACCGGTCCGCGGGAGGTCAGGCGCACCAGCAGCGCACAAAAGATCAGCAGGGGGCTTGAGATTGCCAGACCGGCAATAGACGCAGCAATATCGAAGAGACGTTTCCCCCGCCGCACATAGAGAGAGGGGCTGGCATCAGCAGAAACCGCCCCGGGCACGTCGGACTTGCCGAAATTAGTTGTGAAGGTCGCCATAGTTTTTAGGGGGATTCAGGAGTTTAGAGTATTCGGAGCTTTCGCCCGCGACGCAAAAGCATCTTCTCAGATGGGCAGATGGTCGGGCGCTTCGATGCCCGCGGCGGGAGGTCGCGCATCCACCCGTTTCGCTGCGTGCCTGGAAGTGACTTGATCTACCAGCGTCTGGACAATGCGGGCGGAGGCATGGCCATCCCAGAGCTTGGGGACATGTCCCTTCTTCCCTTCACCCCGAAGGACCTTTCTCGCTTCCTCGACCAGACGTCTGCCATTCAGCCCGACTAACAGGTTGCTACCCTCGCTTAGGGTAATAGGCCGCTCGGTGTTCTCTCGGACGGTCAGGCAAGGAATCCCCAGCGCTGTGGTTTCCTCCTGCACACCCCCGGAGTCGGTAATCATCAGCGTGGTTTCGCTCTGAAGTCTCAGAAACTGCAGGTAGCCCATCGGCGGAACGACGCGTATGCCGTTGGAAGCGTCTTGCAACGAGCCGCAGAACCCGCCTTCCACCATCTTGCTTTGTGTCCGGGGGTGGACGGGAAAGATCAGAGGGACTTCTTTCGCAATCACTTCCAACGCTGCCCAGATCACGCGAAACGTCGCCAAGTTGTCTACAGTTGAAGGCCGATGGAGGGTCACCAATCCATACGGACCCGTCAAGTCGACGCGGGATTTGCCCCGCGCTTCGAGTTCATGGGGGATCGGAAAGTGCTTCGCCCGGGGGAGGAAGCGTTGCAGGGCGTCAATCATGACATTGCCGACCAGAAAGATTCTCTCCTCGGGTCGGCCTTCTCTTAGCAGGTTCTCCACGCCGCTGGGCTCCGTGACGAAAAGAAAATCCGATATGGCATCGGTGAGAACGCGGTTGACCTCTTCCGGCATCGTTCGGTCAAAGCTCCTCAATCCTGCTTCCACATGCGCGAGGGGTAGGCCCATCTTTACTGCGGTGATGGCCGCGGACAGGGTGGAATTGACATCCCCAACCACAACCACGAGGTCGGGTTGCGTCTTCTCCATCACCCGCTCCAGTCGCAGCATGATTTCGGCTATCTGCGCGACCGTTGTGCCGGAGCCCACTCCCAGGTTGAGGTGAGGCACGGGGATTTGGAGGTCCTCGAAGAAAGCCTTGGACATCTCATAATCATAGTGTTGCCCGGTATGGACCAGGATTGCTTCCATCTCGGGATAACGGCTCATTTCGTCCAGGAGAGGTGCAACCTTGACGAAATTGGGTCGCGTTCCAACCACCGTGAGAATGCGCATTAGCGTTGTACCTAAGTCATCCGCTGGATTGAGATTCTGTCAGGGCTTGCCGCAGAGAGACCTGGCAGTCCGAGGGTTCAATGAACCGCCAATCCCGGCCTTCGATCTTCCCCACTCTCTTCCGCCGTGATCGCCACTGGGCGAGCGCCACCGCCGAGCAATGACTCGCGAATCCGGAACGTCGCCAGGGTCGTTGCCCAGAGGCTCTCAAAAGGTATCGGGGTAGGCGCTTTCCCGGCAACGGCGTCGACGAAACACCTCACTTCTTCCTCGTGCCCTTTGTCCTGTTGAAACAGGGACTTGCTGTGGCGCTGGTTCGAATGATGGAAGTAGGACTTTCGGAAGTCTTCACAAACCGCAGTGCGGCCCCGGCCGAAGACCTCCAACCGTTCTTTGGGAACGCTCGCGTCACCGGACGCCAGGTACAGGATTTCTCCCTTCGAGCCGTCTGCCAGGGACACCTGAATGTGGACATTGCTTTCGTCCGCGCCCTCGCCGATCGCCCAGGCTTCTACTACGATGGGTAGCGCCTCACTTAGAAACGCGAACAAATCCACAAAGTGGCAGACCTCGCTGATCACGCGCCCGTGGCCCTGTTCAGGATCCTGCACCCAGTGTCCTTCCGGCAGGCGCCCCGCATTGATCCTGTAGAGGAATGAAAGCGGCCCGCGACCGGTGCTGAAAAAATCCTTGCACTGCCTTGCAAAAGGCGAAAAGCGGCGATTGAAACCTGCGCAGAGGATCCGATCCGAGCGCGCGTAGAGTCTCGAGATTTCATCCAGCTCTTGTTCGTTCACGCACAAAGGCTTCTCGACGAAGACGTGCTTTCCACTTTCGAGGGCCGCCAAAACCATCGGACCGTGCAAGTGGTGTCGCGTGCCGATGAACACGGCATCAATGTTCGGATCGTGCAGTACCGCCAAGGCGTCGGTCGTGCAGTATTGGAACCCGAAGCTTTTCCCCACCCGGCTGGCGGAGAGGCCCGTGGCATTGGCCAGGCCAATCATTTCAAGGTTGTCGAGCTTCCGCAATGCCGGAAGCAGTTTCGCGCGGCTGAAGCTGCCCGCTCCAATCCAGCCGATTCTGATCTTGCCAGGTCTGGGACTGGTGACCGTTCTTTCAGAAGGGGGGGGGCGAAGTTCCAGGCGCCGGGAAGACGCTCCGGGCCTGGAATAGTCAATCAGAATGGCCATGTATTTCTCTGGCCGTTTTCCGGTGAGCAGTTCGTAAGCTTCGGGGGCCCGGGCAATCTCAAAACGATGGGTGACCAGGCGGGTGAGGTCAATCTTCCTGGCCGCCACCAGGTCCAGGAAGGCCTGCATGTTTCTCTTTTCCGTCCAGCGCACGTAACCCCGCGGGTAATCAATCCCTTTCTCCTCGTAGGCCGGGTCATAACGGCCGGGACCGTACGAGCGCGAGTACCGCACCTGCAGTTCCTTCTGGTAGTAATGCTCCCGGGGGACATCGACGCGAACGTCCCCCACGACAACTACGACACCCCGGTCGCGAGCGATCTGCCCGGCCAGGCCGATGGGCTGGTTGGACTTCGTCGCCGCGGTGATAATGACCGCGTCCGCGCCCCCCGCCCTGGGCAGGGCATCTTGGGAGATAAACTCGGAATTCAGAAAGGCAAAGGCAACGCCCAATTTCCGCGCCAGTTCCGCGCGGTCGGGATCGGGATCGACTCCCCACACCGTACACCCCGCGGCCTGCAGAATTTGTGCGGTAACCAGGCCCACCAATCCCAGGCCCAGCACCGCCACGTGTTCGCCGATCTTCACCTCCGCCACGCGCACGCCCTGCAGCGCGATCGAACCCAGCGCCACGAAGGACGCGGAATCGTAGTCCACGTTTTCCGGAATTTGCACGCACAGGTTCCTGGGAACCCAGATCAATTCGGCGTGACTGGCGTAACCCAAGCCCGCGCACGCCACGCGCTGACCGACCTGAAACTCCTGCGCACCCTCTCCTACCTCCAGGATTTCCCCTGCCGCGCTGTAGCCCAGGGCCACCGCCCGGTCCAGCTTGGCGCGTACGGTGGCCACGACGCTCGAGACCCCGGTGGTTCGCAGGCGCTGGAACAGACTCTTCACCAAGTCAGGACGTTCCAGCGCCTTGCCCAGCAGGCTCATGCCGCCCAGTTTCACGGTGGCGCGTTCCGTCCCCGAGCTGATAAGTGAGGCCACAGTTCTTACCAGAACACCGGCCGGCTGACACCCGGGGGCGGGTACCTCCTCCACCGCAATTGCGTGCGTCCGCAGATCCTGCAAGAGTTGTTTCATGGTTGTCCTGCTTGGGAGGCGCGATCACTCCGGGAGAGCTGGGCCGCGCTGTCCCGTCGCACCAGACTAGAGTCCCTTTTCATGACGGGGTCCAATAGCGGAGGGCTTGAACGCTGGCCCCTGGTTTGTCAATCCTTAATTCTGAATCCTGCTCTTTCCGGGAACGCCGGCGGCTCCGCGACGGCAAGAAGCTTTCGACGAGCGCACAATTCGTTCAGCAGGCTTAGGTATTTAGCGGCTTGCGTCGGGCGCAGGTATTTTTCCAGCACTGCCTGTCTTCCGTTTCGGCCCAGGACCTGGCAGAGCGACGGTTCATTCCGCAGCTTGAGAATTGCCGCCACCATTGCCTCGGGGTCTTCAGGCCGTATGGCCAATCCGGCGTGGCTCGCGAGAAGAATCTCCTTCGCTTCTCCCTCGACGCCCAGGATCGTCGGCTTCCCCGCTGCCATCGCCTCGAACATTTTGGAGGGAATGGCGGTTTTGAACACTTCCTTGTTCCGTAACGGGACCAAGCAGGCATCCACAGCCGCCAGAAAGGCGGGGATTCTCTCCCGAGGCTGTTTTTCCAAAAGTCGCACGTTTGAGAGTCGCAATCCTTCAACGAGCTGACAGATCTGCGCGCGCTCGGCGCCGGCGCCCATGAGGAGGAACACGATATCCTCACAGCCCCTCAACCGTTCGGCAGCCTGGAGCAGAGTCTCCAGACCGTGGGCCATGCCAAGGGTCCCGGCGTAAAGAAGAGCGAATTCATCACGGAGCCCCAATTCCTTCCGCAATTGGATTCGGGCCAACTGGGCGTTCCCGGAGTTGGGATCCAAGCAGAAATCCTCCTCAATGCCGTTCCGGATTACCGAGATTCTTCTCTCTTCCACGCCCTGATGGATCAAGTGCCGACGCTTCCATTCACCATCCACGACAATATGCGTGGCATGCCGATAGAGGAAATTGGCGACCTTCCCCACGCTTCGGTACAGCAGGGAGTCGGCCGTGGCCTGTCCCACTCCCACGAGCGACTCCGGCCAGAGATCCCTCACCTCAAACACCCAAGGTTGGAACCGCATGGCTCCCACTACCCACCCCGCCACCCCGACCAGAATCTGGGGCGAGGTGGCGATGACCACGCCATTCCGTGGGGCCACGCAAGGTCCTGCCACGGCGGCGGAAAGGGCAAAGGAAGTGAAATTGACGCCTCGGCCCCACAGCTTCCGGTTGGCGGAAGGGTAGAGCCACGTCCGGTAAACCTTGACTCCCTCCCGTTCCTCGCGGACAAACCCGTGCCGCCATAGCTTTCTGTACTCCGCGTGCAAGACCCCCTCGGGATGATTGGGGAAACCTGTTAGGACCCTGGCTTCCGCGCCAGCCCGAACCCACTCGCGGGTAAAACAGTCCACACGTGCCGCGGGAGCACAAGCTTCGGGCGGATAGTATTGAGAAACATAAAGGACTTGCATCGGGCAAACCTTCTTTTTTCAGCAGAGCGGAATCTTGTGGCCGTCGATTTCGATCGAATTCCCAGACCAGTCCACAGCGATGTGGGGAAGAGAGGTACCCACCGGCGTAAAGACATGAATCATCCCCGTGGGAATTGTGCCTTGCCATGCCCAACGAAGTGCCGTGGATGGTTGGCGGTTTCCAAATTGCTCTGAATACCAGCTTTTGAGAAGGTCAAACTGGCCGGCGCCGTAAGTCGCGAGCAAATAGGACTGATAGGCAAATTCCACCGTCCAGCGGTGAAGGGGCACGCCGAAGCTGGTTTCCATGGTGTCTTCCAGTGTCTCGACGCGGACCCTGGGATGGAAGTGCAGGAAAGACTCGACGCGATGAGTTCCATTGCCTCTCAGCAGGTCGGCGACAATCCAGGTGTCGGGTGCTCGCAACAGGATGTCGCGCGCGTGAACCACGCCTAGGTGCCGATAGGCATCGTGTTCGCCACTAACAGAAGGGAAGGCCCCGTTGCGATCTCCCCGTATTTGACCCACGCGCGGACGCCGGCCCACACGGAAGCTCCCCCAGATCTCAGCCTGCTCCTCACCGTCGATGCGGAGGGTGTTGTGCGCGGACGTAGACCGCTCGTGGTAACGCTCCGGCCCCGGCTCGTAGGTGCTGACGCCGGTGTCAACCACTACCCGCTGACCCTGGAGGGAAAGTTCATAACTCAACACGTCGCAGTGGCCGTGGCCCGGCTGATAGTCCGGCCCCAAGGGGCCGCAGTCGAAGATCAGGGTGCTCAGTGACTCGGGGCTCCGGATGACACCGTATCCTGTATCCGGGAACACCGTTACCTGGGACATGCTCTCGACGACCTTGGTATCAGGCGCCTCCGCCAAGGCCATCAACTCAGCGGGTGAGCGCGCTCCGCCCAGCACGGAGTCGTTGAAAAGTGGGATCTCTCCGTCAGGATGGAGGATTCCTCTCAAGAATTGCACCATTGACCGTATCTTCTTGGGCAGCAGGTCAGAGCAAGAAAGCCTCTTCTCCGTGGCTGCACACAAGAGCCGGATTTCAGCCAAGTCTTCGAGGACCTGCGAGTGATACATCGGTGACCGTTCGAAGTGCCCGCCATCAGGGAGAATCTGCTCATTCAGTTCCTGCTCCAGCAGCGCTTCTCCTTTTGCCCACCATCGGGTACTGCGGGGGGTTTCCAGCAAGGCTCCGGCGAACAGCAGTGCCTTGATGTTCTTCAGAAGGTGGTTTCCCAGCAGATCCTTTTCGAGCCGGTGTTCGAGCGTTGCCACTTGGACGCCCAGGCTCTCCAGCAGGGTGCTAATCCTTCCCTCCTCTTCCAACAACTCCAGCGAGCGTCCGTGCCGCGCAAGAAACTTCAGCCAATTGACAATTCGAACCGATAACGCGTAAGACTCCCACCCGACTTCGCTTCCTTCCGTGTTGTGCCGGCGCCAGTCCAGCGCGATTTCGAGAGCTGCATGCAGCATCGGATTTTCATCGGGCAGCGCGAAACCGACATTCAAGAAATCGCAGTAGTTGAGATGATAGAGCCACAGCTTCGCATGCCGGCGGTCGTTCCAGGGGATTGCGCCGTTGCTCGCGACAGTCTGGTTCAGGAAGGTGAATTCGCGCGCCGCGACCATTTTGCGCGAGGCTTCCGGCTGCCAGTCAATGAACCGCCCTCGTCCCAGAACCTCGCGCAGGCTCACGGGCCCCTTCATCTTGGCCGGCGAGTGCGAACGCGGCAGCACTCGCCTGAGCGCCAAGTAGCCAAGTTGCGACCAGCGCAGGTGACGCAGGGTTCGCCAGTACGTCGCCGCGGTGGGTGCTCTCATACCGGTGGCAGTGCCGGCGTTTCCGGCGCCCTCAGCGGTTTCAGTTTCGAGTCGGGGTGTTGGGACTATTGTGGACAAAGGGCTAATCCCCGCTAATGGGGGCAAAAGGGTGGCACAAGTCCGAGCGACATTTTGTCGTTACCGCCTCGAATCTCCCTCGCCACGGCCTCGTAGCGGCGAGTTTACCTCGCCATGTCCTCGTGGCGGCGAGTTTACCTCGCCATGTCCTCGTAGCGGCGAGTTTACCTCGCCATATGGCGGCGTAAAGCCGCCTCTACAGATGCCCCTTCGCCACGTTGCCGCCACGACAATTTGTCCGACCCCGCCTGTTCCCTCTCTAGGTTTTAGTCTTGGCGGTGGTCCTTGAAGCCGCACCGACAAATTGTCCCTCGGCCCCCGTTCCCGCTCGTCTGACGGCCAAGAGGATCAAGGGCGTTTTGGACTGTTCTCGCCAGGCATATTCAGAGAAATCATTCTTATCCAGGGCCGTGAAGCCCGCCGCGTTCAAGAGGGATTCCCACTGGTGGCCGGCGAAGCGGTTGCGCGACAGCCGGAGGTAGGTGGCATAGGAGTCGATCCGCTGCACTCGGCGCAGCAGGGGCGGCAGGCGGTGGTCGAAGCGCATTGACTGGAGCCAAGCCTCGACTTTGCGCACCCCATTGCCCGGATTGGGAATGCTCAGCAGCAAGCTTCCCCCGGGCCGTAGGACCCTGGCCAGCTCCGCCGCCACGCGCGGCGCGTCCACGAGGTATTCAAACACGCTGGAGGCGACCATGCCGTCGAAACTGTTGTCGGCGAAGGGAAGAACTTCCCAATCGGGCTCCAGCCTTACCCATTGCACCGCGGTTCCATTGTGACTGCTCCGCGCCACGTCAATCATTTCTTCCGCGAAGTCGCACGCGGTAACGGCGTAGCCCCTTTGCCCCAGGGCCGCGGCGATCTCCCCCGTCCCACAGCCCAGGTCAAGGATGTTACTGCCAGCAGGACACATCTCGGATAGCCGCTCCGTGAATTGTTCCACCCGCGAGTCCAGCCTCCGTCCCGGACCATACTTACCCTGCCAGGATTTCGGTCTTCAACGCCGGATAGGAGTCGATCGTTATCTCCCGGCGACTTTCGAGGGCTTCCTTGGTTTTCAAGAATAACCAGCCCGTATTCCAGACGTAGGAGATCTGGGCGGCGCGGTCGTACGGAAGAGCATTCCGAACGCTTTTGAATGCCCCCAAGATGTTTCGCGCGTGCCCTTGGTCACGGTACCAGTTGAAGTACCTTTTCTTTTGGGGGCCGATATCGATGGTTAGCCAGCGGAAGTCGTCCATGAACACAAGGCAATTCCCCTTGTGGGCGCTGAAGCGTTCGCGAATGCCTTCGAATGCGTGGCCCTTGGCCGAAAAGGTGATGATCGCGATCGTGCCGTCGGCAAAAGTATACGTAACGACGATGTCGGAATCGCTGTTTCCCGCGGGAGTGGGACTTATACGGATGGGATAGCAGCCTTCTACCGGCATCAGGCGGAGGATGAAATCCGTCCAGTGGCACAGGTTCCCGAGCACCCGGCCGCCTTCTTCCGGCTTGAAATACCAGTGGTCGGGAGGGATGTCATGGCCTGCCACGAACCAGTTGTACATGCCGGGTCCGCTTTCGTTCTCCAGGTGGCTCCGGATCAGCATCCCGAAACGGCTGCCAGGCCGGTTGAAACCTAGGAAGACTTTTCCAGGCGTCTCTGCCATCGCCGCCACCAGACGCTCCAGTTGATCGGCGCTGACCACGTGCGGCTTCTCGATATAGACGTCTTTACCCCGCCGCAACGCCGCAAGCGCGTATTCGGCGTGCGAAGCGTGATTCGAAGCGATATAGACCAGGCGAATCGCCGGGTTGGCCAGCAGCTCCTCGGCGTTGTCGGTATACAATGGCACTCGGTAGTACCGGCTTAGCGACGCCGCCCGACTCAGGAAATGGTCCATACAGCCGCCGATCACGTGGCCACATGCGCGCGCGAGGTAGTAAGCAATGTTGCAAAACGCATAGTTCCCGCAGCCGATCAGTCCGACGCTCTGCTCGGGCGTCGGTTGCCCCGCCGGGTGCAGAACTTTCCCCGAGCGACTCATATGCTGCTGCGCGCGAACTTTGATGTACGTCCGCGAGGGCCCGTACATCTGCACATATCGCCAGACTTTTCGCAGCTTAAATGCGAGGGATTGTTGGAGGTAGTTCATCGTTTATTGTTTGCGGGCAACTGCTACGAAACACTCGTCATGTACCGGGGGCACGCCTCTGGCCGTGCGCTCCAGCACGTCTACAAAGCGAGCGGCAATCTCGTCCCAGGTAGGAGCTTGTGCCAGTACGCGTCGGCCATTCTCGACAAGGCGCTGGCGCAGGTCCACGTCTTCCATCACCCTTTCCATCGCCCTGGCCACGCTATCGGCGTTAAGCGGGTCAAAGTAGATTGCCGCATCCTGGCAAAGATGATGGGCAAAGTCCCGGTCGCTGGTGAGGATGGGCAACCCGAAATACATGGCTTCCAGATAGGTGCGCGAAAACGATTCCAGCAACGAGGGAAAGATCAGGGCATCGGCGCTGTGGTAGACCTCGGGCAGCTTGGCGCTGGGGACGGGGCCGATATTCTCAATCTTCCCCGCCGCCTCGCCTCCGTCCAACCGCCCCAGCACTCGCCGGGCGCCGGGGTGTTGCTCGGGAGCAATGGTGATGACACACTTTGCGGACCTGTCGGTATACTTCGACAGCTTCCGGACGGCGTCCACGAGGGTTTCGATATTCTTGTGTGCGTAGTAGCGGGTGAGATAGAGAAACGTAAAGGGCCTTGCGCCCTCGTTGCCGTCTGAAGGTGCGCGATCACCGTTTCCTCCCGGCTTAATCGAAAACGTATTGGGAATTATCGCCACGCGCCCGGGATCGATGCCGTACCGCCCACAGAGATGGTCTTTCATGACCGGCGTTTGGGTAATCACCGTGGTGCCGCTGGGAAGGTGGCGATACGTGTGTCTGCCGTAAGCAATAATCAGTTTCTCTCTGCGCGTCAGGCGAGACTCGGCTGCCGGGTCACGATAGACGATCGAGGGGTTGTGCAGGAGCACGACCGTGGGGCATACCCCTTTCCAGGGGACAAAGTTCCCCAGGCAAAGCAGAGCGTCCGCTGCCTCCTCGCAGCAGATATTGGGAACCTCGTAATTCAGCAGGCGTGCCCGGTGCAAGAGACCAGCGTCTTTCCTGCAAACGATCGTGTGGATGTTGCCGCCAGAAATGGCCTTGTACGCATCCAAATCCGGCACGATGAAGGCGAATTGGTGTTCCGTATTGCCGGCAAGGCTATTCATCAGATTGAGCGCCAGCTCCTTGCCTCCACCCGCTGTTAGACCCACTGCCTCAAAGACGAACTTCATTCCGTTTTCCCAGAGCCGCAGCTAGAAGCCCTTCCGCGCATGCCTCGGCCGAGTACTTTTCAATCAGCCGGCCGCAGTTGGCGCCCATCTTCGCGCGAAGGGCATCGTCCTCCATTAAGCGTAAAATCTTAGTAGCTAGCTCCCCGGCATCACCCGGCTCGACCGTAAACCCCGTCTCCCCTTCTATAACAAGGTCGGCGCACGCTCCGGCCACTCGCGAAACAATGGCTGGAACACCGCAGGCGAACGCTTCGTTCACGACCCAGCCCCAGGTATCATAGAAGGTGGGTAAAACCAAAAGGTCAGCGAGGGCGAAAAAACGAGGCATTTGCTCGTACTCTTGGCCACCTACAAAAAAGACGCGCTCCAGCCCTTTCTCCCAGCAGAAGCTCTCCATAGCGTGTCGCTCCGATCCATCACCTACGATCAGCAGCCCAACCTCGGGCAGCTCAGACGAGACCCGCTTGAAGGCCTGCAAAAGGACGTAAACCCCTTTCGCCCTCACTAGCCGGCCTGAATAGAGAATCAATTGACGAGGGTAGCCCCTCCGGTGTTTCTCATCCTCCACATCGAGCCCTGCTGCCCCTCGCCGGTACCATTCATTGTCTCCCCCGAAAGGAGCTACGTAGATGCGTTCATCCTCTACTCCAAAGGTCCTCACGTAATCCACGGTGGCCTTCCCTGAGGCGGCAATTGCATCCGCGCGAGAGATAATGAACTTCTTAAGGCACGTCCTAACGCTCCCCCGCCTCCGAAGATTGTAAATGGTTGCTTCAAGCCAGAGCACGAACCGGCGGTCAAACAACTTACACCAAAGAAAAGTCACCCACGCCGCAAGGCTGTCGTATCCCCCGCAAATCACTGCACATGGCCGGCGCTGGGTCAGAAACCGCAACATTCTGAGAGCGGCAACCAGCTCGTTAAGCATCGGCCACGCCGCAGAATCACGCAATAGAACCAAGCTGTCAAATCTCACTCTGTCTGCGGGGGTTGCCCAAGTACGGGGAATACTTGAAGTCCCAACAAAACACACTGTAAGGTTCCCCTCGCAGAGCTGGCAGAGTGAATTCCAAACCGGGATTCGATACGGAGCTGGAATGTTTGTCAACAAGGCCAGGCCTGCTCGAGCGTTTGTTTTCTTGCATGCGCCTTTCATCGCTTCATAGCCCGCGGAACACTATAGAACCCGTTGCGCGTCCATTGCAAGGTTGACCAGGTCCTTCAGAACGCTGGCTCGCCGAGCGTCGGTAAACTCCTTTGCACGCGCAACCGCCCTCTCGCGCATGGCTGCTAGAACATCACGGTGTCTTTCAAGAAGAGCGATGCTCTCGGCAATCGCCTCGGAGTCCCGAATAGGCACCACATACCCCTCCACCCCATCACGAACTACCGAGCCGGAGTTGAAGGTGGTAATCACCGGCAAGCCGGTCGAAAGCGCCTCGTAAGTGACTGCCGCTGACCCCTCGCTCAGCGACGGGAAAGCAAAAACATCGCTTTCCCAATACAGTCGCCAGACCTCGCTGTGGGGGACGTTCGGAAAGAATTGGCAATTGGCGGGGGCAAAACGCCTCAGAACACTTGTATCGAGCATCATTTCGCCGACAATTGTCGCCGTGGCGCTCCCCCCCAGCCGCCGCATGGCCTCCAGAAAGTAAGGGACACCTTTCATTAGCGAGACCCGTCCCACGTAAAGAACCCTCAACGGTCCGCTTGTATCGCCCCTCCTCACTCCTGGCAAGAAACGGCCTCTCGGTAAATAAGCGTCGGGGAGGACTAAGCAACGAGACGCCTGCGCACCACACTCGGAGAGAGTCATTTTGGCGAACTCTGACGGGACCGCGATGGCATCCGCTAGGGCCCACTCTTGCTGTTCTCGCTCCTTTAAAGCCGCAGTGTACCATCCAACAGTTCCGCCTCTCTGCCATCCCCTCCAGCGTTCGGCCTCCTGCCGACACAAGTCCTCCTCCGCGGACATCGCGGCACTTACCTGAAGCAGGATACACCGGACGTGTCGTCTTCTTGCTTCACGAAAGACTTCCAGCGAAGCACCATTCAATCCTATAACTGCATCCGCGTTGGGGATACCGGTGCGAGCTACCCGACGGCCGAACGCCTGGTCGGCCCATTCATAGACCCTGCCGAGCAGTTTCCCCCTCGCCGCTGCTGCGGTCTTAGCGAGCGCGTAAGCAACGCCAAAGGCAGGGAATGTATGCACCCTCCCATCCAAGTCTGGATGATGCCTTTCCGTCGCCCGGCGCAGTATGCCCCACGAGACCAAACTCGAGATTGCACTAAGCACAGTTCTTGTTGACCCACTTCCCAGATAGAAGTCCGTGTAAAACTCCTGCAACAGGCCCGCCTTGAGAAGGCCGGCTGCGAGCCCATAGCGCGCTCGAGCCCCTATGACAAAAACAGAAACCGCCCGAGGAGGGTAAGGCGCTTTCAATTTGAGAGGTTCACCTCCAAGAGGAATGGCTTCCCAGTCCTCATTGCGGTGTACCTCCCAGTAGGCTTTCGTCCTAGGTCGCAGTTGCCTTAAGGCATAGAAGTGATCCGCCAGCCATAGGACTCGCCGGACATTGTTGACATGCAGGTGCGGATCCAATAAGTCTCGGTGGAGCAGCAGAGGATCTTGGTCCGCTCCCATGCTTCCGCGATCAATGGTGGCTGCGGAATCGTAGGCTCCAGAGTCAGCCAAGAGGGCACGAATTTCTGGTGTATACTGTCCCCAAGGGTACGAGAAATGACCCACCTGGACTGCCAGTTCGTCCTCCAGCCGGGCTCGGCTATCGAAGACCTCCTGCCGCAGGCGCCCCGGCGAGCACTGCGGCAGGGGGACGTGAGTGAAGGTGTGGTTTCCAACTTCGTTCCCCGCAGCCAGCCACTCGCGCAACTGAGGCCAGGAAAGGCTCGACTGCGCGGGGGAGGTACGATAATTGCGTCCCTGGTCAATAAAATCGGGGACAACGTAAAGGCAGCTCACGATCCCCTGCCGTTGCATCGCCGGCAAGGCAACCGTCGCGACGGTCTCGTCTCCATCGTCGAACGTGAGGGTAAGCAGTCGAGAGGTGAGATTGTTTGCCTTGATTCGTCGCACTCCGTCGGCGAGACTGCACAGTGTGTACTGTTCCTTGAACCATCGGAGTTGAGCTTCGAAAGCAGCCGCGCAACTGGCTGGTACACCGTGGTAACAGACGATGCGCCAGGAACCTCCTGCTGAGTGATTCTGCGTGCTCAAATGCTCTTCTGGAAGCGAGCTGCCCATGTGCGGACGAGGTTCTTGATGGGTTGAGGAACGGAGGTTCGCCAAGTGGGACATATACTCCTCGGAACTTGAATCGCGCAAAGCGCCACAGGGCTCAGATTGAGCGGCGGAGAGGACAGCAAATTCGTCAAAGCCCGGTCATAACTCTCAACCATGCGTGAGGCGGTGAACCTAGCTTCGATTTCCTGCCGGGCCGCTTGCGACATCTTAGCCAGCCGGTCACGATCTGATGCCAGGCTCAAGATGGCGCTGGCGAATTGCGCGTCGCTGCCAACCTTGCAGAGAAATCCATTCACCCCTTGTTCAACGACCGTGTCAGTCACCCGAGCGATGTAGGAAACAATCGGGACACACCCGCACGACATGGACTCCAGCAGCGTCCAAGGCAACCCCTCAAAACGCGATGGGAGAAGCGAAAGGTGGGCTGCTCGCAGACGTTCTACTATGCCCGCTCGGGGGAGGCGTCCGTGAAAGGTTACGAGCCCCGCGACTTCATGTCGCACAAAGGCGCTCCTTAGCCGTCCGGCATCCGGGCCGTCGCCCACAACGTCCAGATGGAAGTCCAAGCCGCCCTGTTCCAGGCGCCTCGTCACCTCGGGAAGCAACATAACGCCTTTATCTGCATCCTCGAGGCGGCCGACATAGATCAGACGCAGGCGTTCAGTGGACCTTCGGTGCGCGGGGAAGGTGAATAGGGCCTCATTGATGCCGCTTGGGATCGTTGCGCACTTCTCGGGCGGTACACCCCAGTCCCGAGTCAGGTCTTCGTACTGCCTGGGCGTTTGCGTAATAACTAATTGGGTGCGCTCCAGGTTGGCGGTCGTCAAAGCGTAAGCGTGCCGAGTCATCGACCCGCACCGCGTGACGACTCGAACGTTCCGTTCCAGCGCCGGAACCGCCGCGTGGATGAACTCCTCGCAGCCCGGAACAACGATGTCAATCCTCTGCCGCCCCACCCAATCCACGAATCCAGCAGCGCAGGAGCGAACGTCAGTGCTTTCAGCCAGAAGGACCATCGAGTGCTCATCGGCATACGATGAGTCGAACAGGCGTGCCCCCCTCACTCCTGCCGTGACAGAGAACACCTCCCAGCCGTGTCGCCGCAACCCCGCAGCTAGCTCGCGGTAAGCGGTGGTTGACCCACCCTGATGCGGTGCAACCCCCCAGGCGATCCTTCCTCTCGACGAATCGCTTGCCATTACACTTGGTACCCCATTTCATCTGGTCAGGTATGAACGAAACGGTCCATGGTTGCCAAAGGGGGGGGGAACCACGACAGCACCAACCCTACACGGCATTGCCGGGGAAACAGGCAGAACCGAAGGTCATGCGGTGCCATTGCACAGTCCGGCGGAGCCCCTCCTCGAAGTTGACTTTTCCCTCGTAGCCAAGTACCCGCCGGGCCAGAGAAATATCTGCGTGCGAGTGGCGGACGTCGCCCGTTCGCGGGGCCTCGTAGCGCGGCGCCACGTCTCGCCCAAAAAGTCCATTCAGCGTTGCAATCGTTTGGTTCAGAGTCTCGCGTCCGCCCGTCCCTACATTCATGACTCTCCCTGTAGCCTCCGGGGCTGTACAAGCTCGCAGCGTCGCATCCACAGCGTTGTCCACGTAAGTGAAATCCCGGGACTGCTCGCCATCCCCGAAAATCACCGGGATGTTCCCGCGGACGTAAGCCGCGATGAAAAGCGAAAGGACACCCGTATAGGGCGAGTACGGATTTTGGCGCGGGCCGAAGATGTTGAAGTATCGCAGGGCGACGGTTTCCAGGCCATAGAGCCGCCAGAAAATTTGACAGTAATACTCACCCGTCAGCTTCGTCAAGGCGTAGGGGGAAAGCGGGCACGGCTCATGGCTTTCCACCCGCGGCAGCCGAGGGTTATCCCCGTAGGCGGAAGAGGAAGCCGCGAAAACCACCCGCTTGACCCGCGCGTCCCTGGCGGCTACCAATACGTTCAGGGTACCATCGACGTTCACCGCATTCGACGTCACCGGATCACTAATCGAGCGGGGCACCGAGGGAAGAGCGGCTAGATGGATAACGTAATCCGCCCCTTCGAAGCACGGGCGAATTCCCTCAAGATTGCGGATGTCCGCTTCGCACCATGCAATGCGGTCCCGGATGGGAGCCAGATTCTCCTTCCGCCCGGTGGAAAGATTGTCCAGAACACGGACGTTTTGGCGTTGCCTCGCAAGTTCCTCCGCAATGTGCGAGCCTATGAATCCCGCGCCCCCGGTTACCAGATATGTGCGAGACGGTTCAGAGAACATTGCTATGCCTCCCCATGAAGGGCCATCTGAATTGACCGCGTCAGGTCTTCGATAACCGAAGGGCAGAAACGCAAGAGGAGGAGCGAATACAGCGCCACCGTAATCCCGAATGATGCCGAGAACGCAAGAAGTGAGCTTGCCGTCAAGGCTGAAGCAGCGCTCCTCAGCAGCACTGCCACGACTGCTGTAGCAACAGCAACACCGCCGGGCGTTAAAGAAGATTCCACAAGCTGCCGTGTGTTGATCCCAAACCATCCGGTGCTAAGTATGATCGCCGAGGCGCCCGCAGTCACCATGGCCACCGAATAGGCCACCGCCATGCCGGGCGCCCCGAAACGAACACCTATCAAATAGCAGATCAGGTAGACGGGAATCGTCGAAACCGCAAACTTAGAAAGCGCCTCCATACGTCCATGAACCACCGCGAGATTGAAGGCTGCTGCATATGCTACATAGAAAGCCGCAGCCAGGGACAAGAGCTTTAAGTAGTTGCCCGCCAGTGTCCATTGCGAACCATACAGAAAGCTCACCACGTCCCTACCGAAGGGCGCCAGCAGCAGTCCGCCAAACATCGGAACCGCAATCGTGAACTGCCAGAATCGGAGATAGAGTTCCTTGGCGCGCGCACGGTCGTCGCTGTTCACGCGCGCGAGCATGCTGATAAAGGGTTGGGTAACGGCTGAGGACAGGACCACACAGGGAAGCGTGGCAATGAAGAACGCTCTCCCGTACTGGCCAAGCACGCCGGCAGAAACGAAAAGTCCCAGCACCATCTTATCCGCGCGCATGAAGATGTTGCCAACCCACCGGCTCAAGGTTAGGTGCCCGCCGAAAGAAACCAGCGAACGTATATTGGACCATCGCCAAGTCAGTCGAGGATGCCAAGGCACCATTATCCATAGCGCCGCCGCCGTTACTAATGGACCCGCAACGTCCCGCGCCGAGAGCGTCCACGGCCCCCATCCTCGGAGCGCGGCGATGATGGCGATTGGGAACGCGGTCAGCAGACCCGCAAGGTCTGCGATGGCCAGCTTTCCAAACTGCTGCTGGCGCACGCAGAGGCCTGCGTGCTGGATGCGAATGGAAGTTATCAGGAAACTCACCCCGAGCAGCGCGGCCAACCCGGCCTGACGCCGGTCGCCGTAGAAATGGGCCAACACGGGGCCGGAGATGGTCAGAATCCCACAGAGCCCAATACCCAAGCCGACGCTTACCCAGAAAAGCCCCGACACCTCATCCTGGGTGAGGTTCTCCTTGTGAACGATGGCCGCCGTAAGACCGAAGTCCGAGAAGGTAGCCAAAAGGGTAGCGAAGGCGCCGACTACTTCGTAAACGCCAAAGTCAGTTGGAGAGAGCAAGCGCGCCAGGACCGCCACTGAGATGATGCTCAGCGGATAACGCGCGGCGCCTGCTGCCAGATTGATCGCACTCGCGCGCGCCGTACGGGTACCAAGGCCACTCCGGGGTACGCTGAGAAAGTCAACAGACCTGGAGTCACCTAGAGGTTCCCCCGCGCTTGTCGCGGAGAAAGCTCTCCCTGCGCTCAACCGCGCCTCCATTCCCTCACCTGGGTACACACCAAGCTTCGATATTCCATCCAAGATGCGCGCCATCCTGGAGCTTCCAGCGAACCCATGCTAGCGGCCTTTTCATGTCCGGTCGAGAGGGTGTAGAGACTCGCAGGACGCGGAATCCTGCTCGTTCGAGCACAAAACGAAGGGTCCGGGGGGAAAAAAAGAAAGTGTGTGCTGTCGGCAGTTCCCCTATAAGCCTGCCAGGAGCAATCCACCGTTTGATGCGATAGCCGAGATGCGCGTGCTCGTTGGGCACTTCCACGACTAATAATCCACGGGAAGAAATCAACTGTCGCGCTCGCCGCAATGTTTCGAGCGGAGAGAACAGGTGCTCCAGAACATGGTTGACATGCACGCAATCAAAAGAGCCGGGCTCGAAGGGGGCACCTTCCAATCCGCCAACCCACACCTGGAGCCCGCGCGCGGTCGCCTCTTGGGCAGCTTCTGCCGAAATCTCGACGCCCACCGGCAAGTGGCCACTCTCGCGACAGTGCCGGAGAAAAACCCCCATTGAACACCCTACATCGAGGATATGCAGCGGACGTCTGGAATCAAAATACCTCTCGATCTGCTTCAGCCGCTCCTCAATCTGTGGCTGAGGATTTGGATACCCGCCTACGGGTTCGCCCTTTCGATAGTAAGCGCGGTCATACTTCACCTCAGGTGACCGTGAAGCAAAAACCATCCCGCAAACGCGGCAGCGGAGGAGCGCACCCCCCCTCGCTTCGAGGATTCGCGAAGTGCGGGTCTCCATCGGGAGCGTCACACAGCCCGAAGACCCGCAAATTCGGCATGCGACCGAGGGGGTGCTACCGGCACTCATCGACATGTTAGTCACCCATGAAACCAACTTATGGCGGCGCAATGTGCACGCTCCGCAATGGCTAAGAAAACCATCAGCATCGAACATGGCGTACAGAGGTGAGCTTCTTGGCCAAAGTCTGCGAATCCGGTTAGCAGAACCGCGCTACCTGTCGTCGCGACCAGCCCCCGTCGCATCCCCGCTGCGCGAGCAATGCGCACAACCACGTGGATTGATTACATCCGTACAGCTATAATTAACCGCTCCAGTGCCGCTGGAAACGGCAAACGCCAATGCAGTGGTCACTGGCCCAGTTGGAATGATCGGAAGCATCGTAACAGCAGAGGGAGTCAGCGTACACACTCCCTGCTTGAAGCTGTGGCGGAAGGTCACTCTGCAGCTTGTGGGCCGACTCAAAGTGACTTGACCAGCTGAGTCCGTACCGAATGCTAACGAGCATCCTGTGCCCGTTACAGAGGGAGGCCCTCCTTCCGTGATGATGTGGGAACCTGCCACAAGGTTTCCGTTGGCGATGACATCCCCCCCTTGGACCTCTCTGAGCGACAAGGCATCGATAGTGAACGAACCTGTTCCCGTTGCACTAATTACCAAGTCGGTGGGGGTCGCCTTGCTCTTGAAGTAAACCGTCTGCGTGCCAGCAGTCAGGGGTAGATTGATTTTTCCGCCGACAAAACTGTTTTCGATGTTCGCGCCAATTGTTCCCGCCGGCAGCGTCACTCCGTAGGTGAATTCATACCAGTGACTACCAACTCCTGCGACGGCCAGCTTGGCCTGCGCCTGAGTGAGAGTCCCTGCCGTGGCGCTGTAGTTCGCGGCGTTACCAGCGAACGTAGCGTCCCACCCTCCCGTCACCGTCCAGTTGCCGGCGCCGGGTTCGACGGAGAAACTGCCATCTGTCAGCGATTCGCTGCCGAGCACAGAGCGGTCCAGAGCTTCAACGGTTGTGGCGTTAACCTCACCCCTTATCAGTTGAATGTCCGTATTCTCGAACACTGAGATGTGATTCGCCGAGTTTCCGTAAACTAGAGCAACGTTGGGGTCGGGATTAGTCCCGGTTCCTCCATAGTTATTATCGTGAAGGCTGAGAGAATAGTATGGCGTCCCAAAATTGAAAGTGGTATCTCCCCAGACGCCTCCCACGCTGGTAAGGACGCCGATATTATAATTGTTAGCGGGGCCGAGTGGAGAGAAGTTAAAAACGTTCTTGTTCCCGCCGAAGTTTGAGCCTGTCAGGCTCAAGCTACCGTTCTGTGTATAGTTTACGATCTCGCATCCAGGATAAGAGCAGGCATATGCTCCTCCCTCAATTATGACTTTGGGCCCACCGTGACCGGAGACTCCTGGGAAGTAAAGCGACGGAACGTTGGTGCTGTGCTCGTCATACTCGTTGAACATTTCCACAGTACCGCTTATGTTCTTGATAATCCACGATGCTGTTCCTCCACTCTGAATGCTCACACAAGTGTTCCCGTAACCAGAGTAGGAGCCAGCTTCTATGTCGAAGCAGGCCACAGTCGGGGCGCTGATGGAGAAATCCTTGTAGTGAATATTCAGGGTTCCAGCACCCTCCTGATAGACTCCAATCTTGGGCCGATTGATGAACATTTTCTCATAAGTGGATTCACTAACCTCTTGTACATCAGAACCGCCGACGTACAGTGAGTAGCCTGGGGTGCCCGTGATATTGTAGAAAAAGATGTCCTCGGCCTGATTCTGTTGAGAGGTTGAACCTCCGCCGACGGTCTGGGAGAACCCAATTCCAGCAGTGCCCATACCATCGAGTGAAAAATGCGCCGAGTAGCAGTCCGTGCATCCCGCGACGTTAAACATGGTGCCACCCGCAGGCCCCGTCCACACGAGATAGCTTCCCTTGTGACCTGCCGCATTGTTCGATGCTCCGTGGCCTATTAAATTGCAGCCATGGTGCCCCCCAATAACGGTCGGTCCCCCAACCGTACTGGTAATGTTGGTCACTCCAAACGGCAGGATCACGGTACCGCACGCTGGCGCAGGCCCAAAGTCTGCTATCGCCTCATTGATCCCCCCGGTGGTTGACCCCGCAGAGAACTGGTCAGCGAAGCGAATGGAGTTTAGATTTCTGAGCGATGCTATGGCCTTGCCCGTCGAATCTGTCACAATAGGATGAGGCACAAACCAAGCGCGCACCCCTGTGACGCCGTCGGGGATGATGGCGGAGGCATTCGTGACCACGCCTGCGTTCACCACAAGGTGGGAACGCATCCAGAGTGCGATTTCGCACCCACCCCATTTGACGTCGTGGTGGAAACGGTTCTTATAAACGTACAGCCCGGAGGCAAGAATGGCAATGGTTGTGGCACCCACAGCCATCCACCGGCCGAAGCGCGGAAAGGGCATAGTCAACTCTTCCGGCCGCATACCGCCGGACAACGCAGCACACACCAGCGCGACCCGCAAATACGGCATGCGTTAGATCCGATACTGACGGTAGCACTTGACATCGCAGTTCCCAATAACAGTGACTTACGGGGATTGAATCACTAGCGCATTGAGGGGAACCAAAGCGTATGAGCCCATCTGGATGATGACCGCGTCGACGCGAACCTTCCCGACGAGGTACGATGGCCCGTGCCAAGTTGGAATTCGCAACTCGTAGTAGTCGCCGTTGGGTGGACGGTTGAACAGCAGGTGGGTCACACTTTCACGGGACAAAAATGTGGCTACGTCTCTTCGCCGAACGAAATCCTGATATTCCCAACTATTGATCAGCCCATCCCCATTGATGACCGGCCTCTGTGCGAAGAAACCGGGTAACCCCGCGCCGTCCACCGCAAAGACGACCGTGTCTACCGGAAGGTGGCGAGGCATCCAGAGTGCGAGTTGGTACCCACCCCACTTGTCGTCGTGGTGAAGACGGTTCTTATAAACGTACAGCCCAGAGGCAAGAATGGCAATGGTTGTGGCACCCACAGCCATCCACCGGCCGAAGCGCGGAAAGGGCATAGTCAACTCTTCCGCCAGCATACCGCCGCACAATGCAGCACACACCAGTGCTGGAGCCAGATGCCACGACCCCGGCCCTGTAGTCCCGCATACTAAAAGACCGGCCGTATATAGGATCGACGACGACGCGAAGGCACCCAAGACAACTTGTGCGGGACCGGGTCTTGTGCGAAGCAGCAGCCTGCAAGCCACCACGACAACAAAGACACCGCAGCAGAGGAAGACCAATGCCAGGCGTAGGCGGATACCGAAGGTCCCATGAGTAAAGAAAACCAATCGCCCCAGAGCAGGCGTGGTTGCCTTTAGGAAGGCTGACACAGTCTCGAAGTGGCCGAAAAAGAACCAGTTGTAGATCCCAATTGACGCCACTGTCGTCGCTGGAGGCAGGAAGTAGAAAGTGGCGCGACTTAAAGCGCGTGGCAAGGATCGATGCGCCGCACTGGCAGCTACGACGAGCCCGACCCCAATGACTGTCAAAATGGTGTCAACCCGTACAAACACCGTGACGGCCGCCGCCAAGCCCGCGAGCACGACCGCCCTCGCATCGCCGGTCTGGCACGTCCGGCTCCCAGCGCGAATGGCCAAAAAGACCAGCAGCATCGAACATAGAGTACAGAGGTGAGCTTCTTGGCCGAAGTCTGCGAATCCGGTTAGCAGGACCGCGCTGGCTGTCGTCGCAATCAGCCACCGCCGCATCCCCGCTGCGCGAGCAATGCGCACAACCAGGCAGACGGCGCCAGCGTACAGGATTGTCTCCAGACCCATAACCAAGCGCAACGCAGGCCCGTCATGCAACGGGAGAATCTTAAATAGAAGCGCCACCAGCAACAGCCAGGCAGGGTGATATCCGTTCGTCAGATTGATGCCGTCGAATGTCGAACCATCACCCGCCGCCACATGCTGGGCAGTGCGCAGGTAGAAGAAGCTGTCGTCATGAAACCACGAAATGAGAAACTCCGTAGGAGTAAAGAGAATCAAACCCGCCATGACTATAAGGTAGCAATAGACGATAAGACGTCCGTACCTTGCAGACTCGTCCCCTACCCTCTGACCTGCCTTAAGCTCAGGAACAGTCGCGACTCCGCTCATGCCCCTCCCAGGATTGCTGAGGATGGGGTCGAGGCTCCGGATCTGAGGCCGCCACCATCTGCACTCCTCGTGAACTCCGGTACTAAAACGGACGCCCAAGCATAGGAGAGGAGTAGGGGAACCATGAAAAAGATCGCCATCTCCAATGCCGCGTTGATGCCAACCGCACAAAGCACGAAGAGCACACACACCAGCGCAGAATAACATCCTATCGCAGCGCCGTCCCCCAGGCGTGCTCGGTTAAACAGGGACCGCGCCACCCAGCCAAGCAGAAACCAGAATAGCAGGGCGAAAATTCCCCATTCGAAAAAGGCCATCGCCGCCCCCGTGGCGGCAGATCCATACGCGGGCATCCACCCCAGGTTTTGAAAAACTAGAGGGGCCGGAAGAATCCGGTACGTACCGTACGGCTTCCCCTTCCACAGGAAGCGTGGAATGAAGTTGATGACCACCCCCACGATGCTTTGGCCGTAGTCGTATTCCCCAGTGTCATAGCAGGCCGAAACCAGAGCGGCATGATAGGCAAACTCGTTACCTTGACCGATTTCTTCAACGCTTGTTTGCACATCGCTGCTTTCCAGGCTTACAATTTCTCGCCAGTCCGCCCCTATGTAAACGTAAGGACGAAGTGCCATATAAAGAAGCACCATGGCGCCTCCGACAAGCATAATCAACGAAGTGCGAACTCGCGTGGGTGGCCGTAATCGCATAAGTTGGGGAACAAACGCCCAGATCACTGCCAAAAAGAAGATCTCCGCGCGCGTTGTCCGCAGAATAGACTCGATCAGCACCAGCCCGGAAATGGCGATGACGAATAACGAGCTGCCCTGCAACCAGGAGTGGTTCCTGCGGCAAACTACCGATTGCAACATCAACAAGATCGCAGGGAAAATCAGCTTCCAAGAATCATAGACGTAGGCGCTCGTGGTATCCCATTCAAAGGCTTCCCCGTGTTGCTTCGAGAAGACTACGCTCCACCCGCCAGAGAACAAGACAAACGCCAAAGCCCCAATGACCGCCAGCGCAGCCCACACCAGACCAGCATTGTAAAGGGCTTGAGAAGAGTAGAATCGCACGTGGGGTCCCCGGTGCCGCTTTCCCGAACGCTGCAAAGCCCACCCGCCATAAAACGACAGCAGAGAAAGCATCGCCACCAGGATCCCGAAGCCAAACACCCAGTCCGGGAGCATATTCCGCTGGGGGCTGCGAAGCAGGGCATAGGGGAAGTAGGCATAAAAGAAAAAGAAGGCTCCACCCACAAGGGTGGGGGCCGCGAGGATGTTCCACGGTCGAATTAGAGCCAAAAACGCCGGCAACAGGGCGATGATGCCCATGAGTGCGGCTACGGCTAGAATAAGGTAATCAGGCCCCACAATGTCCTACTCAGAATTCCTCGGGTAGGGTGGCCGCCGGCCGGTTCCGGCCTGGTCGTCCCACGCCTTAGCCCTGCCCCCTACGTCCAACGCTCCACCAAATCTTGGTTGCAGTACAGAGCAACTGGTATCGCGCGAGGTTGAGGTACCTTGGCCGCCGCAACAATCACTCTCCGTCTGGCCCTAGGCAGTGCTCGCTCGGCAAGCAGGCGTCCAAAGTCGCCGGCAACAACCTACAGCCGGGAGCGCGCATCTCGAAGGAGCCCAGTGCCCTGGGAAAGGGGTGCCGCGTGGTTTTGAGGCTCCGTCCTTTCAACGGAGAGGCCCAGATTCACAAGTGGCTGGGCCTCTCCGAAACGCGCCAGCATCGCCGCTAATGCCATCACGACTACGGCATAAGCCCAAACGAAGAAACGGTCTTGAGCCAGTGGAAAAAGAAGAAGCCGCAACACGGATAGGCCTAATGCCAAATGGAGGAGACCTTTCATCCTGTGCGACGAAGGAAGCGCCATACAACAAGCTGTTCCGATGAATGTGAAAATAAGTAGTGCCCCACTTCCTAGGACCTGTCCCAGGCAAAAGCGCAAAGCACGCGAATACTCGGGAAGCGAAAACGGGATCCGAACCTCACTGGGGTTGACGACTTTCTCGATCAACGTGTGATGAACCAGCAAGGACCAACTGTAGGTTCCCGCCAGTTGGTTGATCGCCAAAACCGTTGCCAGGCTCAACGATACGAGGACTATCGCGCCTCGGAGTGGAACCCGCACGGGGGAGCGAGCGATCAATGTCAGGTAGCCGACAACGCCCACAAGAACCAAGAGGTTGTCGGTTCTTATAAAAAGCGAAACACACAAGATGCCCAGCGGAACTGCAGTCCTCTGCATCTCAAAAACGAGATACAAGGCCAGAACGAGCGCAAAGGTCGCAAGACTGTCCGGGGTAGCATATCGGCCAAGATTCAGGAACGGGGGGGTCAAGACGAAGGTGCCCGCCAGAACGGCACTCCTGAAGCTATCCAAATAAACGCGGGTCCACAAAAAGACCACGATCCCGAGTCCGAGCAATGAGAGTGCGGAGACCAACCGAGTCGCCTTGATAACGCCCAATCCCAGACGGTGCAGCAGGAGAATGAGTTCCACATAGAGGGGTCTTACGCTGTAAAAGGGGATTTGCTCCGCAAAGTGGAACGGATTTTGCGCCAAATCTCGTCGGAAAGCAGTAGCAGTAACATTCTCTTCGAATTTGGCCCGCGGCATTCCCCCTTGCGCGGCCCTATAGACAGCGCTGTGGATCTTGATACTATCAGGATCGCGCGCACTCTCAACGGCAGCCATGTAGCCGAAGAGATCAAAGTTATAATCTGGGCTTGAATAAGCAACGAGCGTGGTGATTAGCAGCACGCCGGCATAGGCCGTCGTCGGAATCCATGATTTGTCGCGACTGCCCACAAGGATGTCTCGAGTCCGGTCGTATACGTAGCGTGGCGTCCAGCGTTGAAAGCTTCTCATGACTTCGCGTTCCCACGCGGACCCAGAAGAAACGAAAACCACGCCGCATTAGCGGGGACGTCTAAGTTGAGATACACGAAGCTATCGACCAGCAGGCCGCAGCAATCGAGGCCTGCGCCTGCTTGAATCTTGCGAGCGCGACCCGGAGGGTGGACAGGCAGGCGTTTCACCGGCACTCCAACTTCTGCCCCTCGACGTAAAGACTCTCCGATGTGTGTACGGGTATCTCCAGCGAGCCAACATCTGGAATTTGGCTTTCTCCAAAACCCCGGCGGATAACATTTCTAAAGCCTGCTGCCTCAACCCTGGCTATCAGTGAATGCTCGTCGTACATCCAGGAATGACAGCCCCGACCTAATAACCTGCGCAAAGCTCGAACCCAGCTACGCCGCGCGGCCTCGTTGGGAACAAGGCCTGTGTGCCGCACGAAGCGGTCAGCGTCAAGCTCGTCAGCATTAGGGCTTTCTAAAGTGCCGCCTATGTACTGCTCACACATCAGCCGCAAGTCAGGGACCACGATGCGCAGGATCCCGCAATCTGCCAAGACGCGCAAGCATTCCCGTAAGAAATGCTGCACTGTGTCCTGTGGTAGGTATTGAAGAAAGTGCGAGGTGTAAATGTACAGCAGCGAAGAATCGGGATAGAGCAGACTCCTAGCCGCATTGTGGAATTTCACGCAGCGAGGCCACGGAACCGAAGTCACACTTTCCGGTATCATGCCCGTCCAAGATGATAGCTGCCGAATCAGGGAATGTTTTGAAAGCCATAAGCTTGGGGAGTCATCGATGTTTTCCCAACCGGCAAGCTCACAAACGTGCGTGCCGCACCCCACGTTGACCGCTTTAACATTCATGGCTACTCCCTCCGGCGGTAGCTAACTCTTGAGGATCCTGATTGGCCGGGATCGTCCCCCAGCCACGAAAGCACCATGTTGTCCGCATGTCCGTCCTAAGCGAGCAGCATTGAGTGGAATGACGCATCAATAGATAGGTCCAGATTTAAGGGCCCCGTTACAACTCGCGAGTGCCGCGCACACCGCAAACCACGAGGCGTTGGCGGGGATGTGGGGTTGAAGTCCACGAAGCTGTGGACGACCAGGCAGCAGAAGCCAACGTCTATAATCTCCTGCTTTTCGATGAGTGGGCGGATGAATTGAAATCCGGTCATTGACCCGCGGGCTGTGAGCCCGAGAAATCACTTTGAATTGACCTCTGGATGCCTTTTTTCGCGGCGAGGACGGCAAAGTGGGCATTCAACAGGTGCGATGATAGCCATCGACCTCCAACCCTGGACAACCAGTATGGAGCGAGCCCTCTCCAAACGGGCTGATGGTCCCTCGTGTGGGCGAAGACAATTGCTTGCCTGTTGTAAGGCAGGTACGTATGTTCGCGGAGGATTTTCCAGCCGGTGCTCTCAATCAGACTCCGAAAGGTCCCCCTGGAGAAAAACTGGACATGCCCCGCTAGGTTGTCCGCTCGCTTTGTTCCTAGCAGATTTGACTTCAGCCATGCCGTGGCCCACGGAACCGGTTGGTTCTCAAGCGGCACCTCGGCCACCAAATACTCGCACTTTCCAATAAGACTTCGCAGAAGGGGTTTAGGATCGCGGAGGTGCTCAATGACATGCGAGATAACCACTAAGTCGAAGATGACGCCCAGATCTGGAGCCCCTGCTTCGATGTCGTGGCACGCAAGAACCACTTGACTGCCATTTCTCTGACGGATGTACTCTAAAGCCTCCTTTGAGCCGTCGATGGCGAAGTAGCGCTTCGCCAGGCGACGGCGCATACACTCTTCCAGTACAGCTCCGGTGCCGCATCCCAATTCGCATAGCGATTCGGGTGGGGGAGCCAAGTCGGCAACTAGGGCTTGGACGGAGTCGGCTTTAGGCCTGGCACCGAGGCGAAGCCACTCGGCTTCGAGTTCTAGGGAACTCTCGTAAATCTTATGGTAGTGGTGAGCGCTTTGGGACATTCACAAACCCCTTTTTGCCTCTTGATGCGATAGCATAGAGAAGATCAGTCAAAGTCTCGAATGATTTCTCGCACCGGCTCCCAGTGCCGCGCACACCGCGAACCACGCGGCGTTGGCGGGGATGCGGAGGTTGAAGGCGGAAATAGGTGTCAGGTGCCAGGTGTTAGGGGACATATAGGTTACAGGTGACACGGAATAGGGCACAGGTGACAGGTTACAGGTTACAGGGATTCGGGAGGGGAGAATCGGAACTCGGAATTCGGGAACCAGTGCGCTTTCACGCGCACGTGGCGATTGCTTTACACCGCCAAGGGCGTTTCATGGCAGGGGCGGTTTGGGAACCGCCCCTGCCATGCAGCTTTCAGCTTGTCTGCCAGTGGATTGCCAACATGCCTGTCAACATCCCCGGGCAGAAGCCTAACTAGTCCAGAAAAGTACACTTCGGGCACTTCCAGTACGAACCCTCCGGCCGGCCGGGATGAGGGGTATCGCCGACCGCCATATGGTCATGGTAAAGGTCGCACTCCTTCTCGAAGGCACCCTTGGCCGAAAAGTAATACTCAAACGCGAATTGCTCATGCCCGTCGACAAGATGATCCTGAAGTGTTTGTTTCACATCGTCATTGGAACGTCCCAGGCACTCAACGATGAACGTTCCCTGTTCGTCGGTGTGGCCCAGTACGAATGTGCCGGGAAACTTTGCTGTTACCTTAATTCTTAGTGCATCTTTGTTCAGGGTGAATGGGCCCTGTAAACCTGCTAAAGCCATTTCTGTTCTCCTTTGAGCGTATCACGCATATGAAATTATGACTCGGTCTTCTTTGACACCGGGGAACGGGTACGGCATGGATGGAGATGGTTGAGGTCCCCAGCGCAGATTTCCACGGCCCCCGTGGCCAAATTATGAAGACTGGCATCCTCTCTCGAGGAATACCAAGTCTCCATTAAACTATCATATACGTATAACATCAGTTAAGGAGAAACATCGGTTACTGTACTTTTTTTCGTCAAGTCCTTCGATGACCGCCGCAACGCCCGGCTTTCCTAATGAAACCGGGAAATGATTCCGCGCAGGCCCCCGGATCGTAACCGCTGGGGGTCAGGACTCGCACGACGTAAGAGACGGCAAGTAACGGCAGCAAATTGTTGGCAAACAGTACGACATAAAACGCCACTTTGTCATCAGCCATGTCCCTGTGACGGACCTTGGACCACACTGCCGCGCCCTTGTCGATCAGGTGAGGGCGCTCTTGCTCTATGTCCAGCCAGCTCAACGCGTTGCACTCCCGGTCGAAGACGTTGCCATCGCCACGCACACGGCAAACCACGCGGCGTTGGCGGGGATGTGGAGGTTGAAGTCCACGAAGCTATGGACGAGCAGGCCGCAGCAGCCCAGGGCGGCAGCGGTAGGTAACAGGTTATAGGTTACAGGGAACAGGGGGAGATAGGGAACAGATGACAGGTTATAGGTTACAGGGGAAACCGAGTCCGAGGTCCGAAGTCTGGAGTCCGAAGTCCGAAAAGAGCGACTGACAACTGAGAACCGACGACTGACTGCTTCTTTGAAGGCCAGCCAGAAGAACAATCCGAGTGCGCACAAGATGAGCGCTCCGCCCGCCAGGCCGGTTTCCGCCAGGGCCTCCACGTAGTCGTTTTCGGCGTGATCGTAAGCGAAGTCGCTCGGAAAGCTCTGATACTTCGGAAAGACCGTCTCAAAACTGCCCAGGCCCGTGCCCAGCCAGGGATGATCGCGGAGAATCCCAAGTGAGTCTTTGGCAACCAGCAACCGGCCGCTTAATTCCACTTCGGTTGGCTGTGCGCCGTCCGCCATCGTCGCCAGGCGCTGGGCGATTTGGTTCGGGGCCATCCAGAAGAACAGGAGCGCGGCGGCAAGGATCACAGCCCCTCCCGCGAGAGCCGTGACTCTACGCGCGCGCCGAGGGCCAAACAAGAAAATCACTGCGGCTGCCAGCAGGACCTCTACAACCAGGGAGATAAGGCCTCCGCGCGAACCCGTGAGCAACAGCGACGCAATCGGGATCAAAGCAATAAAGCCGAGGAAAACTCCCGACGCGCCGCGCCGGAGCGCGGGCAAAAGACTCGCCACCGTAAGCGGAATCAACATCTCCATCAGCCCGGCGTAATGGTTGTGGTTGACGTAGGGACCAAATGTCCAACCCGCGGTCTTTACCGTCCAATAAATCAGCCCCTCGCTGGAGAAGAACTGGAAGATGGCGAAAAGCGCCAACAAAAACGTGTACACGACGATGGTCCAACGCAGGGCGGGAGAGGACAGAATGTCGCTACCCGCCTCGCCGTTCCGCCCCGCGTCGGACCGCGTCCCACTTCTGGTGAGGGGAGCCCGCGCGGCGGCCGATGGGATGAAAAATTGTCCCGCCAGGAAGAAGAGAATCAGGTCGGTCGAGAGCTTCAGCAACGCTTCCCGCGTGGCAATGCGATCCATCGTGAGGTGACCCGCGAGTTGGATCGTCCCCAAGAGAAAAAAGAGCACAGCAGGCACGTAGAGCGGCGACCAGAAAATCTTCAGACTGCCTTGCCGCGCGTTGGCAATCGACCAGAAAACGAGCAGAAGAAATGCCACCACGGCCAGCGCTCCCCAGGCCCACTCCTGGACGGCGCCAAAAACCAACGGCGCCGCCAGCAAAGTGGCAAGCAGCGAGGCGCGGGCCACGGCGTAGGACGGCGGCCGCGGCACGAGATCTTCAACCGTGGCCGAGTGCGAAGGAGGAATTGTAGTGTCAACCCTGAGTGGCGACGCCATGCTGTTATGTGCAGCGAACAATGAGATCAACAGCGTGCAGTGCAGCGCGGCCTGCGACTGCATTCCAGATTCCAGATTCCAAATTCCGGAAGCCAAATCCCGGGAGCCAAATTCCCGAAGCCAAACCAAGATTCAAAATTCCCGGGGTCAGATTCCAGATTTCAAATTCACGAAGCCAAATCCCAGTAGCCAAATTCCCGAAGGCAGATTCCAAAAGCTGCGGCAGGTAACTATCGTTCCGCGCGGACGGAAACGGTGTCAAGCCAGAAGCTGCCCGAAATCTCCATAGGGAAAACTCGGCTGCGTGGGCGCCAAACGGAAACCCGCACGGCCTGCGTTTGTGGACCGGCAAAGAACTTCAGTGTGACCGTGTGCCAGGGCGTGGTACCCACCGTTGTGGCAGTCGAGGCAATCAGGCAGCTTGGGCAGGCTGGATCCGTCACTCGCAAGCGCGGCCCGCTGTCGGAGGTGATATCCCTGCTGCGGGCGTAAGCCGCAAGCGTGTAGGCTTGGTTAGGCGCCACAGGAAGGATCTGGTAAACCGGCTCGAATTCATCGTTTTGGCCGACCGGGAAATCGACGCGAAGGCAATGTGCCCCTTCATGGGGTGACGCGTCGGCGAAATCAACGGAAACGTATGACGAGGGCTGTGAGCGCCAATCGAATCCCGCGTCTAAGGGCGGTCGTTCAAAACCGCCGTTGAATACCAGATTGCCCTGCTCGCTGTCCGCAGGTTTTCCGATAACGCCCCGCCCCTCGAGGTCCAACCAAACCGCCCGTGCTTCCTGGTAACGCCCATGACTTAATAAGCGCTCGAGGTAGGGCCGTACGTCCTCGAAAGGGAATGACGAACCCCTTGAGGCTACCTGGGTCCAAGCTTGATGCGCAGTGTCGAAGTCGTTATTCGCGCTCAGGAAGTCCGCAAAGGCCAACACCAGCTTGGTGTCTGTCCCTTTACCCACAATATTTTCGAGAATCATCCTCGGATCACTATAGGTGTGCAGTGTGAGATCGAAGGTCGCCGCGGCATAGTCAGGGCTCAGATTGAGCAGGCGGCGGAAGCAGGGCAAGGCTGCCTCCGGCCGGTCCGTGACCAAATAGTGGTTTCCAGCAACCCACCAAACTTGCGTCACCATGGGGGAAAGAACCAGCGCGCGCTCGAACGCTTGGTCTGCGCAAGCATTGTCACGGATGGATTCACAAGCGGAGGCGAGGGTCAGCCAGTAGTCGGATTTATTGGGATTCAATGCCGTTGCTCGACGCGCCTGCGCAACGCCCTCGGCGAGGTTTGAGAGCTCCAGAGAATCGCCATAGAGCCGGCTAAGCCGATCGTGAAGCACCGGGTTATCGCGATCCAGGGCAAGCCCCTTCTGAACCTCAGAAACCTCGGTCGATTTCTCGATCGCTGTGACCGCCGCAATCCTTATTGCCTCTGCGCCCCCCACGAGCGCCACGAGGGCCACCAAGGAAAGAAATAGTCCAGAACGCCACCGCGGCTTTAGCGAAAAGTCAGTGTAGCTCGTAAAGAGAAGGCGCATGCGTAGTGACTGGTTCACAGTAGTCGGGATTTAACGGGCAGCAATGATCAGGGTTCTTCTGGCCGTGAGTTTTCCCCTAGTCATTCCCCCGCGACTGGGAATCCAGGAGGCAAGCGGAATGCCACCTCCGCGGTTCCCCTACTTGGGAAGGTCCGAATTGGCCACTTCTTTCAGCATTCGCGCCTTATCATCCGAATGGTAGTAAGAATAGTAATTACTATAATACCCGTAATATCCGTCGTGGCGCAGGTCCACTTTATTGAGGACGATACCCAGAACATTTGTTCCAACATTTTGCAGAATCTTGCAGGAACGCGTCACAGCCGCCCGGTGGGTTGTTCCACTCCCTACGACAAAAACCACTCCGTCCACGAGGGTGGAGAGGATCATGGCGTCCGTGACGGGAAGCACGGGAGGGGAATCAAGCACCACAAACTTGAACCGCGTGCGTAATTCTGCGAGCAGTGATTCCATGGCAGTAGAGGAAAGCAACTGCGCCGGATTGGGGGCCTTGGGACCGGCGGGGATTGCCCAAAGAGCGGGTACCAGGGGAAATTGCCGCATCGCCTTCTCGATGCTGTGCGCTCCCGTTAGGAAACTTGCGAGGCCTGGTCCATTACCCAGATTTAATGACTCAGCAATTCTTGGATGGCGAAGGTCCGCATCGATGAGCAGGGTTGACTCGCCCCTCTGAGCGAGTGCTATCGCCAGGTTGAGAGATGTGATCGTCTTCCCCTCCCCAGCCGTAGAGCTGGTTACCAACAGCATTTGGGGTGGCTGCGGGGCCGTCGAGAGTACCACGGATGTCAGGAGAGTTCGGAAGGCTTCCGCCATTGCCGATTCGGGTCGACTCAAAAGCACTAATCCATCCGTTGGGGTCAACTTGCCGTTGTTTCCCGCACGCGATGGAGTTGTTCGCCGAAGTGTATCGCGGGCGAGGGGGACAACCGCCAAGGCCGGAGCGTTCGCCAATCTCTCCGCCTCATCGACGCTCTTGATGGAAGTGTCCACAGCTTCTTTTACGAAGGCGAGCGCCAGACCGAGAACCAGTCCAACCATCAGGCCAACGAGGATATTAAGAACCTTTTTAGGACGAACCGGCGACTTGGGTGGTTTGGCCGGGTCGATCACATGAATATTCGTGGCGCGCAGACCCGCCGAAACCGTCGCATCCTTGAGCTTCTGCAAAAGGTTGTCATAAAGCTGTTGATTCGTCTCAAACTCCCGCTTCAGGAGATTTTGTTGGATCAGAAGCTGGTTGAGTGCCCCTACCTCGACCTTTTCTTTGGCGACGGCTACCGCGAGGAGCCTCTCCCGCCCTAAGGCGGCCATGTAGTCATTCCGGATCCTCTCCACGGTCCGTTTTCGCTCCTTCTCGATCAGCGACTGAATTTCATCCACCTGACTCTGTAGCCGCTCAGCTTTGGGGTGTTTCGGCCCGGATTGCTCCAGGGTATCAACGTATTGCGACTTCAGGTCAGCATACTTTTCTTCCAGATGCTGCAAGAGCTCGTTTTGCGCCACGAAGGCGACTTGCGATTCGTTCGAGCGCACGAGTTCATAGACCGACTCTTTTTGCAGCCGATCGGTTTGGGCGATCGTCAGGTCTCGACTCAGATCATCCATTCTCTGCGCGACCACACTTTCTTTGTCGCTGATATTGACGATGGCGTTTTGTCTCTCGTAATCCACCAGGGCCTGCTGGGACTTCTCGACTTTGGCTTTCAATTCATCGAGCTGCTGTTCCATCCACCCGGAAGCCCGACGGGTGGCGTCGTACTTTTCCCGAAAGTTGTATTCGATGTAGTTGTCCGCCAGCGAGTTTGCGACTTTGGCGCAGAGGTTGGGGTCCGCGCTCTCGAAACTGACATTTACCACGTGACTGTCGCGCACTTTCACGACGTGCAAAGAGCGCCCGAATGGCCCGAGAATCCCGTCCGGCGAAGTAGGGAGCTTCGATGAAGACACGCCGCTGCTCGGCTGGATGGCAGCCACCCACGTCGGGTCTTTCAGTATTCCGACTTGTTCAATGGTGAGCTCTGCCAGGCTAACGCCCTCGAGAACCTGGATTTGCGTCCCAATGAATGTTTCGTCGGCCGGGACCTGCCGAAAGAGGTCGTTCAGGGATTGAATCTGAAGCGTGTCAGCCTCGATGTCCAAGCGCACCGTGGCTTCATAGATGGGCGTCATCTTAAAAGAGGCAATCGCGACCAGCATTGTCGCAATGAAGGCGATGGTGATGATTGTCCAGCGACGCTTGTTGATGATATTCCAGTAAGTTCGCAGATAGCTGAAGCTGTCGAACTCTTGCGCCTCGATATCGAGAATTGGGCCGGCGGGTGCCGCTGCTGGCAAGCTCGGCCCGCGCCGCGACAGATGTTGATTTTCAGGCATGTTCTTCACCCCAGAATCTAAAGATCGTCGAGGAGAGTCGGATGGGCACTATGCATTCTCACCAGTGATAGATAACCCCATAAGTGGCCATGGTGATGGCGGCCTCGGTGCCCCGGGCCAAGGCCTTTTTCCCTGCACTTTCTGGGACAAAAAGGATGTCGTTGGCCTGAAGCCCGGTATCATGTTCGTGGCCTGCGAGCACTTTCGTCAAGTTCACAGCAATTTCTTCGCGTCCGTTTGTCGCCGCCGGGGTTTTCCGAATGATCACGGTTTTTTTCTGGGCCGCCGTCGGCTTCAGACCCTCGGCAAGCGCCATCGCCTGCAACACGGTCATATCTTCCTGACCGGTCTTCAAGGGGAACCCTCCAGGCCGATTCACAGCGCCCACTACATAAATGATCCCGGCGCGTTGGACTGTGACTCTGTCACCAGGGTACAGATCGACGTTGAGAAGCGGATCGCCGGTCATCGTCAGCCGGTTGAGGTCCACGCTGAAGGTGCTATCGCAAGAAACCGGCTTGCTTGCGGACCCGCAGGCTCCTGGCTGCTTGATGGCCTGCATGGCGTACGCACCTCGGGTTACAATTGCCAAATTGCCAGCGTCATCCGCAAGGCCTTGTGCCTGTGATAAAACGTCCAATAACGTGGTCTTTCCAAATACGGGATAGATTTGGGGACTCTTCACAGCCCCGGCTATGGTGACGGCGTGGACCCGGGATTCCTTGGCCGCCACCGTTACACGGGGATGGCTGAAGATTTCTGACTCACGGTATTTGTCGCTGATAAGCTCGGAAAGCTCGGCTGGGGTCAGCCCTGCGGCTACGACAGGTGCAGAGAGCAGGGGTAGCTGGATTTTGCCGGTTGGGCTGACACGGTACTCACCGGTAATATCAGGAGCATCGTAGACGCTGATCATCAGGACATCGTCCGGACTAATGATGTAGTCAGGGAATGCCGGGGAGGAAGCCGCCGTCGGGGCTGGTCCCGATACGACGTCTGAATGAGGGACGATGGGAGCAGAAGTCTGCGCGGCCAGGAGCGGACAGCAAGCCAAGACAAGTGCACAGGCGGCCGCTTGCTTGGCTCCAATGAACCTTCTAAGAGGACTTCGCGTCATGCCAGCCGACACTATCATTTTGGTTCTCCTGATGATTGACTCGAACCCAATCTCCGCACTTCATGAACGGATAGGGTCCAACGTGCACGCGGCGCGCAACGGTCCTGCGCACGGCCTCGATCTCCACGTCGGGAATGATCGCGGGTACGCCGGCGAATCCCACCAACCCCAGGACGCCCGGCGTGGTCGGGATTCTGAGCTGCTGTCCAAGTTCCCATCGCATGAAGACGTAGCCGGGGAACAGTGGTGCGGAAAGTTCCTTGGTCCGATCACTTACGTATGTCATGAGGCGGGTGTTCAACTCCGTTTCGAGTTGCTCGACGGTGAGACGGCCCGCCTGGATCCGGCCGATCAACGGCAGTGTGACGTTCCCGTTCATTCCAAGGAGGAAGGGTTCATCGGCAATCTCCGAGGCGTCGATCGCGTGGATCACAATCTGGTCGTCCAGCCCGAGGACATACCCGGAATCGAGCTTCTTGGCGGCCTCGGCCAACTGCTGGGCAGCGGCGCACAAGGCAAATAGGACTATGATGGAGAACGTGCCGCCTGCCCTCTTCAAAACGGTCTTCATGTTGCTTCTCATGATGACGGGCCTGAGCGCGGGACTCCGGGGAGTCTGCGCTCAGACGGGTTCGACGTCATAGCCATCAATGCGGACCGCTAACGATCGCTGAATCATCTCCACCGAGACAACCAGGCTTTGGTCAGAGTTCTTGGCCACAAGAATCCCCTCCAGGCCGTCCATACATCCACCCCGGATTCGTACACGGCGCCCGGTTCTGAGGAACGGGTAAGGCGTACAGGGAATGTCGTTGGCCAATAGAGCCCGTATGTCCTCTATTTCTTTGTCAGGGATGGGGAGGCCGACACCACGGATGCCGACGAATCCGACAACGCCGGGTGTCTTTACGATATGAAGGTACTTCTGTGGGTATGATTCCAGGCAGACGAACGTGTAGCAGTCAAAGAGCACACACTGGATTGTTTTCTGGCGATCGCTCCAGCTATGCGTCTGCCGGATTAGGGGAAGATACGTCGTGACGCCTATGCGTTCAAGTTGTGCTGTGACCGCCTTCTCATGGCGGGCACGCGTATGGATAGCGTACCAGCGGGGTTCATCGACAACGGCCCCCAGAGCGGGCACGGCCAGTGTCGGTTCCCAAAATTGCTGGATGCTGCTCATAGCTCCGCCCTCTGAGTCACATGACTGCAACTTCACTTTTCGTTAATGCCGTCATCGCGTTCGGCCGAAAACCCCCGTACAGAGCTTCTGCGACCGGCTAAACCTTGCGGTAGAAACCTGCGGGGATATGGAACTCCCACCTGTTCAACACCATTCCCGACGATCAAAGCCTGGCGGAGTCCACTCTTCCGCGTGTTTTTCTCGTCTGGTCGACACCGCGTGGCCCACACGAAGTGCCGCCAGGTAATGGGGGAGGATTGTTGGAGGCATTTGGCATCTGCTCCCCTTCGAACCGGGGAGCTCACCAGACGCGCGAAAAGGGTCATGTGTAATATATACAGAGCGACATAAATGTTTGCGCATCGGGCTGTAGCGGCGGTCTCCGACCGCCGTCGTCGATCGGAGATCGACGCTACAATTTATGTCGCTCTGTATAGACTCTTAGCGGTGGCACGACACTGAATGCAACGCAGGTTACACCCTTTCATCACCTTCCAAAAAATGAGTCGCGGTTTGTGTGTAGCGGTTTTCATCAGTAGATCACGACCCAGAAGGTCAAAATGGCTGTTTTACGCAGCCTGAAATCTCAGGAGCACGTGGTCTTCCACTCCCCCAACTTGCGACGTCACTTCCTTGCCATTCTGTTCATCCGCTACATAACACGCGGGATACGATATCCAAAGGACTCCAAAAAGTTCTTCCGCGCGGACCTGTAAGCCTCCACCACAGGCGTGTTTCCAGCGAAAGTAGCACATTGTCCCTTTACGGTAGTGAAGGGCAATCCGCTCAGTGTGGGAAATAGGGCATCCTGCTCATCTATTTTTCGCCCATTTGCGAAATACGATCCCTCCTCCCGCAACGGTGAAACCTGCGGGAAGGCTGCCGGGTGCTGGCTCCACGCGAACCACTTGTCCTCGTCCGAACATCCGCATTGGGAAAGCTTGCCCAACCGGCAGACGAAATTCCTTGAGCTTGATGTTGGCGTTCAGCGGCGGAGGAGTTGTGGCGAGGACAAATGCTCCTTTGACGCTGACTTCACGAGTGAGGCCTACGTGTTTCTGTCGAATTCCCTGCGCGTCTTTCCACGAGAAAATCACGGGTACCTCGAGCCGATAACGCTTGTATTTTCGGGGCTGCACGATGGCCTGTCTCCTTTGTGCGAGGTGTTTCATCGGCTCCTATCTCACCCCGCCGTTGTCCGATCAGCGATGAGGGGTCATCTATCGTGCTGGCACTTTATTTGTCGGCTTCGATATGACCCCTCCGCCAGCCGGTCATCGGATGAAATGATTCATGGAGTCTACGCACGCAGCAAAGGCTCCGCAATAGGCCAAAAGGCCGCCCAAGGGGATGAGACGATCGGCCCCATTCAGATATGAGAAATTAGTCCTATACGAGATCAAAATTCTTCTAATTTGATTCGGGGTGAAGTGTACAGAAGTCAAATGTACACATACGCGATAGCATCCCGAGTAATTTCGCTTGCTTTTCCCTTCGAGGAGATGCACACTTTTGACCACATAGGTGAGCTGTAGTGGGCTGCTGCGGGAACGACCGCGATCTATTATTTCTTGGGTACTTAATCGACTTGGCGTCGCTGTTGTTTTTCCGATTGAAAGGAGTGTTACACCAGTGCCTATTTCAATCGTCGTTGCCCAACGCACCGCGATGGCCGGCCAATTGTTGTGCCATGCGCTAAACGGGCAGCGCAGGCACTTCATTGTTGTGGGCTGCGTACACGCACCGAATGAGCTTCTTATGCAAGTAGCTGAGCATCACCCCGACGTAGCTGTGATCAGCTCAACCCTACAAGGCGATCCCAAGGGGGCTCTTAAGGTTGTCCGAGAGCTGCGCGTCTCTGCCCCAACCACGCGTTCCATCGTGCTCCTGGATTGCTCTAACTCGGAGCAGGTGATCGACGCCTTCTCCGCAGGTGCCAAAGGTGTCGTTTGTCAGACCGACCCCTTCGAGTTATTGTCCAAATGTATTCGGAGTGTACACGCCGGGCAGATCTGGGCTAACAGTCGGGAACTTCAATGGATCGTTAAGGCCTTAGGGGACAGGGAACCAGTCCGCGTGGTTAGCGCCAAAGGTATCCCGCTGCTTACCGGGCGGGAGGAGCAAATTGTGAACATGGTGATCGAGGGTCTGCCTAACCGCGTAATTGCCGTGAAGCTCGGTGTGAGCGCGCACACGGTCAAAAACCACTTGTTTCGGGTCTATGAGAAGCTTGGGGTATCAAACCGTGTCGAGTTGGTTCTCTACGCCCAGAGCAGCGGGCAGAGTAAGGCTTCACCATAAATCTCCAGGGCAATGCGTGCGCCAATGGAAAGATTGTCATGCTTCGCTACAGCCCGCAAAGGACCACGCAAGCGAAGAAGGACGAGATTAAAGTCGTAACCCAGGTGAACGGGGAATTGGGATCTCCGAAGGGAATTGAGTTTACCGCCTATCTGGATCAAGACGTAAACGTCGATGTGGCGGGAGAACCGGTGACGCCGGCGCAGCCCACTCCGATGGCGCACCCTAGTCGATCACGTCGCGCTCGTGTGGATTCAACCAGACAACGAGTGAAATTAGCAGCAGGCGGAATGGATCGAGTGTCAGACGCATCGTGACAGCGTAGCATGCCGGAGTGGACTGTCCCATGCCGTAGGTCGGGCCAGAACAGATTCTCTAACCTCTTGCGTTTTCAGTCGTATCCAGTATTTGGACACTACGGGGGAGTGAACTGCCCTTCATTTGAGTTTTTGGCCGCTACCACCTTCGTTTTTGAGTGCGGTGAGCCGCACATCGTCGATCCAGACCTTGCCTGCGATAAGATTGTCCAGTTTTTGGCTGGGCATACGCTCCAGCGCCACAACCAGCAGCGAAGTCTTAGGGCCGGTTGTGAAATCAAACGTGAGGTCGGTCCAGCCATTGGAGGTACCTGTCAGGTCATCGGTGGACCTCTCGAGGGCCGCGCGGTCATAAGCGTCGCGCACATCGAGTCGTGGTCCGCTATCGGTGGTAATCCCGTCGGTCTTCATGAAGGCCGTGAGGCGATAGGCGCGATTGGGTTTAACCTTCACATATTGATACACATTCCGGTATTCCAGATTCTGCTTGCCGGGGAACTGTACGAGTAGGGAATGGTCCGGCGAGTGGTAGGTTGTGGGGTCCAAATCTGCGTACACCCCTTCCACGGTTGCGATTCGCCAACTGAAACCCATGTTCAACAATTCGCCTTCGAAGTCGCCGTCATTCAGAAGATTACCCGGCCCAACAGTTTCGCCAGGCCGCACTAAGCCCTTCCTCTGAAGGTCGGTCCAGACCGCGTAGGCTTCGTCGGACCTTTGGGCTTGGATTAGGGCATCGATGTAGCCGGCGGCTTGCTGTGGAGCAAACCTCTCGGCCCCGTTTAGAATGCGTTTCCACACCGGCTGAGCTTCCGGGAGGAGCAGATGGGATTGCAAGTAGTAAAGATAGCTGAACTCAGTGCTTACCTTTTGAGGGATTAATTGATCAAGTATTTTGTGTCCGTCCGCGTTGGCTCTCCAGGCTGTCCGAAAGACAATCTGGTCATAGGCAGAGGTTCCTGCAAGCACCGCACGGAAGTGGCGAAATGCCTCGTCCGTGTTGCCTTGTCGTAGATAAGAGTTCGCAATCCGCCGCTGGTAGCCGGGAAGGTTCGGAGCCAGAGCGTCGGCCATACGCAGGTACTCCTCGGGTTTCGACATGTTCCCTTGAAACTCCATGGCCGCTGCCAGTTCGATCCAGCCATCAGGGTTGTCTCGGTTGAGCCGGACGGCCTCCTGAAGTTGTACCAGCGCCTTTTCCGGTTGAAAGTCCCCTACGTTGAACTGGTAGAGGCGAGCCAATCTGAGGTGATACTCGGCATTATTCGGATCGAGTTTTGCCGCCAGTTCGAGGCGCTTCACTGTAGGCGTAATCGCCAACTCATACGCGGCGCAGGTCTTTGCTATCCAAGCCACAACACCTGTGAAAATGACGACTTCGATCACCGTCACGAACCGCCGCACAAATACACTCTTAATGACCAATCGCATTCTGATCCCTTCATCAGCCTGATGGGCAGAAGTGCTTCGGCGTTTCTGTTACATCCGGGGTTGACTCGAGCCCCTGGGTGCCTTGCAGAGAAGGCGCACAGTCCAATCTGCCACTCGACTCGACCATCTCTCCGCGTCCGCAAGACCAGCATACCACTTTCTGTTCACGATCTTTGGCATGCTAATCTGGTTCTTGCGCTCTCAGCTCGTCACACTTGGCCTTCCATTCAAGCCATCTTTCTTTTACCGCGGTTTCATGGGTAATTTCAACATCCCTCAAGTGCGTCAATGCACAGGACGACGTTGACAAAACGAAATGACACAGCATACTGTGGCTGGGGGCACAGGGATCTTCGCATAGACAACGATCGTGAACAGCGTGCACTTAAGTTGGCTTGCTTGACAGGTCTCAAAATGGGGTGGTAACCTCAGGGAAGTTTCGCCCTAAAGCGCACAGTGAACAGCACCTCTCGGCCCAGATGATCGCAGGTTGTGGCTGATGCGTTAAGGCAAGAGACACAAACAATGAACGGATGGGGTAAGAATGCGCTCGGCGTTTCATTGGCCTCCAGTCTGGGCTTGGTTCTGTTCCCTATGGCGGTGGTCTTCGCCCAGAGCCAGCAGGGTCATCAACCGGTAGAACAGACTTCGCAATCTGTCGACCTCCCTAAGGAGGAGACCAAACTGGAAATTCCCGGGACGTCAGCAACTGCCACAGGTCTTAACGACTACGTAATCGGGCCAGAAGACATCCTAAACATCGATGTGTTCAATGTTCCGGAGCTATCCAAGCTCGTTGTGCGGGTGGCCAATGACGGAAACATTTCGCTGCCGCTGATCGGGCAGGTGCTAGCAGCGGGAATGACAGCCGAGAGACTTCGAAGTGAACTTGAGATTAGATTTGGCCGGTCTTATCTCGAAAACCCTCAGATTACCCTCTATGTCCAGGAATTCCATGCACGCCCCGTGTCAGTTATTGGGGCCGTTGAAAGGCCGGGGCTCTACCAACTGACCGGCCCACGCACACTGATTGAAGTGCTTTCGACGGCTGGAGGCCTGGCGAAGCGGAGCAGCGCTCCGGCGGGGCGCTTTGTTTACGTCACAAGGCTGGAAGGGTTTGGCGGGCTTGAGGCCGTTCAGGGAATGCGAAGGGTGGCACCTGACAAGGTGGAGATCGATATCCGCCGGCTCCTGTACTCCCATGAAGACGCACTCAATATCGAAGTCAAACCGCGCGATATCATTAGCGTCAGCAAGGCTGATGTTGTGTACGTAACCGGAAATGGGGTAAAGAAACCCGGGGGATATGTCCTTGAGGACCGCGATAATGTGACGATTTTACAGGCTTTAGCCATGGCGGAGGGTCTTTCCGCTAACGCGGCACAGTCCGACGCACATATTATCCGCACCGAACCGGATGGTTCGAGGAAGATGATTCCTTTCAACCTGAAGAAGGTCCTGAAAGGAAGCTCGCCCGACCTAGTGCTAGCCGACAATGATATACTGTTTATCCCCGACAGCAGTCAGAAGGCCATGCTGAAGGGCGGAGCCACGACGGTGGTCAGTACACTCAGCTGGCTATTCATATACGGACGCATCTAACAAACCCGACGTCTCGCCGGTCCCAAGGTACCTAATGGACGCAAACGAACGGATACAATTTGCCGAGCCCCATGACCTAGCCCGGATTGGCCCCTCCGCCCTCTACAATCAGGAGGGGCTGGACGTCTCCGCGAAGGAAGCTCCTTTTCTCCTGGATTATTGGCACGTCATCCTGAAGAGACGTTGGGTGGTTTTATCCTGTCTGCTGATCGTCTTTTCGACTGTGGCTATTGGCACCTTGAAGCAACAGCCAGTTTACTCTGGAGAAGTTCTCATCGAAATAAACCCGGAGGCACCTCAAATAGTGAATTTCAGGGAGATCGCACAAGGGGCGCCTGGCATCGACGTGGACAGTTATCGGGAGACCCAAAACACGATTCTGCAAAGCCGCACACTGGCTGAGCATGTCATCGATGAACTGCAATTGTACCGGTACCCGGAATTCTACAGGACACGGCTGCTCTTCGGGTTGATCGAAGAGAATCCCGACAATTTTCCTTCCGCCTCGGACCCTGGCCCGCCGGATCACACATCGGATGCCTACCGAAACTGCTTGAAGCATTTCTTGGATTCAATTGCGGTCAACCCAGTACGGAGGAGCAATCTCGTTGAAGTATCATTTCTTTCTCAAGACCCTAAACTGGCCGAGCGCATCGCCAACAAGCTAGCCGACGACTACATCCAGCAAAACCTGCAGGTTAAGTGGGATGAGGCACTCAAAGCCTCCGAGTGGCTTTCGGGTCGATTAGTGGAGCTCAAAGGAAAACTCGAAAAGTCGGAAGATGGGTTGCAGGCTTATGCGCAGGCAAACTCGATCCTCTTCGTCGAGGAAAAACAGAACCTTGTAAATGCCCGGCTCAAACAACTTCAGGAGGAGTACACCAAGGCGCAAGCTGATCGATTCCAGAAGGAGTCTCTTTATAACTTGGTGCAAACGGGGAAGGTCCAGGACTTGCCTGGCGTTCTCGATAATCATCTAATTCAGGACTTGTCTGTGCGCCTGGCGGAGGTGCAGCGTGATTACGCCCAGCTCACTGCCACTGTCAAGCCCGACTACCCGAAAGCGGTCGCTCTCAAGAAACAGGTCGACGCATTGCAGGCGAATCTTGATCATGAGAAGGGAGCCCTGGCCGAGAACATCGTGGACGGGTATCGCTCGGCCCTGGCCAATGAGAAGTATTTAGCGCAGGCCGTGGAAGAGCAGAAGAAAGAAGTCAACGACATCGCGGAGAAGTCGATCCAGTACAATATCTTGAAGCGTGAGGTGGACACGAGCAGGCAACTCTTCGAGGGTTTGCTCCAGCGCATGAAAGAGGCGCAAGTGTCAGCAGGGCTCGAGGCGAGCAATATCCGGATTGTGGACGCGGCGGAAGTGCCTAAACGGCCTGCCAAGCCGCGCGTGGTCTTCAATCTGGCGCTGGGGGTGATTCTGGGGCTGGGAGTGGGTATTGGGCTTGCCTTCTTCCAGGAATATCTGGACAACACGCTCAAGACGCCCGACGAAGTCGAGACTCTCTTGCGGTTGCCCTCACTGGGTGTGCTTCCGGCTTTCTCGTTGAATGGCACAGGTAAAGCAGCGCGCGATAGGTCAGCATGCGTTGCTCCTGGTAAAGACCCGCCGATGGCTGCGGCGATTCAGACCCATCCTGCCGCAGTTGAAGCTTTCCGCTCTTTGCGCACGTCGATCTTGCTCTCGGCCAATCCCGTGCCCAAAGTACTCCTGATCACCAGTGCCTTGCCGGGGGAAGGGAAAACCACGACTGCGATCAATCTGGGAGCAACCCTGGCCAGTTTGGACAGCAGGGTGGTCATCGTGGATTGCGACATGCGGCTGCCCGCCTGCCATCGCATGACAGGAGTGGAGAACAAGCCAGGATTTGTGCAATGCCTGACCGGGTATGTTGATCTTTCTGAGGCGATTCTCCCTGTCCCGGGCGTGGCGAATTTGAGCGTTATTCCCTGCGGGCTCATTCCTCCCAACCCCGCCGAAGTTCTCTCTTCGCCGCTGACCGGCGAATTGCTCCGCAGGCTTCGAGCGGAGTTCGAATATGTGCTAGTTGATTCACCACCCTTGCTGAGTGCCGCCGACAGCCGAATTCTTGCGACGCTGACGGATGCGGTGGTATTGGTCGTGCGGGCTTTTCAGACACCCCATGATATGGTCCTTCGGGCTCGATCATTGCTCTATGGCGCCAGGGCACGCATTTTGGGTGTGGCACTGAATGACGTGGACATCCGGCGGGATGGATATTCTTATAAGTATTATTACCACTACGAGTATGGCTCTGGCTACAGTTCCGATCCTGCCGGCAAGTCCGACCGCCACGAGCAAACTTGAAACCTGTTGTGCTATCTTGGGCAAGGGAGCGTTTTTGTCTGGACCGTTGGTACCGGGTCCGTTACGGGATTCATCGATGATCGTTGTACGGTATCTGGCACCATAAAAGGCAAGAACACCAACGCCCAATCCCTCAGAGAAGCCGGCAGTCCGGTTGCTGGCTCAGAAAATCTGCGAGATCAGAACACCTCAGTGTCACTGAAGGTACCAGGAGCAAGGTGAGGGCTCTGCTTAATTCGATCTCTTTGTTTGCGGCAAATGTATTTAGCAGCGCGGCATCTTATCTTGTGATCGTCTTGATTGCCCGGCATCTGGGGGCCGCGAGCTTTGGGGTGTACTCGTTTGCCATCGCCTACGCGGGTTTCTTTGTCACGATTCCCAATTTCGGTTTGGACCGAATTGTCATTCGCGAGGTTTCGCGCAACAAGCCGGCAGCAAGTGAGTACGTGATGACGGCCGGCAGCATCCGCTTGGGTTTCCTGGCCCTCGGTGTGGTCATCGCAGTCACAGTCACTAAGCTTTTCAGGTACCCGGCAGACACGCAAGTCATTGTGCTGGTTCTGGGTCTATCGCTCGTTGTCAACCTCTTCTCGGAGTTGTTTCGCTCCGTATACTTCGCTTTCGAGGCGATGCCCGCCGAAACAGTTATCAGGGCGTTCGGAAGGACCATAACGGTCGTTGCCGTGGCCATAGCTGTTTACTCAGGACGGGGACTGCTGGAAGTGGCCTGGGCCATCCTTCTTGCCTCGCTCGTCGAAGTGACCACCTATGGTTTCCTGGCACAAAGGAGGTTTGGGCTGCACAGGGTAAATCTGAACTGGGGCATAGTCAAGAAAACGGTGCTGGCGTCTTCACCCCTGGCGATCAATACCATGTTGGTTGTCGCCTATTTCCGGTTGAGCATGGTGGTCCTCACGACTCTTAAGGGGGCGCAAGCCGCCGGTTGGTTCGCAGCCGCCTTCGCCTTCATTCAGCTCTTACAACTGGTGTCGGGGTCGGTAGCAGCCGTCGCCCTGCCAATCATGTCTCGGCAGCAGCGCCAATCCCACGATCAGTTGCTGGCCTCGCTCAACAAGGCTACCTACTACCTGCTGTTGTTGGTGGGCCCTGTTTCATTGGTCATTTGTTTCATGGCAAAACACTTGGTTCTATTTGTCTATGGGACTCAGTTTATGCCGGCGGTCGAATCGCTACGTTTGCTCATCTGGGCCAGCGTGTTTATGTTTATGGGAAGCATTTACGGCGCCGCACTCATTTCGCTTGACAAAGAGCAGGGGCTGATCGCTATTGGCGTGATTGCTCTCGTCGTGAACATGACGACGAACTTCCTTGCGATTCCTCGCTGGAGTTATATGGGAGCTACCCTTGCAACCCTGATCACCGAAGCATCGGTTGCCGCCCTGGCTTATGCGTTCGTGTCGCGTGCTCTTAAGGGTTTTTCCATCAGCTCGTTGATGGTAAAGCCCGTGTCGGTGACCCTGGTATTGGCCGTTGCCATGCTTATGATGCGGAGTTGCCCCTGGGTCCTTCAGGCCTTCTTGGCAACGCTGGTTTACGTGTTGACCGTGATCCTAATTCGAGCCGTGCAACGCGAGGATTGGCAAATGCTCTCTGCTTTTACGGCGGCTAGATCGGTGCAGGATGTCATCTAGAGATTGGTCCGAGTCTTCCAATGGCGCCCTCTTTCGGATCCCCCGCCGCATGCTTTTCCTCGCCTTTTTACTGACGGTAGTCGTGGGATCAGCCTTGCTGCTGTTGTCGGATCAGGGCATAACGTTCCTGCTGTGCTGTCTTGCGGCGGCAATAGGGCTCTGGATCTTTGCCATTCCGAGCCGTGCGCTGGTCCTCTTCGCTTTCCTGATACCCCTTGACGTGTATCTCTCTGAAAAGATCCACATTACCAGTAACCAACTTATCCAGATTGCGCTGCTTCTCAGTTGCATTTTGTTTTTCATCTATCAGGGCAGACGCGTCGTCAATCCGCTTGGCGGTTGGCCGCGTATAAGGTTGTTGGTGTTTGGCTGGTCGATCTACCTGGGTCTCTCCCTACTGTGGTCCATTGCCATTGAACCAAGCTGGCGTTCGGCGGTCCGCAACCTTTTGGCGATCGGCATCTTTTGGGTTGTCCTCGGCACTGTCCGCAAACGGGCCCAAATGGAAGCGGTGACGACTGCCATCTGCTTGGGGGCGGCGGCAGTCACGGTCTATGGTCTCGTGCAGTACTGGAGAGGCGATTTCGACGCGCTTTATCCCTTTTTCTCCCCTTACTACAACACGGGTATCTGGACTGCTCGCGGCGGAGGATTCAGTGTGGTGGGCACGTTCGCCAATCCGAATATGTTGGCGGCATTCGGCGTAATGGTACTCCCCCTCATGCTCGGCAAGATCGCTAATAGCAAAGCTGCGGTGCGAATACTGTGGATTCTGGCTACCGTGGGTCTGTCAGTAACCACATTGCTCAGTTTCTCGAAGAACGGGTGGATTGTTACCTTTCTAGTTTTTGGTGCCTGGGGTACCGTTAAGCATAAACTGCATCGCAAGCGTTTCGTTATACCTTTGGTCCTTGTCACCCTTTCACTTCCGCTATACTACGCCTCACAGATACTCAAATGGCTGAATTTCATCTTTCCGAATACGACAGAGGTCTCCACGATTCCGCGCATGCGATTATGGCAGGTTGCCCTTGAGGCGTTTGTTCAGCGGCCGTTCGTGGGATACGGTCTAGATGGTTTTACGACTGCTACCCTTCCGTGGCGCGGAGACATATTCACGAGGGACTTGATACGCGCCCACGATTTGTACTTGCAGACATTGGTGGACTCGGGAGTAGTGGGTTTCGTTCTGTTTTTCGGAACGATTGCATCCATTGTCGTCGCTGGGGTGAGGTTATACCGCGGAATGCCGTCAACACCACTCCGCACAACCCTTCTTTGCCTGTTGCTGAGCACCGGTGCTTTCTTCGGGTATGGCATCTTCGAAGCCATAGCTTCTTTTCCCGCCTGCCTCAGCCTGCAGTGGGTGATCTTGGGATTGCTGGTTGCCGCCGTCACGATTCATGGCAAATCGAAGCAGTTAGAAATCTTGAAGTGAAAACCTGGTGTAAATGAGTCAAGATTTGAGTTGGCAAGCGCAGAGAGACGGTCCTCTCCGTGATCGCCAGCGGCGATCGCCGACAGTATTTGGATTCGGCGGAAGCGGGCTCTATGCGCCAGACGGCTGTTGCCTTGGAAGACGGGGTCCCGGGAGCGGGAGCCAAAGTGTGGTCGCAACTGGTGCGACTCGTTGTGCCTTAAAGGTGCGCTTTACCCCACGCCGAATCTGGTCATAGGTTCGGAGGGATCACAACATGCTCGTCGGGCTGGGGTTGACGCATCGTATTCCTTGGGTGCGAGACCTCTGCTTGCGGGCCGACAAGCTGTGGACCATATTTGACGATACTTGGCTTGGTGATCGCCTGGGGTTTTTCTATTTGGCGTTTGGGACCAAACCTAAGTAGCAGGGACCTTGAGATCGATGGGGTTACGATCAAGGATTCCTTACGGCCTTCTTAAGCCTGCGTGAGCACTCCCGGGAGTTCCAAGATGCAAGAAAAGAATGCTCCGGCGAGACTATTGGTTGACACCAGGATTTTTGGTGGTAGGGTCACGGGCGTTGGCCGGTACTTGTCAAACCTCTTGCGTGAAATACATCTCCTTGAGCCATCAGACCTAAAACTTCATGCTCTGTGCTCGCCGGGTCAGGATCTCCCCTGCAAGATTCCGAAGATCGAGATGCATGGGGTTGGGGCGCATTCCAAACCGCTCGGCCTTATGCAGCAATTTGTCTTGCCTCGCGCGGTTCGCAACGCCCAATGTGATCTCTTTCATTACCCTTATTTCGACCCACCGAGGATTACTTCTTGCCCGTTCATCGCCACGTGTTATGATATTGAGCCCCTGCGTCACCCGGAGTTGTTTCCGCGCAGAATCGTCTGGTATTACAAAGCTCTTGCCCCACGATTGCGCGCCGCGGAACGAGTGGTGGTGATATCCCAGAACACCGGTAAAGACCTCATCGAGCTATTGGGAGTTCATCCGGACCGTGTGAAAGTGGTCTACTTGGGAGTGGACCCGCACTTCCATCCTATCCGTGAAGAGGACAGGGTTGACGCCGTTCGTTTGCGGTATGGCCTCCCGTCCCGGTATCTTCTGTACCTCGGCAACACGATGCCGCACAAGAACCTGGTACGGCTTGTTCAGGCCATGGCAATCGTCCACAAGCGGTTCCCTTCAGTTCCTTTGCTCTTGGCCGGGAGGAAGGACAAGTACCGCCCCGCTGTCGAACAGGCTATTGTCGTTGCCAACCTCTCCGAGACCATCAGGTTCATAGGGGATATAGCTGAAGAAGACTTGCCCGCGCTTCTGAGTAGCGCGGCGGTGTTTGTATACCCCTCGCTTTATGAGGGGTTCGGTCTGCCGGTTCTGGAAGCCATGGCGTGTGGTGCACCCGTGGTGACTTCCAACAGATCATCCCTGCCCGAGATCGTGGGCAATGCAGCGATTAGCGTTGACCCGTACGATGTATCTGCCCTCGCGGAAGCAATCACGCACCTGCTAGCTAATCCAGCGGGAGCCAGGCGCTATTCAGTCCTGGGACCTGAGCGCGCGAAAGAATTCACCTGGCGACGCTGTGCAGAGGAGCACTTGGCGGTTTATCGTGAGGTTTTGAACCGATGAGCAGACGGAGAATCCTGGTGTTCGCGCCTTTGCTCCCTGTGCCGGTTGACCGGGGAGACAAGAATCGTCTGTTCCACCTGCTGCAACTACTCCGCAGCCTTGCCGATGTTTGCCTGGTCTGCTGTCAGCGGGAATGGGAGCCCCCAGTCAAGGATTTCAGCCTGCTCGATGGGATTGACGTTCGCATATTCAATGTCGGCAAGGCGGAGGTGATCTGGGAAGCCGCTAAAGCCATGTTGACCTTTCGGCCGCACGTTGCCTTCTACTTTGGGATGCCGCGACTCGTTGAATTCGTTCGTCAGGAAATCCAATCTTTCAAACCAGACGTTTTCTGGGGGGCCGGTATCGCTTCTTATCCTTATCTCCGTCACGTGAAGAGCATCAAACGAATCGTGGACCTCGTGGACAGTCCGTCCCGGTATTATCCCATGGCAAGCCGAGCACATGATATGTCGGCACGCGCCCGGATTATAGGCGCGATTCAGTGGCGCATCCAGCACTATGAGCGATTACTACTGAAGGCGAGTGACATTGTACTCGTGAACTCTCGCATGGATCAGCAGCATCTTCGAAGACTGCATGGGGGTTCTGCCAAACCCATTGTTCTCGAGAACTGTATACCTGGCGCCTTGATGACTGAGCAATGGCACTGGGTATCTGCGTCTCCGAAAAGAATCCTTTTTGTTGGCACCATGGCTTATCCCCCCAACAGGTCAGCGGTTCGTCGATTTGCAGAGAAGATTCTCCCTCGCATCCGCGCAGAGGAGCCGGAAACGGAATTTGTCGTCTGCGGGCCTGGGAGCCTGAGCCTTTCTAGCGAACTGGGGAATATGCCCGGTGTGCGAGTGGCCGGCTTTGTGGACGATCTGGTCTCAATGTATTTGAGCGCCAGTGTACTGGTGGTTCCTGTGCCAGTTGCTGGTGGAACACAATACAAGCTGCTTGAAGCGATGGCACTTGGTCTGCCCATCGTGGCCTCGCCGGAATCAGCAGCCGTAGGCAACATGACTGACGGAAAGGAATTGCTGGTTGGCGACTCGCCGGAGAGCTTTGCCTCGGCAGTTCTTTTAATGCTGAGGGACCGGGAATTGGCGGCCCGCCTGTCTGTGAATGGGCGCAACTTCATTCGCGCGCACCATATTTGGGAAAGCAAGACCGACTTGTTGCGTTCATTAGCGGGTTGAGTTGTGAAGAAATTCATAGACTTCCTCGCACCCTCAGGAAGCAGAGCGTGCCGAGGGTCGCGGGCCAGCCGATGTTTTCCTACCGGATATTAGTAACGGGCGGAACCGGGTTTATAGGACCCTTGGTTTCGAGTCTGGGTCCGGAGTTGGGCCAACTTCGTGCTTCTTTGCCTGTGCGTTGTTTCGCTATACCGATGATGCGCGAGGTTGCCCCTCTTCCCGGCTTGAGAGCGGTTCTGGCGCTCAGGCGATTATTTCGTCGCGAGCGGTTCGAATCGTGCGCTCATCTACATCCAAGGCTGGGCTACTCGCGGCGCTTGCGGCGGCGCCCGCGATCGCTTTCCTTCCTGTGGCATTCCCGGCTGATGTGCCTGCACTCCCTGACCTGAGAGGTCTGTTATGGGAATACGAGTACTTCACATTGTAGGGGCCTCCAAGTATGGTGGCGGATTTTCGGTGATCTTTTCCCTTTGCAGAATGGCGAGAGAGAAGGGAATGGAACCTTTCGTGTTGACCTCAGACCCCGTGGGTCAGCAAGAGTGCAAAAGGCGAGGGATAACCGTGGTTGCCTTTGCAGGGATTGAGCGAGCCATCCGACCGTGGAAAGACTTCTATGACGGCCGACGCTTGGCGACTTACCTGGCACAGGAGCGCTTCGAGATTGTCCACACCCACACCTCCAAGGGAGGCATGATCGGCCGCTACGCTGCGAGTCGCGCCAAGGTACCCGCGGCTTTCCACACGGTGCATGGATTTTCTGCCCACGAGTTCTCTTCCTTGCCGGCCAGGATGGTGGTGGCCGCCTTAGAGCGCCGTGCGGCTCATTGGTGTGACCTGGTTCTGGTAATGAATTCCTACGATGAGGCCTGGGCGCGTGGATTTTGCAAACCAGAAAAGTTTGTCTATGTCCCGAACGGAATTCCTCCGGAACGGCTTGCAGCATCTCAAGGCGCCTCGCGCGATATGCTTCTGAGCGAAGTGGGAATCCCCGCCTCAGCACACGTCATCGGTAATATCTGCCGGCTTTGCGTCGCGAAAAACCTGAGTCAGTTTGTCGAGACCATTGCCCACCTGCCGCATGTTGCTGGCCGCCCCGTCTTTGGGCTCTTGGTGGGCGACGGGGAAAGCATGGCTTCACTGCGGGCCCTGGTAGAACAGCTCGGGATTACGCAGCGCATGATTTTCTTGGGGTTTCGAGACGACGCCGTCCGCTGGTTGGCGGCAATGGATCTTTTCCTAAGTACCTCCCGAAGGGAGGGGATGTCAATATCCCTCCTCGAAGCTATGGGAGCGGGTAGGGCCATTGTTGGGACCAAAATCAGAGGGAATGTCGATTGCCTTCAGAACGGGAAGAATGGCATTCTGGTGCCCTTCGGCGACGCCGCAGCCACGGCCAAGGCTTGTCAGACATTGCTCGAGGCTCCGGAATATGCCCATTCTTTGGGACGGCAGGCTTACGAGTCATTTCTCGTGAATCACACCGAGGACGTTTTCATCAAGAGGGTCTGGGAACGAGCCTACCTTCCAGTTTTACGAGAGAAAGGCTTGAACCCATGAGTAAGGAAGAGGGACAGACCGGAAGCTGTCGCTGTCGTCCCATGACGCTGGACGATCTGGACCGCGTGGTGGTTCTGCACCTCTCTACTTTCCCGGGTTTCTTTCTCTCTTTCATGGGCTCGCGCTTTCTTCGCGAGTTTTACCGGGCTACATTGGAAGACCCCGGTTCCTTGGCTTTGGTGGCCCAGGATGATCGCCAGGATTTGCTCGGCTTTGTGGTTGGACACATTGAGCCCCAAGGATCTTATCGTCGTCTGCTTTTTCGGCGGGGATGGGCATTCGGGATGGTATCAGTGCTTCCGGTGATCCGGCGTCCAAAAATCCTCCCTCGCCTTTTGCGGGCCGTATGGTATCGAGGGAATCCTCCCGAAGAAATAGGAGGAGCGCTGCTCGCTTCCCTGGCCGTGACGCCGCACAAGCAGGGTCGGGGTCTGGGCAAGCTGTTGGTAAGCAGTTTCGTGTCAGAATGCCAAAGCCGAGGTGCCGCCTATGTCTACTTGACTACCGACCGCGACGACAACCCCTCCGTTAACAGCTTCTATCGAAAACTCGGATGGACGCTGGATCGGGAGTTGATGACTCCGGAGGGCCGATGGTTAAATCGTTTTCGTTATGACTGGCCGCTGCCGAGCGGACAAGAGTGATCAACTTGTGGGTGCCACATGCCAAACGACGACTTCATTCCCTTTCACAAACCTTCGATCGGCGAGGAAGAGATTGAGGGAGTGGCGCAGGTCCTACGGTCTGGGTGGCTGACGACGGGTCCTAAAACGCGGGAGTTTGAGGAGAAATTCGCCCTCTTCACCGGGTGCCGCTATGCGGTGGCTGTGAATTCCTGCACAGCCGCGCTTCACCTCGCCCTGGATGCCATTGGGCTCAAAGAAGGTGAAGAAGTCCTGGTGCCAACGCTGACCTTTACGGCCACGGCTGAGGTGGTTGCCTATTTCAAGGCCAAGCCGGTCTTAGTTGACTCCGAGCCCTGCTACTTCAACCTGGACGTCCATGATGCCGAGAAGAAGATTACAGCCAAGACGCGCGCCGTCATCCCCGTTCACTTCGCGGGCCATCCCTGTGATATGACTGCGCTGCTTGAGTTGGCTACAGCAAAAGGACTGCTGACCATCGAGGATGCTGCTCACGCGCTACCTGCAAAGTATCGTGGTCGTTACGTCGGTATTTTAGGCCCTCTGACCGCTTTCAGCTTCTACGTCACAAAAACCATAACTACCGGTGAAGGGGGGATGGTGACCACCAATGACGAGAGGTTGGCTTCACGGATCAGACTGATGCGTCTTCATGGCATTAGCCGCGACGCCTGGAAGCGTTATAGTGCCGAAGGTTCCTGGCGTTACGAGGTTTTGGAAGCTGGGTTTAAGTACAACCTGACAGATCTTCAGGCTGCATTGGGGTTGGCACAGCTTGGCAAGTGTAACGCCATGTGGCGACGGCGCGTGGCTATCGCAGAAAGGTACAACCAAGGCCTCTCCATGTTGGATGCTTATCGAACGCCGCGGGTGGCGCCCCACGTCCAACACGCTTGGCATCTTTACGTCATCCTGGTGGAGTCCGATGTATTGGGCATCCATCGCGACCAAGTTATCGAAGAGTTGCATCATCGCGGAATCGGGACAGCAGTGCACTTCATTCCCTTGCACCTCCATCCTTACTACCAAAGGCAGTGGGGATATCGCGCAGGGCAGTTCCCAGTGGCAGAGAATTACTTTGAGCGCTGTATTTCCTTGCCCATCTATCCCGGCATGACAGATAATGACGTCGACCGCGTGATTGAGAGTCTGATTGATATTGTACAGAAGTGTCGCAGATGACGGCGAAATCCAACTCCAGCCGCGACACGGGTGTCCGCCGTGATGCTGAGCAATGCCGAGTTGTCGTCCGAGAGCTATAGCAGGAAGGGTTCGTAGGCTGGGCAAGAAACAGGAATATACTCGGAGATGCAACCCTGGAGTTTGAAGGAAACCAGGCAAGAGGTACCAATCGACCGTCGAAATACGTTCTACCTCCAGCATGGGAAGAGAATCCTTGACGTGTTGGGCGCCCTGGTCGGCTTGATCACCACCAGCCCGATTCTAGGATTCTGTGCAATAGCGATCTATCTTGACTCACCCGGGACTGTCGTCTTCCGCCAGTGGCGGATCGGAGAGCAAGGCAAGCCTTTCCAGATATTCAAACTTCGGACGATGGTTCGCGACGCGGGCCAAAAAGGCCCTAGACTTACGGCGGCAGGCGACTGCCGCATCACTAGAGTTGGGAAATGGCTCCGCAAGACGAAACTCGACGAGATCCCACAATTGTTCAATGTCCTGCGAGGGGAAATGAGTTTTGTCGGTCCGCGTCCGGAGCTTCCGGAGTACGTGGCAACCTACACCCCCGAGCAAAAGAAACTGCTCGAACTCAAGCCGGGCCTAACCGGACCCGCCTCTTTGAAGTTCATTGAGGAGGAGAAGCTACTTGCCACCGACCCCGACAGAGAGAACTTGTATGTCAGCACCGTACTAGCACGCAAGCTGGAGCTAGACCTCGTGTACTATCAAACAGCTAGTTTCGCAATGGATATCAATCTCATCCTTTCTACCCTTAGAAACTTACTAGGGCCCCCGAAGGGAAAGAGAGAAGATTCTAAAGCGTGAAACACAAATTCGATCTCTACACTCGAACGAATCAGCTCATCATCGACGCCGTTATCTTTACCTTTTCTTTCGCGGCAGCCTACCTTATCCGCTTCGAAGGGGTCCCTGCCTGGGCCGTAACTAAACAGTTCCTGTTATGGTTTCCCTATGTGCTTGCTGCTCGTCTTTTGGTGAACTGGCGACTTGGGATTTACCGCCTTATATGGAGGTATGTCTCCCTAGCGGACGCCATTGTCATCGGACGATCCCTCTCCATAGTTACGGCCGTTCTTCTTGCTGTGCGCCTGTTCTACCCCGAGGACGTGATTTTCTCTCAGTGGGCTCATCTTCCCCTCGGGATCATTGCGCTCGAGTATCTGCTCTCTCTCACTGGATCCCTCGGCGTTCGTGCCCTGCGCAGGACCCTTTATGAACGCAGCCAGAAGGTGACTCTCGCACCTGACCAGCCTCCAAAGAGAGTGATCCTTTACGGGGCGGGAAGAGCTGGCATTCTGCTGTTGAAAGAGCTGAAGAACCACGGCGAGACGGAAGTGATTGGATTCGTCGATGACGATCCGAAGAAGGTCGCGGCGGTTATTTCTGGTATTAAGGTTCTGGGTACCGGTCAAACTCTGGGAGAGCTTGTCCGCCGATCTCGCGTCGATGAAGTGATCATCAGCATTGCTACTGCAAGGCATAAGACTCTAGCCGCGATCCTCGCGAAATGCGCGCAGATCCCTATACCCGCCAAGATTGTTCCGAGCTTACAAGAAATTGCGGAGGGACGAGTCAGCATCAGCCAGGTACGTGAGATTCATATTGAGGACCTCCTCGGGCGGGACAGCATTGAAATGGTGGAGTTTGATCAAGGGGTCCGTCAGGCTTACGCCGGCAAGAGAATTCTTGTAACAGGAGCTGGAGGGTCCATTGGAAGCGAACTGGTCCGGCAACTCCTGCCTCTCAACCCCGAATCGATTGCTATCCTCGACAAGGATGAAAACTCCATTTACGAGTTGGAGCAAGAGTTAATCCTCAGGTTTCCTGGCACCCGCATCGAGACTCAGATCGCGGACATAAGGCACGAGGGGAGGCTTTTTGCGCTTTTTGCAGAGTTCAAGCCGGAAGTGGTCTTCCACGCTGCCGCCCACAAGCACGTTCCCTTGATGGAGAAGCACCCTTGCGAAGCCGTGTTGAATAATGTGTTCGGCACGAAGACATTGTTGGATGCCTGTCGCGAGACCAGGGTGGAACGGTTCGTCTTCATTTCCACCGACAAGGCCGTGAATCCGACTAGCATCATGGGCGCTACGAAGCGCGTCGGAGAGATGTTGGTTCAAGCCTATGCGAATGGGGGAGAGCTGCCTTCTTCCTGTGTGCGCTTTGGCAACGTGATGGGAAGTCGCGGAAGTGTCATTCCTTTGTTCAAGAAACAGATTGCGGAAGGCGGCCCGATCACCGTGACCCATCCCGATGTGGTTCGGTTTTTTATGACGATTCCGGAGGCCGCCCAGCTAGTCCTAAGTGCCGGGACCCTGGGACAGCATGGTGAAGTCTTCATCCTGGATATGGGCAACCCCCACAATATCATGGACTTGGCCCGAGAAATGGTCCTGCTGTCTGGATATGAACCTGGAAAGGACATTGAGATTTCCATAACCGGATTGCGTCCCGGGGAAAAACTCGCCGAGGAGTTGGTTGGACCTGACGACAACGTGTCCTTGACACCGTTCGAGAAACTGTCAATGCTGGCCCCTCGTGCTTTCGACACCGGAACGGTTCTCAAAGATGTAACCCGTTTGGTGAATGTTGCCCAACGCAATGATAGTAAGCAAGTGTATAAGGCCCTCCGGGAAATGAGACTGGGTTTTTCTCCGGTATACGACGAGAACACAAGAACTGTCCCACCCAAGTAAATGAACAAACTAATCGAGTTGACACTGGCGCTTGCAATCATCGGAGCGGCGCTTGCCTTTGGCGGTGTCCAACCCCTCACGTATTCCCTGATGGAAGTGGTTCTGTTCCTTGCCGTACTCATGCTCCTGCTGAAGCAGACGTGGCAAGGCAATATTGGCCTGATGTTGCCTGCATGGCCAGTCCTCTTTGCTCTCCTGTGTGTACTCCAGTTAATTCCGCTCCCTTCACGATTCATCGTCACGCTCTCACCGACGCGTCAACTGGCCCCCGGCCTTGCTGGCCTTTCGGACGGCAAATGGATTTGGGCGACCCTGAGTATCTCCCCGCATGACACCGAGTTGGCCTTAGTCAAATTTCTTGCCTACCTCAGTGCCTTCCTGATTGCTGCCCACCTCTTTGATTCCGGAAAGAGAAGGAACGCTTTGGTCCGGGCACTGATTTTCTTGGGCTGTCTTGAGGCAGCGTATGGGATCATCCAGTATTTGGCGGGCTGGCAGAAAATCTTCACTTATACCAAGAAATTCAACTTAGAGGAGGCCACCGGGACTTACATCAACCCCAATCACTTTGCGGGCCTTCTTGAGCTGACCCTTCCCTTTGTGCTCGCGTCGGGTTTCTACTCATTTCAAGTCTGGTCAGAGAGACGGCAGGATGAGCTGAACTGGCGCGTCCCTGCGGAACGAAGTTCGGCGGGCGTCCGATCGGTTTTTTATTTCTACTTGACGGTCATCGTGGTCGTGGCGGTTACCTTTTCGCGCTCTCGGGGTGGAATCCTGGCAACGGCGTTCAGCATCGTGTTCATAGTCCTACTGGCGCAGGTCAAGGCCGAGCGGAAAACCTGGATGCTGGGCTTCTTCCTCGTTTCGCTTTGTATCGTGGGTTACGGACTGTGGATTGGACTCGATCCCGTTCTAGCCCGCTTCGAGCATCTACGGGAGCCGGGCTATCTCCAACTGGAAGGTAGGATCGCAATCTGGAAAGACGCCTCGCGCCTTGTCCGCGATCATCCCCTGGTGGGGACTGGATTGGGAACCTTCGGTACGGCTTTCCGGCGGCACCAAACCGTCTTTGTCGATGGCTACGTGGACCATGCGCATAATGACTACTTCGAAATTGCTTCCGACACCGGCCTGCTAGGCGCAGCGTTGCTTTTCTTACCGATCCTGTATCTGTTCTTCAAAATGATTATGGGTTTCTTGAACGATACCCGGCGCTTCCGGCGTTCCGTTACTCTCGGATGTATTGGAAGTACATTGGCATTGTTGATTCACAGTGCGACCGATTTCAACCTGCAAATCCCTGCAAACGCGCTGATTTTTGCCGTTGTGCTTGGAATCGGATATAAGGCGGCCTGTATTGAACTACGAGAACAACCTGAGGGGGAGGGCCGGTTCTAGGAAGTCGAGGACGTCGCAGGTATGATTGCCCGCATCTTTGTGGCGGGTGGTAAGGTCGGGGACTGGCGCGGTAGCTCCGAAATGCCTCCAGAGTTCCGTTTCCAGCCCCCGCCACATCACACGTAGCGTGCGGATTTCCCGCACTACGCGTTCCTGCACGCTTCACGACAAGGGTTATGGGGCCGATCGGGGCGGGGCGTCTAGGCGCGAATGATGTCACCCAAAGCGCAGCCTCGAACGAAACTGCCGCAACCGTCCCCTCACCCTAACGTCTGCCACCAGCGGGCTCGATGTCGAACCCGAACTCCCCATGCTGGCTGACCTGCCCCCCGAAAACAGTACCTGTGTAAAAGAGAGTTCTCCCAGGGTATAGAAGCCTAGAGAAGGGCCGGAGAGGAGGCAGAGCCAGTTCCCGGAGGAGCAGATTATAGGAGTGTTTGAAGCAGGCCGAAGCGGGCATGAAGGCGGCGGATATTTGCCGGCAGCATGGGATCAGCAGCGCGACGAATTACAAAGGAAAGGTAAAGTACGGGGGCTTAAAGGTGAGCGCGGCGCGGCGGCTGCGGCAGTGGGAAGAGGAGAATCGGCGGTTGAAGCAGATGGTGCAGACCTGAGGCTGGACAGCCAAGCATTGAAGACGGTGCGGGCAAAAAAGTTCTAGCGCCCACGGGCCGGCGCGAGGCGATGGGCGTGATTCGGCGAGCGTATGGGTTGAGTGCGCGGCAGGCGTGCCGGCTGGTAGGAATGGCCCGGACGAGCTGTGGCTATGAGCAGCAGCGGAAGCGCAAGCGGATCGGGGCCGTGGAACGTCAGGCTCTGGCGATCCCGACCCGACAGAACGAGCGCTGGTCGATGGATGGATTTTATTTCCGATGCTCTGAGTGCGGGACGTGAGTTTCGGAGCCTGAACATCGTGGATGACTTCCATCGTGAATGGCTGGTGGCGGAAGTGGACACGGCGATTACGGGCGCACGGGTGGTGCGCGTGCTGGAGCGGTTGCGAGGGTTTCGAGGATTACTGCAGATTCTTGTGATGAACAAAGGGCCGGAGTTTGCAGGCCAGGCGCTGGACGTATGGGCCTACGAACATGGCGTGAGGCTGCCCTTCATCGAGCCGGGGAAGCCGAGGCAGGATGCTCTCATCGAGAGTTTCAACGGTACAGAAAATGGGGGCAGGTCAAATAGAACATGCGCGAGCTTCACCGAGACAAGTCGAAATGGAAACTGTGTTACTACGGGGCAGAGGGGCTTACGGGCTGACCGCCGCCACCCCCCCCAGCCGACAAGGCGGCTGCGGCCCCCGCAATTCCCCCTCCAGCCGCAATCGCCAGTATGATGAGAGTGGTATGGGAATTTGATCCCGGGGCCGACGGAGGGTGCGGCGGCGTGGGCGTTGGGCTTTGTGCTGATGTTGGGGCGGTGGTTGCTCGAAACGGCTGTAACCCGGGGATGCCTGACGCGTTCGCTGGAACCAGTACCTTCTTTCCCGCCGGCAAGAGGTATGACTGTCCTGATGGGATTTCGCCGATTCTGATATCGCCGAATGCGGACTCGATAGAGGTGCTATTGTCAGCCCTAATTTCCACCATGATCTTCGAAGGCGCTGCCGAGGTGGGTTCGATGTGAAACTTCGTCGTCGCAACGAGGGCAGTGCTCTCGCCTGAATTCTCAGACACAATTGTGCCGTTCTGAAGGTGCAGCCAGACTCGATCCACGGGTCGGGTGAAGCTGGCAGTGGTGTTTTCGTTGAGAGTGACTTGGTTTGCGGGCCACAATTGAATTACGATGCGGCCGGCTGCCCCCGTCGCAACCGCGTCGCCGTTATAGATCCACCCATCGGCGGGAAGGGGGTTCCCATTCCGGGTCGCTCCCGCAGAGTTGATGACTTTGCCAATCACCTCGCCCTGCTCCTCTGCCTGTCCCTGGAATCCCGATGGAGATGCAGGGATCTCAGCTAATAGCCCCTCGGCAAGTGTGTAGCTCTCGCCGGATCGGGTCTCGGTGATCGCGACCTTACCATGCTGGGCTTCGACAATCGTTCTTTTGTCGGGCAATAGCGCCACCAGGAACTCGGCCATCCCCTCGCCTTTTGGCTCGACTCTGTGCGTGGAAGTCTTCACCACGAAGGCGTCCTTATTCTCCCTCTTGACGGCTAGGGTTCCCGAAAGAAGTTGCGCTACGATATTACCCTCAGCGCCACTAAACCGCACCTGGGTTGACCCCGCAAGAGATGCCCGGCCTGTAGGAGAAAAACTAAGGAGCACCGACCCGCCCTCGCCAACATTTATGGCGTCTCCAGAAAAGATCATACAGTTGGATAACAACGTGCCCCCTTCCACTGTCGCGTTGGACGAATTAACAACCTCGCCGACGACATTTGGTATTCGCCCCATCGCGAGAGCAAAACCCGCGAACCCGGTGAACATCACGAGTCCGAAAAACGTCAGTTTCCGGTGACGTGTTCGCATGATTTACTCCTTGGAAGTTCTTCCAATTCAATTTGGCTGATAATGAACCCCTCATCCGCCTTGATCCTCCGGGCCTACTCCCCTCGGAGAGGGCCCGGGGGACCAGGGCGGATGAGGAGTCATGTAAGCCAGAATCTCCGTTTTCAGTTTTCCCCTGGAGAGTAACGTACACCCAAGCGCTTCTGAATGCAAGGCACAATCAAGTTTTCAGTGCTGGGTGCTTCCACGGCCCATGGAACGGGCCGGTTGTGCCTCCCCGCAGAATCCTAAACTCGAAACTGATCCTCCTTTGACCCGGGCCTCGGACACTATTCCCGCCCCTGCCTCTCCTGTCGCTGAAATCCGATCCGGTCGTCAGTTCGCCTACCCGGCTGGCACCGGCAGAGGAAGGCACCAGAGAGATGGGGCGCGCGCTTGCTGTCGCCTCTCTCGTCAGTGGCCTGGAGACTTGCCACGTTGGCGATGTCAGATGTTACATCCAGCGTGGAGATGTTCTATATCAGGTAACTCGGGACCATTCCACCGTAGCCGCACTCGTCGAGGTGGGTGAACTAACATCCGAAGAGGCCCGCGTCCATCCGAACAAGAATGAGGTTCTGCAGGCGATCGGTATGCCTTCGGGCGTATGGCCGGACGTCAATCACGCCGACTTGGCGCCTCGAGATCGAATCCTCCTGTGTTCCGATGGCTTGTGGGAGGCACTCCCGCAGCAGGACATCGAATCGGTCCTGGTCTCCGATGGCACGATGCGTCAACCTGTGACGCAGCTGGTGGATCGTGCCAACGATGAGGGCGGTCACGGCAATATCACTGCGATCTTGTGTGAGGTGCCGCCGCCTCCACGGAATCAGAACCCCGTGGGTTCTGAAACCTCGAAAAGTGCATGAGAAGCGGGTGATGAACTGGCAGGAGACGGTGCGCGGCAAGGTGAGCGGGAAGACGCAGCAGACTGAGATCCCCGCTAAGCCACGCCTTGAGAAGTGCAAAACCGGGAGGCAGAGTGCGGGAAAGTACATGGCAAACCAACAGGATAGAAATTTGCTTCTGGACTCTGGATCTGCGTATCGGGGTTCGAATCCCTGCCTTCCAGCCACTCATTCGCAAGCACTTGCCAGACCCGTCTGATTCCAACCGCGATAATTGCTCTGGAAGTCATTAATGGGATAGGGACTTGTAGCAGTAGACTGAGGGGGGGGCGGCACATTTCCGTGTGCGCGTTACGCAACTGAGCGGATCGCACTATAATCAAAAGCGTCCAATCATCCGCACGTCGTGCTGGACGGAGTCTCCCCATGAACAAAACGCGCTTTCTGAGCTTCGTTGCCAAGGTCATCGCTGCACAGGTGACCACTTATTTCCTGGCAGGGGCGGTGTTTTATCCACTGCTCACCAAGCCCTACTACGAGGGACGCGATCCGATTTTTGCGGTTTTCATGCGCACGGAAGCGGATATGGGATTGTGGGCCCACGTAGTTAATTGGTTTCTGCCGGCTGAAATCTTGCGGGGTATCCTCATTGCCGCAGTTCTCTATCCGCTTTACGACATCCTGAAGGCGTGGCCGTTCCTGAAACGGTTCCTCTATGTTGCTAGTCTCTACTTGGTGCTGGGTTTCTGGGCGGCGACCGTCGCCGCTCCCGGAACGCTGGAAGGCATGGTTTATATGCGGCCCTTTATCACGCCGGAAGTGCATCTCCGTGTACAGCCGGAAATCATCTTGCAGGGGCTCGCCTTGGCGTTATTCATTGCCGGAGCCATGATGGAACGACCGAGAAGAGTGTCGACGCAAGGGGTCCGGTGATTCGATGCCTCAGGCCCGCCGCCTGAGACGAACTTCACGCCACGGGAGGTGGTGGAACATTTGCCTTCACCCAGCGGAGCAATTTGCTCATTCTCTCATGATGCGATCCCTCCCAGTAAACGCGCTGGCAGCTCGGGCAGAGGCGAAAGACGTCCTTGTCTCTTATCTTGGGTGGTAACCGCTCTAATACGGATTCCCGGCTAGCTTTCTCCAGGAGGGTATTGCAGTCCAGGCAGCGGGTGAACGGCCGCATGGAACCGGTGAGGTCAAAACGTTTGACCACCTCGAGCAACTGCTGTTTCGGTTCGGTGGAGCGGACCCAATAGCCCCGATCCACGGCGTTTCGCATCAAGAGATAACGATCCCGGGTCAGCAACACTCGTCTCTCGCGCGCCACGATGCTCGCCAGATCGTCATCGGAGGCTTGGTTGCCATAGAGCACATCGAACCCCGCCATGCGCAGATAGGCCGCCAGCCGTCCGACGTGCACATCCAGCAAGAATCGCAGCGCACGCAGGGGGGCCGGGCGTACGCGCGTGACTGACGAGATATCCAAAGACTCGAAGACAGGATACACACTCACCCGGTCTCCATTACGCACCGGATAAGAGAAGTCGACCGGCTTGCCGTTGGCGAGCACGAGGTCCACTTCGGTATGAGGCACGCCGAAACTCTCGACGAAGTCCTTCACTGAACCGCCGGCGCTAAAATAACGCGTGAGGTCCTTCCCCCGGCTCTCATCAGGGAGAAAATCGTTCAGTTCGGCATAAAAGCGGAACCGCGCCGCGCTCATAAGGATACATAACCTCCGCATTTCGTTGGCGGCGTAGCGGCGAGAAGTGGCGAGAGCCCCGCCGAGAGCCGCATAGCCAGAACCTTTGGGGTTAGCACGTGACGTGTAAGACTGCGTTCGTGTCATCGATGTCCTTGTTGAGCATCTCGATGGCTTTGGGAGTGGGAAGAACAAACAGTTCGATCCCGCGCTCCTCGGCTTCGCGCCTCACGTCTTTCATCACCGGCAAACCTCCGTGGGCACCTGTGCCCACAACAAGGCGACGGCATTTCCACGGTATGTCCTCTCTGACGGAAAGAGGAGTGTGCGCGAACTCATCGCGGAATTTCTTGGACGGCTTCTTGTCGCGCTTCCGAATCTTCCCGCGATCGACGACGACGTCGTGCTCATAGACGGTGTCATCAATTCTAAGTGAGCCAAAGCAAAAGTCATGAAATCGCATCAGAATCTCCTCCCGTGCATTCAACGGTGTGACACGCGGTCACCCAGGTGAGGTCCCGGGGTCAGCGGTCCAATCACTGGGCGCTCTCGTCTGCGATCCTCTCATGGGTCCAGGCACCGAAGGCCCTCACGGCGGGCCTCATCGAGCGCCTGCTCGTACTCGGCCTGCGTCACGCGCCGGCCGATCTCTGCATATTCCTGACCTGTGACTTTTCCTGCCGGATAGTACTGCGGCATCACGTTGATGCAAGTCGTGGGCGAAAGCTCCTGGGCGATCCAGTTCACGACGTGGCGCGTGCCGGCAATATTTCGCGGCATCACCAGATGACGAATTAGCAATCCGTGCTTCGCGAAGCCGTGCTCGTCGAGCGCAAGGTCACCCACCTGATGGTACATTTCCTTGATCACCCGCCGCGCCACCTGCGGGTAGTCAGGCGCCCGTGAGTATTTGCGGGCGATCTCGCTATCCCAGTATTTGAAGTCGGGCATGTAAATGTCGACGATCCCGTCGAGTAATTGCAGACTTTCGCTCGAGTCGTAGGCGCTGGTGTTGTAAACGAGTGGCAGACGGAGTCCCTTCTCGATCGCGACGGGCAGGGCTTCGATGATCTGCGGGACCACGTGTTCCGGTGTCACGAAGTTGATGTTCTGGCAACCTTGATCCTGGAGTTCGAGCATCATGGCGGCCAGCCGTTCCGGCGGCGCGGCCGTCCCCCGCAGTTGCCAACTGATATCGAAGTTCTGGCAGAAGACACAGCGCAGGTTGCAGCCGGAGAAGAAGATCGTCCCCGAGCCGCGCCAGCCGCGGAGGCAATCCTCCTCGCCGTGGTGCGGCGAATGACTCGCTACCATGGCATAGCGTCCGGTCCGGCAAACCGCGAATTTGTTTTGGAGGCGGTCGACCCGGCAGTCCCGCGGACAGCCCGTGCAACAGCGCAGAGATTTGACGGCGCGGTCGACGCGGCTCTTCAGCTCACCGCTCTCAAATAAAGTGAGGTAGGCAGGGCTGAATTCTCGGCTCGCGGAAGTCGCGGCGACCGGCATGAGAACAGGACCCCCGGCTGACTGAAAGCTCGAACAAGAGAAGACAACGTTATAGGAAAACGGAACGGGAGTGCTACTTCGGCGCTCTTTCACCTTCGGGCACCATAGGAACAAAGCGCACGGGCAGCAGGCTCTCGCGTTCCAGGCCTTTCGCCGTGCGGCGCAGACGGATCAATTCCTGCTCGTAGCGGCCCACCGGAACCACCATGCGGCCTCCCGGCCGGAGTTGCGCGACGAGCGCGGGCGGCACGTCGGGCGGTGCTGCCGTTACGATGATAGCGTCGAAGGGCGCCGCTTCCGGCCAGCCGCGGTAACCATCGCCGATCCGCACGCGTACGTTCGCATAGCCCATTTCCTTCAGCCGCGTCTCTGCCTCCCTGCCCAGCCGCTCCACGATCTCCATGGAATAAACCTCGCGCACCAGGAGCGACAGTACCGCTGCCTGGTAGCCTGAACCCGTGCCGATTTCGAGCACGCGATCCTGGGGCTGCAATTCCAGGGCCTCCGTCATGAAGGCCACCACATAGGGCTGAGAGATGGTCTGCCCGAGGCCGATGGGCAGAGCCGAGTCCTCGTAGGCGGAGGGCTGCATCTCCGGCGGCACAAACTCGTGGCGCGGGACCTTTCGAAGGGCTTCCAAGACGCGTGGGTCGCGAATCCCGCGAGCGAGAATCTGCTCTTGGATCATTCGCTCCCGTGCCTCACGAGTCTCCGGCAATTCTGCCGAGTCCGCGCGGGAACGCTCCTCCCCCGTCTCAGACCTGCCCACTGGCAGGAAAGAAAGGGTGGGGGGGAACAGGACGAACATAATTAGGAACCACGCGAGGCTCTGGGGTGGGTTGCGGCGGCACGGCTTCATGGCAACCTCTGCATACATCTTAGCACCGCTTGCTTGAGTACGCCCACCATCCGCTCCCCATAAAATCGCTTCCGCTTCACGGTAAAATCCAGAACTCGTCCAGCCTGGACCGGGCAGTCTTGCACCCTGCACGCCCTCTTGTGCCTGTCGATCAGTTACCAATATCGATAGACTGGCCGTCCTCCAAGGTCTGAAACGAACCGGGCCTGAAAGAAGTCAAGAGTTGGTGCTTTGCCGTATCAATACCGTCGCCGGCAAGCTGGAAGATACCGCAGTGGATATTCGCAGCGGTATGCCTTGTTCAACATCGCATGGAATCGGCATGAAAACCCACCCGGATTGGGGTAGGATAGCTGCCCGTTTCTGGAATCGTGGTCCATCAGAATCGGGAGGTTGGAATTGACCGCGACAGATCGTTCGAAAGTAAAAAAGGGCAGGCTTCCTCCGATCAGCCTGGATGATTTTGATGCCATACAATGCGATTGAGAGTTCAATCAAGGGCGCTGCGGAAGATTTTCCACAGTACTAGGAGTTAGGAACACCCAGGCCTTGTTTCTTTCCGGGAAATGAAAGGGGGGGCTTGTCATGAAGATTCGGGAAATCCGTTCCGCGGGCTTGCGGGGAGAAACACCGCTGGGAGGTTGGGCCAACGAACCGAAGCCGGAAGACTGCATCCATACCCTCCTTGCTGTGCTCACGGATGAAGGCTTGGTGGGATGGGGAAGCGCGTTTACCAACGACGAACTTGTGCGCGGCGCGCTCACCGTCCTTCGTCCATTTTACACGGGGGAGAACGCTCTGGAGCCAGAGCGGGTCAGCGAGATTCTGCACCAGAATACGTTCTGGATGGGGCGCGGCGGCTCCATCACGCATACCATCAGTGGAATCGATATTGCCTTGTGGGACCTTCTCGGGCAAGCCACTGGCCAGCCCGTGGGCCGGTTGCTGGGAGGCCGTTACCGGGAACGTGTCATGCCCTATGCCTCGCTGCTCATGGAAGAGCCAGAGAAAATGGCGGATCGGCTTCTTCCGCTCAAAGCGCAAGGCTTCCGTGCCTTCAAAATTGGCTGGGGACCGTTTGGGCGCCGCAATAAAGCCACGGACGAGGCCATTGTCCGCGCCGCGCGAGAGGCGATTGGAGCGGATTGCCGGCTGATGGTCGATGCGGGCGCCAGTGACGCCTTCTGGCCGCAAGATTTCAAGTGGGCCTTGAACACCTCGCACATATTGGCCAACTATGAGGTCGCATGGTTTGAGGAAGCGTTGTTGCCGGACAGCCTACAAGATTATGTGGCCTTGCGGCGGCAGTCTCCGGTGCCGATCGCGGGCGGCGAAGTCCTGACTCGGCGTCAATCGTTCCAGCCTTGGCTTCAGGCGGGCGCGTTCGACATCGTCCAACCGGACGCGACGAAAGTGGGCGGACTCAGCGAGTCGCGCCGCATTGGTTGGATGGCCCGTGAAAACGGCGTGCGCATGATTCCTCACGGATGGAACACTGCCTTGGGACTGGCGGCGGACCTGCAACTCGCCTCGGCATTGCCGGAGGTTGACCTGGTCGAGTACTTACCCGAGTCGCCTTTTATCGATAAGATCGCTGTCGGAGGATGGAAGTTGAATGCCGACGGCACCCTGCCGATTCCAGCGCGGCCAGGATTAGGTGTCACGATCGATATGGACGCCGTGGCGCGGTACACCGGGGTAAAGAACTTCCTCGCTTGAATTGGGGCCATACCATGAAACAATTAGGTTGCCGGTGGCTGGTCGTCGCCAGTTCCTAGGCGACGATCGATCCCGCCATCTTGCCGTCGACGCGCAGAGAGGCGACCTTCACGATTCAACTTCTCCTTTTACAGTTGCGTCCATCTGTTGCGCCGGTTTGCGCCAGATTAAGTACATAGGTATGCCTGTGGCGATGATGCCGAGCGCCGTAAAGGACGGGCCGGGTGTGGTGACGAAGGCATTCACGACGAACCATACCGAAACCAGCATGAACGCGCCCAAGGTGTACGGATAGCCCCACATGCGGTAGGGGCGTGCCAGGTCCGGCTGCTTGCGGCGCAGAACGAATACGGCCGCCACGCTGAGCATATAGAAAATCCAGGCTGCCACCATCGAGTAGGAAAACAGATTCTCGTAGGACCCACTGACCACCAGCACGGCTGTCCACAGGCCTTGCAGCACGATGGCAAAGGCCGGCGTCTCGAATCGCGGGTGCACCCGGCCGAAGCGGCGGAAGAAGAGGCCGTCCTGAGCCTGGGCGAAAGGGATACGCGCCGCAGTGAGGATGCAGCCGTTGATCGCTCCCACAATTGAAATCAGCACGGTGACCGAAACCAGCGTGGCGCCAATCGGTCCCATAGTGCGCTCGGCCAACGCTGCCCCCACTCGGGCGGTCGCTGCAATCTGCGGGATCGTCATGACCTTCAGATAAGCCACGTTGGCGAGCACATACAACGCCATGACCCCGACCATCCCCAGTGTCAAAGCCCGGGGAAGATTCCGGGCCGGCTGCTTCACCTCTCCGGCCACAAAGCTGATGTAGGTCCAACCGTTATACGCCATCAAGCAGGCGATCATTGCCGTGCCAAACTGCGGGAGCGAAAATGCGGATGGCACTGCCGGCTGGACGGCTGGGACCACGATGTGACTTAAGAACGCGCCCCCGATGAGCAGTAGCAAGCCCGCGACTTTCAGAAACGTGAATGTGACTTGCACGATCGCGCCTTCCCGGACTCCCACGTAGTTGACGGCCGACAGTACGGCAATCAGCGTCAAGGAAATGAGTTTCGACGTCACGGGCGTGAGGTGAACGAACTGGCCGGCATAAATCGAGAAGGTCACGGCCAGAAAGGCAATGCCCCCTGACAGCACGGCCAGCATGAAGGTCCAGCCGCAAACGAAGGCACACGCCGGGCCGTAAGCTTCGCGTAGATAGACGTACTGCCCGCCGGTCGCGGGCATCATCGCTCCCAGCTCCGCGTAAGCCAGGGCGCCAAAATAGGAAAGCACGCCCGAGATGACCCAGGCCGAGAGAATTGCCCCGCTTGAGTGCAGGTTTTGAGCGATCAGGTTCGGAAGCAAGAAGATGCCCGACCCGATCACGATCCCGACCACGATCATGGTCGCATCAAGCCACCCCAGCTTGCGGGGCAGTTCGTGCCGGTTCAGATTCTCAGGGCTGGTCATGGATTACTTCGATGGGACGGCATGTTCTTTGACGTACTTCTCGACGCGGGGATCCAGATCCGCGCCGGAAGCGCCCGGGGGAATGTAGTGGAATGCTTCGGCATACTCAACGCCGTATTGCCTGCCCAACTCGCGGTCGTGTCCCAACAGGAATTCCTTAATATAATTGCGATCGGCGGTGGCATCGTCGTCGCCCAGCAGAGGCAGGGACTGATGGCGCTGCGCCAATTCCGCCCGCAGATGGGATCCATAGTGGCCGCCGGGCCCTTTCGCCTGGTTAGCCCGGATCGCTTCGATTTTCTTATCGATCTGCTTGCTGATATCGACCACGCGTGTGATCTCCGGCCGCCGGGCAAAGTAGTACTTGTCCTGTACTTCCTTGGGAGCCAGGCCGGCGGCGAATTGCTCGGCGTAATCATGGTCACGGCCGGCCATCCAGCACGCCGCTTCCGTAGCTTTGGCGACCATGTAATGATCCGGATTCTCTTCGTCGTGCGCCCAGGGATCCCAGCAAACGACCGTGTCAGCTTTCAGCAACCGGATGAGAAAAATGAGGCGGCTGATCAGCTCGTTCACCGAAACATCGGCCATGCGGTGGTTGCTGTAGTTCAGGTCGAAGTGCTTCTGGCAGCCCAGAACCCGCGCCACTTCCGCGTTGTCGCGCTCGTTGCCGAGCACGTTGTCACCGATCGTTCCTGGCGTGCCCAGCCCCGGGGCATCCCCCATATCGTCGTTGGTGGCGCGGACAAGGTAGCCCGTGTACCCTTCTTCGATCAGTTTGGCCACGGTGCCCGAGGACTCCAGTGATACATCGTCGGAATGGGCCTCGATGGCGAGAAGAACCTTCCCCTTGTGCGGTTGGCCGGCCAGCGGCCGCTCGAGAAAAATCCCGCTTGCCGCCTGCGGCTGCGGTGGCCGAGATTGAGCGAGCTGCGCCAAGGTACTTCCGGCAATCAAACTGTAAAGGAAATCGCGTCGGAACATGGCGTGGATTATACTCCACACGTGGTAGACAAGCACAAGGACTGACTTACCTTGACAGAGCATACTAGCGGGGACCGATCCCAGCTTTCGCGGAGGTCCGGACGGTTTCATAGGGAGCTGCGCAGGGGCTGGACGGTTTGAACCTGGATCAGGGTCATACCCAACGAATCCCGCTTTCTTGCCAAAACCCCGTGTCCTTTCGGCAAGCGGCTAACGCTGCGCGGGGGAGACGCAACCAAACCCGTTTTGTAGGGGCGGGCCTCGTGCCTGCCGTCCGCCGGGGCCTCCACGAGAGGTGCATCACAAGCCGGTGCCGTTCTAATTCGAACGTAGAGCCGCCCTTTAGGACGGCACGTGCCGGGCTGAAGCATGGCGCTACGACCGAAATGGGGGCAGCACCTACAAACCTAACCTCTTGCCTAGGTCAAGACCTACCCATCTGGCTGATGTACCCGCATGCTGACTCCGGCAGAATGTTCATGGAGGTCACAAATGCAAAGCTCAATGGTCAATCTCTCGAACGAACTGGCAAGATTTGTGGAAGAGTTTCAAACGGATGTTGTCGCTGTTCATGCTCGCTCTCATTACCCCTCGAGCGGAGTCCTTTGGCGACCGGGCATCATCGTGACGGCCGATCACACCGTTCGCCAGGAAGAAGACATCCAAGTAACCCTGTCCAGCGGTGAAACCGTTAATGCCACACTCGCTGGCCGAGACTCAGGCACCGACATTGCCCTTCTGAAGGTGGAAAGCGGCACCTCTTCTATCGCCCGCGCCGGGGAGGGCCAGTCCCCGAAAGTTGGCGAATTGGCGCTGGTGCTCGGACGCTCCCCCGACAGCGGGCCGAACGCGAGCCTGGGAATCGTCAGCGCGGTATCCGGCCCCTGGCGGACATGGCGAGGAGGACGCTTAGACCAATACATCCGGCTTGATGCTACGCTTTTTCCGAATTCCTCCGGAGGGGCGGTAGTGGACTGTCGCGGGCGGCTGCTGGGAATCGCCACCTCCGGCCTTTCGCGGATTGCAGGGTTGGTCATCCCGGCTTCTTCCGTCAATCAAGTTGTGGGCGCTCTTCTCGCCAAGGGCCACGTTCCCCGCGGCTATCTCGGCATCGGCGTTCAACCTGTGGCGATCCCGGAGGCTCTGCGCACACGCCTCGCGCTGTCCAACCAAAGCGGGGTTATGGTGGTAAGCGCTGAACCCGGCGGTCCGGCGGATCAGGGGGGAGTTCTTCTTGGTGACATCGTGGTGAGCCTCGGTCCAGCGACTCTCGAGGGCATCGAAGATATCCAATCCTTCTCCGACTCCGCGGTGATAGGAAAACCAGTGACCGCCAAGATCATTCGCGCCGGCGCGCTGCAAGAGGTCACAATCATGGTCGGCGAGCGGCAAGGGAGGTGAGGCTGCCATGTCTCTTGAGGGATTTGGCCAGATTGCCGAACAGTTGCGGCGATCTACGGTCCAGGTAACAAGCGGCCGGCACGGCCAGGGATCGGGAATCATCGTCAAATCGAATGGCGTGATCGTCACTAATGCCCACGTGGTGAGTGACGCGCGGCTATCGGTGCAGCTCTGGGATGGAAGCACCTTTCCCGCAACCCTCAGCACGCTCAATGCCCGGCGCGACTTGGCCGTCCTGAAAATCTCGACCATCAATCTCACGCCCGCCACCCTTGCGAACTCGGATAACTTGCGAGTGGGGGAACTGGTCATTGCCGTGGGTAATCCGCTGGGTTTTGTCGGTGCGGTAACCTCCGGGATCGTTCATGCCATCGGTCGGCGGCCGGGGCTGGGCCCGACGAAGTGGATTCAAGCCGAAGTGCAGCTTGCGCCCGGCAATTCCGGCGGGCCCTTGGCCGATGCCCGCGGGAATGTGGTGGGCGTCAACTCCATGGCGGTGCAGGGCCTCGGCCTTGCTGTCCCGAGCAACGCTGTGACTCGGTTGCTCATGGGAGACCTTCAGCAGGCGCCTCTCGGTGTGACGGTTCGTCCCGTGGCGGTTCGAGCTGAGGGTTCCGAACGCCTGGGGCTCGCCATCCTTGAAGTCGCGAAGGGCAGCGCGGCGGAGTATGCATCGCTCAAAGTGGGCGATATACTGTTGGGAATTGAGGGACGACCGCTCAACTCGCTCGATGACTTCGAGCAGGCCCTGGAGGGAGGCGGCGAACGGTTGCTCCGCCTGCAATTCGCCCGGTACGATTTGAGCAAACTCCGGAATGTCACAGTTCGCCTCGGCGCTTCCCGAGTCACCGTCGTATGATTCGCGTTCTCGTTAAAGCCTCGTCTCCCCTCGCGAAGGCGGGTCTCGAAAGCCTGCTTCGGGCGCATCCTGAGTTTGAATTAGCCGGGGAGGCGCCCCGCCGCGCGGAGGGAAAAGAATCCGCGTTGGAATCGCCGCTGGATGTCCTGGTGGCTGAAGCTGAAACGCTTGCGGATAACTCCGCGCGTGAGGCCATCGAATGGGCAGCCGTAGGAGGGCCGGGCGTCTTGCTGCTGCGGAATCCTGCCTCCGAGGCCATCGCAGAAGCGCTTCGGGCGGGAATTAAGGCCGTGATTCCCAGCAATCTCCCCGGGCCGGAAATTGTGAAAGCCATCGAAGCTGCTGCTGCCGGCCTGGTGGTGCTCGATGGCCCCAGTATGGAAATGCTCCTTCGGGTTCCAAGCAACGTTTCGATCCGCGGGGCCGAGGGGCTCGTCGAACCCCTCACCCCGCGCGAAATTGAAGTGCTACAGCTTCTTGCCGCAGGCCTTGGAAACAAGGAGATTGCTTCGCGCCTGGGGGTCTCCGACCATACGGTCAAGTTCCACGTTGCTTCCGTCATGGGGAAGTTGGGCGCCGCCAGCCGCACCGAGGCCGTGACTTTAGGCATCCGCCACGGCTTGGTCATGATCTGACCGAGGAGCGCGAAAGAAGTAGCGTTGCCGTGAGGTTGAGGTTGAACGGGATCTTGAATGGCGATTCAATCTGCATTGTGAAATCCGACGCAGCCCGACGCTTGGCTTGCCAAACCCCCATGCGGAAACTCAAGGCACATTTGAGAGGTACCGTGGACCAGGGCGATCAAAATGGTCGCCACGGCCGACATCTTGTCCAATCGACCCCTTAGGCGCCGGCAGGGAGCAGCAAGTAGCCCGCGACCCCATCCTCGTTCACCGCGGTCACAATCAGACTGTAGGGATGGTCGTACTGGGGCGAATAAAGGTCCACGGCCTCCTTGGCATTCAGGTTTTTGAGCCAGAGCGTTTTTCCTTCGTTGGTCAAAGTGATGTACCCGTTGAAGCGCTGGTAGCTCACGTCCGTCTTGAGGATGGTCAGAGTCACCCCCGGCGCCAGTTCGGTGGGAGAGTTTTTGACGAGTTCAAAGGTCATCTTGTCACGGTGAAGGTTTTGCGCGAGCGTGCGCAGATCGCCCTGATTGTTGCTCACCTGTTCCTGCACGTTCGCAAGGTCACGCCCGGTGCTCTGCTGGGCGGCGGCCAATTGTTCGCGAAGGCTGGCCACCTGCCCCCGAAGTTGTTCGTTGAGCTGAGCCAGTTGCGCTTGGTCCTGTTTTTGCGTTGATTCTACATTACGCAAGCGGGCATCCACGGCTTCACCGCGTTGATCCAATTCTGCCTGCAAGTGCCCGGCAGCTTGGCTCACCATTTCCCGTGTTTGGTTGCGGGTCGCGCGCAGGCTGGAATCGATTTTATGATCGAGTTCGGCCAAGTGGCTGGTTAAGCCGTCCGCATTGGCCGCCAAGTCGCGAAGTTTGGCCTCGGTAGCATCCACCCGTCCACCCAGACTGGTGATGGACCGCAGCAGTTCCGGCACTTGCGCCACGCGGATGTGGTTGTTGCGCAAAACCAGATAGCCGTAGGCACTGGCGCCGAGCAGCGCGAGCGAGAGGACCATGAGGACGAACCACAGCCCTCCGGTAGAGCGCCGGTGCGATATGTATGCTCCGCTGCTCGGGTCACCTGCCGCATCCAGCCTTTGCTCGCCGATCGGATCGCTGGCGCGGTCCGCGTATCGCCGGCCATCGCGCCGGTGTGTGGGGGGGTCGGCCGACGGAATTCCCCCAACGTAATCGCTTCCCTTGCCTCTCTGCGGCTCCTGTGCTCCCAGCCCCCTGTGTTCGCGAGCCTCGACCACTTGTTCATCTTCCGCCGCCGGTTCTTCGCCGGTGGCGTGTGATGGGTCCTTCTCCTTGAGGTCTCCGTTCATTCCCGCAGCCCTCGACCCCGAAGGGTCATTGGGCGCAGGGTCTTCATTGAGATCACCGAAGACTCGCATCGGATTACCTCCCAAAACAGAATTGGGTGCTTCGACCGCATTCCTGAGGTCCGTTCTGTCTTTAGTGATGAAGCCCCACAGACACTGAGCAAAGGCTTTGCCAAAGGAGCTGATATTGGGTGTTTACCCCATAGAATCATGATGTTAACGCCAATTGCGGATCGCGCAGTCTGCCCGCAAGGATTACCCCCTTACGTGGTGCGTGCAGAATTTACCGGGCGGCTGGGAGCGCGGTGGGAGCGCGGTGGGAGCGCGGGCATCCTGCCCGCTTGGGCGGGAGCGTCCCGCTCCCGCCGGCGTGAACCATTCTCCTCCCTTGGAAAGAATGGTTGACCGTTTGAGAGTTAACATTGCGCTGGCTTGGAGCAAGCTCGCTTTCTGCGGGGAGATTCATAACGCTGCGAGGAATCGTGACTTGGAAAAGGTCAAAATACTGCTCAAAGACACCGCTGATTTAGTCTTTAGCAAAGACGATGACTTTGGCGCCAGCCGGCGCTTCCCACCGCGAAGCGAAGAGCCTCTGCCGGTTCAAGGGAACCGGATCCATCGCCGCGGGGAGAATGATTTCACAGGACTGCTAAGGAGCCTGAGTTTTGAAGTCCGAGCCAAAGCTTTGCAGGCGCGCTTGGGCAACATGGGTCGCTTCCACCTGATAGATAGGCCCTAACGCGTATGCCGCGTAGATCACGGGCCAGATGTACCAAAGCACGGCGCTTTCGGGATAGGGCAGGAAGCCGAAGTCCGCGGCCCACGATCCCATGCTGCCCATTGAGGTACCCAGAATGGCAATAACATACGCGCCCCAGCATTTCGTTACGTAGCCCCGCCCCATTTGGACGACTGACCTTCGAAGGAAAAAAGCAAGGAATAAAAGTACGCACAGCAAGGGATCATTCACCCAATTCATGACTTCATATAAATGGGGTGGCCGGGGAGCTTCCATGCGCAAGCGAATGATGACATACGCAACTTGGAGCGTATAAGCGACAACAATCCCCAGAACGACCCAGTCAAGACCCTTCAGTTTTCCCCGGATACCAAATTGTTGACACAGGCGGAGGGCGAGGAAAAGGCCGCCGACCAAGGCAACCATGTGCAGGGGTCCCCCAATGAACGCACCGACATGCGGCAGGAAGGTGCTGGCGGTTTTGTACCAGGAAACATTGAAAGCGTATAACGGATTAATGTAAGAGCCCATGCAGAGGATATGGCTGATGCTCATCCCGACCACGTGGCAAATGGCGGAGATCATAATGAGCAACCAGGCCCGTCGCAGGAGTTGTCCGGAAGAGAATTGTTTCCAGGCAAGGTAGGCCCACGAGAATTCCAGGACCGTACAGAACACGAGGAAGAGCGGGTCCTCATAAGCAAAGTAGTATCGAAAGAGTGCCGCGCCTCCCCCCAGCAACCAGCGAATATGGGTGACCACCCCGACGAACATGTGGAGGGATGTGGCGAGGATAAGAAGTTCGGAGAGCGAAGGCGAAGCGAGACGAAATCTCCCCGACCTTTTATGCATAGGTGATCAGGCCGGAAGCGAACCCTGACCGGCTTTATTCATTGACATCTGAGCGTATAAAATCCTCTGGGTAATTGCCGACGCCGCGCTGGGCCCGAGGAAGTCTCGAAAAACGGCTTCGGCTTCCTTCAGGAGGCCGGGGCTCTTCCTCTGTCCACTCTCGACCTTTAATAGAAATGCAGCCGTGGCTTGAGTTCCAAGGTAAAGATCGAACTCCGTCTCCAACTGTCGGAGGCCAGCCTCACCCATGGTCCGGTCAAGCTCGGGGACTTCATCGTCCAATAGGCCCTGGGATTCCCAGTTTTCGATCGCCTGGTGGAGTTTCCCCAGGCCTGCCGGCACATTGAGGAAGTCGCTCGCGTAGAATTGATGGTCCATTCTTACAAAAGTTCGAAGATCCTCTTCGATGAGTTTTGCTTCCCGCTGGCAGAGCGGGCAGCGGCGGAGATGAGTTTCTACACACCAATGCTCAACACGGCCCAATTCGCCGTCCCGGTAAGCCAAGAGGTCCTCGTACCTGGAATGAAGCCCGGCGAGGACTCGAAGCGAGCACAGTATCTCGTGAACCAAGTTCTTCATCTCAAATTTTCCTGAGGGCTCAGTGCGGTGCGAATCTTTTTCAAGGCGCGTGCCAGGAAAACACCTACAGTTGCGGAATCGATTTTCAGGATATCGGCGATGTCCTTGTATCGCAAACCCTCATTTCGCAGTCTCAGGCATTCAAGTTCACGGGGGCTTAAGAGTTCGCGAGCAACAGCGTTGATTTCGTGAAGCATAATCTGAGCATCAGGATTGTGCTCATTCGCCGTGACGTCTGCTGCGGCGCCCAGGCTCACCCCGTTCCGAACGTAATACTCCTTTGAACGGTCCAAAACGTAATTGCGGGCGGTGCTGTAAAGCCAACCCTTCGCGTCCGTATTTACGTTGTCGTTTCGCCGCGCGATATAATATCTAAGGAAAGCCTCTTGAACAGCATCTTGAGCCGTTTCCAGGTTTCCGCAGATTGCCAGCGTATACCGCAAAAGGGCCGCACCATCCCTTTCGTAGAGTCGAGCGATTTCACCTTCAATTCTAGATCTAGAGACGTCACCATTCGCCCCCACAATCCTGGTGGGAAGGACCATGGGAGCAGAGGATTGTGACTCCTTGGACGTTTGATCCTTGGCCATCGGTAAGGGGAGGTCTGCGGCATGCATGCAAACTGCTCGCTTTGGGACGTCTATCGTTGAGAATACTCTACCCTGTTTACATCTTAACAGGGTGCGAGCCCATCCTCACAAACAATACCTAACCCAAAGTACTATTGACAGGGGACGACTCGGGTCGTATGTTTATTTACATTGATTATGATTTTTTTGTGGGTCGAGTCAAACTTCAGGAACATGCAATCTGGGTAAGTGGCTGGTTGCACGATCGGAAGATCCCCGGGGAAAAGGGGCGCGGCGAGGGTTAGACCGAGTCGTGAGGGAGTTCGACCTAAAGAAAACAAAGGTGTTATCCCCCACCCATCGGATGTTCGAAGGGGGGGAAGGACGGCAATAACAATGGACGAGCCGAGCCGGAGTCGATTGAGTCTTCCCGAGGTAGCTGCGTCTCGGGGAGGGGCTGCACAAACGTACTCTCCTCCCTCAGCAGGTGCCGTGGACTCGGTCCGAACCCCTTGTAATCGCGGCTTGTCGCTCATCGAAGTTATGCTGGTGGCGGCGCTCGGCATGGTGATTACCGCGATGGCGCTGCCCGCGCTGCTAAATTTCCAAAGGTCCTACCGCGTTCATTCTGACTCCGGAGCCTTGGCATCTTACTTGAGCACGGTCCGCGTGCGCGCCGCCTCCCAATACTACCCGTATCGGCTGGACGTCGATCCCACGGCCGATACCTACGTCATGGAGCAGCTTGCCCAGACCACTTATAATCCTTTTAACGCTCCCTCTTCCACCACTTACGCGGCGCAGAGCCCAGCCGTCTATGAAGGGGGGACACAATACTTTGATCAGGGGATTACGATATCCAACTGCCGGCCCACGGGGATTACCCCCTTCCCTCCTCCCGTAACTGCCGATCCATCGACTTGCACGGGCGAGTTTTATTTCTATTTCAATACTCGTGGCCTGCCGGTTGACAACACGGGCAGCGCACTCGCGAGCGGGGCGTAGCAATCTACATTGAGGGCCAGAACGGATTGGTCGACGCCGTCACCGTGTCATCGGGCGGGGCCATCCAGACTTGGAATTACAGCACGTCATCGAGCGCTTGGATTATGCGTTAGCGAGGCGGGAATGAAGAGGAGCGAGCGCGGGCTAAGCCTGCTGGAAACCCTGGTGGCAGTTACCATTGCTGCGATCGGGGCTTTTTCGATGGGAGCTGTGGCCTTTCTCGCCACCACCACCACCAAGAACCAAGGCACGGAAACGACCCGCGCCACCATCTACGCCCAGGACAAGATCGAGGGGCTGATGTCTCTGGCCGCGATCGCCTCCTCCGGTACCACGAAGAGTTGGACAAACTGCACGCAGACCAACGCCACACAGCAGGCCACTTACCCGGCTTGTAACACCAGCGGCATCAGCGCCGCCAACTGGTATACGGGACTGCTGGCGGGAGGACAAACCGGTCCGTTGCAGACGAGTTGCCCCAGTGCCGGGGGGACCAGCCTCGGTTACATGGATTTTCTTGATGTGTATGGCAATCAGATCACGGCGACCACTTGCGCCGCCGCCTATACGAATACAACGAACATCGGCTACATTCGCCAGTGGCAGGTCACCGACGCCGATACCTTCGGGAGTACGCCGGCATTGAAGCAGATCAGCGTGGCGGTTTACTCGATGTCCTATATCGCTACGGCAGGGCCGCGACCCGTGGTGGTTTTATCGGCCTATGTTTCCAACCCGAACTAGAGCCAGTCCAATAAGGCAGATATGACGAGCGAAGGCGTGATGAGTGGCAGGATCCCGCATCGCGGGATCAGCGTGGGAAGGATGCGTCGAGCAGGAAGTGCCCTCTCCTGTCCCGGGCGCGCCGTCCATCGCCAAGGGACCGAGGGCTTCACCCTCCTTGAGGCCTTGGTCAGCATTGCCATCCTCGCCGTGGTATTGGGCCCTATTTTCTTTTTCCTTTTACAGATCCAGCGCCGCTTCCAGGCCAACTCCGTGGGCGCCGAATCCAATCAAGGGGCGCGCGCCGCGATGCAAGCGATGGCCCAGGAGATCGGCCAGGCGGGTTTCAACCCCCAATTCACCGCATCCACGACCTCCAGCGCCACCGTCGCCGCCAGTTCCACCGCCCAGTGTGTGACCCTCGCCAGCATCGCCGGTATCAACCCCGGCGATTATATGAACATCGACAAGGGCGCGGCCTTCGAGCAGGTCAAGGTCCAAGCCACCAGCAACGCGGCGCTCTCCGGCCAGACCAAGTGCTCGAGTGCCAATCAGATTTCCGCCATTTTCCTGAGTTGCCATAATGATACCGCGGGAGGTTGCCCCGCCACCGGGCTCACCGGTGCGTTTCCCGTGGCAAGTTACAAATTCCCCTACCCCAGCGGCATCCTGCAAGGCCAGACGGTCTCCTACAATGGGTCGAACATCACGGTTTCTAGCGACCACATCCAGGCCATGTATTACGGAGATACTAACAACTCAGGAAATCTGTGGTACGTGGTCTACAGCCTGTATAACCCCACTTCATCTGGCAGCCTGGCTTCAGTGACCATCAACGGCAGTTCCTATAATCTTTACACCCTCTTCCGTTCCAGCACACAGGTGAATTACGCGACCGGGCAAACCGTTACACATGCTTATCCCCTGGTCGATAATGTGGTCTACGAGAGTTTATCCAATGCAAGCCCGGTGGGCCCTACCGGGATGCCCTTGTTTACTTACACCACGGTGCCCGTGACCGTGGTGCCCAATACGGTCAGCGTAGTGGGGACGGTGGGTATTGACATCAGTGTGGCATTAAACCCCGCAAGTTTGGAGGCCGCGAACGTGGTGCAATATTACACGATGGCCTCACAGATCCGGCCCTTGAACCTGTGGGCGGCGGTGTCCGCCAATTCATCGGGTGGGTCCACCTTCCTGCCCCCGATGCCGGTGGGGTTGCCCATGGCATTTTCGAGCCCGATCTCGAACTATTATTTTTAGGTGGTTGTGGCATGGCCATCTTGGCCATGGCCCCTCGCGGGCGGGACCCCGATCGGTCGGGGCAGGCTGCCCGTGCTACAAGAGGAGCAAAGGCCAATGAGAGAACTTCATGGACAGGCGCGCCGCTGCGGAGCTCTTCAGGAATCGGGCATTGCCCTGATTCTTGTCCTGCTGGTCATGCTCGTTCTAATGCTGCTTTCCACCGCCTTGGTTTTTACCGCCCGATCCGAGACGATTGCCAGCACAAATTATGCGCTCGACACGCAGGCGGACTATGTGGCCAAGGCAGGAATTGAAAACGCCCTCAACTGGTTTCGCAGCGCCCACTATACGACGGTCTCCGAGACCCAGGCGGCCACAGATTACCAGGTCACCGGCGATGGTAGCGCCTATAACCTTTATACTTCGAACAGCAATCCGGTGCTGTGCATCGCCAACTGTTCGACCAACAACAGCCGGGTGCAATTGATCGGATACGGCAGCGCCTCGTCCAACTTCCCCTCGGGAGTCACCAACGGCAGTGGCACTCCGATTGCCGCTGCCTTTGCGAGTGACCTGAACAACAGCGGGAACGGAGTGCGGGTCACCGGCGATTCCACTCACTCCGGGCTATTTTATGTAAACGCCTACTTGCTGAACTATCAGACCGTATTGGTTTCTGGTACCGCCACTCCCCAGGAGACCTGGCTGATCACCTCCAAGGGTGTGTGGACCGGCAAGTCAAGCCAAACGGGCGCCATTGCCACGGCTGAGGAGCAGGCTATTTTCCAACCCATTTACACTTCCGGCAGCGGCGAGGCGCTCTACGGCTACTGCTCGGTCACAATGGAGGGCAGTGCCGGGGTGTGCACCGATGCCTATAATTCGTCCTTAGGGGATTACGCGGGCGGTAACATTTCCGTGGCCGCGGGAGTGTGTGACCAGACCACTTATACCAACGTCGGCACCGGCGGCAATGTCGGCGCGAATGGTTTCGTCGATCTGAGTAAAAACCCCACCGTTAACGGTAATGTGGTTATCGGCAACGCCACTCCTTCCTCGATCCCCTCGACTTGTTGCTCGGGTTCGAGTTGCGGGGCGCAAACCAGCGGGGGGAATGTTACGGGCTCCATTATCACCGGCGCTCCTTTTGTCACTGCCCCGGGGGTACCCACCTTCCCCGGAAGTGGTCAAACGGGCCCCTTTCCTGGAACCGCCCCTTCCGAGAATAGCAGCCAAACGATTCCGCAGACGGCGGGAGGCGTCGCTGCCACGGCCGACATCACTCCTGGAACCGGCAACACTTACACTCAGCCTTGTATTGCCGGGCAGACCTGCAACGGCAGCAAGGCCAACCCCTACATGATCAATAGCATTAGTCCGAACGGCAGTAACACGGTAACGCTGTACGGCGGATCGAGCGAGTCGAACCCCGTGTACTATGATATTGACAGTATCAACTTCTCGGGCCAGGCCGCCATCGCCATTAATGGATTTGTGGTTTTAAACGTCAAAGACACGCTCAGTATCACGGGGCAAGGAATCGCCAATGGCATTAACAACTCACCGGAACAATGTCAGATCTTTTTCGCGGGCAATTCGGCGAATCTTGGTGGGAACGGTGAAATCTCTGCCGTCATCACCGCTCCCCTCGCTTCTTTCAGCCTGGGCGGCGGCGGATCAAAGGGGTCATTCCTGGGGGCCATTTCGGCTCTGAGCATTGACGATCAAGGAGGATATCCCGTTCACTACGATATCCAACTTTCCAAAATGAATGGGTCGCTGTCACAGTCCCTAGTGTCGTCCTACACCCGAATTAAGCAGTGACTTGGAACGAACTCGTCCGTGACATGTAACTCTCGCGGTTTCCCGGGGGGAGAGCTTCACGCGGTAGCGCAAATCACCTTTGCGCAGGCGAAAGGTTAAGGGGCACATCAGCTATGGGGGAAGACAAAAACCAACTCTTACAGGAGGGTGCCCGTGCGGAGGCGGAGATAGATTCAAACGTGATTGAGGCTGTTCCAAAGTCCGACCCTCAAGGGTTGAAAGTACCTCGGCGTACACGGGACAACGTTGAACTAGCACTTTTAATTGGGATTCTCGCGATCGCCTTTGGCCTATGGAGAGGGGCAGTAAAGGACCTGCTAACCACCTCACACCCTGCCACCTTACCTGACCTTCAGGCGGGTGGTGGAAACCTCGAGTCGACGCCAGAAGTTAAGCATGCGACGACGGGGGAGTGGGTTGAGGCTTCGGGTTTGTGGTCCAAATTCGGGGTTCTAGGCGCGGCGTTTGATGGCCTGGAAATTGTGATGAGTTCCCGCGAGTCCCCCCGCGGCAGCCTGTCATGCTGGATTTCTCCGCGCGGACGACCCATGGACGGCGCCTGTACCGAAACTGGCGGGGCTTCCGGGCTTCCTGCCGGGCGTAGCTGCTCCTGGAAGATTGTCGTTATTGAAATATCGCCAACCATTCTGCGGGGCGCCAGAGTGCTCGATACGGGACAAAGCGACCCAGGGTGTTTAAAGGATTACGATTCGCGTCCATCGCCCTTTGTGCTTGAGAGGCCAACTGGGCACTCCCGCCGAAGCCCGTGACGCGGTTCACTTCGCTCGACATTCTTCAGTTCGACTGGTCCCGAGATGGCCGCCTGGCTCTCTCGCGCGGACAGGAAAACCGAGGTGCGGGCGGGGTACAACGTTGTCTACACCAACGCCACCAACGCGCTGAACAACGATGGACAGGGTGTGGCGCCCGGACCGCTGTGCCAGACTTTCAATTATTGGACAGGAAGCTTCAATCCTAACCAAATGCGCACTCTACCTCAACGCCTGTACGCCCTGGGAGTTGGGGAACCCGCAGGCTCCCACCGGAACCTTGTCTCAACCGGCGGTCCCGGCAAATGGGCTCTCGCCGGCGCAGGCGAAAGTCCCCGGCTACGGCTATGGCTTGCAGTTTTACGCCCCGCCGCCGTCCGTCGATCCCATGGTGCAAATGTGGGACGTCGACGTCCAGCGCGAGCTTCCCGGCAATATGATGGCGGATATCGGCTATGTGGGCAGCCACGGCACGCATCTGGCCGGCGACACTTTCCGCAACTTCAACTATGTTCCTACGGCCGACAAACTTCAGTATCAAAACCAATTGAACTCAGAAGTGCCGCTAAGCAACTATTTCACCGGGAATGCCCTGACTCTCATGGAACAAACCTGGGGGGGCACGGAGCTTCCCTTGTCGGCCGTACTGACGCCTTACCCGCTGTTTGGCAGCGTCTTTTCCCAAACCGTGCTGGACGCCTCGTCGGATTACGACGCCTTGCACATCAAAGTGCAAAAACGCCCTTCGAATGGGCTCAACTTCATCGCTATGTACACATTTTCAAAGGAGATCGACAGTTGCACCGAAGCTCAACTGGCGTCGCAATTGTTTGACCCCATCCACTCCGGCTACGGCGGAAACATCGGCGGACGAATTGGGGTGGAAGGCGGCTGGTTCGCTTCCGGCGCCTCGGGGGTGTTTGGCACCGGCTGCCAGAACGAAGACAACAGACGGGGAGATCGAACCATATCGATCTCCGACATTCCGCAGCAATTCAACGTTGCCGGAACTTACCTGTTGCCGTTTGGACCCGGCCGGCCGTTCCTGAATCAAAAGGGAGCTGTGGGCGCCATTCTGGATGGCTGGGTGCTGTCTGGAAATATGAACGCCGAGAGCGGCACGCCGCTGGAGGTTACCGGCCCCTGCGACGCCTTGACCTGCCGTCCGGATTTGATCGGCAACCCTTCCCTTCCCCATGACCGGTCCAAAGCCGATCGGATCAACGACTGGATTAACCCCAACGCTTTCCTGCCACCCTATGGTTCTGACCAGACATTTTGGCAGAACCCAACACCCACCGACTCGCGATACTGGCAATTTGGAACCGCCGGGCTCTATCTGCCCGGGTTGCGCGCGCCGGGCTTCTGGAACGTGGACAGCTCCCTCTCCAAAGAGTTCCACTTCAATGAGGCCCGGTATGTTCAGTTTCGCTGGGAGGTCTATAACACCCTTAATCACCAGAACTTAGGCCTGCCCAATACGGGCTTCTGCTTGTCACCAGGCGCGGGTGGCGAAACCGATGCCGTCCACCAGGCGGGGTGCTCGTTTGGGAAGATTACCAACATCCAAACGGACCCGCGCGCGATGGAGTTCAGCATGAAGTTTGTTTTCTGATACTTGACGCCCCCCTCGGCTCATTGTCAAACTGAGGGGGGCGTCTGTGCGTCAATCGGGCGCAAAACCAGGCATTGTTGATTGATGACATTTTGACCATTTTAGCCTCAAGTTCGGGAGGAGACACTCCATGAAGTCTTACGCAATAGCGGGCATTCTCGCTTTATCCACAATCGGAATCCTCACTGCTTTACCCCGGCACCTCCACAGTGCCGAAGATGAGCCGGATTATTCCGCGATCTTCAACAAGCAGGACGTCATGATCCCCACACGCGACGGCACCAAACTGCACACCGAGATTTACACTCCCAAGAATCACGAAGGGCCGCTGCCGTTCATCTTCGAGCGTACCCCATACGGCCTGAACGACGATGAGAAGGTGTATACCAAGAAATTCGGCATCTACGACGAACTGGTCAAAGAGGGATTAATTTTCGTCTTCCAGGATATCCGTGGGCGCTACGGTTCGGAAGGCCAGTTCGTGATGTTCCGCGATCCGCGCGATAAGAATGACCCGCATTCCATCGATGAAGGAACCGACACGAACGATACCGTCGAATGGCTGCTCAAGAATGTCCCCAACAATAACGGCAAAGTGGGCATACTTGGGATCTCCTACGGAGGTTGGCTCACCACAATGGCGCTGCTCGACCCGCATCCGGCCATCAAGGCCGCTTCCGAACAAGCGTCCCCCGCCGACCAATTCCTGGGCGACGATTTTCATCACAATGGCGCGTTCCGTTTAAGCTACGGATTCGAGTACTCCACCGAAATGGAGACGGGCAAAGAGAACTACTCCTTCCAGTTCGACCGCTTCGATACCTACGACTGGTACTTGAACCAGTTGGGCCCCATCAGCACCGGCAACTTGAAATATCTCCACGGCAACGTGCCGACGTGGAACAACTTCATCGAGCATCCCAACTACGATGAGTTCTGGCAGCAGCAGGCCTTCGCGCCTTACTTGAAGTCGCTGAAGTTGAAAGCACCGAATCTGAACGTGACGGGATGGTGGGATCAGGAAGACTTTTACGGGCCCAACAAGATTTATGAACTCCTTGAGAAGAATGATTCGGAGAACATGAACTATCTTGCTGCCGGCCCCTGGAATCACGGCGGTTGGGCCGGACGCGACGGAAGCCACCTGGGCAAAATCCAATTCGGAAGCAACACCAGCACGTACTTCCGTGAAAGCATCCAACTACCCTGGTTCGCCTTCTGGTTAAAGGGTAAGGGTGAGCTTCCGGTCAAAGAAGCAATCACCTTTGAGACGGGGTCCAACAAGTGGGTGAAATATGATAAATGGCCGCCGCGCGATGGCATTGCGGATCGCAAACTCTACTTGCACTCTGGCAGCCAACTTTCCTTCGATGCCCCGACGGACACCGGCGCCAAGGCCTATGATGCCTACGTCTCCGATCCAGCCCACCCTGTGCCGTACCGCCATCAGCCTGTGAGTCGAACCTATGGCGTGGTGCCCGGATGGGGAACATGGTTGGTTGAAGATCAACGGTTTGTTTATTTGCGTCCGGACGTGGCTGCATGGGAAACCCCGGTTTTGGATAAGGAGGTTACCGTCACCGGCGATATCGTAGCCCACATCTTCGCGTCCACCACCGGGTCCGATTCCGACTGGATCGTTAAGCTGATCGATGTCTACCCGCAAGACTACGCGACGGATCCCGCCATGGCGGGATATCAGATGATGGTGGCGGATGAAGTGTTTCGCGGCCGCTTTCGCAACGGCTTCGAATACCCGGTAGCCATCACGCCCGGCAAGGTGACCGAGTACACCGTCGACCTGCACACCAACGATCACACGTTTCTGATGGGTCACCAGATTATGGTGCAGGTGCAAAGCACGTGGTTCCCGGTGATCGATCGCAACCCGCAGAAGTTCGTGCCGAACATCTATAAGGCGAGCCCTGCCGACTATCAGGTTGCTACGCAGCGCGTGTACCATTCGAAGGAGTTTGCGTCGTACGTCAACCTGCCGGTGAAAATGGAGTAAGGCACTAGGCTGCGGGCGAAAGACAGATGTAACTAGCCAATGAAAATAACCATTTCAGGCCATTTCCGCCGCCTGCTAGGGGCCATGGAGGGGCTTTGGACGGTCATTATGTCCGGCTATTCCAGAATTCCATAGATTCTTGTAAGTGGCTTTTTTTCAGGATGTTCTCAGGTTTGGCGAGCAAAAAACCCCTCTTCCGACCCTTTGTTTTCAGGATGTTCTCAGGGTTGGGCTCTTTTGCTGAAAGTGCCATAATGTCGTAGTGCAATCTGTCCGGGTAAGGCTAGGATGATCTGGCGTCATCTATCGTTTCCTGCTCCTCTTACGTGACGGCAGTGCGAAGGATTGAGCCGGGATTCCCACGGCATCTTGCCCTTTCCAGTGACGCACAGAGACTCGCCAGGGTGAAGCGCTAGTGAAGGCCGTGCTCCATAGATCACCTAAACTCCTCCCACGAGGGCGTGCTGCCCTGCCATCAAACCCACCATCGCACAAATAGTCTAGCATACCGTGTATTTATTGTCAAGAGCATTATTCACTGTCGACTCATCCACTTAGAAGGGACCGCGATCCGTGGTGTCTCCCAGGCGGTCATACACCGAAGCCAGGTGGTACCAGCCCTCGGAGAGATCTGGGGCAAGACGGATCGCTTTCTGAAGGTCGGAAAGGGCGACCGGCAACTCGTTCTGTTCCTCGTGGACTTTGCCGGAGGCGACATAACAGAGGGCGCAATCGGGGATGCTCTTCTCTGCCGCGGCGAGGTCGGCCAGAATCTGAGCGTGTTCCTGGCCGTGCTGCTTGATCAGAGTGACAGCCTCCAAATAATACAGATGGGGATCGGGACCGGGAAGCTTCAACCCCTCTCCGGCGACTTCACGAGCATCTGCCAGCTTTCCGTCAAAGTAGAGCGTGAACCCGAGAAGCAGGCGAGCCGGCGAGAAGGCCGGGTCGGCTGCGAGGACCCGCCTTGACGCTTCCACGGACTGGCTCGCGTGCCCACCTAGGAACTGCGCGAGGGCAAGGCCCAGCAACAGATAAGTGGAATGGGGATTCAGTGCTGAGCCTTGCGCGAAGACGCGTTCCGCCTCAGGGTAGGCATGGGTTTCGAGGTCGATGAGGCCAAGATCCAACGCGTAGTTCTCTTGTCGCGGATTTTTCGCAAACGCGGCGGAGAGGTCTTGTTGTGCAAGCTGTGTCCGCCCCATGCCGGCTTCAATTTTTCCCCTAAGATAGACGCGGGCGGTGGACTCGTCCTCGGACCGGGGCTGTACCTGGTCGATCGCCGCGAGGGCTTGGGGATAATGCTCCTGGGCCAGCTCGGCGAGCGCCAGGTTGTAGTGACCTTCGAACAGGGCCGGAAAGTCGCGAACGCAGCGCGTGAATGCGCGCGGCCTCGATCTGACGCTCGAGTGCGGACTCCGCAGCCGCCACCGCGGATTGGGGGAGGGCGACGCAAGTCCCGCGACAAAGAAACGCACCGAACAGACAAAACGCCAGCGATAACGAGGCCGGAACTTGTGACCTGCGAAGCCTTCGAATGGCGCAGTTTAAGTTGGAACGTAGTCTCATTGACGGCATTATATTATGGCATGATGAAACGTGATGTCGAGAGAGGCGGACGTAGCGTGGGCGTCCCGCCCGCTGTCTCGGGAGCGTCCCGCTCCCGTCAAGAAGGCGCGGGCAGGATGGCCACGGCCCAGCGGGCGGGACGCCCGCGCTACGTCAGAGGCACCGGCATTCTCTTCTGAATCTCGCTATACCGAGAGGCAGGCACGGTGATAAATCTTCTCCTTCCAATCCTATTGATTTTCGCCAGCCAGGGCGGGCCTCCGAGCTTAGCTGACCAACCCTCCGCTCAGGCTCACATTGGAAAGGGCTACGAATTCGAAAAGGACGATCGCTTCACAAGTGCGGCGGCGGAATTTGAGGCGGCGCTCGCCCTTGATCCCAAGTTGTCCCGCGCCCGCTACCAGCTTGGGGTTTGCTACTTCGCGCTTGCCCGTTACGATGACGCCCGGCGCGAGTTCGCGCGCCTGCGCACGGAAACGCATGCGGACCCCAGCGTGGTCTATTTCATTGGCCGCCTTGACCTCGTAGAGCACGATCTCGATGCCGCCATTCGCGAGTTTCAGACCGTGGTCGCGCAGCCTCCGTTTCCCGACACGGCGTACTACCTGGGCTTGGCTTTTCTTGAAAAAGGCGACCTGCCCTCCGCCAAGATGTGGCTCGAAAAGGCCCTTCCCCTGAATCCCCGAGACTTTCGCATTCCAGACCACCTCGCCCGCATCTACCAGCGCGAAGGACATGCTGCCGAGGCCGAGCAGGAGTATGCCCTATCGACGAAGTTGCGCCAGAACTACAATCAGGCTGCCGAAGACGGCGTGGCGTGCAGCGCGGCCTTGGAAAAAGGCGAGGCTGAGGTTGCGCGCGACTTCTGCGCGAAGCTCGACCAGCTCGGTGATCCCGACCGGCTCACGGTTCTGGGCATGATCTACGGTCGTCACGGGCACTATGACGAAGCGGTGGAGCCGCTGCGGCGCGCTTCATCCCTCGATCCCGACTCGTACGAGATCGAGCACAACCTGGGGCTTACTTATTTCCGCTTGAAACGCTATCAGGAAGCGCGCGGTCCGCTTGAGCGGGCCGTCGAGTTGCGGCCGGATTTCTTCGATTCAAATGCCCTGCTGGGCGCAACGCTCTTCACTCTCCAGCAGGATTCACGGGCATACGATGTACTCGATCACGCTCACCGGCTCAACCCCGAGGATGGCGACACTCGGGAATTGCTCTTCAAGGCAGCCTCAGTTCTTGGGATCAAGAGCCACAGCGCCAAAAACTATCATGAGGCAATCAAGTACCTGCGAGCCGCCGAGGAACTGAAGCCGCAAGACCCACAGGCGCATGCGCGGCTGGCCGTGGTTTATGGCGAGGCCGGTGATCCCACGAATGCCGACATTGAGAGGCGAACGGCCGAGCGGCTTGCAGCGCCCCAGTAGCAGCACGGCAGGCGTTAACCCCAATCCTGGTCCCTTAGCTCTGGCGGCTGAAAAGGGATTCCGATTGCGGGCGAAGCCCGCCTTGGACTGCGGTAGCAGCAGCTACCGCCTTCCGCCTTCGATTCATTCGTCAAAGGCGCCAAAGGGGTGCGGGAAGAAAGGCGGTAGCTGCTGCTACCGCAGTCCAAGGCGCTTCGCGCAGGTGAACATGAAAGCGTCCGCTATATGAACAGAATATGGGTTACCCCCTGGAGGTACAGCATGCGTTACATTCTCATCTTCTGGCTCGTGATACTTCCCTTTGGGGCCTGGGGACAGAGTGCGGCGACAAACCCACTTGACCCTCTGGAGTTTCCGCGCCTCAAGACCTTCGGGGCCTATCGAACCACCAGCAACAATCTCTATGTGGACAGCAACGACGACTGTAAGCATCCCATTCCGGGAGAAACCGTCGTGCTCGCGGACCTCGAAGGCCCGGGGATCGTAACCCACCTCTGGATCACCGTTGCCGATAACGAATTTGCCTGGCCGCGCCTCGTGCGCTTGCGCGTTTACTACGATGGGCACAAAACCCCGAGCGTTGACGCGCCGCTGGGAGACTTCTTCGCGGTCGGGCATGGCTACGAGCGAAACTTGAACTCGCTCGTGGTGCATAACGCCTCCTTCGGCCGCGCCCACAACAGTTATTGGCCCATGCCCTTCCGGAAGTCTTGCAGGATTACTGTGACCAATGAAGGCAGGCGCCGCGTGACCAGTCTTTACTATCATGTGGACTGGCAGAAGCACTCTTCGCTGCCGGAAGATACCGCTTACTTCCACGCTCACTACTCCCAAGCTCTACCGCCGGCACCAGGCAAGCTGTATCCGTTTCTGAATATCCGGGGTGAAGGCCAATATGTGGGCACGGTATTGAACATCGTCCAAACGCAAATGGGTTGGTTCGGTGAGGGCGACGATATGTTCTACGTCGACGATGAGCCGAAGCCCCGGATTGAAGGCACGGGGACAGAGGACTACTTTAACGATGCCTGGGGTCTGCGCGTCTCTGACGGAGCCTGGACCGGCACTCCCGTGGCGGAAGGCGAAGGCTTCGGCGCGCGGCTCACGGGATACCGGTGGCACGTCATCGATACCGTCCCTTTCAAGAAATCGCTGCGTGTCGGAATTGAACACATGGGATGGACCTACAATCCCGACGGCGCGGCGCGCTCGGGTTTCGAGGAGCGGTCCGACTTCTTTTCCAGCGTGGCCTTTTGGTACCAGAAGGGCGTAAACGAAGATGTCCCCGAGCCGCCTTACGGCGCGGCCCGCTTGCCACTGGGCAACACCTTGCAGATTGCCGTCCCGAATAACCTAAAAGATGTGACGGCCGAGGGAGGCGAGGTCTCGGTGCAGAAGGAAGTTTTCTGGTCGAAAGATCTGATGTTTCTCCAAGGGCATGGCGCGGGGACAAAGATGAATGTCCCGTTTGATGTCCCTGCGGACGGCTTTTACGAGGTTGTCGCGCAAATTGCCCAGTCGCCTGATTACGGGGATTACGTGGCCATGCTCGATGGAAAACAGACCAACTCCACAATGCTCACCTGGGGGCCTCTCGAAGCGCAAGCGCCCCCGGTCGAGATCCTGCACAACTATCAGGCGGAAACGTTCGTATCTATCGATCGACGGCTGGGATGGTTTAAACTTTCGCAGGGCCGCCACATTTTGACGCTCACCTGCGTGGGAAAAGACACTCTCTCGACAGGTTTCAATCTGGGAGTGGAGGGCGTGGTGCTGGAGGAAATCCCGAATGGGAAAGCGCTGGTCAAAGCCACCGGTCAAAGTCTGCCCCATTACGAAACGATGCCGGCGGGAATCCCTGCGCATGCCCCGGCCATCGGCGTCGTCTATCGGGGCCAACCTCTGAGCTTCTACCTCGCGCAGCTCCAGCAGGCTTCGGATGACCAACGCGCGGAGACGATCCGCGCCATAGGGGCGTTTGGTAAGGACGCCGCGCCAGCGGTTCACGCGCTTTCCGCGGCCCTTGCCGATCGCGATCCGGAGGTCCGCGCCGCCGGGGCCGTGGCGATGGCACAGGTGGGTCCTAAGGCTTCCGAGGCTGTGCCTGCTCTGACTGATCTTTTAAAGGATGAAAATCTGCAAGTACGTGAGTCTGCCACTTTGGCCTTGCGCGAAGTGGGACGTGGTGCGACAAGGTCGGTCCCGGCCCTCTGCGCGGCACTGAAGGACCCCGCGGGAACGGTCAGAATGTCCGCCGCGCTAGCCCTCGGGCGGATGGGCGCCGCGGCTACGTCCGCAGTCCCGGCACTGACGGCGGCTTTCGACGTTCCCGACGAAAATGCCCTCAACAACGAGGACGTGCAGGTGCTGCGCAACATCGCTTACGCCTTGGCCGACATCGGCCCCGGGGCGAGCAGCGCTATCCCTGTCTTGAGCCGTGCCAGCCACATTCGCATTAAATATATTGCCGATGAAGCGATCGCCAAGATTGAAGGCCACCCGGTTCCCACGTGGCACTAAGGAGGAAGGCTTCCAAAGAGGACTGGCGGTGCGGGCTTTGATGAGCGATCCGATTCGCGCTAGACTTCCTCAGAGACCTCTCGCGCGTGACGATGCGAACCTATTCGGGAGGCTTCATTCCCCGGAGGATGAGTTGACCCGCCACTCTGTAAAACCTCCGCAACTGGTCGGTAAGAAAGGAGACTCGAGGAGGTCTTGCGAACTGCACCCGTGATGATTCTCGCAGCAACGGTGACGTCTTTCGCAGCCGTGGTTGGACTTCCACAGGAACCCGGCCTCGAAGTCATGCACGTGCCGGCTCCCGAGTTTCCTTCGCCTGCGGGACTCCCGCTTCCCACCACCGATCTGGCGGGCGGTTCGATCTCCGGGCCGCCACCGGGTGTGCATGAGGGCGCGAGCGCGACTCCCGCGAGCCCGCCAGGCCAAATGGCAGAGCCCGGCGCCAATCTCAAGTGGATCAATAGCCGGGCCCTGAGCATGAAAGCCTTGCGCGGCGACGTGGTCATGATCGACTTCTGGGATCCTACCTCCATCAGTTGCATCCGAACCTCTGCAACCAACAAGTTGTGGTGGGATCGCTACCGCAAGTATGGCTTTGATTTGATCGGAGTTGAAGATCCTGAGTTCGACATCCCGGGGCTCGACATCCGCTCCCCAGTCAAGCGCTTCGGCTTGGCTTACCCCATCCTGGTGAACGCGCATTTCTGGGCCTTGAACGCTTACAAGAACAACACCCGGCCCAATCGATTCTTGATCGATGCTAGCGGCTATATTCGCTATCACGTTGCCGGGGAGGGTCACGACGCGGAATTTGAGCGGGTGATTCAAAAGCTGCTGAAAGAGGCTCACCCGGAAATAACGTTTCCGCCAACCTACACGATAGCGCCCGACGAGGACGTTTTCGCACCGGGATGCGGAGGCGCTCCGACTCCCCAAGTGTATATGGGGGATTGGCACGGACGCGGCGCGCTCGCCAACCCCGAGGGCTATCGTGACGGTGAGAGTACTAACTATCAGCCGCAGACTTCGGTGAAGGATGGGCGTGTCGTGCTCCAGGGCCGATGGGAGACAAACCGGGACGACGTCGTTTATCGCGGCAACCGCAGAGGCGACGAGCCCGGCAATGATCGCGTGACCTTGCGTTATCACGCCCGCGAACTGTACGCTGTGGTGAACGTTTTGCACGGGCACACCACGCGGCTGTACATCATGCAGGATGACAGCTACCTGTCCGCCGCCAACAAAGGCATCGACGTGCAGATCGACACCCAGGGAAAGTCATACATTGAAGTGCGGGAGCCGCGCATGTATTACGTGGTTCAGAATCCGGCATTTGGCAGCCACAGTCTGGCACTTTTCCCAACGCGGCCGGGGCTTGGCCTGTATTCGCTCAGTTTCAGCAACGACTGCCAGATGCAATTCGCTCACGGCGTTCGATCGCCGGGAACGCAGCTTCAGCAAGTGAATCCGACGTCGGACAGAGGAACCGAGCCCGCAAATGCTCCGAGGACATTCGTGGAGATGACCTCTGCTGAGCTCGCCAAAGCCGTCCCCGAGCTAAAGGACCTGCAGCCCGCAGACAATCAAGACATGTTGCCGCAAATACTGGAGCGCGTGGGAGCCACCGTCGCGACCTTCTTCCATGACTTTCTCGATACCACTTGCACTGAACACGTCACTTCCATAGTTCACACCGAGTTCCGCACCGGCGGTCCTCGACGCGCGGGGATTCCTGGCGGTCTGCATGATTATGAAGCCACGTACAACTATGTTGCGTTGGCTCAGGCCGACACGGCGAAAGCCCGCCTTCGCGAGTTCCGGACCGACCAAAGAGGCCGGCCAGTGGAGTCCGATGCCCCGAACGAGGTCATCACATCGGGTTTTGCCGCCATGTGCGAGCATTTTCATCCTGTCTTGCAACCGGACTCGCGGTTTCGGTATCTGGGGCGTGAGGTGACGGAGAAACGGGAAGCGTACGTGGTGGCGTTTGCCCAGCGGCCCAAAGTTGCGCGACGATTCTCCAGTATCGAATTCGCAGGGCGGACCGTAATCGCCTACTGGCAGGGCATTTGTTGGATCGATCCCGCGACCTTCACGATCCTGCGCCTGCGCACCGACCTTCAGCCGCCCCAGGGAGACGCCGACATCTTGAAGGAGACTACCGATATCCTCTATTCCCCAGTGGACTTCGAGCGAGGTGGCAAAACGCTTTGGCTTCCGCGTGAAGTCACGGTGACCGGTCAACTGAACCAGTATCTCTTTCGTAACCAGCACCGCTACTCGAACTATCGACTCTTCAAAGTCGAAGTCGAGCAGAAGCCTGGCTCCTGACGCAGGACCGGCAACGCGCTGGGGGGCCGATTGATCTTAAAGAGGGATCAGTTATGCGGTACCGGCTCGGCGGGTTCGGTCTTGCTGGGGTCAAAGGGTTCCATCTCGCCAGGAGTAAGGGCTTCGACCGGAGTTTCGGTGCGGCCGATAAGTTTCTTCTGGGCGCGGCGTTCGGCCTTCTCGCGCTGTTTATCCAATCTCTTCATTTCTTTCTGACGTTTCTGAAACGTGGCCATGGGGACTCCTTCAAATCCAAATGTAAGCGGGCGATGCCTCCGCCGCTTTGTGGGGGATTACCAGCGAGGTTCACGCGGCTTGCGCGGGGCTTCACTGTAATCTTCGTTGGAAAATCCGCCCCGTCCGCGCCCTCCCCCGCTACCGCTGCCGCGAGGTGGTCCGCTCCGCTCGGTCTTGGGACGTGCTTCGTTCACCTTCAGAGCGCGGCCCCCGACCTCTTTTCCATTCAGGGCAGCGATCGCCTTGGCGGCTTCTTCATCGTTGGGCATTTCCACAAAAGCGAAACCGCGGGCTCGCCCCGTCTCCCGATCCATCGCCACGTGGACCCGGGTCACTTGCCCGAATCCTTTAAACAACTCCGACAATTCGCTTTCCGTCGTTTGAAAGCTCAGGTTCCCTACAAAGAGGTTTTTCATTTTATTCCTTTGAACACCCTACATTGCCGATGGCGGACGGTTGCGAGCACCGGCGCGCCTCCCGGTTTGTCTTACACAGAATTCTGTACAAAGAGCCGGAAATGGCCCGACCGCGACGGATGGCGGAGTTTTCGCAGCACGATCGCTTCGATCTGGCGAATCCGCTCGCGCGTCACGTCGAACGTCCGGCCGACTTCTTCAAGGGTACATTCGCTGCCATCGCCCAGGCCAAACCGCATCCGGATAATGGCTTCCTCGCGGGCCGTCAGCGTCTTCAGCATCGACGCCACCCGCTCTTTCAGGTTAAGGTCAATCACCGCATCGGAGGGCGATGCCGAGGACTTATCCTCAAGTAAGTCACCCAGGGCCGATTCTCCGTCCTTCCCCACCGGGGTCCCCAAAGACACGGGCTGCTGGGCAATCTTCCGGGTGTTGCGCACCTTTTCGACGGCCACCTCCAGGCGCTGGGCAATCTCCTCCGCGGTGGGCTCGCGGCCTAGCTCCTGAACGAGTTGCCGGCTGGTGCGAATCTGCTTATTGATCGCCCCGAACATGTGGACCGGCACGCGAATGGTGCGCGCCTTGTCGGCGATGGCCCGCGAGACGGCCTGATGGATCCACCAGGTGGCATACGTGGAGAACTTGTACCCGCGGCGCCAGTCGAATTTGTCCGCCCCCCTCATCAGCCCAATATTGCCTTCCTGAATCAAGTCGAGAAACTCCAGGCCCCGGTTTGCATACTTTTTGGCGATGGAAACCACCAGGCGAAGGTTTGCCTCGGTCAGTTCCTTCTTGGCCCGTTCGGCGTCGGCTTCGCCGCGGCGGATGAGAGCCAGCGAACGTCTCAGGGCGGTGATGCCGACCCCGCCTGACTCCTCGATCTCCCGGAGCTGCGAGCGGCGCGATCTCAGATCCGCACGTGACGCGGCGGACTTCCCGCCGGCGGCGCCGGAGTGCCGCTCAAGCCGGGCGGACTCGCGCCCCAACGCTTCAGCCCGCTCCACCGTGCGGCGCAACTCATCAATCAGGCGCTTCCTTTCGAGCGGGTGAAACCGGATGGAACGCACCAGTTGCGACATCTCAACCCGCGTCCGCGACAACTTGCGACGGGCGCGCAGGTGAGCGCGGGCGCTCGATTTCGGAAGGTCATTCAGCCGGTCGGCCTGCCGCAGCGCCACGGCATAGAGCTTCTCGATCTTATCGATGGTCCGCAGCGTGTTCCGGGTGATCTTCTCGATTTTCTTTACCGTCAAATCTTCTTCATCGAACTGGACAACTTCTCGAATCGATCGCGTGCCTTTGCAAATTTCCTTGCCGAGGGCAATAACTTCCTTGATCACAAGCGGAGAACGAGAAATTGTCCTGAGGACCAGCGCGTGGCCACGCTCCATGCGTTTGGCGATGGCCACCTCGCCTTCCCGTTTTAGCAGCGGCACACGGCCCATCTCGCGGAGATAGACCCGGACCGCATCGTTGTTCTTGTCTGTAGCGTGGGAGGTTTCGTCGACCTCGGCTTCTTCATCGGGGCCGGCATCTTCCCTCCGCTCGATTCCAGCCCGAGGAGTCTCCCCGGGCAAACGACTCGCAGACTTCGCCACGGAATCGTTTTCGTAGACTTGGATGTTGTGATGCTCGAACGCGGAGAACAGGCTTTGGGCCTCCGCCGATGTGCCCATCGCGGCCGGCAGGATGGCGTTCACCTCGTCATGAATAACATAACCGCGTTCCTTGCCCAAATCGATAAGGTTGCGAACGCGGTCATCCGTTTTTTCCAGCACACGCGACAAAGGATTCTCCCCTAAAGCGACGCCTGGAATCAGCCGTCCTTTCCTTGAGACCCTTTCATTACCGAGAAGAGGCCGTGGATTCCCCTATTGAAGGATCGGTACGACAATTTGCGGAAGTTGACCACAATTGACGATGGGCGATAGTGCTCCTCAGAGTCTCAAAACCGAGACTCGCCACGCGCGCCGCCCGCACCACCCCCATTGTTTAAGAACTTCACCTAACTATTCTACACCAGATGGCCGCTTCTCGCTCGTTTATTCGCGAGGCTGCGCCAAGGGCCGCCAGGGGACATACAACGCGAAGCTTTAGAGTGCGGCAGCTTGCTGCCGCTTTCTCCCGAGCCAGCTTGCTGGCTGGGAATTGCACACGCGCTCAAAGCTCCGCGAGCAAGCTCGCGGAACGGAAAGCGGCAGCAAGCTGCCGCACTCTAAAGCTTCGCAAGCTATGCCGGGCACGGGGGAAGATAATGATCAGAAAGGACTTGTAACGGCAGGGCTGAAACCGTGCCGTCCCACGGAGGCCCTACTCCGCATCGGTTGCGCCTGTGAGTTCGAAGAAATGGTGCCCCATGATCGCGAGCGTAATGGCCTTGCTAAAGTGGTGCCGATGTTGGCTCAGGGACTGAGCAAAGAATTTCCAGTACTCCTGGCGGTAGTTGCTGAGAAAGCCCTGCCGCCAGAGCGAGCGGCCCAGCGCCATGATATCGGAGAGGACGACCGGCGAGCGCGACCCCTTGCCTAACTGTCCCAGGAAAGCCGAGGCGCGTTGGAAGTATTCCTGCGGGTTGTAAATCGTCTGAAGGATGCGCCGGTAGCCATCCAGCAATTCCTGCGGATCCATGCGCGGGATAAAGTTCAAGTCAGCAAGCGTATTGCTCCCCAGGCTGGCCTTGAGGATCCGTCCCTCCGCTTTGAGCCGCCGCCACAACTGCGTATTCGGCAGCGCCGTGAGCAGACCCACCATCGAGAGGGGAATCGCGGCCTCACGGATAAAGGCGATCTGACGGTCAAAGACATCGGGCGGGTCGTTATCGAAACCTACAATGAAGCCCGCCATCACTTCCATTCCATAAGCCTGAATGAGTTTCACACTTTCCAGCAGATCCTTGCGGAGATTCTGGAATTTGGTGGTTTCTTTCAGGCTCTCGGCCACCGGCGTCTCAATGCCCAGGAAGACGCGGGTGAAATGCGCCTCGCGCATCAAGGCCAACATTTTCTCGTCCTCCGCCAGGTTCAGCGAAGCCTCCGTGTAAAACGCGAAGGGATACTTGTGTTCACGCATCCATTCCACGAGCCGGGGAAGGAGAAGCATAACGTTTTTCTTATTACCGATAAAGTTGTCATCCACCATAAAAACAGAGCCACGCCAGCCCATGCGGTGAATCTGGTCAAGTTCCGCGCACACCTGATCGGGGGTCTTCGTTCTTGGCCGCCGTCCGTAGATTTCGATGATGTCGCAGAATTCACACGTGAAAGGACAGCCTCGGGAGTACTGAAGTGACATGGAACTATAGCGCCGCATGGGGGCGATCCGCAGGTCCGGCAGCGGCACCTGGGTGACATCGGGCCATTGCTTTTTGAAGTAGTAGGGCTGCGCCTCTCCCCGTTCCAAGTCCGCCGCGAGCTGGGGAATAATCTCTTCGGCTTCCCCCTCGACGAAGTGATCGGCTTCGGCAATGGCAGGATCTTTGGCGCTGACAATCGGGCCGCCCACCACGGTGCGCAGCCCACGCCGCTTGGCGCGCGCGATCTGCTCCTTCATAGAGGGCCCCTGCACAATCATGCCGCTGAAGAAGACCACGTCCGCCCAGTTGAGGTCGGAGTCCTTGAGGCGGCGCACGTTCAGATCCACCAGCCGGCGTTCCCAGTGCGAAGGCAGCAACGCCGACACCGTGAGTAGACCCAAAGGAGGGAATGATGATCTTTTTCCTTCAAAGGGTAAGGCGTGCTTGAAGCTCCAGAACGTGTCCGGAAACTCCGGATAAACCATCAAGACTTTCACGAAGACCTCCGCCTCACTTTGGATGTCTCAAGCAGCCTGCCATTTAATACGCCAAGGGGGTGAGCCATAAGGGAATATTGTCCGGGATTTCCATTTCGGATCCCCCCCCCCGATGGGCTGACGGGGACCCAGGTTTTCCGTTTTTGGTGGCCCGTTGAATCATTAGAGCACACTTCGCGATGTGTCTGTACAAAATTGCTCACTTTTGCGGAAAATGATTTCGGAATCTGGAGGGGGCAGTTCGCCAACTCGTTAAAGTGGCACGATCAATTTATCGAGTTTCGGAAGTGCTGGGAAAACAACCCTTGATGCACGGAACGCCCCAGCGGACAGCGATGCGAAGCTTTAGAGTGCGGCAGCTTGCTGCCGCTTTTCCCCCAGCCAGCTTGCCGGCTGGGAATTGCATACGGTTCAAAATTCCGCGAGCAAGCTCGCGGGAGAGAAAGCGGCAGCAAGCTGCCGCACTCTAAAGCTTCGCACTTATGTCGTGGCGCTAATCTCTAGTTCAAATGGCCGGGTGCTTCACTGGTGGGTGGCATCGGAAGGCGCTACCACCGCTGGAGGGACCTTGGTCAGCAACTGCCGGTAAACGATTCGCAAAGTAGCGAGCACCGGAACCGAAAGAAAACTGCCTGCCACGCCGGCAATCGAGCCGCCCGCCAGGACTCCGAAAATAATCAGCAGGGGATGGAGCTTCATGCCGGCGCTCAGCAAGTGGGGCGACACGACATAATCCTGGAAAAAGCGGAACGCCACCAGGAACACGAAGATCCCCAGCAGGTGGTGGGAGCCGCTCAGCCCGGCGACGAGCAAAACGATGACCGCGCCGGCCAAAGGGCCCACCATGGGAATGAATTCCAGAGGAAACGCCACCGCCGCCAATAGAATTCCATAGGGAACGCCAATGATCGAGAAGAAGAATCCATAAGCTAGAGATGCCACGGCTCCCAACAACACCAGCGCCCGCATGTATTGTGCCAGCAACACGTGCAGGTCAGTGGCAATTTTCTCCACGGTGTCGCGGCGGGCCCCGTCGGAAAGAAAACCCAGCACCGAACTGCGAATCTCATGCCCATCTTTCAAGAAGAAAAAACTGAGAATCGGCACAAGAACGATGAAGATGAGGTTTCCGGCGCGCGACATGACCCCCAGGGCGGCATTTGAAAGCAGTGCCAGGATATCCCGCGAATGTCGGGCCAGTTGCTGTTGCACCGTCGACATGACCGTGTTCTTGATGGTCGCGGCGGGGGGTAAACCGGCGGGGGCCGTCGTGGGTTGGAATCTTGTAAGGAGATCCGGGAGCCTTGCGGCCAGCGCATTCGCCTGCTGGACGATCCGCGAGCCGATGGCAAACCCTATGACAATCAAAAAACCCACCAGCGCGAGGTAAACGAGGGTGAGCGCCAGGGCCTTCGACCGCCCCGGCAGCCGCCGGTCGAGAAGCTTCACCAATGGCCAGAGGAGATAGGCGAACAGCAGTGCCACGACAAATATAAACAGAGTCTCGCGAATGCGATACAACAGCCCTACCATGAGAAGAATGAAAACCGCTGTCCAGGTGTAACGTGCGGCGTTGCGATCAAGACCCAGCAAGATTCTGCCCCCTCAACTTCCGGCCATGGATTCTGTCACGAGGCCTCGAACTGAACTGATAAGTTACTGAATCAAGGGGCTCTTTAGCTACCAAAATCTTACCTGGCAACCATTTCGGTAGGGAGAGCGCGCCGGGGGGGGTGGTTCAAGCCCCCCTACCCTCGAAACACAGGTTATTCCCGAGAAACCCATCCTTGTGGCAATGCCATCATGGCATTGACTTTATACGGACAGCATACCCGTGTCACCAAGGTGATTCCTTTCGTGTGGCAAAATTGCCCCGCCCGAAATGGAAGATGGCTCAAAGCGGCCACTAGGTGGCCGAAATCGGCCAGTCGGCTGCTGCCCATCTGAGGCGCTCCCAGGTGTGGCACAGGAAAAAAAGAGCTACCCTGCCCGAAGCTGCCGTTTGGCTCGGCCGAAGGGTCCGGCAAAGTGCGAGTTGCGAATGGGGCCTGGACCGTGCGCAGGAGGACGTAATAAACAATCGGCGTATCCACCCCTAAAGTGAAGCAAGTTAACGCCGATACATACCCGCTGGGGGTAATAGGTCATACCCATGTTCAGTCCGCGGGCGGCCCGACAACAATCGGTGGCGATTAGGACCCCGCAGTGTGGTTTTGCTGCGCAAGGAGCGCCCGAGCCCATAGACTTGATGGCCGGTCGCCGTGGAACCCCAATTGCACCTACCCTCCTTAGAGGTCAATAGAGTCATGCAACCAAATTCACGATTATTAGGCATATCTGTGCTGATTTTGGCGTGCCTCCCTTCCTCCGCCCAAGCCACCGCGCGGCTTCGGGTCGAGCCGGGAACGAAAATCCCGGTTCGGCTGGAAAGATCGGTAGGCACCAAGGATTTCTATCATTGGCACTCCTTTGGTGACGTCCGCACGGTTTCCGGAACCCTCATGCAGGATCTGGTAACCTCGGAAGGCCAAGTGGCTCTGCCAGCGGGGACGAAGATCCGTGTGGCGGTGCTCGAAAGCAAACATGCCGGGCAGGTAACGGGCCGGTCCCGCCTGCGCCTGGGCCTCTATTCCGTGTCCACGCCGGATGGCGAAGTGATTCCTCTCGACGGCTACCCGACTCAGCTCGGCCGCCACAAGGTTGACAACGAGGGCACGGCCCACGGCAACCGCGGATTGGTGAAGGACGCCGGCATTGACTTCGGGTCGGTGACCATCGGCGCGGGAGCCGGTTTCCTTGCCTTCGGGCCGGTGGGCGCGGCAGTGGGCGCCGGCGGGGGTCTGCTGGTAGCGGCCATTTGGACGGTGGCGCGGCGCGGCCCTGACTTGGTGGTCCCCGCAGGTACGGTAGTGGATTTCGTTCTGGGGCGGCCGGCATCCTTTGTGGCCACCGATGAGTTCGTCGATGATGGCGCGAAGTTACAGCCCACCCGGTGGGGCGCCGGCCAGCCGGTTCTACCTTCGGAGGATCTCCTGGAAATGGCGGATCGAGTCGACACGGACCCGCGCGGCGTACTGCACGAGTTGAAGGACTTGCGGTTCAAGGAACGTCCTTCCGTGGATCGCATCTTTGCCAAGTACTTGCAAGCGGTGGCGCGATTCCAGGCGGGCGACCAGAACTCCGAGACGCTCAACCTGATGCGCGAAGCCTACAGCGATGCGCAAAAATCCAGCCTGCCCGAGGCGGCGCGCACGGAGATGGCACGCAACCTGGTGCGGGTCATGCGGGTGACGGAAAGAGATTGGGAAAGGGACCCGCTCCTGAACGATCCCTTGGTGCAGAGCGCGCTGGTGGAGGAAGTCCAATGAAAGCCATCTTGACATTGGTATGTTGTGCGCTTGCTGGCGCGACGTTTGCCCAGCAGCCCCCTTCTCCTGACACGCCGCAACCCGCGGCTACGGAAACGGCTCCTGGGGCGGAGGCCGAGCGTCCCACGGCCCCGGAAAAGGAACTACTCCAGGTGCGGGTTCGACGCCTGCTCGATGACTTCGACCAGCGTCACCAGCAGCGTGTGCTCGAAATGTCTTCGTACGACAAGGTGGGTGACGCTGAGCCAGCCGTCAAGCGCCTCGCCAATCCCCGCAAGGTGAAGGTGGAAATGAAGGACGAACTCGATCGCGAACAGACTAGCCAGGCGCTCGCCAAGGAATATGCGCAGGAGGCCGTCCAGGTTCAAAACCAGGAACGGGCGCTTCAGGACTTCATTGCCAAGCGACAAAAGACCCTTGACGACTTGAGCAAGCGGGCCGGCGCCATCAATCGGCAAGATCTCGAATTGGCGGCCGCGAATCTGGCTCGACAACCCGGAACCGAGGCGCAGGTCCGCGAAATCCACCGCCAGTTGGCGGAAGCCGGCCGCGCTCAGGAGGAGCTCGCAACCGAGCAGCCGCAGAGCCAGCAAGAGGCTTCGAGCGCGGATGATGAGCTGAAGAAGCTCCGGGCGCTCGAACAGTCGCTCCAAAAAGAATCCAAAGCTTACCGGGCAGACGCGGCCTCGGCTCACAAGAACCAGTTGAATTTGGCCGACCGGCTCGAGTTTTACCTTGTTGATGCGCAGGCGGAAGACGTGATCGACCAGGACAGCAAGGCGGCGGAGGCGGCGCCTCATCTCGCGGCCAGCCCGGAGGTTCAAGACACCCTCGAGAGCTTGGGATCGCGCGCGAAGGCAGACGCCAAGCCGGACCAGAAATGCACCGAGACGCCGAGCGACACGAAGGGATGCCCCCAGACGCCGGCACCCGAGCCCAAGGAGTAAACCATGGGGTCACAGAGAATCGCAGGTTCAACACACTTGGCAGCCAAAAGGGGCGCACTCACGGTGGCCGCGGTCTTCGCCATGGTCCTGGCGATTGCTCCGGCGGCGTGGGCCCAGACCGATCATTCCAAGCCGGAGGAACTCGCCAAGCAGCGTTCCGACCTCTACCTACGCGCCACCCGTGCGCCTCTCGCGGACCTGGGCAACGACGTGAATCATATTGCCGTGGTGTCCGAAACTTGCCGCGTTAAGTATGGGTCTGCGGCGTGCGGCCTTTCGGACAAAGCCCTCGAATCGGACAAGCTGGAAGAACGCTATGCCTATTACGTCAAACAGCCGGTTGAGGCGCATGTTAAGGCCCGTCCGGTTAAAGTTGACAGGCGGAATTGGGCGGGGTCAGGCCCGCCGGCCCAACCTTGAGGCTACCATGACCCCCGGCAGCGTTTCCGGCTATATGATTCTTGCGGGCGCAGAGCTGTGCCTCCTGGCAGCGGGGGCGTTTTCAGACACGCCGCAGGCGCAATCATACCCCCACCCTTCCCCACCTTCGACCCATGCAAGAACGTTGAAGCGCACATGGCGCACCGGACCTGCTACAACGCCGCCTGACACCGAAGTAGTGCCGCCCCATCCTTCCTCCGTGCCCCCTCCCATAAGAGGTCTGACCCTTAGCGTGGAGGGAGAACAGAAAAGCGGAGAAGCACCGGGAGTGAGGCCCTCCGCCGGTTCGACTCTTGCCACCAAGCGCACGTCTCCCGCCCCCATCAAGCCCGTGCCCGCGAAGAATGACAAACCCGATTCGAGTTACGTTGACCCGGAGAAGCGCGCCAGGGATGAGATGAATTGTCTTAGCACGAATCCAAAAGCGCGCCAGGCCTTCTACGACGACCTGCGCCGCACCGTGGAGCAAGTGCGCGCAGGGTCAAAGGATGTAATCGAGAAGAATCCCGCCCCGTGCGGCCAATAGCCCGGCTTTCTTACCGGGCCGAGCCTCCTAATTCAGCGGCGGGAAATGCGAGGTTGAACGGGCTGAGGGAATACGCATCTCTGCTGGCATACTTTGCGGCGCTCTGGAGTGCGGCAGCTTGCTGCCGCACTCTAAAGCTTCGCAAACTGCCCGGCTCACGCTGTGGCGTCACTTCCCGCGCTTACGTGCGGCTTTCCTTGCCTTCACTAAAGCGCGGCCCACCGTGCGCGTGCAGATGTTGAATGCGCGGGCGCATTCCGATTGCGACTTGCCATCCCTGAGCATATAAAATATCCGTGCCCAATCCATTTCGCTCAGTTTTGGCGGGCGTCCACCGAGTTTTCCCCACGCTCTCCGCTGGCGCTTGCTGTACTTCTTCGACCGCGCGTGCCCTCCCTTGCTTGCCATCTCGCGTACTGTCATTTCCTTGGCCATGCGCCGAAGCCTAGCGGGCTCTGGAAGATGTGTCAAGACATATCTTGCTCGCACAATTCGTCCGGCAAAAGCGGATTACCCGCGCCGCCACCGCGACATCCCCGCGGTCCGCTTAAGCCCCATGGGGGGACCAAATCTAGCCCCGGGCGATGATACGGTGAAAGAATCCTCGCTAGGAAGACCGACCGTCTTCCGCGCGTCGAATCCGCCCATAGTGCGCGCTTCTCGACTAAGATTCAATTGTTGGATATAAGCCCTGGGGCTATTCGAGGCAAGGCCGATTTTATCTGTCAATCGGAACTCCCGATTCAGTCTTCCCTTTTCGCCCAACGCGAGCGTAGCGCGGCTGCCGCCGGTGCATAGGGCATGAGAAAACCCCATGGCCAGGACTGCACTGAAGGTGGCGACCTGCTCCCACATTGCGGTTGCAGTTTTAAGAAGCCCATGTGGTGCGTGCGGCGGAGGCTGCCGGTCCAGGCTTGGCTGTGACGGGTTCGGTTTGCAGACTCATGCCGGGCAAAGCAGCACACCCTTGTCCTGTTGACAACAATCGCCCGCAAAGGGCAGTGTCCCAAAAGGTTTGGTGATGGGATTTGGAGGGCGCGGGGAAGTTATCCTGGACTGGCCTGGGGCTTCACTCGGGACGGGAACAATCTCGCCACTTCAGAGTAGTCCTCGAATCTGCGCACGAAAAACTCGTGGCCCTCTTCGTCGGCAAATTGCTGAGCCTTGCGCTTGGCTCCGTCGAGGTTAGCGAAGGACCCTCTCCAAATAGACCTGTCCTCATCATCTTGAAATAGCCCGAACTCATGCTCGTGTGGCATCTGTGCCCTCCAAACGGGAGATACAGAATATGCCGTATGAATTATATTTTGGCCCTACGGATAAGGAATTTTACTTTGAGATTCAGGGAGCCGTCAAGCATGTCCTTGCCCGATGTTCTTGCCCGATTCTGAGGGGGAGGCTGTGTCGGCGATGGCAGGCTGGGGGCTGAGCGTCAAGCTTCCGGGCATTTGTCGGAATCGTAACAATCAGTAGTCGCCTGGGAACTCGCCCACGAACGACCCATCAGGACGCATGATGAAGTCGTCGGTTCGTGGCTTTAACGCTCTCCAACCACCGTCATCGGCGGAGACAATGACCCTGACGTCCTCGGCCCTGTTGATGTCCCATATTGCCTCAATCTCTAGCTGGTACGGAATTTCGTCCTCGCCTACGACCTGCTTTCTCTGAGGTTTTCCAATCAGCTTGATGAGTTCTGAGTATGGCAATTGACGGAGTCCCCGCGGCTCCGCATCAATCAAACCGATTGCGACCTCTTCGTTCATGCGAGGTTGATTGTCTCACGTTAATGGCGTGAAAAGCAGATGCATGCGGCAGGGCTTGGGGGCAAGCTTCTCGGCCTTTCGTTGTGGTCTTTCCTACGAGAAATCTTGGCCCCGGCCATGCCTACTGAATTTGAGCATTTCGCCGTCCAAAACCTGATATCCCATTGAAAAAAGATATAGTTAGCCTGTTTCCCCTAATATCTATGAAAATAAAGGTGCTTACTTGATAGTATGGCCTCAAGCTGATGCCGCAGCGATCAAGTCGGCGACAGCATCGCCAGTTTCAGGACCTCCCTGGGGCCGGCGCCGATCCGGGACTTGGGGGTCTTAGATTCTCGAAGCGACTTGGTGGAACGGGGAAAGGCAGTGACGAGTGACCAGTGACAAGGAACAGGCAAAGCCCTCTGGGTGCCGACGCCAAAGACCGACCGTCTGCGGCAGCCCGCCATATGGAAATGAGAGAATTCCAAATTAATAGCGGCGGGCTAGAGAACAGGCGCGCTACGCCCGCTTCGCGCGGTCGTGCAGTGGCGACCGAGTGCCAGGGGGTAAGCTAGAACTTTTCCTGGTTTCTAGCAGTTTCATGTAAGTCGAGTAGTCAGTGGGGATTATTGACGTTTTGTCATGCTCCATATAGCCTGCTGCTTCTCTCCGCAGCCATGGTAACTTGGCGAGTTTGAACGTGATATAGGTCCGAGGTGTCGTTCGTCGTCCGAGTCCTATCACCGAGTGCGGCGCGTAATGGGAAAGGTCCAGCAAGAAGGGCAACCTGGGCGTGCTGGCGGCCAGATGCCGTACAATGGATGCGCTCTAGCTTTACGAGCGATCAGGGCAGCCAATCGAGACCCGGTCTGCGAGGGCGAAATCTAAGGAGGACCAGAGTTTCTTGGACTCAGGCAAATCGCGTATGGAACGGTCTTCGCGCCACACCGTGGCGGCGAGCGAGGCGGGAGTTGCCGGAGACCATCGATTCAAGTTGGCTGGTGATTTCCGGGGAGGGCATTGACCGGAGAATGGCCTCGACAGCAGCCTCCGCATGGGGAGATTCCGTCCAGACAAGGTTGGTAAAGCACCGGTCGAAGGCGACGAGCAACTCGGGGATCTATTCGGGCAGGCGGAATTCGCGGACCAAATCAGCCGCCTTGGCGACAATGTAATTGCTGCGATGGGTGAGTGCCCGGCGCAGCGGTTCGATCGATGCTTGCGGTGGATCGAGACGGAGTTGCTCCAAAGCAGCGAGTTGCTCTTCAAAGCGGCGCTTGCCAGACATGTATGGCAGTCTACCGCGTGAGGATGAGTTTGTCCCTGGGAAAGTCCCCTTCCGGGAGAATGGCCTCACCGCCAATATAGACCCTGAATATCGCCGTAGCGGATACGTTGCAAATCGCGCATCGCCGGATCGAGCTTCGACGTTGCGCCGAAGTCTCCTCGGCCGCCGTAAGAAAGTCAGGGATACCCAGCCCTATCAAATGCGTGGCATGTAGATGGGCACAAGGTGCGGCAAAGCTCCAGGGACTCTACCGACCTGACGGGGGACGCATTCACCGCTCCCGGGCTGCCGAGCTCCGAAGGCCAGTCGATGAAGGAGTGGGATGATGGACTTCTTGCCCGCTTTACTCCACCCCCTGCCCCTCCGTTGGGCGCCATGGTGGACGTCGTCCCACTTCGGAACGCCGGCTGCGTTCGGCAGGTACCGCTTGGGAGCTGGGACCGCTTCGAACGGAGGTTTCGCCTCCGGCGCCGTGAGGAGGGTGAAACTACCGAAGTCGATGGAGCGCGCGAGATAGAACTCCTGGCTCCATAAACTCCGGCTCGCGAGCGAGATCGAATCTGCCGATAGTACTGCTGCGGTATGCAATTGAGGAAGGCGAACTGGCGAGGGTGTGGCCCGGTCAGATTAAGCAGGCAGTATTGTCACTCGTGTCTTAAAGGTCGCGTAAGAGCTGGCCGACATACGAGATGTGTCAACATGCATTTCCAAGGCGAGATTGTCCCTCGCAGCAACCTTGGTCTGCCTCGACGTGGCATCTCCGGTCGAAGCTCAGCAATATAGTTTTCGCTACTACGGAACCGAAGAAGGTCTCACCAACCTGGCGGTGAAGGCCGTTTTTCAGGATCGGACGGGGTTTTTGTGGGCAGGAACGGAAAACGGCTTGTTCCGCTACGATGGCCAGCGCTTCGAACGCTTTGGGCCTGTGTCGGCGCGCATTTAAAAACGTAGAAATTTGAACAGAGGCCGGTTTTCCGGGGTGGGGTTGGATGTCAGCCCGTGGTGGTGGCGGTCTTGCCGGTTGCGGAGTGGACGGGGACTTTGCTG
>Ga0187856_1000041_pt1 | contig 118337 bp, 110 predicted proteins | sample June2016WEW_8_40_FD_132443 | JGI IMG/M metagenome (GOLD analysis project Ga0187856, IMG submission 132443) | Peatland microbial communities from SPRUCE experiment site at the Marcell Experimental Forest, Minnesota, USA - June2016WEW_8_40 | ecosystem: Environmental > Terrestrial > Soil >... | reverse complement strand
ATAGGGCCCGCGTCCGCCGCCGGGCGGCTTCGTTCAAACGGCTTTATCGAAGGCGCGCCAGAGTGACGCGCCGATGCACGCGTCTTCGTGAACGCGCACCTCCGATAAAGCACTAACGTTTCTAGATAACTTCCGTGTAGCCGACAATCCGGGAGCTACTCCATTAATGGAAACAAGCGCGTTTCCTATTACTAATCCTCTTTGAGCTTCCTAATTTGTTCCTTGATGAGTGATTGGCGGAATCGTACAGCTAAGTCGTCGTCAGCCACGTCCCTCGATTGACAAAAACCTAACGGGCAGTTCCCCACATCTATCGTTAACTAAGCTCAAGGCCGAAACCCAGTGAATATCTAGTTTGATCCTATATTATAGATGTGCTCGATCACCGAAGTCGTTTCATTGCTTTCAGACGAACCAGGAAACGACGTGGATCTTCCATGGTAAAAGGCTTGAAGACTGGCCGTGATGCCGCTCGCCGCCGATTCTGGTTGGCGATGTCGGGGTTTGTCATGGCGCTTGCGCTAATGCCCTTTTCCTACAAAGTCGAACGTCGCCTGGAGACAGCTGTTCACATCAAGGGCGGAGAATCCGAAAAAGTTGACCTGGAACTGGCGAAGCGTTTCCAGTCTCCGTACGCCCACCGCCTGGTTCTGGTGATCAGCGGTATTCCCGATCCGGATTCAGCAAAAAGCGCAGATGCATTGGGCTTCTTAACCAGTTCATTGCGTAGTGTGCCTGGAGTGTCGGGTGCCGTCTCGAGTCTGGATTGGCCAGATCCTCTGTTCACTGGAAACAATGACGGGGCCTTGATCATCGTCGGGTTGGACCCGAACGATGAAACTGTCGAGGCGTTGGTCCCCAAACTGAGGGCAAGAGCAGACTGGATGGAAGGTCAGCTTAGGTCGCAATACCCCAATATCAAACTGGAGATTACAGGTGAAACGCCACTGACCTTCGATCTTCGCAAGGTCAGCGCAGATGACGTCAAGCATGCCGAGGAACGAGCGATGCCGGTAACTCTCTTGCTGCTGTTACTGGCTTTCGGCAGTCTTGTGGCCGCGCTATTGCCGCTGGGAATTGGAGTACTCTCAATCTCGATGGCGATGGGTGCGGCTGCGCTACTCGCGCATTATCTGCACCTGTCGATTCTGGTGCAGAATCTGGCGACGATGCTCGGCCTTGGCTTGGGCATCGACTATGCATTGCTGATGGTGAGCCGGTTTCGCGAAGCATTGGCCGAGGGATATGATCCCGGCCACGCTGCCGATATTGCTGCCGGGCAAGCGGGGCGGACGCTGATAATCTCGGCCACGACAGTTGCAATCGGATTTTCAGCGCTGCTGACTGTGCCCATCAGCGAACTGCGCTCCATCGGGATAGCTGGTCTGATGGTAACTGTTTTAAGTGTCATACTGTGTACATTCATTCTGCCTTGGGTGCTTGGTCTGCTAGGGCATCGCGTCAATGCCGCCAGAGTGCGTCTTCCAGGCAGACGATTCAAAACGCGGGACAGCCTATCCGCGGCGAGTGAGCGGTGGGTACGGTGGGGTAGCATCATAACCCGCCGGCCCTGGACAGCTCTGCTTGTCGCCGGGGTTCCGCTACTTATCCTTGCATTCCAGGCACGGAGAATCTCTCCCGGGATTCCTGACCATGACTCGCTCCCGGCCGCAGCCGAGTCGGTGCGAGCACTGCACACGCTTCAAGGCATGGGGCGGTCGGGTATTGTGCAGTCCCTCCGAGTGGTCCTAGAGTTGCCGCCGCAGTCTCCGCCGCTCTCGCCGGCTGGCTGGCTTGCCGTCAGTCGCTTGACGAGGGGCTTCCAGAGCGATCCTAGAGCGGAAGAGGTCTTATCTCTTCCGACCCTCACGGGAATGTCTGACACTGCGGATGCTGTCGACGATGTGCCCGAGTCAATCCGCAAGAGTTTTCTTCGCAGCGATGGCCAAGCTACGTTGATTGAGTTGCTGCCCACCGCCACTCTTTCGCCCAACGAACAGATACGATGGGTACGAGAGGTGCGTTCCTCCGATGTCGCGGCGATAACCGGCGTGCCCGGCGCTGTGCTGCGCGTCGGCGGCGTTCCCGCACTCGACGCAGATTATGACTCGGCAGTAAAAAAGCGGTTGCCGAGGGTGGTCCTTGGCGTTGTATTGGGGAGCTTGCTGGCGCTCCTGATCGGGTTACGTTCCTTATTTGCGGCTGTCAAAGCAATTCTGCTCAATCTGCTCTCCGTTGGCGCTTCATTCGGTGCGTTAGTTGTCGTTTTTCAGGAAGGCCACGGTAGCAAACTCTTTGGGCTCGGCGGACCGACCGGCACCGTATACCCGATCGTGCCGATTCTCTCGTTTGCGGTCGTCTTCGGATTGAGCATGGACTATGAGGTCTTCCTGGTCGCCCGAGTCCTCGAAGAACGGCGGCGCGGTCTATCCGAAAGATCAGCGGTGATCGAGGGCTTGGCGCGGACGGCCGGGCTCATCACGAGCGCCGCGGCAATTATGATTGCCGTCTTCACCGCATTCACCGTGGGAAGCTTTCTGGTCGTCCAAATGCTGGGCTTTACGCTCGCCGTGGCGGTGTTGATTGATGCTACCGCGGTGCGGATGGTTGTCGGGCCGGCATTATTGCAACTTGCCGGCGACTGGAATTGGTGGCCCTTTGGCCTATATGGGGCCCCAACAACGTCTGAAAAGGAGCTTATGCCATGACGGCGAACACCGTGGATGTTCCAGTGACAGCACAGGGCCTTGCAACAGCTTAATTAAGCGATTCGATTTATTTCACTTTCTCTCCTTGAGCGCTGAACTGGCTGATATCAAAGTCCTTGCTTCCAAGATTTGCCTTTCCGGAGCCCCCTTCGATTTCAAGAATCGAGGAGCCGGGCTTGCCCTGCAGCTTTGCCTCCACTTGCGTCGCAGACCAAACGCCGCCGACCTGGCGCAGCCCATAGTAAATGAATTCCTTCTGCTGTCCCGTCCCGCGAAGCGTCTTCACCACATGCACAGGGAACAAAATGCCGCGGTCAAGCCACGATGTTACCGAATCATAGTAAGTCCGATCCTGAGAGCCGGACTTGCTCTTAAGGACAAAGCAATCCCGTGCGCCGTATTTCTCCGATGCCAGGAGTTCCTGATTCTTCCAGAAGAACTGGCTCTCTACCATGTCTTCATAGGAGAAGTCTGTTCCCACTAGTGGGTCGTTCCAACGTTCGAATGGCAACACGCTAGCGGCCTTTTCGCCAGGAAGTACCGCCTCGATGGTCACGTGCCCACTCACGCTCATATGCAAAAGAAGGCTCGTCTTCTCCGAGCCAAGCCCCGAGATCTCGCATAGCACACGCAGACCATCGGGAAACCAGCGAGCCTTGGCGACAAACTTGTAGCTCGTGCGCTTGCCATTGCCTTCCACCCGTGTGAGTCGCCCGGTCGAGCGGTAGTCCAATTTCTCAATACGCTGGCGCGAGGCAGTCAGCACGGTCTCCAGGTCAGGATTCGCCGCAAAGGCCCGCGATGGATGCACCAGCGACAACAGCACTAGCAAAGCGATGGACGCTTGAATCGTCCCAAAGGCGCAATTCGCCCGTCTGGCCTCTGGATACCGGCCAAACTTGCGGCTGCGAGAGAGCATTACGACGCGGCGCAGGACGGTCATATTCTATGTATACAGCCAAAGTCCCTATAACGCCATCCATGGCGACGGGTACTGATTCTCGAGCGGTGGTATGCAGCCCATTTCAGAACCCACACTTTAAGTGACAAGCTTCCGAACTCTTTCGGCGTCTTGTTTTCATTGGGATACAACCACGTTATGGCAAGCCTTTTGGGATGGAGAGTGCGGATTCTATTGCTTGCTGAGTTTCAAAAGGGTCAATCGATGCGATGGTTTTTAGCAGGAAGTGATCTCCGCGCTCGGCTCCGATGCCGGACGGATTACGGCTAACCGGAAGTTATCGCGGGCCAGAAGTCCGCTTGTGGGAAATCGCGAGCTCGATCTGGAGCTTGCGCCTATTGCGGGCAGATGACGGCGTACTTGGAAGTAATCCACTTGGTCGCAAACGTCCCTACCGGAATTCGGCTTCGCTGTCTAGCTGGCGACCACGATCAGAAAGCGGAAGTGCACCCGGCGCTGGATGCGTTTTTCTTCGCGCGTTTGAACTCCGCGAAAAACTGGGCGATTATTGTCAAATCGCATTGCTCCGGGATCGGTTTCCTCCGCTCGCGCGCGAGCAGCATTGCGATCGCGCGGCGCACGAGTTCGGCCGGCTCGACCTTTTCGCCGGCAATCTGCTCGTAATCGTCCGTCTTCGTCGTGACGCGGTGAGACGTCTCGCTCTCGCCCCCAATCACGCGCACCTGACACTCGCCGCCGCCGATTTGCTCGACTTCAATCGTCGCCGCCATATTTTCTCCGTCTGACTCCGGCCTCCCGAAAAAGTCCACAGGGATTTCCAATCGCAAGAAGACTCCCGCGCGCTAGGATGAGCCCGATGAACGAGAATTACAACTCGCCCACACGGGGCGGCAGCGGGCCGTCGCGCCTCCGCCGGGGTGTCATTCCGGCGCCGCCCTGGTCCGTTCTCGGCCTTCTGCGCCGCCTCTGCCGCTGCATTTCTGCCCGACAATGGCTGCCGGACAGAAACACATGTAAGTTATTCAAAACAAACGATCGCGACCTCGTCTGCCCGACAATGAAACCCGCCCTTGCCGCACACTCACCAACCCCGCGCGACGGCCGTTTGCGCCGTGCCGTTCGCAACAGGCGTATAATTGTTTTCAAGGGAGTTTCATCATGAGCGAACTGACAATTCCTATAAACACATCGACGCTCCACGAGGCCCGCTGGTGGGAACCCGAGCCGAACGGCAAGGTGCACTGTTATCTCTGCCCGCGGCACTGCCACATAGGCGAAGGGCAGGCCGGTTTCTGCTTCATCCGCGCGAACGAGGGGGGCAAACTCTACAGCCTCGGCTACGCGCATCCCGCCGCGCTGCAAATCGATCCGATCGAGAAAAAGCCGCTCAATCATTTTCTGCCGGGCACGCGCGTCTTTTCGATGGGCACGGCCGGATGCAACATGGGCTGTTTCTTCTGCCAGAACTGGGACATCTCGAAATCGCATGCGGATCAGGTACGTTCGTCGAACGTGCCGCCCGAGGACGTGGTGATGCTCGCGATCCGCAACGGCTGTCCGTCGATCGCGTTCACGTACAACGAGCCGACGATCTGGGGCGAGTACGTGATCGACATCTGCCAGGCCGCGAAAAAGTACGGCATCAAGACCGTGATGGTCTCGAACGGCTACATCACGCGCGAAGCGTTTCACGACATCTACGATCACATCGACGCGGCGAACATCGACCTGAAAGCGTTCACGGAGGATTTTTACGGGCGCATGACCCTGACGCATTTGCAGCCGGTGCTCGAAACGCTGCAATGGCTGAAGAACGAGACGAACGTATGGTTCGAGATCACGAACCTGATCATCCCGACGCTCAACGACGCGCCCTCGGAGACGCGCGCGCTCGCCGAATGGATTCTCAAGCATCTCGGGCCGGACGTCCCGCTGCACTTCACGGCGTTTCATCCCGACTTCAAATTGCGGGACAAGCCGAGCACGCCGCCGGAAACGCTCCACGCCGCTCGCGCAACCGCGCTCGAAGTCGGCCTGCACTACGTGTACGAGGGGAATATTCTCGGCGACGGCGCGCACACATCGTGCCCGTCGTGCAAGACGCTGCTGATTCGGCGGTCGTGGCACGACGTGGAGAAAAATATCCTCAAGGGCGGCTGCTGCCCCAAGTGCGGGCTTGCCATTCCCGGGCGCTGGACGAATTCAGCAGGGAAGACGTCCGCAGCGGTGGCTCGAAAGGCCGAGTCCGTCGCGGGCGAACGCTACGAAGACCTCAATCTTTAATGCGGAGCCCGCTCAGCGCGGCGCGCGCGAGGCGATCCACGACGCACCCGACGCCACGGCCAGAATCGCGACGATGACGCCAAGCGAAGCGGCCGCGGAAATCGGAAAGCGTTCACCGAGCAGCATTTTCGCGCCGACGAAAAGCAGGATCGCCGCGAGACCCTGGTGCAGGAATCTCATGCGCGTCATCAGTTCGGCGAGGCCGAAATACATGGCGCGAAGGCCGAGGATGGCGAATACGTTGGAGGAATACGCGATGAAGGGATCGCGCGTGATCGCCAGGACCGCCGGCACCGAGTCGACGGCGAAGATCACGTCCATCAGCTCGATGGCGACGAGCGCGAGCAGAAGCGGCGTTGCGACCGATCGGCCGCCTGCGCGAACCCAGAAGCTGTCGCCGTCCTGCGACTGCGCGACAGGAACAGTTTTGCGGATGAAGCGAATGATCCAGTTTTGCTCCGGGCCGAAGGCGGGGCCGCTCGAAACAAGCATGTGCCCTGCGGCGAGCACGAGGATCGCGCCGAAAACGTACGTGACCGCATGGAAGCGCTGCAACAGCGCGATTCCGGCGAGCACGAATGCGAGGCGCAGGACGAGCGCGCCCACGATGCCGCTATAGAGCGCACGGTGCTGCGCGCGCGGTCCGATGCCGAACGCGCGAAAAATCAGAAGAAAGACGAAGATGTTGTCCGCGCTGAGGGATTTTTCGAGGACGTATGCGGTGAAGAATTCGACTCCGGCCTTTCCCCCTCGCGAGAAATAGACCCAGACGCCGAACGCCAGCGAGAGCGCGATCCACGCGGCGGTTTCGGCGAGAGCGCGCTTCAGCGAGACGCGATCGGTTGTGGGGCGGAAGAGAATCAGGTCCGCCGCGAGCGCTGCCGCGATGATGACGCCGAAAATGATCCACGCGCCGATCGAATGTTCTCCCGATCCTGCCCGCTGCAATTTTCGTACGAACTTCGCAGAAGTTTACACTGCGCGCCACTCAGGTCACATAAGATTGCGCCTAACGCACTGAGGGGAGTACGCGGTTTCGGTTTGCGGCGAACGCAATAACCCGCCAAAGTTTTCTTCCCCAAAAGCACAGATTCGTTGACAACGAAAAACGCGCGTGCTATCCACGCAGGCGCGCCGAATTTGAATTCGCGCATCGCGCGATGCGGCCCAGCAGTCGAGCTTGCGGGGAGAGCGTCCACACATGGCTTTGGTGCTTCCACCGAATGTAACCGAGAAAACCTTCCAGAAAGCGCTGGATGCGTTTGCGGGCGTTCTCGGCAGGCAGTGGGTGCTCGCGACGGACGAGGATCGCGGAACGTACATGGACATCTACGCGCCGGGCGACGCGGACGCGCACATTCCCAGCGCCGCCGTCGGCCCGCAATCGGCCGAGGAGATTCAAGCGATCGTCCGCATCGCCAACGAGTACAAGATTCCGCTGTGGCCGATCTCGCGCGGGAAGAATCTCGGCTACGGCGCCGCCGCGCCTCGCATGACGGGAACGGTGGTGCTCGATTTGGGGCGGATGAAGCGGATTATCGAGGTCAACGAGAAGTTCGGATACTGCCTGATTGAGCCGGGCGTGGGATTTTTCGATCTGTTCAATCATTTGCAGGAGAACAAGATTCCGCTGTGGATGTCGGTGCCGGCGAACGCGTGGGGCAGCGTGGTGGGAAACGCGCTGGAGCGCGGCTACGGCTACACGCCGTACGGCGACAACACGCGGAACATCTGCGGCATGGAAGTGGTGCTGCCGAACGGCGAGCTCTTGCGGACCGGCACGGGGGCGATGTCCAACAGCCCATGCTGGCAGCTTTTCAAATACGGCTACGGCCCATCGTGGGATCAGCTTTTCGTGCAGTCGAATTTCGGAATCGTGACGAAGCTCGGCATGTGGCTGATGCCCGAGCCGGAAGCGACGCTCGGACTGAACATTCAGCTCCCGAATCCGGACGATGTCGGCTGGGCGGTGGATGCGCTCGCGCCGCTGCGAATGAACGGCGTGCTACAGCAAAGCCCGAGCATCGGCAATTCGTTGCGCGTGGCGGCGTCACAATCGCAGCGCAGTCAGTGGTATCAAGGTGACGGCGCAATGCCGGACGACGTCCTGCGCCAGGTGCTGAATAAGTTCAACCTGGGCTGGTGGGGAATCGCTCTGCGATTGTACGGCTACGACGAAGTGAACGAAGCGCACGCGCGAATCATCAAGGATGCGTTCGCGAAGTATACGAAACAGGAATTCCAGGTCGTGAAATGGCACCGCGGCGATCCGATCGAGAATTCGGGAGCGGGAGTGCCGAGCACGAACGCGCTGCAGATCGTGAATTGGCGCGGCGGGCGGGGCGGGCACATCGGGTTTTCGCCGGTGCTGCCGCCGACAAGCGAGCACGTGCTGAAGCAATTTCACAGCACGAAGAAACGATACGAAGAAATCGGAATAGATTATTACGGGTCGTTCACGCTGTTAGATCGGCACACGACGAACGTCAACATGATGATCTACGATCGCGATGACGCGGCGATGACGGCCAAGGTTCGCGCGCTGTTCAAGGTGCTGGTGGCGGATGCAGCCAAGGAAGGTTACTCGGAATACCGCACGCATCTGACGTTCATGGACGACGTGGCGCACACGTTCGATTTCAACAATCACGCGCTGCTGCGGCTGAACGAAACCGTGAAGGATGCCCTTGACCCGAATGGCATTCTCGCTCCGGGCAAGCAGGGAATCTGGCCGAAGGCGTTTCGCGGGAGGCAGGCGTGAACTCGAAGATGGATTTCGGGCCGGTGGGATGCATCGCGAGGCTGCTCGCGATTGCTGTGATGGGCGGGTGCATCGGAGCGGGAATCGGCGTGGCGCGATCCGCGGCTGCTCAGGGGAAGGCGGCGGGTGATTCGGCGCAGAAGCTCGAGGAGGGCAAGAAACTCTTCCACGAGCGCTGCGGATATTGCCATCTCGCCGGAGGAACCGGAACGTTCATGCTCGGGCAGCGACTTGGAAAGGATCGGGCGCTTTTGGAAGCGCGGACGGATCTGAGCGTCGAATACATCAAGAAGATCACGCGCGTGGGAATCAACAGTATGCCGCCGCACACTCGCATCGAGGTTCCGGACAGCGAACTGGACCTGATCGCGGCGTTTCTCACGCGGCCTGCGTCGGCTCGCGGAAATGCAGGCTCGAGTGGCGGCGCGCATGAATAGGCGCGATTTCCTCAAGGGCGCGGCGATGGCGCCGGCGGCAGTTTTGGGTGCGCGGCTGTCTGCTGTGGCGAGTGCGTTTGGACCAGCGCGCATGCGCGTTCAGGCCGTTGTGTTCGACGAGCGCTACTCCGGTTGCAGAATCTTCGCCGATGCGTTGGCGCGCGAGGGCGCGGTGGTGTTTGCGGCGGGTGGGGATTCCGCGAGCGTCTGGTACGGTCCGTTGCGCGCGCGTCTTGCGCGGTACGGCGGCGCAGTGGCGGGATTGACCACGGATTCGGATTTCGTGGTATCGCGGGGATGCGGAAGGGAACTAGGGCTGGAATCGATGTACGAGGGCACTCACGATGCCCGCGAGTTAACTCGCGTGGTGCATCGCCTGACCAGCCGCGGAGGTGATGCGCGCGATGTTGCTCTTGCGCTAAGCGGTTCGCATGCTTACTGGGCTGAGTCGCTGGCTTCCGCGCTGGGCCAAATTGCTTGCCGAAAGACGGTAGGGAATCGGACGATTGCCGCGGTCACAAAGCCGCGTTCGGACGATCATCCGGGATATTTGGCGTCCTGGCTTTTGGACTTCGTACCAAAACCTGCCTGACGCGGGAGAATGGCGGGGACGGCGAGACTCGAACTCGCGGCCTCTGCCGTGACAGGCCGGTAGTCGAAAGAGAAATCAGCGAACTGCGCTACTAGCTCGACCTGAGCGACCGAGAGGCGCGGCTTTCTGGAAGGATGTTTTGACGCTGGCATCGCGCGCCTAGCCCTCGACGGCGTCAACGCTTCCAGCTAAACTGTCTCCGCTTTCTGCTTTTCCGGCATCGGACGCGCTTTTTCCTCGACCTCGCCGAATGAAACGCACATCTTTGTAGGAGAGTAGCAATGAAGCGGAATCTAAGCACGCTGCTCCCTGTGGTTGCGGTTCTTGCCGCGGCACTCATTCCCTGGAATCAAGCGCGCCCTCAAGCGCCATCGCCTGATGCTCCGCTCGCGGAGCAGTTGAAGGCTCTCTACAAGGTGACAAAGTTCGGTGCGGTTGCCAAAGGATTCACCGTCTTGAGCCCTGGAACTGTGCTGGTCATCCGGAAGGCAGGAATTCTGGGCGTTCCGCCGGCCAACGTGGCGTTTGGCAACTCGATCTATAGAGACGGAGAGTTGCATCAGCCCACCACCAGCAACCGCATGATTATTGGAAACGTCACGCGGTTTCTCCAAGTCGGCGAAAAAGTTTACGTGCAGACGGTGGATTTGAACTTGAAATCCGATAGGGTCACCCTGATCATCGTCGAGTGCGATTCCTGCAACGGGGTGAACCAGCAATCCTCGTTCAAATCCATGGTCTCATTCGAATTTGCGAAGGGGTCGCTGGCAACCGCCGACCCGGCGCAGATCGAGAACACCATCGGCCAGGTCCTTTCGATTGACAATAGTTCAAATGGCGGACAGCAGCCTCAGGATTCATCCGCGCAGCAACAAGGACAGCAGCAACAACCACCCGAACAACAAGCGCCCCCGCCACAGCCTCCGACAATTCAGCTCGGCCAGACTGTGGACCAAGTGCAAGCCGTGCTCGGCCAGCCGGACAAAATCGTCAACCTCGGTGCCAAGCTGATTTACGTCTACAAGGACCTCAAGGTGACTTTCATGAACGGCAAAGTCGCCGATGCGCAGTGATTTGCGCGCAGCGATTCTCTGGTAGTTCGAAAACGGATGTCCTGCCATCCGTAACCGGTGTTCAACCGGCGTTCAACAACCAGACTTCCAATTCGTCCTGAGTTATAGAAAGAAATGGCGGGGACGACGAGACTCGAACTCGCGACCTCTGCCGTGACAGTTCCAAAAGCGACGATGACAGCGAGTGACACGAGCGGTCACAAGTGCTCACGCCCGTTTAAGCTAGAAAGCAAAACACCGAGACATTGCGGCCACGCGAGGACACGCGAAGACAGCACTTGCCGCGCATGCCCAGGCAGGGTTATGGCACAAACCACGTCACAAAAGTTCACGGGAACCCCCTCGCGGATCACCAAGCCCCCCTGCACACTCGCTCACACTCACGCTATCGCAACGGCCAAGTCGGTATGTGATCCAGCTGGATTCTTGTGCCAAGCGGCTTGGGTCCTACCGTAGTTTCGCTTAGCCGCGACTTAAATCTTGACACCCCGCTTATCGAGTGCCGTCAGGAACATCACGCCGTATTCGATCACGACGTTTCGCAGAAGCCTTGCATACTCTCGATCAGCGGTCAGTGGGTGAACACTCTCATCGCTGAGTAGCGTGTAGAGTGAGGCGATGAACCTCTCATGCTGTTCCGTAAAGTAGCCTTGCTGCCTCAAATAAAGTGTCGCGTCACCCCACCGGTCGGCTACCGTGTGACCGCTAGCGCTCGCAATTGACTTGGCGCTCTCGCGGTGCAGGTGTTCGAGAAAACTGCGCAGATGACTCAGGCAATTCTTCAATTCGAAGGGGCTCGCCGTGGACTTGTAATCGCTTTCCGCCGCGTTCAACACCTTAACCATGTCGGCGCTAAATCCCAGCTTTACAAGGAAGCTCTCGACCTTAAGCTTGTCGCTCTCAATTTCCAAGTTTGGAAGCTCTTGCAATACACCCTTTAGATACCAAAAACGCGCTTTGCGACATTCCTCCGTGATGCCGTCAATCGCCGCCACAATCTCATTTCCCTCATCTGAAAAGCCCTGTCGATAGTGCGGGTTGCTCTCTATCGGCCCGTTGCCCGAACGGCGCTGATAATAAGTTTGTCGTTCGGCAATTTCCCGCAAGTGTGCGAGGGACGATGGTATGGATGCAAGTTCGCTATCGCTGAAAAGATTAAAATTCAGCGCGATCATTTCTTCCATTTCCTTCAACATGATGGCTAGGCTCGCCGTTGGCATCGTCGGCTCAGCAGTCGCCGCCAACAAGTCTTGCAAATGTCCCGTGCGACTGAAGAACTCCGCGAGTATCGCCAGCGCCGACGTTCGACCGCCGAAGGAGGGAAAAGGAGCGGGGCCCTTTTGCCAGCGCGCCGCGATTGGCTTTCGGACGTAGTTTAGAAGGGCTGACGCAAAGTCGGCACGGTCCGCGTCTCCGACCTGGCTGAACACTTTCATGAGAAGCTCGAAATTCGTGCTCTCGAACATAAATAGTTTGGGATTTTCGTAAACTTGCCTCGGCCTTTGCTGTCGCTCGAGTGCGAGGCCTAACTGCGCGGCCATCGCCAACGTGTAGCCTTGCGCCTGCAGATTGGATTGCTGATAGAGCTGGTTGCTGGGCCAGGCGTTGGCCACATAGCGATAACCGAGAGTAGGCTGAACCTGCTCCTCTTCCAGAATCCGCACCGCCTTTTCCAATGCCTCATCTATATCCATCGCTCGTCACCTAGCGAGAAAAGGCGGATCACCACAACGTCGAAATCAAATAGCTCCGTGGTGGTGTTCAAGGTTGTCTGACATCGGACGGACCGGTCCTCGAACGGGAAATTGATCGAGATAATTTTGAGCGGTTTTGCCATTTAGCCAGCGTAGCGCACGATTCTACGCCAAGCGGCTTCGCATGTCATAGCTCGACTATTAGCGTGCCATGTACCCTGCGGATCGCACTGATGATAAACTGCCATCAACCATGCGAATCGAGGGACTGAGAAAATATCGGCATCGTCCGTCCATCGAGGACTTGCCGGAGCCGTTCCGCTCGGACGCGTGGCACTGGTATCACCGCATCCTGCGAAAGCGCCAGTCGCTAGGGAAGCCAACACGCGCACCGTGGCTGCGGGCGATCCTGATAGGCCAAGCGAAACGGTTAGCGCTCAACCCGCCAACGTCAGCGTGGGGACGCTCCATGCTAGCCAAGCGTGGCGGCTACGCTACGCAGCAGGAATATCGTGCCGCCGGTCGTGTAGGCCCCAAGCATCCCGCCCATCGCGCTGCTGCTATCAGCGCATCGCGACGCAGGTGGCGGGCACAGCAGCAGGCAGAGGCGCAGGAACGTCAGCGTTTCGGGTTGCCGCAACAGCGTCGACGCAAGCTGCTAACTACAGCGTGAAGGCCCGCCGGTGACTACGCCAGCCTTGACCGCTTTCCCATTCCGGGTTTTACTGAACCGCATGCCCTACTATCATGTTCGACTCCACACAATCAAGGAGCCCCGCGTGGAGGTGAAGTTCGACCTGGCGCGTGAAGAGTTGGACAAACGCATTCTCGAACCTTACAGGAACATGAGGCCAATCGTTCTCGGCGGGCGAACCATCGCCTGGGAGGATTTGCAGCGCATCGAAATCGTCGAGACGCCGCATCCCTATTCTGCATTCGGTAGCTACACCGAGTTTTTCGCCCGTCGAGGGGACGGAAACTGGTACCACTCGGAGGCTGGTGCGAAAGACGTATCGGATGAGTTTGTAACTACACCGAGTATCCGGACTATTCCGCAGAAAACGGACGCAGTCGAGTTGATTTGTTCGCGATTTCACATGATCGCCATGCAGCTGCGCGAACGGCGGGGTAACCGGCCCACGCTCGACGTAAACGACGAATACGACGTTCAGGACCTCATGCACGCGTTGCTACGGCTGTTCTTTGAGGACGTGCGAACCGAGGAACGGACACCGAGTTATGCTGGAAGTTCGGCACGGATGGACTTCTTTTTGCCCGTCGAGCAAGTTGTCGTTGAAACTAAGAAAACTCGCGTGAACCTGGGTGCGAAGGAAGTTGGGAACGAACTCATTGAAGACATCGCGCGCTACAAGGTTCATCCGGGCTGCAAGCGCCTCATTTGTTTTGTCTATGATCCGGAAGGTCGCGTGACAAACCCGCGAGGGATCGAACGTGATCTCAGCCGTGACGAAGACGGATTCAGTGTCTGGGTGATCGTGGCTCCCAAGGGTTACTGAAGGTTTGCTCGCTCACGCGGACTAGTCTGCGACACCGAGGCAAAATCATGAAGCCACAGTATGTCAACGGGAATATGAGAGCCGCCTGCCCCGATTGCGGTGGGGCAGTCACGACATTCGAGAGCCAGAAACATGGCGCTCAATTTGGGTCCGTCACGCGCCAGTGGAATCATGGCTTCGAGGGACGGAACTACACTTCCGCAACCTACGTACTCCTGCAATGCGCCGGGTGCGGTCGAGGGGGGCTAGCTACACTGCATCAAGGCATGCACGGCGTAGCTTACGACGAGCATTTCTATCCCCCGAGCCTGGACGTGGCCCCACTCCCGGCGGGCGTGCCCGCCGGCATTGTGGCCGAGTATAGGGAGGCTGAACTTTGCGCATCAGCAGTCGCGTACAGGGCTGCTTCCGCTCTGCTTCGTTCCGCCCTGGAAAAGACTCTGAGAGCGAATGGCTACGTCAACGGTTCACTTGCGGCGCGCGTCGACGAGGCCGCTGGCCACAACGTAATCACGGCGGCTCGTCGTCAGCGGGCTCACGATGACATTAGAGTCCTTGGCAACGATGTCCTCCACGACGATTGGCGTGTCGTCACTGAGGACGAGTACTCGGCGGCACACCTCTACGTGCAACGGATCGTCGAGGATTTCTACGATCAGCGGCCTCAAGTGGAAGCCATCCTGCGAGCGGCTGGAAAGATTCCGTGAGCCCGGTTGCGAGCGTGTGATAGAAGCGAGGCTGTGCTGGTTCAGCCTGAAATGGAAAGAGGGCGTTTTCCGTTAGTGAGTAATCCGCCCCTTGGGGCAAGGTCATTGTAGCTCGGATTTGCGGTCAGGAAGCCAAGTGTGACTGGCGTTGCGCCTTCGGGTTGGCAAGCATTTCGAAAACGGGTAGCCCGACTTTATGAGCAAAATACGCCACAGGGGGGAACCCTGCAGCGCATTGGGCAAAACGTTCGGCGCTGGATGCGGTGGGTGCTCAGCGGTGTGGCAGTGGACGATGGGTTCAGGTGGCCGCCAGCGGGCCCCGTGCTTCCCGCTTTCGCGTCTTCCACCAACACAACCCCAAACCGACCAGGCCGAGTGTCAGCGAGCTAAGCGGGCCGGGCTCCGGCACCGGCGCTGGCACCGACGTTACGGTCCATGTGCCTGGGTCGTCAAAGACCTCCGCGTCTGCGAGGCATGGGCCTGGGCCGTCGCAAATAGTGGTGGTGTCGAAGACAGAGCTGACGGAGTACGCGGGCGGGGCCTGACCGCCCTGGGTATCAAAATAAATCTGCAACGGATAGGTGCCGATCGCCGCCCCGAGATACCACCCGATTATGTTCCCACTGGCGTCCGTGTAGAAAGAAAACGATTCGGAGGAAACATCGGATGCGGTCCAAATTATGGCGCCGTCTGTGAAGTAAAAAGACGTTGGGTCGACGTTGGCATTCGACAGGTTATCTCCCAACGGGGCGTCCAGGGTGAACCAACCCGAGAGGCTGCACTCGGGCGGGCATGTGTACCCTCCATAGAAGGAATTGAAGTTTTCCCCTTGATAGGAGTAAGTCCAGGTATCCGCCTGGTCGGCAGGCGCCGCGATGGCCACAACGAGTACGGCCATGACGACCCACAAAGTCTTTCGCATGTTCCCAATGCCCCCTGGAGCGGCCGGAGCTTAGGACAGTCCCCTCCCCCGTAGCAAGCTTTCCCGCAAGACCGGGGCCGCCCCTCCATGCTGAAACGAAAGGATTTGCAAGTACCGGGCGCTATTCAATCTGCAAGTAATTGCACAAATTGGAACTTTACCCCTCTCTGCGGCCCGCAGCCTCCCCTCCCCTCCCCTCCCCTCGCCATCTCACCTGCTGCCAGGCCATCGTGATAACGGCGCGGAAGCTTCACAATTGCACGCTATCGAATCTAGCTCTCCGCTGGAAGCTTATGCTAGCACGGTCGCGAGCGAGCCCCAGCGGAACACCCTCACGCACGTGGCATCGTGGTTCCGGTGAAGACGCCGCACGCTAGTAGCAAGGTGTAGCGCTGTCACGTAGCCGGGACTGGCTTGCTAGTACTGACGCCAGCACGTGTAACCGCGTATAATCCGGGTTTGCACGCACGCTAGCACAGACGCGATGAGCTAGCTAACCCATTCGCAGGTACATCAACGGCCAGGCAACGGAAGGTCTGGATCAAAGTTTTGCGCGGGAGGCTGCAACTGGTCAACATGAAGTTCCAGCGAGTCTAGGGCCTGCTTTAGGTCGAGCAGCTCCGTAGACAGGTGTCTAAACTCGTTTTCCAGGTGTCGCTCAGTCCTGGCAATGTCTGCGGCGAGGTCGCTGCGGCACCCTTCTATCTGCTTCTTGATGTCCTCGGCGTGTTTGCCGAGCTGCGTACGAATGTCCTCAACTACCACATGGGCGGTGTAGCCCGCCAACCATAGGTCTCCTATCGCTAGCAAGGTTAACATCCACCACAGCATGAAGCACCGCCTCCCGCTCAGTGCTGTGATGATACTCATCGTCCGTGGACACTTCAACATCAGGGCTCAAATATGAGCCACCGTGGAAGACGTTCGCATCCGGCTGGGCAGGGCCATCCGCCGCAGACGGCACAAGCTGGGAGTATCTCAGGAAGAGTTTGCGGACCTCTGCGGGCTTGATCGCACCTACATCGGCGGCATCGAGCGGGGCGAACGCAACGTGTCACTGGTTAACATCGAGAAGATCGCTAGCACCTTCAAGGTCCCGATCTCCGAGCTGTTTCGCGGAGTGTAGCCGAGAGTTCAACCGTTCGCATAGCTGCTGTCGTAGCCCTACCTGGTCTGTTAATGCCCATGATAGTCGTGCCGGTGATCATGCCGACGTTCGCCGGAGCCGCGTGCCCCATATGTTGCGCGTTACTTCGGCGATGGAGGCGGGGATTGCAGAGCATGTGTGGTCGATCGAAGATGTCGTCTCTCTCTTGAGCGAAAATAAGACGGCTGCCTAATCGATTTCACGTCGCAAATAGCTATTCGTTATTCCCTTAAGATTTGCGATGTACCTGCGCAGAATATTCTTGGAGTCCATGTGGTCTGAATTGAAACCCGGCACGTGAATCATCCCCCCCTCTGATACGTCTCGAAACAGCGCAGAGTGCGTCGGCGAGAGGTGATTCGTCAACATTTCGTCACAGTTCTTGTACCAAGAATTTAGATCGGCCACCCACTTGTCATATGCGGCTTGCTCTCTAACACTCCGGTGAAATAGCTCGTCTGCATCGGCTAAGTAGGCGGCCAACTTCTTGCTGTTGTGGCGGAACTTTCTTTCTGAAATTACTGCCATTACGATTACAACTAACCCAAGCAATGCAGCAGCACCAAGAAACAGTAAGGCTAAACAGCGATGATCCCCGATCACCGCAATTGCTCCGCCGAACAAAGCAAGGGCAATGGCCGCAGTCCCATTCCTAAGGTATTTGGACATGGCTGTTTGGCCGGATTGTACCCCCACAGGGCAGGTGACCCAAAATAAGTCGGTGTCCGAAATCCAGCTCGCTTGACGTGCAACGAGCGAGCTGGGCATCATCTTCGTTTCCATCGCCACGGCGATCATGATCATGGCCCCTTCCCATCCCGCACTTGGGCAAGCAGGGCGAGCAATCGCTCAGCAGGCAGCACGGCCAGCCACGGTCGACCATCAGCACGCAGGAAGGCAATCTCGACTTCCTCTAGCGCGTCGTACACAGCCTTATAACCGTTGCCACGAACGCGGACCTGCGCTGTACGTCCAGCAATGGTCACGTCGCAGCGGCGCACGTGCGGATTAGCAGCTTGTGCGGTGTGCCACGTGCGGGTGGCGTCCAACCCATTCTGACGTGCGAGCCGAACGATCTCTTGCTCGGCGCGTCGGCCCTTTCGGCGACTCTTCATCCCCATGAGCCACCGCCTGCCATACTGCGGGTGTAGTGGAGTGTGTGGAGTATCGGTCTAAGTTCCCACTCGTCAGCAGCAAAACGCTCTATCATCACCCGGATTGCGCTGGAGCGCTTGGAGTGCCGCTCCACATGCTCCATGCCACTCCAAATCGCGCTAGAGCGGCAACGCGCGAGACACACAGAGGTTAGCTCCTTCCTCCACCTACTCCACCCTCTGGCGTACCGTTCGGGCAGAGTTTGTCGTAAGTGCCGCGTCCTGATTGCTGCACAATCCCTAGATCAATCGAACGCAGCAGCCAGTTGCGAGTGGCTGATCAGCGCGACTGTAGGCGTGCTTAGCGTCCTTGAAAGTGAAGTGCTGTGAAAGTTTCCCGAACGCCGCCCGCTGGTCCTCGTTCAGTAACTCCGGGCCGGTGACGAGTCGGTAGCCAACTGGCTCACCCGTTTCATCGGGAACCCTGGCTAGGTAGAGCGGCCCGATCTCACCACGGATGCGCCCATAGCCGCGAACTACGAGCGCCACTTCGTTTTTTTGCACGGCGCTCAGGTCCGGGTCATCGACGCCCAGTCGTATGTCTGCGCCATTGACGAGTGCGCTGGCTCCGCGAGCATCCTGAAACCAGCGACGCGGGTGCATCGTACTTTCGAGTGGTCCCGCCGATTCCTCGGCCTTGCGCGATTGTTTGCGGCGGTGATGTACAGGCACGGAAGTGGTGCCATGGTCCCGGCCCAATTTACGGAACTGCTGCAACATTCTTGTCGCGCTGCTGTTCTTTTCTTCGGCCTCTGGATTGGACGAGCCGAGTGAATCTATGATCGCGAGAGCGGGCTTAACGTCCTGAAGCATGTCGAGCAAATCGTGGCCGACTTGTCCATAGCGGGGAAGGCAGTCGTTGAGCGTCCAGATGAGGAACTGATCCTCACTGGGCGGCCCCGGCAGTCCGAGAAAGTGGCTGATCCGCTCGATCATTTCGCAGGAATCGGCGATTCCATTCTCGAAGTCAGCTATCACGACGCGTCCCTGGCGCGTGGCGCGTCCCAGGAATGGCAGTCCTGCTGCCACGCATATCCCGAGCTGGTACACGAGGGGCGATTTGCCAAGGCCCGAATCGCCCAGCAGCAAGCCAATGGACCGCGACGGCAACAGTCCCTCGACTAAGTAGCCTGTGCCGGTTAGCTCACGCGCACGCTCTCCCAGTGTCGCGGGCGTGTGCAGTCCCCAGCGCTGTCTCCATTCCGTCGCTCGCGAAGGGACATTTGCTTGCGCCTGCGGCTCAACCGTCACTGCCCGTCTCGTTGGTGTCCAACAGCGCCTTGAGCGACTTCACGGGCACGAGCACCCTACGCCCTATCCTCACGGCCCGCAGACGCCCGATTTGGATGTAGCGTCGGATCGTGCGGGCGCTGAGGGAAATAAGCCTGGCCGCTTCGTGCACATCAACGGCCAGCGGTTCCATCGAGGGTCTCCCTTGCTTTCAGACGCGAAGCAATCGCAGAAGCCGGGATCAGCCAGCGACGGGCTTGCTTGCGGGCGGGAAGCCGCCCCGAATAAATGGCCCGGTACACCGCGTCCAGGGTTAGGCCAAGCTGTCGCGCCGTCGCAATTACGGTGAGTTCGTTTCGCATCGCTTTTTGCCTCCATGCAAGAAACGTCTTGCCCAACAACTACGCCGTATGCTAAAAGTCTCTCCTAGTTACGTCAATGGTACGATCCCATAACCACAACGAAGCCCTAACGCACGTAGCCATGCCGGAGCGCAGAATCCCTGTGCTCCTGCCGTGTGATGCCCGCAAGCGGGACGGCTTTGCGGCGCTTAGCGACGTGTCCGCTACGAGCGTAAGTGTCCGCATGGTGCCGCAAGGCTCCCTGAGAGCGGCCATCGATCCGCGAAAAAGAAAGGCGTTCGAGAGCGAATATGGCGTCATGGCGAAACGGGATCGAGAGCGGTTGCTCTACATGCTGGGGCTGGCTGATGCCGTTAGCCGACGCGACCCCCGCAAACTTGAACGGGTCGTCAGGGAGTATGTGTCGAACGCTCAGTGGGAAGACGCTGCGCTACGCGAGATTCGCCGAAGCCCGCTCTACGAACTACAAAGGAACCTGAATGACGGAATCCGCCGAATCCGATTCGTGGTCTGGTGGTCGGAACGGGAACGCAGATTCGCGCCCGGCTTGCTCGCTGAGGATGCTACGGCTGCGCTCTTTGCGCTGGTGTTGTCACAGATTGGCGAAGCTGGTGGTTTAAGCGTGTGTCAGCGCCACAACTGCCAAACGCCATTCATCCGTGTACGTGCGAAACAACGGTATTGCTCCTACAGGTGCCAATCAGCAGCCGGGATGGCTCGCTTTCGCGCAAGGAAGAATCGGGCGTCCCGCAAACGGAGGTGACTCATGGCTTTATTTCGACGTGGCAAATGGTATTGGACCGATTTCAGCGTGAACGGCCAGCGTTTCCGGCAGTCGCTCGATACGGCGGACTGGCGCGAGGCGCTCAAGCGCGAAAAGGAGAAGATCGGCCAAGCTCAGGCAGGCAAGTTGTCCGTAGCGGGGCAATCGTTCGCGCGTCTGGCGTTCACAGAAGCACTGGAGCGTTACTTGCAAGATCGCGCCGTCCATGTTGTCCCGCGAAGCCATCGCTCCGAGTCAGACCACGCGAAACCTTTGCGGGAATCGTTCAGTGCAACACCCGTGTCTCGAATTTCGGCTGACTCGATTCTGGCCTACGTCCGCGAGCGCAAAGGGAAGGGAATCTCAAACGTCACGATCAACATGGAAATCGGCATCCTGCGGCGTGTGCTGAAGCGGGCCAAGCGATGGAGTCTGATAGCCGACGAAATTCCGCGCCTACCGGAGCGGCGCGACATCGGACGTGCTCTCGCGCCAGATGAGAAACTGCGCCTGCTGCGCATCGCTCAGAGTTGTCCAGAGTGGCAGACCGCCTACCTCGCCTCCGTGCTTGCGCTCAATACGACTATGCGCGGCTGCGAGCTAAAGGGACTGCGGTGGGGCGACATAGACTTGTTGGCGCGTACGCTGACGGTGCGACGCTCGAAGACAGCAGCGGGGGAGCGCGTTATCCCTCTGAACGCGGATGCGCTGGCCGCTGTGCTTCGTCTGAGGGAGCGCGCTAAGGCTCAGTGCGGTGACTCCATCTCAGCCGACTGGTACATGCTGCCGCACGCCGAGGGCTACACAAAACCTGACCCCACACGACCGATGAGTGACTGGCGCTCTGCGTGGCGCAGCCTGACGCGGGCGATTGAGTGTCCGACGTGCGGTCAGCTACAGAGCCCCGCTGAGACGTGCGCTAATGATGAGTGCAAGGCCGACATTCACGAACTCAAGAGTCCGCTGGCCGGGCTGCGCTTCCACGATCTGCGCCATCACGCGATCACCGAGCTGGCAGAGTCTCTGGCTTCCGACCAGACCGTTATGGCGATTGCGGGGCATGTCTCGCCCCGGATGCTGGCGCACTATTCGCACGTGCGGCTTGACGCGAAGAGGCAGGCACTCGATGCGCTCAGCAGCAAGGGTTCGAGGGGGAGTTATGGCACAAACAACGTCACAAAACCGCGACCAGAGCGGGTGCCACTCTCTCAAGTGATTGAAAGAAATGGCGGGGACGACGAGACTCGAACTCGCGACCTCTGCCGTGACAGGGCAGTGTTTTGATGTAATCGCTTGATATCAAACGGTGTCGGCGGACATCTTTTGATACCACAAGGTACCGGATGTCACTTCTTATCGTCCCCTTATTGTACCCAGATCTTTGCTTTGTCCACTCGCCCGGCTATTGTCGGCCTTCTTGACGTTTCTTGCGCTCGGAATCCTGCTCTAGCATGCTCACCATGAGGCGAACCGGTGATCGGAACGTGGTCGCGCGTAGCCGTTCGAACATGGTTTGCAAATCAACGAGTCCATGGGCTGCAGCAAGGTCCAACGCTGCGAGCGTACCCACCACCTTCAGTCCACGATGTCGAGCTATAGTCACACCGTCTCGTTCATCCATCAACAAAAGGATGGCTTGGAGTTCGGACGCGAGCGATATCGCTTCGCGCTCGCCTGCGTCGAGATGTGCCAGTGCCGAATCGACGGGCTGTTTCAGGCTCACAACTTCCAACCATGCAGGAGGCTGCGAAATCCACGCGCGCACGACGGCGGGAGTGTTTGCATGAGCCAGCTCGGCCTTCACAGCAGGAGGGATCGAAACCGTTCGATACAGTTCTGGAAGAATATCGGCTGCTTGGATGAGTACGAGATAGTTTAGAGGAGTTGTGTCAGCTACGATCGATTGCATCTACATGCCGAGCTGCCGGTGTGTCTCGCGATCCCGCTCAATGTCTTCGAGAGTGTATTCCAGTTCGACGCCATGACTCTTCAGAAAGGCATCGACTTCCATCCGGGTCTCGTATCCCAGCAAGTGGCGCAGTTGGGCAGCCGAAATCTTGCGTTCGCGGTACGCTGCTAGGGCCAAAGCCTCGAAGGCCGCGCGGGACAAATCTTGACCTGGAGCAGCCAAGGCTGCGGAGAGTTCGTCAGGAAGGGCGATCGTGACGTGTCGCATTGTTTAGAAATTATAACATCATTCGACAAGGGAAATACGGAGGCCGACCCGCATGGTCGTTAGCAGTGAGCGCGATTCAAAGAAACAAGTCCTAGAAAGAATGGCGGGCCCTGGTTGACGATCTTAGAACTTTCGGTTCAGCCCCGGCGATCACATTTTAGGCGGGAACATATTCTGCGTCCACCGGCCGGTTCCCCACTAGCCAATCGCCAGAGATTGCTATATCTTACGGTTTCATGAATCGCGCAATCTGCATCGTGGTGTTATTTGCTTTGCCTGCTCTTCTCTTCGCACAGGAGAAGGCTGCCGTTCCGCAAGCTGACGCCAAGTCATTTCCAGAGCCGGACTTCATACTTCGCGATAACGACTTGAAGCCCCAGAAGGGCGGGGTTGTGTTGGGCCCGGCTGAGAGCGACGGCAAAGGAGGAACCCAAGGCTCCTTTGCAGTATATGGAGGCTCGTCTCTGGTTCAGGTGGGAAGCCTTTCATTCAGCAGCGACGGAAGAATATTGGCAGTTGGAAGTACGCCGGGGCGCGTCGACCTCTGGGACGTCGAAAAGCGAACAAAACTTCGCTCGTTGGCGGGCGGAAGCACGCTTGCATTAAGCCCAGACGGGCGTCTTCTTGCGAAGGATGGAAACGGCATCGAAATTTATGACGTGGCGACGGGCAAACTGGTCAAGAGGATTCCGTGGTCTCTCACGAGCTCCACTCCTGGCGTGCAGCGAACAATAAAAAAACTAGACTTCAATCCTTCCGGAAGTCTGTTGGATGTCTCCTCAAATGGCGAAAATGATTTGGTTTTCGATGTTTCTTCCGGACAGATGGTCGCCACTCTCACAAGCACACAACAGGGGCAGTTCTCGCGCGACGGTGCGTTCCTGGTCGGCGGCAACGCCAAGCATCTGATTGCATGGAATACGAAAGATTGGACCAAGGTCAGCGATTCACCGAACGGCCCCGACTACGTGACACAAATTGCAGCTCTTCCCGAGAAGGACCTCGCCGTCGTAGGAGGCCCTAAAAACGCGCGCCTCGTCCATCTCAGCTCGGGAGAGGAAATTGCAAAGGTGGGACTGGGATATACGAACTTCGCCGCATTTAGCCAGAGCGGTATCCTCATATTCACGTATCCAAGCAGCGGCTTCGCCATTTGGGATACATCCGGCAAGCAATACTGCACGAGGAAAGACATTGGAAACGGTACCGTGGCACTTAGTGGAGACGATCGATGGTTGGCTGCGGCAACCGTGAACGGCGGAACCACGGTAGTGATCTGGAATGTACAGAATGCTCTAAACGCTTGTGGTATTCCGATTTCAATGCAGGGCCGCTGAACGTTTTGCGGACACGATGCCTGGAGCGTGCGTTTTGAGGTCAGAAGACTGGAAAACCGTTCCGAAAGCGGTTTTCCTCTCGGGTTTCCTTACGGTTTTCCGCCAGTAATTCTCCAACCCTTGACGGGGCAGACTTTTGCGAGGTTAGAATCGCAAACTGAAACGCGTCCGAGGACGGCAAAAGGGCGGGAGCGACCCCCTCTTTTCGCCCGGCCTGCGGCCCGAAAAGCGACAGGGGGTCGCTCCCGCCCTTTTTCATTTTGTAGTCACCTATGCTCGATGAGCACTGCTGACAGCACGTCCAAACCGATAGTCAACGACGCAGATCATCAATCCCCAACAATTATTCTTTAGGGCAGGCGGGCATTTTTTCTTTGTGGGATTCCATCGACTTCCTGCCCATTAGTATAAGTAGAGAGGTATTCCCCAGAACCACCCCTTCGCTATTCCCCGCAATTCCTCACGAGAAACCCTCCGTCCAGAGAGTCCGCCATGTCCTCCTCTAACGAAATACTCGAAGTGTCCCATATCTCGCTCGCTCAAGAGATCACAGGAAGTGAGGCCCTCGATCCTGATAGTTTGCTCGCCCTGCGAATGATGTTTCTTCTGCTCGACCGTTGGGACAGAGAAGCACAGTGCATGACACCGGTTGACAGCAAAACGAAACCGGCGCAAGGTGAGCGGCACGCGCTCGGCCGCAATGCGTGCCGGCAGAGGATCAAATGAGACAAGCAATCTTGTACGCAAGGGTATCCAGCAAAGACCAGGAGCGGGAAGGATATTCAATCCCTGCACAGCTCAAATTCCTCCGCGAGTATGCGCAGAATCACGAACTAAATGTCTTGCGTGAATTTGTGGACGTGGAAACCGCCAAGATATCGGGGCGGAAGCATTTTGGTGAGATGGTTCGGTTCCTGCGCGATCACAAGACCTGCCGGATCGTCCTGGTGGAAAAAACCGACCGCCTGTACCGCAACTTCCGCGATTGCGTGACTCTCGAAGACCTTGACGTTGAAATCCACCTTCCCAAAGAGGGCCAGGTCATCAGCAAGGACTCCAAATCGCAGGCCAAGCTCGTCCACGGCATTCAGCTTGTAATCGCCCGCAACTACATTGAGAACCTCAGGGATGAAGTGCGCAAGGGAATGCGCGAGAAAGCCGCGCAAGGAATATATCCAAGCCGTCCGCCGCTCGGCTACCGAAACAACCCGTTGTTGCGAACCATCGAAGTTGATCCCCATAACGCACCCATCGCACAGCGGATGTTCGAGCTATACGCGACAGGTTCCTATTCGCTCGCAGGCCTGTGCCAATTGTTCAAAACGGAATACGGCAAGGTCTTCTCGAAGTGGCACTTGGAAAAGCTAATTAAAAACCGCTTCTATATCGGAACATATAAATGGGAAGGCAAGTACTACCAGGGCACGCATGCTCCGCTTGTGAGTCCTGAACTGTTCTCGCGCGCCAATCAAATACTGAGCGGCAAAGCCCGGCCCCGAAAGCAGAAGCACGATTTTGCATTTTCCGGGCTGCTCCGCTGCGCCTACGACAACTGCGCGGTGACCGCCGAATTCAAGAAACAGAAGTACACCTATTACCGCTGCACAGGCTATCGAGGAAAATGCGATCTGCCCTATTTCCGCGAAGAAGAGATGGGCGAGCGCCTCGGTCAGGTGCTTCAAGCGATCCACATCCCGGATGACATCGTGGCGCAGCTCGAAGAGTCCCTGCTTAGCGATAAAGGCCGCGAGGAAACGCTTAGGGGGCAGCAAGCCGAACGATTCCGCCAACGGTTAGCCCAACTCCGCAAGCGGCTCGATCAGGCTTACGTGGACCGCCTCGACGGAAAAATCACGGAGGAATTTTGGGAGGCGAAATCCTCCGAGTGGCAAGAGGGGGAACAGGCGCTTCTGGCGTCTTTGCGGGAGCTCGAAGAGGCAGAAAATCCCGAGCGTGCGCTCGACCGGGTTCGCATTTTAGAACTCGCGAATAAGGCGCATTCTCTGTACGTTACGCAGACTCCACAGGAAAAAGCGAAATTGCTGAGAATGGTGCTATCGAACTGCTCTGTGGATACCGTAAGCGTTTATCCCACCTACAGAAAGCCCTTCGACATGATCTTCGAACGGGCTAAAACGAAGGAATGGTGGGGACGACGAGACTCGAACTCGCGACCTCTGTCGTGACGGCGGCCCCCTGATAGGTTTTACAACAACTTACAAGACCGCGGGGACTGCCAATGGCCGCATAAGTCGTTCAAAATCGAGCAAGGCACCGCATTCTGTGGGTCGAATTGTGGGTTGGAAATTTTTAGGGAAAAACCGCCCTGGACGCTACCTTGCACGTCAGTCCGTCGCGTCGTTACGCTTGTGTGGCCCCCAGACATATTTGCCTGACCGATCGATGTAGCCCATGCTTCCGTTCTTGGTTTGCACCTCTGCCAATCCATTATGGAACGGCTTGACGCTCCAGAATTCCTGAGGGGGAATCACCATTTTCCCCGTGGTTTCGATGTAACCCCATTTCTTGTCGATCTGAACGGCAGCCAGACCTTCAGAAAAACCATAGGCAAGGTCGAACTGCGGCGGGATCACGGTTTTTCCGCTACGGTTTATGAACCCGTATTTTTTCCCGAATAGCCAGCGTGACAGACCGTCCGTGAAATCGCCCCAAGCGGAAGAGCAGTCTTCCTGCCCGCCGGGAGCAGGCAGGCGGAGAATTTGGTCACCGTTTTTGTCAATATAACCGCAATTCTTCTTTCGGTTCACGGGTGCCAGGCCGAGCTGGAAGCTGCTGGCCCAGTCGAAGCGTCGCGGAATCACCCAATTCCCGAACCTGTCAATGTAGCCCCATCCCGTATCGCCGGATTCGGACTCTGTAGCCGCCGCCAAGCCCTCGGAGAATGGATAGACATACGTAAACCTCGCCGGTATGACGAGCTTTCCGTCCTTGTCGATGAAGCCTTTGCGCGGCGGAATGGCCTTGTCTTCGACTTCGACCATCGCCAAGCCATCGTGGAAGGCCGACTCTTCACCATTGCTGTCGCTAATCATACGGCCAGAATTCGGAGGGATAACGATCTTGCCAGTTTGATTGATGTAGCCCCAGCGGCCGTCATAGCCGAGGACCGTGCCGGTAACCTGCACATGAGCCAGTCCCTCATGGAACTCTTCGGCCCATGGGAAAATTGGTTGGATGACCATGTCTCCGGCAGGATCAATGTAACCCCAGCGCCCATCTCTCTCGAATCGCGCAAATCCTTCGGAGAATTCTCCGACAGCATCAAAGCAGAGAGGGATGACAATCTGACCAGCCCGGTCGATAAAGCCTTCGCGTCCATGCTCCTCTACCTCGAAGAGTGCCTGGGTCGGCGAAGAACTGGAGGAATGTGTGCTGCGCCAGTGTTTCAAGCACTCTACATCTCTCGGAGTACTGGCGGAGATGAGCGTTCCGTCCGGCGAAACTTCGCGTCCAGAGCACCCGCCATTATTCACGCGGTACTCGGCGCATTCGCCTTCACCGAAATCGTTGGGCGTCCAATTGAGTAGACCGCGGGACCACTCGTATCGCCAAAGAAGAAGATGCCGGTCCGGAAAAATGAGCCAGTCCGCTCCGTCAATCTTCAACAACGCGATCTGTGACTGTTCGGCGCGAACCTTTTCGACAAGATCGTTGCGTTCGCGGAGTTCCATGTCTTTGGAGAAAGTCTGCATAGCGTGTTCCCCAAAGGAACGCCCATGAACGTTGAACAGATACGCATGCGTGTCAGGGTGATGGCGAAGCCAATCCATCAACCATGTGACAGACAGCGCCAGGTCCTCATACCGTGATCCTGTTTGGAGGAACCCATCGACTCCCTGGATTCTTCCGCCTTCTGAAAGGAAAATGCCCTCAACCGCGATGTTCGCGGGGAAATCGGGCCTATGTAGAGTGACGTGGAGGTTGGTTTCGTGTGGTCCCTTGGTTCTCCATGAAACGCCATACTCCGCATTGTGATACGGATTGATGTCGCTGGCGCTGATCGTATAGCGGAGGCGAAGCTTGTCGAGCGAATCGCCAGCGCGGCCTTCGGCCCCGATTATCTTCCACTGGCTCTCAATGTTATTCATCACTGCGTCAGCCAGATGAAAACCAAAATCAGGATCAGCAAGTCGCTCTTTGTTGACGCTCTTTGAAGGAAGGAGTGCCGAAATCGCCCGCGAGATATCGGCATTGTAGGTTTCCTCGTTTTCAGATCCGTGTATAGTCCACGGGAGCATAAACTCGTAGTACGAGTTCGAAGTCAAGCTGATCTGTGAACCGTCAGAGAACTTAATCCTGACCTCAGCGCGGGGATAGTCATCAAACCTCGTAAACGTGAATAGGGCAGGAACAACGTTGCCAATCTTCTCCGAGTCGGTAAACGTGGATTCGAACAAAGCCTTTTGGCGCGCTGTAGCCTCAGACATCTTCGCGGGCATTCGATCTTCGACAAGCGCTAGTTGCGATTGAAGCCAGCTCTTGGTTATCCCCAAGTTGGGGGCATCAGGTTTCGAAATTGGTGGCGCTTCAGCCGCGGATACGAGCGCCTTCACTAGGGCTGCGTTCACCGGCTTCCCGTCCCGTTTGAAGCCATTGGGAGTCGCCACGATCGTTACCGCTAGGTCTTGAGGCGTTCCAAGACCTCCCCAGCCGGAATGAATCACTATCTCTTGAATCTTCTTATCAGTTTGGGCAGGGAGACTTGCACTTAGAGCGAGCAAACCGAGACTGAGCAAGCCCAGACCGATCCAACGCGCTAGCGAGGGTATGGGAGACATTTTCTCCTGTTCGTCCTACCTTCCCCACTTCTCGCCATTCATCAATGGCCAACCCAAAGCGTGCAGCGTGGTCCCGGAATGACAAAAGTCATCTCTGCTGGCGTAAAACCGTCTGCGACTTTGATTCGTTGGTCGGGCTTGGACTCACGTGATTCGATAACCTTACCTGCATCACATTGGACCGAAGCCACAGCATCATATTCAAAACCCTTTGGAAGAGCGAACTCGCCTGTGCCGTTATCGATCTGTGGCGCGGTCCCTCCGTGCAGTGGATAGAGAATATTTTTGAAGTAAATGTTGCTTCGTTCGGCCCGAGTACCATCCTCCCACAAAACGTTGATTTTTATGGTCGCTACCTCGAGTTTACGTAACCGCAGAGGAGAAAGCCGCAGAGGTAATGACCGACTGACTCTTACTGGAACAGCTTCTGATTCGTTCTCAGCTGCTGGGTAATATTGGGTAGCGAAAGGGCGCTCCGCGTCGGGAGCTCCAAATGAGCTAAATGCGTTAGCGCCAAGGAGGTATTCGCCTGGTTCCATTCGATTGAGATTGTATCTCCCTTGATCATCTGTCCATTCGCTGTGAGTGCCATACCAGCGTGCATCTCCAGTTTTGTGAATTGGAATGAGGTCAACTTCAATATGGCTGATGGGCTTGCCACTCTCGTCCACAATAGTTCCATGGATGCAGCCAAGTCCGTAAAGACGGTCTACGGCACACTCGTCGTAGTTATAAGGCGGATTCAGAGATTTGTCCCAGCGATGGATCACGAATACGTAGAGAGTAGCGACCACCGCGCCAATCACAAGCAGCCGATATTTCTGGCGATCCTCTATTGCTGGCGTAATTCTGCGTTGGGAGAGACGCATAGCTGCAATCAAACATCCACCAGCCAGAAGAAGACACCACAAAACTGGACCAATGGTTCTGAGAAGAGTGGGCACACGGAACGGCGAAGAGTTGCGACCATATTCCATCCACCAGTGAAGTTCAGCGAGGCTGGCGCGAGCCGCGACATACAGCAGCACGAGGGTCACTGTGGTAAGGACGCCGGCAAACAGCTTTGGATGGCGAAAGCTCCGACGACCGAGAATGCCGAAATCTATTCGGGTACCAAGCCACCACCACCAGCCCACGATCGCTGGAAACCAGACACCGTATTGCAAGGAAAGCGTCTGAAGGTTTAGCAGGTTGAGGATTGGCATTGAAAGAACAAAGGCGGGAGCATTAATCGTAAACAAGAGAAGGTAGATCGCTTGGTAGGGCCAGAACGGCGGGCCCATATCCCAACCCATTCCCATCAACGCAACCATGCGATTGGTTTCGTAGTCCCAGGACATCAGCACAGCCGCGAGAAACCCGAAGACAAGGGGCAGCACCAATCGAAAGCGAATCCAATCGTGCTTCATAAGGAGTTAGACACCGACGCCGCTTTTTCCTCTCAAAAATTGGTGGCACTCCACATCCCGAACACTCATTGGCACCATCAAACGGATCCGATGACGACGTCAGGCATTTGCGAGCCTACGAACTTACCAGTGGCGAACAGATGTGACCTGACCGGCTTGAATTAGTCCAGCGGGAGTGAGAGAAAATCACTCTAAGGAGAGCTGGACATGCCGATGAAGAGATACAAGCCGGAGCAGATCGTGAATCTACTGCGGCAGATCGAAGTGGAGATCGCGAACGGAAAAACCACACCGCAAGCCTGCAAGGAAGCAGAGATCACCCAGCAGACATACTACCGCTGGAGAAAAGAATTCGGCGGCCTAAAGCTGGATCAAGCGAAACGGATGAAGGAACTAGAACGGGAGAACGCGAAACTGAAGCGTTTAGTAGCAGAGCTGTCTTTGGAAAAGCAGATCCTGAAGGATGTGGCATCGGGAAACTTCTAAGCCCTGAGCGGCGGCGTTGTGCGGTGGAGCATGCGCGCGAAAAGTACGAAGTGAGCGAGCGGCATGCCTGTCGGCTGCTGGGGCAGTGGCGCAGGACACAACGCTATGCCGCGATCCAGAGGATCGACGAGGATGCCCTGACCGACGCGATTATTGCACTGGCCAGCGAATACGGGCGCTACGGCTACCGGAGGATCACTGCGGAGTTGCGTAAAGCGGGCTGGCAGGTGGGCAAGGATCGGGTTCAGCGCATTTGGCGGCGGGAGGGGCTGAAGGTACCGCAGAAGCAGAAGCCAAGAGGGCGGCTATGGTTCAACGATGGATCATGCGTGCGGCTGAGGCCAGAGCGGGCCAACCACGTTTGGGCCTATGATTTCGTGAGCGCGATGACGCACGACGGGCGGACGCTGCGCCTGCTGGTGCTGATCGACGAATACACACGGGAATGCCTGGCGATTCGAGCGGCAAGGCGGTTGGGGAGCTATGAAGTGATCGAGACGTTGGCAGATGTGATGGTATGGCGAGGAATCCCGGAGCACATTCGGTCTGACAACGGCCCGGAGTTCGTGGCCAAAGAACTGCGGAAGTGGCTGGGGATGGTTGGAACGGGCACGCTGTACATCGAGCCGGGCAGTCCCTGGGAGAACGGCTACTGCGAGAGCTTCAACGGAAAGCTACGGGATGAGTGCCTGAACGGAGAGATCTTTTACTCGCTGAAGGAGGCGCAGATCGTGATCGAAAAGTGGCGGGTGGAATACAACACCAGGAGACTGCACTCGGCGCTCGGCTATAGGCCGCCGGCGCCGGCGGCCTATAGCCCCCTGGTTCCATCCAACTCAATTTCACAGCCCATGACTGTGATATAAAACTCTCTCACTTCTCCTGGACTAAAAGCTCGACCCGGTCACCCACCCCAGTGAAGTTCTGAAATTCGGCTCGAACTCCGGAATTACATTCGCAGATCATGGTGCCGGTTTCTCGCGCGTCGAGTATTAATGGCCTCTGCCGCTGCAAAGCAGCGTTGAAGCGCAGCTTCGAGCACGAAGCCAGCGCAGATTGATCACTCCCGTTAGCATATCCCCCTGTTTTAGTCGTGCAGGAAAGGGGGAAGCAATATGCAGGACGGAAGTGTGACAGTTGAGCGGCGCAAGCGAGGGCCGGATGTTTGGTGCTTCAGGTGGCGAGAGGGCGGGCCAGACGGCCGAAGAATACACCGGCGGATCGTTCTTGGAACTGCTGACGACCTGAAGGGTATCGCGTCAGCGCGCAAGGCGGTTGTTGGACTGAGAAGCGAAATCAACGTCAACGACATTCGGGCTAGAAGGGAATCGATCGCGTTGGCCGACTTATCGAGACATTTCCAGCAGCGAGAGCTTGTCGACTGTAATCCACGAATTTCGTATTCGACGAAGAAGGCATACGCGGGCTACTTGGAAAAGTGGATCGACCCTCGCTGGGGCGCGTATAGGTTGCTGGACGTTCGAGCTGTGGAGGTGGAGTCGTGGTTGAAGTCGCTGAACCTGGCACAAGGAACACGCTCCAAGATACGGAATGTGATGAGCGTGTTGTTCAATCACGGACGTCGCCACGACCTTTGCGACCGTAACCCCATTGAGTGGGTCAGGCAGAGCGCCAAACGCCGCGCCGCGCCAGATATCCTGACCAGCGATGAAGTCCAGGGATTGCTTGCAAATCTTCGCTTTAGAGAAAGGACCTTGGTGCTACTTGCAGTAACCACCGGCCTCCGCAGGAGCGAGCTGTTCGCGTTGAAATGGAAAGACGTGGACTTCCAAGGTAACCAGATCCACGTAACGCGCTCGATCGTGCAGAACGTTATTGGCGTTTGTAAGACAGAGAGTTCACAGAAGCCTGTGCCGGCTCACGATGATCTGATGAAGGCTCTGTGCGAATGGCATGGGCAGACGCCGTATCAATCGTCAGAAAGTTGGGTATTCGCGAGTCCGGCGAAACAGGGCCGCAGGCCTTACCTAGCACAGCAAATCATGCAGCGCCATATTCTCCCCGTTGCGCGAAAGTTGGGAATCACCAAAAGAATTGGCTGGCATACTTTTCGTCACACGTATTCGACGCTGCTTCGATCTACCGGTGCGGAATTGAAAATCATGCAGGAACTGTTGCGTCACTCCACGATTCGCGTGACGCTCGACACGTACACTCAGGCGGTTACGACTGAGAAACGCAATGCACAGGATGCCGTGGTCGCGCTCCTGTGCCCGCAAAAAATGCAATAAACGTGAGCTCTGCCTGGCGAGACCTCGTTTCCTGTACCTATCTTGTGCCTTTTTGTGCCCACGCGAAAACGGAGCACTTTCGGTAAGTTCTTTAGAAAGAATGGCGGGGACGACGAGACTCGAACTCGCGACCTCTGCCGTGACAGCAACGCTTTGATGTAATCGATTGATATCAAACGGTGTCGGCGGACATCTCTTGATATAACAAGCTATCGTAGATCACTTCTTATCGTCCCCTTAATGTACCCAGATGTAGCTTTGTTGACGGATTTCTCAGAGCCCGTCCTGTCCAACTTTCAGGTTGCCGACAACACACCCGGAATGTGCCGGTGTGAACGGGACTTCTGCTTGTGGCGTTATAGCGACGCTTACTTAGAATGAGGGTAACTATTGATTCGCGCGCGCCAACGCTCACTGGGCACGCGCGGTGCCTCAGTCTAAAGATCGCAACCGTGACGAATGCTTTGCATTGTCCCGGCGATTTGCGTTAACTTCCAGAGAAAATAACTAGCGTGGCTGCGGAGAACGTAAAGGAGTAACTCCTCTGTGAAATTCTTAAGCAACGGTATCGGCGAGTTGGTTTTGGAGAAATTGAGCAAGGCAATTGAAGCTCGCCTCGCAGTTGCTTTTTTCAACCCAAGCGACGGAATGCTGAATGCGCTTGCGGGGATCAAGGAGCTTAAACTCATCGTTTCAGAGGAGTTCTCGGTCAATAATCCGTACAAACTTGAGAGACTAAAGATCGCCACGTTACGTTCGGTTCCGCCCGATGATGCAAACGGAAAACTTCATGCCAAAGTCCTCATCATGAAGCTGCTTGACGGCTCGTGCTGGACTCTTCTGGGATCCGCGAACCTCACGTACCAAGGGATGTTCTCAAACCAAGAGGCGTGCGTGGTGATCGAATCCGGTGATCCCGCGGATGAAACATCCGCGCGGGAGATCAGCGGTTGGTTCGACTCGCTTTTCCAAAGTGCCAAATTCCTCGACCTTCATCAGGCAAAATTGATCTTTGATACTCGATCTCAATATCGGCTTGTGCCAAGGACCTCACCGGAATTGGAAACAGACGCTGGCTATTGGGCTCTCAAAACCACGTCAGGCTCAACTGGCAAACAACATTGGCCGAAGTTCTTGGCAGAAGGCGTAATTGCCGTCGGGTGGAATAGTCTTCCCCTCGATCCGTCAAAAGTTTCTGACGTGCAACTCCGCGTTGCATTGAAGAAGAAATATGACTATTCGGATAGGAAGGCGAAGGTAGCAGCGAATCAAATTGGAAAATTCGTCGGGCTAAAGACGGGTGACAGGGTCTTGCTCTGCCGAGGCTACGCTCCAGTGCAAGAGAAGGACGTTCACATTCACGGTGTAGCCAGAGTGACCGGCCCCTTTCGTGCCGAGGCATGGAAGAAGGGGGATTGGAGATTCAAGCACGACGCTGTGATCCAGGAAATCGATTTGGACCTCCCGAGGGACGTAGTGGCATCTGCGTTGAGAAAGCAGTCTCTGAGGCAGACGATCCACGCCTTGGAGAAGGCTGATTTTGATCGCCTCATTAAGAAGCTCAAGGAGTTCGGTGTCCACATAGAGGTTTAGACCACCGGGCAGACCCTCTTGCCGTGTCAACCTGCCGCTGATCATCCGTGGCGGTGCGAAGCAAGGAAGGATAAAGCTCGCGGCCATTGAAGTGCGTGAATTTCGCCGAACGATGGGGCGACGGCTGACCTGAGTCGGTTCAAGCTCTGTGGAAGCGGGGCTTGCCAACGGCTCTCGCAGAGGACTCTCTTGCGTTCCTCCGATTAGGGGATAGAGAAGTCGTAAGCGATTTCCATTTTCACAAAGACGTTTTAACCTGGAACGTGGGATGAGCGGAAGCAGAGGCAACATGATGGATGAAGAGCAGTACAAAACAATGATCGTTGAAAAGTACCAAGGCGACTTTGACCATTGCTATCGTTTGCATCAATTTGTTCAAGCCGCGCTCGTGAATAACAAGTGGTTCACGAAAAATCATCACGACGCTGCGGTCCTATACATTCGACCGCGCGCGTTCAAGGCGTACGATTCTGTCCGTCGATTGTGCGAAGTTGCAGCGTGCGAAGACGCGGCTGTCGTCCTGCGTTCGCTTGTAAATCTGAGAGCGGTCGCAAGATGGATTTCGCTCGTCGATCCGGAAAAGCGCTCCAAAAAATATCTGGGTTGGTATTGGATCGAGCGGAACGAACGAGCGACGGAAAGTCCGGAGAAGTTTTCCGCAGCGGAGATCGCAAATATCCAGGCACGATTCGACGTCGAGAAGACGCAATTCGAATTCACAAATAAGAAGGGCAACGCTTTTGCGAAGACCTGGTATCAACCTGAAGCGATGACAATCTTTGATCTGTTTAAACAGGCGGGCATTGAGGAGGTGTACCAGAACGCGTATCGACCGCTGTCAGCGACGGAACATTCCGACGTTATGGCCTACTTGCCGATGTTCGCGAACGCGAAAATGGTGGACGGAGAAACGAAACTCGAGGTGCAGAGCGACGCCAATGTTGCGAAGTACCTTCAGGCTGCGTTCCTATCGTTCGCTGACATTTTGCGGACGTGTGACATGACGATACCGCTCGCGGAAGGGACGGAGTTGCGTGACGTCGTGATTGCGGGAATGGAATTTTACAAATCCAAGTCGCTTCCGAAAGCGGTTCCGTCGGAGCCGGACCTGTCAGATCCGCCGAAAGAGTAGAAACCGAATCGGATTCCCATGCCGCAAGAGGAATAGAGTGTCGCGCTGTGATTGCTTTACCCGTCCGGATTCACGGCGGGCGGCGTCAAAAACCCGCCCAGTATGCCACCGTTTGCCATGCCTCCGCGTGAAGCTGTTCCTCCAACGTCCTTTGAATTCCCCTTAGAACCCAAGCTGCGCACGCCAATTGTTTGCCCTTACCGGCTGAGGCGCGTGAGGCCCCAACTCCGCAAGAAAAGGACTGGCGGTCAAACGAATCCCGCCAACTCCCTGCGGCAACCGCATGTTCATGTTCAAAGCGACCTGCCGCGAAATGCGTATAGCGCTGCTAAGAACGAGTGTTTCGGTGCTTCGGGTAATGCCCACATAAAACAATCGTCGCTGTTCTTGGCGCTGCCTGTCTTGCTCATCTAATGGGGCATCAAAATCAATGGTCGGTATGATCCCTGCCACACAGCCAGCGATCACCACCAAACGAGCGGTTAGGCCCTTCGATTTGTGCAGGCTCATTATGCGGACTGCATTGCCTTGCGTGCCAGGCAATTCAGGTTGTGTGATTGCCACTCGCAGCTCATTTAAGAGTTCTTCCGGCGTCTGCACATTTGGGGCGATTAAGAGTGCCGCTTGACGGACAGTCGCGACGCTAGCATTCCCATCGGGGAATAGATCATCAATGAGTTGCGGAATATTCAATCCCGCCAAGGCGGCAATTCTCTGTTGTAGAAGGTTGAATCTTTGGATTAGTGGGCCGGTATAGGCCAGGCGAAGATTGCCCGCTACCATTTGCTCAAGCGCCTCACGCGGCGAAATACCGCTCGCCTCGCAATGGGCACGCAATCTCGCATACGGCCTCCGCCTGCAGTCATCTGCGCCCGCTCCTAACCAATGACGAAGACCCGGCCTGTCATCTCGATCAGCAAGCAGCGTGACAAGCACGAACGCTTCTGCGGCAAGATCGGACTTGAGGGCATCCTCAAAATAAAAGCTCTCTGCGATCCAAGCACGCTGATTTCGGCGCGCCAATTCGTTAATCCGATCTCGGATTCCATTACCGATTAGGCGGCGGTTAGCCAGGACGAGAACTTCGCCGGCGGGGACTCCCGGATGTGTTTCCAAGTACCACTCCACGTAGGCGGCGAGGTTCGCAATCTCATCTTCAACGGAGTCGTGTTGGACGATGTAGACATCGCCATTCCCATTTTGAGGTCGCACGACTAGTGGTCGTGGTTCAAGGCGCACATTACGTCCGATTAAAGAACTCGCCATCTCGACAACTATTCGCGGACACCTTCGGCACTCGTTCAAAAGTTCGTCGTGTGTATTTGCATGAGTTTGAGGATATTGGGCAATTCCTTCTGGGTTGGCGAATCGGAATCCATAAATCGACTGATCTTCATCACCTACCACCGTGACGGAAGCGTTGCCTGCCAATGCATCAATTAGGGATTGGTCCGCGCGATTCAAGTCCTGATATTCGTCAACGACGATATGTTGGTAAGAAGGGACATCGGGATGAGCCGGATTTTGACGCACAAAGTCGAGCGCAACCGGAACCACTTCTCCAATCAGCATGGCTTGGTGGAAGATCAGCCACTCATGGAGTGCGCGATTAAATGCGCGTTCATTCGGGTCAGCCGGGAAACCGGGCTGATGATGTTGAAGTCTCGCCCAATAAGCCTCGAACGCCTTAATGAGCCGTTTGACTTCTCTCTTGCCTCCGAATTGGTCTTGCAGGTCACATACGAGGGTATCAAGCTCACAATCAAGGAGAGGACGCGAGACACGGCCCAAAGCTTGAAGTACCGCCGCTCGGCTGAGCATTCCAAAGCTCAGAGAATGTAAGGTTTTCGCCGCGACATTCTCTGCGCCAGCTACACCGAGCGCCGCCAACTTCTCCACCAAATCGTTAGCGGCAGTCCTAGTGAACGTCACTGCCAGAATCTCTTCGGGTGAAACTCCCGCTTCCAAAAGGCGCGCAACGCGGCGCATCAATGCGAATGTCTTTCCAGTTCCCGGACCGGCAACAACGCGGAGAGGCGTACCGGGATACGCCGCAATCGCCAGATGCACTCCGTTCAAGCCTGTGTCCCAAGCCATAGGGCTGGTTCCTCGGTTCTGGCCCACAGTTTTAGTGCTTTATTTAGTTATAATATATAACATCCCTGATAACTATGACGAGCGAGCCCAACCGCGATATTCGTTTGGCCTTCGACTATGTGAGTTGGAGTAGGAGACGGCATGACTTCGGACGAAATTCAGCAATACATGGAAAAGTCACTCGCATTCGATTGTCCGCGGATGGTCTTGCGCCAGAATGTTGAATCCGACGCGCGAGTCTACGAAGGACCGGGAACCATTTATCAAAACGGGGACGGCGAGTTGTTGTTTAAGCTCTATTCGACCGGCTCACCTGACACGAAGATTCTGACACGAATCTTTGGGCCGGGGGCTCTCAAGGCCGGAGAGGTTGTTCCAAGAACGGAATATTTCACACTCGAAGCCACATCCATGAAGGGTGCCGAGTGGCGTTGTGATGTCGTATCGCCACAATTGAACCAGGGTGTTATTGGTGGGCCAGTCGCGACCGGCACTCTGTACGAGTTGACGAAGGAAACAAACGACCCCAACGCGAGCGGGGATTCCGCATATTTGAGTCTGAGATTTGGAAGAGACTTCGATTTTCCAGGAAATGCAAAGCGCATTACCAGGACTTCGCTGAACGATGTTGAACGGGGGTTCTCTGGCGACTGGACATCAGCGAATTTTCCAGTTGCGGGCCTTGAGTTCGAGTTGCACAAGGAGCACGGAGGCGTGTTGTTGTCGGCAGAATCACCCAGTGCGACACTGCCAGCCCATTTTGACTTGCGAATCTGCGAAACCCTTGAATTCACGTTTTTTCAGCATGAGCGTTGGGTGATACGAGTAGTGGCCGAGGGCAACCAACGCAAGACCGCGCTTCGCCCTTTCCAGAAGCCGTCAAAAAGATCGCATTTCCATCCGCTGCGATTCGGAGGCTCTGCTCCATTCGATTGTCCTGTCTGGATTTTGTTTGGGGCATATCTTCAATTTGTCTTAAAGAACGATAAGCCAAAGTGGCACCCACTGTCTGAAAACATACATCTGGCCGTCATGGCGGATGCCGGATCGCTTGAGTCACGACTGATTGGCCTCTCGGTCGCGCTCGAAGGTGTTGTGCAGGTAGGCTTTCCAACCATCGCCCAGCCCGACGCTGCTCTGTTTGCGCAAATAGGAACGGCAAGGAAGCTTATCGAGAAGTCGTCGCTCGATGACTCATTCAAAAGGCGAATTGCAGGAGCCTTAGGGGCGATGGAGTCGCCGCGCGCAAAGGACAAGCTTCTAGCGTTTGTGAACGCAGGAATAATCCGTCCCGACCTGGTGAGAGCTTGGTCCGATATGCGAAACTCAGCCGTCCATGCATCGGGCCTTGATCCCGCCGAAATCAAATCGGTCCACAAGGAATATCAGACCGCGTTGACCCTATTGAATGAGCTTGTGATGCTCTTGATCGACTATCGAGGTCCGTATACTGATTACAGCGGGGCAGGTTGGCCGCAGCGGGAGTGGACTGGATCGCTTGAACATATTGAAAGCCGTCCAACGCCTCAGAACGAAACAACTGGCGACAGGGCGCAGATTGGCGAGTCAACGGGCTTGCCCGCGTTCATCGCACCGCGCTGTCCAGCTTCATCAGAAGCTGTATCGCCTGTGGCCAACCAAATTCAACGAACTGATCCAGAATGAAAGCGAGATTCGCAGCGTTTGTAGGATCTTTCAGAATCTCTTTGTGATCCGCCAAAATTATTTCTGCGAAGCGGACGACTTCTCCAATGGCCATGGGATCAGACTGATAACCCATGTTGAATCCCTTGAAGAGGTCCGCCGTTAGCTGCAACACGCGCGTCGGATCGTAAGACACGGTTGTCCTAAAAAGCTCCACGAGGTGATGGGTCGTTTGTGCCGGTAAGAGCCCTTTGTGTTGCGGTCCAACTGGAGCGAGTAACAGCTTCCAGATCGGCTCAAGCTCATCAAAGAGCTTTCTTCTTTGTGGATCGTCGAGCGACGGAAGATTTTCCCGAACAAGATGCTCATTGACGCGGAACAGCAAGTAAAGCTGGAAGACCGCGCTATCGATTATCGTGAGCGCTCCCTTTAGAATTTCTTGTTCTCGTTTAAGCTCCTCATCAGATGCAGGCTTCGGGGCGCTGAAATATTCCGATATCACGACATCGGCACATGCAAGGGCTCGCCCCCACACCTCCCTCGCCCTCTTTCGCATTTCAGTTTTCCCTTGGTCTTGTTCTTCGATCCCGTGCGCGAGATAGAACGTGGCGGAATATGCGATCTGGGTAAGCTCTTTCGTATACTTCGCGGGCCTTTTGTAAAAGATTTCGAGCGCCCCGCTTGCATATGTGTCACCGGAAAAGACGTATGAATCGGTTAACGAGTGCGCGACCGTCTCGAGCACATCGTCAATCCGGCCGGAAGGTAGTTCACGCCCTAGAAGAGCAGTCCCCCAATTAACGACTCTCTTGGGTTCTCTGACAGCGACATATTTGTTGGTCACAGCATGTGCCAATGAGTCCAACACTCCAATCGCGTTTTCCGCTCTGAGTCTGTCATTGGCGATCTTCCAGAAGAATTCGCGATTGTTCTCGTACAGATAGACGAGAGACATCGTGATCTGCAACCGGACGGCCGGATTAGCATCGGTGCTGAGCGCAACGACCAGGGATTCCATCTGCTCGTCAGAACCACAGTGGAACAGGTAATTCATTACTCCTTGCGCGGCTTCGATCTTTGGGGTTGGGCTCCACGCTGGTCGGTCAAAGTTCGCGTCGGCATCTGCGCTCGGCGATGGTAATGGGTAGACTGCGGCGTAAGCGACGATTGTTTTGCATTTCTTAACTACGTCCGCATCTACCGCCAATTCCCTATTTCGCAGAATGTCTTTCGCCACCGCAGCCACGGTAGTAAGAGTGTCCGTAACTACTCTTTCATCAGCAGTCGAATTGTCCTTGGCAAGCTCGTAGCCCTTCCATAGGGTTTCCTTAACCTCCTCAGCCTCTTCTGCCGATGGCACCTGGGTCTGATTCAAAAATCGACCTTCAAAGGACTTTAGAGCTTTCGTAGCGTCCAATAACGCTCTATTCTCAGGCTTATCAGTTTGCACTCCCTGTCTCTTCAACCACCCATCTTCTTCGTCTGGTCCCCAAACCCCTCCGCCTCCCTGAAAGAAGCCGGTCGGATATTGAATCTCGGCTTTTTCCTTTCTTGCCACAAGCGCAGCGGTTGCGGCTGCTCCGCGTTTATCGACAGGAATCTGGCGAAGGAGTTGATCGCGTACATAAAGTGGATCACGAAAAATTTCGGCGAGCGGCAACTTAGGGATTTCGAGGATAGCGTCTTGGATCGCGCCAAAATCCTCTGGCGCAAAGAGGTCTTGCTCGTAGGCTTTGCTAATCGCCACCGCAGCCGCTTCCGTCGTCTCCGGTGCGGCCAGGAGTTCAGGGACGCGCAACAGGTCTGGAACGACTGCCAAAAACTCAGGGGTATGGGAAGCATAGGTCAAAATTCTCTTCCAGGTCACGGCAAATGTGTTTGCTTGTCCGAGTTCACAGAGAACCAAGCGCACGCCGTCACGGGACAATTCGCCAGACACTAATTGGGCTTTAAGGCTATACAGGAGCTGATCTATCAATTGGATTGCAGTGTGCTCCCTGTAGGATCGATCCCATATCTCGCTCCGATCTGAATTAAAGGGCATCGTCTTGCCGAGAAATGAAAATGTCCACTGGTAGGCTCGCAGAGTTTTTATTGTGTCGCTCTCTTTGCGGCGCACCTCCGCTGCTACCGTGACCGCAACCATTTTCGCCGCCACAACCGGATCGCGCACTGCCAACTGTCCAAACTTCGTCCCCAGGACGTAGTACGACAATTCAAAATCTTGTGACCGGAAGCTGTGCATCGGAAGTATTGCGCCGCCGAACTGGGTTTTGTCCTTTGAAGTCTCCTCGTGTCCAAAGATCGCGCTATAGATTGTCGATGCGAGTTCTGGGTCTTCGTGAATCACGAACTCAATGTTGCTGGCGATCCGAAATGCCTCATTGGCAGATGAGCGGGGGTTATCGAAACGGCCCAGCGCTTCCGTGAGTATCGCTTTTGCTTCCACAGTAGCCGTCGCGTAGTTCTGCATAACTATTGGAATCAGTCGGGCCGCGGCAAAATCTGCTAAGTTCCTGGCGTCTGAAATGTCCGGTTCGATTCCAGCCTTGTCCCATATCCAGCGGAGCAAGTTAATTGTGGCCAGCGTTAGCAGCTTTATTTCCTCGTTCGAGCGTGCGCCCTCAAACGCTGCCCCGACAACCGCCACACTCTCATTGAGGAACTGTTTATCAACGAATTTCAGAGACAGGATAAGAAAATACAGCCAGACATAGCGGTTTTTCGATTCCAGACCGTTCATCGCTTGAATTGCTCGCAACAGGAACGCGATGACTCGAATCCGCAACTCTTGGGGCATCTCAAAAATCGGTGAAAGATCGTCATTGGTCTGGGTTAGATCCAAAGTTGCCCTAGCGGCGGTGATGGCCACCAGCGCTGGCACGCCGGGACGCCTTTCGGAGAATTGCTTGGCCACCTCCCAAAACAGGGGACGGTCCCGGAACCACAGGCGCGCCATGAAATACGAAACGCTAGGCCTGTAGAAGATGCTTCTTGCGGGCGCGGCCAGGAGGAAATCCAAGGCTGTTCTTTCATCCATGAGCAGTTTGGACACTGCGAAGTCGAAGAAAATATTGTGGGAGTATGAGATCCTCCTAGTTTCACTCCTGGACAAAATCTCGTCGCTCAATAGCCCATCGAATGACGGACTCGAAAGGTCGGCGTCGGGTACATCGCGCGATGCCAGCGACATCGATTGCGCGCGCACCATGCCTTCCGTGAGGTGAGTCAAAAGCGTGGCTGCGCTATCGCCACGAGGTTGGACCCTGGCTTTCCAATAGCCGTCCAGCAATTGGACCTCTGATTGAATGGTCGAGAGCCAATCGACTTGCGAACCTGCATCAATCAGACGTTGCACGAGCCACAAGTTGAAAGGGTTGCGTAATAGGGCTCTGACCGTTGGAGCAACGGCACCGACAATCGCACTCAAAGGCTCATTGCCCTTGGTCGCCTGTGCCAGCTCGGCTTCGGTCAGTACATCGACCAGAAGGTGATGGGCAGAGACGCCCGCAAGTCGATATTCGCTCGAAGCAATCGGCGGAAACAGCGTTTGCAGCTCCATCGATTGCTGCATGTCAAAGGTTCGGATGCTCGCGACGATTGTGAAGTCGGGCGCATCACTCTGACAGACTCGTATAAGGTCACGAAACGCCCTCTGTGACGAATCGGCGCGCAGCGAGTCCAGTGAGTCGATAACCAGGAGCTTCCTGTCTCCCGGAAATGTCTTCAGGGTTGCAAGGAAGTTCTCGGTCGGCAGGCTCTTCAATAATTCGCTTACAGAGTTCGATCCATAGTCGCCTGCCTTCAAGTAGACAACGCCGTCGCCAGCTTTCTCACGTTGATCCACGAAGGTATTGAGCAACCATGTTTTTCCCGCTCCGGGTTCGCCGACCACCAAGAGATGCCCTTTGGCCGCCTCCGCACCAAGGGACGTCAAGAGTGCTTCGCGTGGCAGTTCGATCATTACAAGTCACCTGTCTTAGTTCGCTGTATATTTACGCGAGTAAGAGCCTTCAGTCTTTCGACATCATCGGCAAGAGTTGCCGTTGCAGATGCTAGTTTGGCTACGACCTCTGAGTATCCTCGATACGACGCATCTCCACGGCTGAAAAAGACCGGCTCAATTCCGTAGCGCTCTCGAAAGATCGATCTTCGCCGGACCTCCTCGCGCTCGTTTACGAGTTCAACCAAAGCGAAGTGGCGCGTTCCGAGAACTGACCTTTGGCCGTCATGAAACACACCAAGACTAAATCTCTCTGCAATGTCCTGGTCGGAGAAGGAAAAGCCGAAGAACACGCACTTCCTAGCAAGAGGCAATGTCTCCCATAGCTTCCTGCAAACTCCCAACCCTTGATAGATTCGCGCATACTCGCCGTTCGTCAGTACGATGCTCTGGGGATCGTCATATCTTCCATGCACATGCACTATGCAGCGAGAATAGCGGTAGTCGCCTATAGAGCTGAGAAACCGTAGCGCCGCCCCATCCTCAAGCGAAAATGATTCATATTTCTTGGGTATCTCGTTGTGTGCAAGCTCAAGGGATATGTCGTAGTTGCTTGTCAGGATGTGCTGAAAAGGAATTCGCGAAAGGTTTACGATGTCTACGGAAGCTCCGTAACGAGGTGCAAAAATTTCACCCAGTAGTTGGCCGTATCTAGTTCCAAGATTGAGTTTAATAATCTCAGCGCTTACCAGTGGGTCGTTCATCGCCTTTAGGTCTGCGACATTTAGTTCCGCGCCAAACTTATCTACAATCCTCCCGTTGGTTATTTTCTCCGCCTCGTCAGCCAGGTCATTTATCAAGCGAGTCCAATCCGGGTAGCCGAGACGCGCTGAAACTCCGGCTCCGGCGAACGCTACCGTGCTATCAGAACGGATCGCCTCTATAAGGTCGCGATTTGCCTTTAGGTTCTCTTGGCTTTCAATAAGCACTTTGATACTCGGCAGGTCATATCTACCAGCTATCCGACGCTCCCGGCAAGCATCTTTCGTGAACTTTAATCGACCACACGGCATGGCGAATATAAAGCGAAGATGTTACAATGTGCGAGTATGAGTGCTCGGAGCTCTCAGGTGAGGTCACTGATATTGAGGGGGTGACTCACGTAGCGGATGTCATGGCTTCGGGCTTGTAGGAAGCTGTAGCTCTAGCTAGCTAGGTCTGCGAGCTATACGGGGGGTGCCTTCGCGGGCGGGCACTTGCACGAGGGCGACAACTCCTGAGTACAATCTTCATATGTCCCTGAATAAGGCAGTCCACGAACTTGCCGAAGCTGACCTTCAAGAACTCATTTCCAATGGGGTCACAGAGCGCCAGAATATAGATTACAAGGAAGCTCTTACGGGCACGAACGACGATGCCAAGAGGGAGTTCCTTGCCGACGTCAGCTCTTTTGCCAACACGGCTGGCGGGCACCTGGTCTACGGACTAAGTGAAGCGGCTGGTGTCCCGACCGGATTGCCCGGCGTTGTGATTTCAGACTTCGATGCCGAGAAGCTCCGCCTAGAGAATTTGCTGCGCGACGGAATTTTGCCTCGAATTTCCGGGATCGAAATCAGCGAGCGAATCCCATTGGCGTCGGGGACGTCGGCATTCGTCATCAGGATTCCGAGAAGCCTGATCTCGCCACACATGGTTTCGTTCAAGGGCCTTTCAAAGTTTTACGCGCGAAATTCGGCTGGGAAATACCAATTGGATGTCGGCCAACTTCGCAGTGCGTTCGCTTTTTCGGCTTCGCTGGCTGAAAAAATTCGTGATTTCCGAGCTGATCGGATTGCAAAAATTGCCGCGGGAATTATGCCGGTAAAGTTAATCGCGCGCCCCACGGTCGTCCTTCACATGATTCCGCTCACCGCTTTTGAAACGGGGCAAACATTCTCGGCAATCGAGCTGACAAACACTATTAAGCCGGGTGAAGCATTCCCGATCTACAGCGACAATGCTTTTGCCGTGAGGGTCAATTTCGACGGACTGGTTGTATTCGCGACTTTCGGAGACGGACAGTCAACTTCTTACTTGCAAGTGTTCAAGAACGGAATTGTGGAAAGTGTCAGCGCGGAGCTGATGTACGGAAGCACCGTGTTACATGGCGCATGGTTGGAGGGTCATCTGGTACGAAAGAGTGTTCCCAGCTACTTAAAGTGCTTGCAGAAGCTAAAGGTTCCGCCCCCTATATTCGCGGGGTTGAGCCTGGTGGGTGTTGCGAGCCACACGATGGAAGCGGCTAAACCAAGCCCATTCGGTCAACCTCAGCCACTGGGCAGGGATATACTGATCCTGCCAGAGGTCGTCTTTGAGACGTATGGCGCTAACGTCGCAACGACGCTCAAGCCGGTTTTTGATTCGGTGTGGAACGCAGCCGGGAAGGTGGAATCGCCGTTCTACGAGGGAAGTGAGTGGAAGGGGATGACGAAATTCAACCCAAACCTTCCGCCTTGGTAAAAGGGATGTTCCGCAAAACGGAGAGATACGAATCGCGACGCTCCCGCTGTCAAGGCCGTTCGGCGTGTTCTAGCCCAGACTGCGATTATGCTGACTTGAGGGCTTTGCTCAGATCGTCGTGCTTAAAGGCAGGCGACATATTCTCGATTCCGCTTGCTGTGATCCCGGGTTTTTTTGCGACGGAGCGCCAAGCCGAGACCGCTTTCCTACTTCGGCGCCGATTTTGCGAGCTTCCTTTGTGTCCATTCCAAAGTGGTCCGAAACGGCCAAAGCGGAATCGAGCGATGCTGTTCTATCCCCCAAATCAATTGAGAGAGAAAGAACGCGCGGGCGGGCGACGGGGTTCAGGTCATACGCGGGAGAAAGCCGCCAGCCGTTATTTCCGGCATACAGAAACCCGTGATTGCGGAGGTGGTCGTCGGTGATCTCCTATTGCGCCAGTATGTTGATTGAGTTTATGTACCTCTTTACGTTAAAACTGGCAAGTAAGAGTGGGCTGTGCGAGTGAGGCTTTTTGAACGACTTGAGATTGGGCGAAATTTCGGTTTGACATATTCCAGAACATATGCTAATGAGGTATATCTTAGGTGAAAACCTACTCGACGAAGGAAGCAGCTAGGAAAGCTGGCATTCATTGGATCACGCTGCACAGGTGGATGGTTGCCGGGAAGGTTCGCCCCTCAGAACAGATCGGGATGAACGGCGGCAAGCACTGGCGCTGGACGGAACGGGATATTGCGAAAGTTAGGAAACACAAAGCAAAGCACTTTCGTGAAGGGCAAGGTCGAAGGAATAAGAAAGTAAAGAAGACCGAGTGAGTAGCGGGACGCGCCAGTGTTTGCGCACTGAACGCGCCCCTAACCGCAGTCGCCTGGGTTAGAGGCAACTTATGGCTGTCAGAAAAGGTAACGGGTTTGCCCCTTGGGGGCAACCCGGTCATTTCTGTTTCCTTTCCATCGCGCGCTCCATCCCTCTGCGCGTCGCCCATCCCCCGCCGTAGTTCTTTCCAACTGAATCCGTGCGCCCATCCGGGTCGGAACTCGACTCCATCGGAGACGTGTGTCCCGACGCTCCTATCAACTGCCGAACAGCGGCATTGCCGCCGCAAGTAACGGAGGAGACTTAAATGCAAAAAGCGCATCTCTATGAAGCAATTCTTTTGGTGAACCGGGGGATCGATGAAGCAGTCCGAGGATTGGAACGGCTCAAACGCGCCAAGGATTCAGGGCTGAAGCCGGGTTATTTCGACGAAAAGCTGACGCTGTTTGAAATGCACCGTGCCCTGCTCAACGGCTACTTCTGCAACAACGTCCAGAATTCTGAGAATCGGGACGACGCTCGTTTTGACCGGTTGCACCGCGAATATGAAAAGAAAGCCTTGGATGAAGTCCAGGTCTATCGGGACGTGCAAGTGATCGAAGAGCGCAGACGCTTGGAAGGGAGATCGCCCAAGGTACGTTTCCTCAGCAGTGAGGAGCAGCGTGCCTGGGAGGGACTGTACTCGAATCTGCCCGGCAATGTTGCTAGCGACGTGGAGCGACGCGAGGGAGAGCAGAGATGAATCTCCGCCTCTTCCAAGAACTCACGGAGCTAAACGCGGCATTTGAGCAGGTGATTCAGGGCCTCCAACGCATGGAGAAGGTGAAGCTCTACCACAGTGACATAATCCGCTACGCCCGCGCCGACGTGGAAAGCGCGCGCGTAGACGCCAACCGGGAATTCTTCGATAACTTCGACGAGATCGTCGAAGACGACGCGGTCTGGGCGTACAAATTCCAACGCGAATACAACAAGAAGATCAAAGACCCCGACGACATCTATCTCGAAATCAAGGACTCCGAGGAGCGGCGCAAGAAAAAGGGATTGTCTCCGCGCCTGGTAATCCTGCCCGGTTGGGATATGTCCGACGAAGAACGTTACGACGAGGCGCAAGCCAAAAAGCGAAAGCGTGTCGGGAACAAGGGGCAGAAAACAACGAAGAAACGTAAATCGAACCATTCAAAGCCATCACGACGTGCAACAGACCGTCTACATACAGACGCCACACCGACGCCGGAAAAGGAGACGACCAATGGCGAAACGTAAAGCACTGGCGACGCAAAAGACACGCTTACGCTCTGCCGGAAGGCGGTATGCCGGCGTCCAAGGCAAAGTTGTGGAATACATCAGCCATTCCATCGACGACGGAACGCTTTGTGTCAATGTCTGCTTCAAGGACAAGACCCTGTTCTCGCTCCGCTTCGCCTGTGACATGTCCATCGTCAGCGCCGACATCAGCGATTGGAAGACCGGCGACTACGAAATGATTCGCGAGTATATGAAACCGATTCCGAGGTAGAGGCGATGAACATTAAGAGATCGCAGTCGCAGCTAACGGCAACGGGAGAGACATCATGAAACGCAATCCTCTTCCTCCCACTAGGCATTTGAGAGGCGCAATACGGAGAATCGACAAGGTCGTCCGCAAACTCTGTGATGAACAATTGGCAGCCTATATAGCGTACGTTGAAGCCGTTTGCTGGGACAACAAACGCGAGGCTCACAAGCTGTTTTTTGCAAAGTTGACGGAATACGGAGACCGCGCAGTCGTCTTGGAAGGCAAACTCACTCCGAAAGAGAAGCGCCATGCGCTTCGCTTGATGGCGTATGAAAGCGAGATCGGGGCCTTATACAACGCCGCAAGGCGGCTGCAATCCAAGATGGAAATCGCATACTTGCAACAGAAGAGACTTCGGCATGGCATTCTCGATGAATCGGTAGAGAGAAATCCAAAGACCGCCAGCGCTCATTAAGGTTCGGCGGTTGTCGAATCGCAGAGGGGCCCATGTCTCTCATGGCGGGAATAGTTCCGAAGCGGAGACGCGGTCAAGGGCGACCGTAGGGAGCCGCGTAGCGGGCTGGACCCTTGACGGCGGCGAGAGCGGAGGAAATCCGGGTCTATCTGCTGATGCTTTGGCTCACTTCCTGTATGTGTTCCTGCACTTGGCTTCGCGCGGATGGTGGCTCGATCTTCTGTGCTGGCGGTGTGGACTGACGGCTCGGGTCGATGGCGGATCGGTGGGACACGTCGCGTGATAATTGCTCGGTCAAATGCGTTTTGTCGTTGGTATAGAGTTGCGCGTCGTAGCGTCCCCGCGAAACGGCTACATACGCCAACCGGCGGTTGACGAGTTTTTCTCCTGCCTGTTCCGTGTCCACGTGAACGAGTACGCGGTCGGCGGTTTGCCCCTGGCTGCTGTGGCTTGTTACTGCATATCCGTAGTCAAGGTGTGGATTCTCTTTGATGTTGAATGCGACGGTGCGGCCCGAGTCGAGGCGCACTTGCAGGTTGCCTTCATCATCGATCTTCTCGATGGCTCCCAACTCGCGGTTCGCAAAGTGTTGTTCTCGGTTCGGCGCGGTGAACTGGACGCGGTCGCCTTGCGAAAACGCACGCTCCGTTTCCCGGTAAAGCGTCACACCTTGGAGGCGGCGCGGGTCGTAGCTCACCTGCTCACCACTCTGCTTTGCGACAGTCACGACATTTTCCTTCGCGTTCACTCGCTCGACTCGGGCGTATTCTCCCGCTTCAATACCGTGTGTTTTGCTGCCCTTCGTATAACGGACGACATCTCCCCGAGCGTACTGCTCAGCCCACTGCCGGTCCGCTCCGGTGATCTCCTGACGCGCGACGAGTACTCGCACGTTTCTCTCCCTGTGGTCCACTTGCCCGGTCTTTTGCATTTCAGCATGGATCATCCGGTTGATTTCCATGCGCGATTGATTATCGGGTGAAACGACCAGCGTCCCTTCCGGCTGCTTCGCGTATTCTCTGGCGATTTCCTTGAGCCGCTCGCCGCGATCAGGGGCTTCATGCACGCGGCCTTGCGCGTCTAGCTTCTCGATTGCTTCTCGCACATTGCCGCGTGAGAGGTGTTCCACAACTTCTTTGAGGGCCGGGTCTTTCTGCCGCACGATCTCATCAAGCCGTGCCGTCTGAATTCCGGCTTCCTGCAACTGTTGATACGGGGTTCCGGCTTCGACGGCCTGATGCTGGCGCGTGTCGCCTACCAACAAAACGCGGTCGTTGGCCTTGAGTCGATGTAGGAATTCGTTCATTTGCTTGGTACTTGCCAAGCTCGATTCGTCTAAGACGTACAAACGCTTTGGTCCGTGCCCCTGGTCCTCACCCTGGGCAAGATGCCTCTGTAGCGTGCTCGATTGAATTCCGGCCTCCGCGAGTTTCTGTGCTGCCCGTGATGTCGGCGCAAACCCTTCGACCGCATAACCCTCCAGTTCGGCGGCCTGCTGAACTGCGGACAAGGATGTCGTCTTCCCCGCGCCGGCGACGCCTTCAAGCGCCGTTACCTGATCCCGACTTGCAAGGATTTGCTCGACCGCCGCACGCTGACTGTCGCTCAGACGGGGATGATTTTTCTCGACCGTTCTGCGCGTATCAGTGCTAACGAGCGCTTCGTGCTTGTTCTGCCCATCGCGCATCATCGTTATGGTGTCGCGCTCGTACTCCAACATCTCTTGGGTCGTGAATGTCCGGCCCGGTCTGCCAGTTTTCTGCTCAACTCCGATAAACTCGCCGGTCCGCGTGCGCCTTTCGAACTCGGCCCTAACGTCGGTGAGTGTTGCCTCTCCCATCGACCGCCTCAGCGCGTCCCTTAACAACTCACGTTCATCTACAACGGCCTCTCGCTCCAGATTTCTCTCCTTGGAGAACGTGACAGCTGATTGTGCGGTCGTGCGCGGTGAATACTGTTCGATTCGTGATTCTCTCCCCGCGGCTTCTGCCACTGCACGCGCTGGCTGATTCCCAAACGCTTCCGCCATCTGCTGGTGACGCTCTTGCATCTCCTGCTGTGAAAGTTCGAGCTTTGGTTGTCGAGTTTTGTGCGCGGCAATTTGCGCCGCGTCGGCTCCCCTCTGATTCTCTTTTGCGAGGTGCTCTTCGATCTGCTGGCGGCGCGGACTCGACGCCGCGAGATATGCTTCGGAATAGCCTGTGATTTCTGGCTGGCCGCTTTTCCCACGTTCTATTTCGTACCCCATTCCGTTGAGCCGCGTAGCTAGTTCGGAGCGGTACACCGCCGTCGCATACTGCTGCGTTTTGTAAAGCTCTCGTGGTTGCAGCGAGTACGTTCCGCCATCCCCTGTTTCCGTAAGATTGAAGAACACCACATGCGAGTGCAACTGGGGCGCGGCGTAGCCGTCCACGGGCCTCGCGCTGTCGTGTTCGAATTTCGCGGCTACCCATTTCCCCGTTGTCTCTGCCGGTAGGTTCCCGCCGATACGTGCCTGGACGTATCGCTCCAGTTCATCAAGCGCGACGGCCACGCTCTGTTGATGCGCCTCGCGAATTCGGTCATCTCCACCTACAAGCGCCGTGAGCGATACGCTCTTGGGCGCGGAGAACGTGGCGTCCCAGCCCGCGCGGTGCTCCATCGTGCGTATCTTTTGGCCGTGCTCATTTACGTATTCTCGTGCCGCCTTGTGGCGGACGAGTTGGTCACCAGTAATCGGGTGCTGACCTTCCGTGAGTCGTTGGAAGTGTTCCTCGCCAACCTCACCGCGTAATCCCCACTGCTCGGCAAGTCTGCCTTGCCATTGGCCGCGTATTTGATCACCTTGCGTGTAGTAGTTCTCGCGGGCATTCGAAAACTCTTCCGCGTGATACGCCAATGCCTGGCTTGCACTCAGCGGATTAGAAATGGTCAGCATCGTGGTGTTGGCCTACCGGAAGAAATGCCCTTGCCATGTACTGGATCGCTTCAATTCTTGTTCGTGGTCCTGATTGATTTCTTGCTGCGTGTGTTTTTGTTCTGGCCCGCCTCCAGCTCCCGCCGCGGCCGTTGCTGCTTTCGGCGGCTCTTCCGGGCGGATCTCCGCTGGTCGCTGGATGAACCTCGAATGCTTTGCGGGAAGCTCGACAACCGGAAAGCTAATCCGCACCACAAGGTTTCCGCTTTTGAGATACCCGTGCAGGTTTTCAAGGCCGCTGATCTCGGAATCCATCACCAGAGGCACCACATCGCGTTCGTTGTTGTAACTCGTCGTATTTCGCTGCCCGCCCATCTGCCCGCTCGAACGGCTCTCTCGCAGTCGCTCGATCTCCATTTTGCCAATGGCGTCCGAAATCCACTTTGCCGCGTTCGGCTCGCTCGTGCGGAGGAAAATCTTGGTGGCTGGCTGTGAAAGCATGGCCTCGGCCTCATGACCGTAGCGCGTCTCCAGTTGGCTCCGCCCTTGGAAGCCAAGCACAACGGGGCTATTGGATTTACGGTTCTCAGTAACCGCCGTGTGGAGTTGCGGCAACCGCTGCAACGTCGCCAGTTCGTCCAGCACAAACCACACCTTGCGCGAGCTTGTCTGTCCCTGGTTCATCAATCTGAGCACCAAGGTGTCGAGCCACAAACTCGTAAGGGGCAAGAGCCGTTCGCGCGTCTCGGATGTGCTTGTGAGAAACAACCAGCCATTGCGCTGCTTCGACCATTCCGCCGCGCTCCAGCGTCCGCTCGCTTCGCTTTCTGATGGCAAGAGCTTGAGAGAGTCCGCAATCATATTGAGCGAGGCCAAGATGCCGCTTCGCTGCGCTGGTGCCTTTTTGTCAATCATGGCTGCGTACTGCGTGCCTTTCACTCGCTGGTCGATCTCTTCTTCATGGCACATCCACCACGCCATCTGCTCGGGTGTTGGCCTATAGGTCAGAAGGTGGGCGAAGATTTTCCTGGGTCCCTCGACGAAGAATTGGTTCTCGTTGCGACGGTCGGGGAACAATGATGTAGCTAAGGTGAGCGCTTCCGCCGGGTGTCGCAGCTCATCTCCGGGACTCCAGTACGGCATCCGCTCATCTAGGGGATTGAGAATGGCATCGCCACGCTCGGGGCGATAGAACTCCGGCGTGTAGTCGAGTGCTGGGTCGTAGACAATCGCCGTCTCACCGCGTTCTTCGATTTGTTGCATGACTTTTCGAATCAGCGTGCTTTTGCCGGTGCCGGTGTCACCCATAATAAGGATGTGGTTCGGTTCGATGGCGAGAGGGAGTCTGACGCTCGGCACAATTCCGAACATCATTTGCAGGAGTGTTTTTTCCGTCAGCTCAAAGCCGATACCGTTCGAACGATTCCTGCGATTGAAACCTCCCGGCGTGACAAGCTCCGGTCCTTTGAGCCTGCGGCCTTCCCTCCGCTCGCGGGCACGGGCGGCGTCCTTCGGGATCGCTACCGCTAGGCAAACCAAAAGCGCCACCAAGCCGCCCCACAACGCGGGCCTCAGAAAGTCTATGAGTGTCTGATCTTGGTAGAACGAATGGCCGAGAAGCTCGTACAGCTTTCCGCTGTTGACCTCCACCTGCTGTAGTTCAAGGCGAAGGTCACCAATCTTCACCGCGTCGTCAGTAAGTGCGAGCGTCGTCTCACCACCCTCTGTCTTTACTTCTGTTACCTCGCCTTCCGCGGCCAAGTGGCTGCCTTTCTTCATGACAACGGTCAGCATTTGATAGCGGTCGCTCTTCGCAAAGCTGGTCACGCTTCGGAGTCCGCTACGGATGTACGTTTTCAAATAGAACCGCTGCAAAGGCGTCCACGTTTTGGTGTAGCGGTAGGCGCAGATTGGCACCACACTTACGAGCGTCAAAAACACCGCTGTCCATGTCCACGCTGCATGGCGATTCGGCCACACACCCGCGTGCTTGTTTCGACCCCATTCCTGGTTCATGTCTGCCTCCCTGCAACTGCTTCCGCGAGGCGCTCCTGCGCTCTGCGGAATCTCTCCTGGTCGGCCAGTTCGGCTAGGTCCTGCAAGTCGCGCTCGCTCAGTTCCACTTTCTGCCCAAGTTTGCAGAGAGCATTGAGCAGGATCATCCGCAGCGCCACGAACTCGGCAAGCAAGGTCTGTTCGATGGCGCTGGGCTTTTTCAGATCACTGGAATTCGCATGCGCCAAGAGCACCTCGCGGCACCACTCCCCAATCGTCAAACCCTCACGCTCGGCCACGGCCACGACCTGGTCGTATTCGCTCTCGGTCATCTTCGAACCAACGGTTCGATTCCGCAGTTGATCGGCAGGCATGACCGGGACCTCCAGAAGGAGACTTCGAAGAAAAACCATTCGCTCGAATATGAGCGAACAAAACAAAGAGGTTAACGAAGAGCGCCGGAATTTAGCAGCCAGGGCGCGCGATTCGCTAACTCACGTCGCGTGAGCAAGTTAACGCGCAGCTCTTTGCAGCACCCACTTTGGGGTGGCGTGTCCGTCCAACTCCCGGTGCCGAAGGCACCGCTCTTCGAAAATGCAGCCAAAGGCAGCGACGCAGCCGTTCGATTGCGGCGCTTCCGCCTGCCATGACGAAGCCGGGGAACATCACAGCTCACCGTATTCGAGCGTCAGCGCGTCCCAAGCCATGCGGATCTCCGGCAACTCCCAGGCACGGCGAAAGAGCGCTTGCACCGACTTCCACTCCTTCTCGGAGAGGCCAAATGTGATGCCATTCTCGTGAGCGCGAAACCAGTAGTCTTTGCCCTTGCCTTCTTCGGACGCTGCGACATAGCCCAAGAAGTGCCCGCTCTCCCACCGGCGGGTCGAGCTGTCCGGGGCAAGCGCCGCCAGCATGGCGCGAAACTCCGTGATCTTCGGATACCCGTTGATCGGGTACATCGGTCCGCGTGAGCCGGGGAAACTCAAGAGCAGGTAAATATCGTTGCTCTCTCCACGATTGAACGAGAGCGTGAAGTCGCCTTCTTTGATGGATGGAATGGGCGGCTGATAGAAGGAATCCTGACTCGCAGATTTGGCTCGGAGCGACTGCTGCGTGACACAGTAGTGGCCGCGCGCGGCCAGCCGCCACAGGGCTGGGAAGAAGGGGCGAAGCGCACGGTTCACGGCATCGGCTGCTGGGAGCTTTTCGTCCTCCAGCAGGATGAGCAGATTGCGTCCCGCCAGAAACGTGTCCCACTTTACTGCCGGATCGCTGAGCCGCTTACGGGTCTCGGCCACAGTTCGGCGAACGGTCTCTGAAGTCACGCGCTCCGAGTCGTCTGCCTTCGTCTTTGCAGGGCGGCACTCGGAGGGGAGATTGTTCACGTAATACGACTCACGCAACGAAGTGCGTTCCGTCCGCAATTCGTACACTGCAAGGAACGCGTCGAGCACCCCAATCAGGGACTCGTTGGAGACAGGATTCGGCGTTCTTTCCGTATAGGCTTCGAGTCCCTTCTGCACGAAGTGGGCGAGCAGTATCCACTCGGCTCTCGACAAAATATGCTGCGCTTCCCCCTTCCTGCGAATCTCAAGAAGCGCCTCTGTCGGATTCGCGAGCAAATCCGCAACCTCGAAGCGGTCCTCGCGAGCCGACTCAAGGAGCTGCTTGGCGACCTCCGAAGTCGAAACGCTGTCACCTTTTTTCGAGGACATGAGTTGCTTGGCGCGCTCCAGGCGGGCGTAGAGAGCGTCGCTGATGCGAAGGGACAGAGTTTGCCCCTGTGATGGCTTCTCGGGCTTTTGCGGTTTCTCTGGCATTGCGGATGCCTCCTCCTTTGTGGGATGCAACCTTTCTCATGTTCGTTGCATCTTGACTCTCTGTTTGCAAACAAAGTAGACTATCGTGGACAGAGAGTCAAGTTGAAACAGCAATGGGGGGAGCTAGGGGAAAGAGGCAATGAAACACCGCAGTATCCAACTCGGCGCGCGCAAGAACCCAGACTCACCAAGAGTGCATGGCTCGCGCATATCGGTCAAAGAGTTTGTCGAGGCAGTGCCAGTCAAGCCAGATCGTTCCACAGGGGATTCTGACGGGGGGAGGGAACTGCATCAGCTCAGGAGCGACAACCGATTCGAACCTCTCTTAGATGTGGTCGAGGCGGCAACGCTTCTGAGAATGCATCCCAGGACGCTTCGAGTGAAGGCGCGTAAGCGGATAATTCCCGCGGTTCAAGTTGGAAGGCGATGGCGTTTTCGCGCTTCCACGCTGAACGCTTGGTTGGAAAAATTGCCTAGCTGACGATCCAAGATTTGCGAGAAAACATGTCGATCATTTCTCAGAATCGGATTATTCTGCCGGTGTCCGCCGACACCGTTTAAACAAAGGAGGCTTTTTGTTTAAACGGACGCGTTATCAGCATGGAAGCGTAGAACGAGAAGAGCGGAAGAAAGGGGCTGACGTATGGGTGTACCGGTGGTGGGAAGAAGACATCAACGGGAAACTCTTACACCGCAAGCAGCAGATCGGGGATGTGGAGACATATCCAAACGAATCTGCCGCGCATGCGGCAGCGGACGCTCTTCGATTAACGATCAACAATGGAAGCAAGCACAAGAGCCTCCAGCGAACCACAATCAAAATTCTTTGGGAACATTACTTGCGCGAGGAACTGCCGCTCAAGGCTTTGTCTACGCAGGACTCCTACAGTATGTACGCAAGGAATTGGATCGTGCCCCGCTGGGGAGATATGCAATTGGACGAGATCAAGACGGTAGAGGTCGAACGGTGGCTGCTGGCAACCGAGGTCGCGAATGGAACCAAGGCCAAGATCAAGTGTGTGATGTCGGCTTTGTTTTCTCATGCGGTTCGTTGGGAGTTCTGTGGCCACAACCCGATCTCCTCCGGCATTCCAGTAGGAAGTGGAGGAAGGCGAGGACCAAGTACCGGAGTACGTGTCAGCGCGAAGCGTCAGAGGTCGCCGTTGAAATTGACGGCAGACCAAGTGGCACTAGTTTTGACACGGCTCGAATTCCGCGACCAGCTTCTCGTGTTTCTGGATGCAGGACTGGGAACACGTCGAGGCGAACTGGGTGCACTCCGTTGGGTGGATTGCGATTTCAACGACCGAGTCTTCGACGTTCAACATTCCTATTATTGGCGTCGGGGAGGGCACCTGGTCGATACAAAGTCGGAAGCCTCGGCTCAGCCGTTGCCGATGCATCCGGCGCTGAAGGATGGTCTGCTGGAGTGGAGAGCAAGCAGTCTTTACAACCAACCAGAAGACTTTGTTTTTCCTTCAGAGAGACTCAAAGGTCGCAAGCCGCTCGACTTGGCTTCGGTGCTGAAGAAAAAGATTCAGCCTGTGTTTGTGAAGCTCGGCATTACGGGCGTAGGCTGGCATACATTTCGGCACACCGTTGGGACCATGCTCGCGGAAATGGGAGAACACCAGCTCACGATCCGCGACTACTTACGGCACAGCAATCTCCACGTCACGAACAAATACTTGCAGGCGACATCGAAAACGAAGCGTCTCGCACAGGACAAGTTGGTCGATGCCATCCTGCCAGCGGGTTTGTTGCCCAAACCCATTCTGATCCGAAAGGTGACGCGAAGCAGCGAATCGAGCGTGCGGGATTCGCGTTTGGCGCTTATCGTCCCCTAATATCCCCTGATCCGTTGGGATCAGGGCTTGTAAGTTATTGAAGGAAATGGCGGGGACGACGAGACTCGAACTCGCGACCTCTGCCGTGACAGGGCAGCGTTCTAACCAACTGAACTACGTCCCCGCGCCATGTGACTCGGATGGTGGGCGGTCAGCGATTTGAACGCTGGACCTTCCGGGTGTAAACCGGATGCTCTAACCGCTGAGCTAACCGCCCCAAACGCCATCGTAACAGAAGCTCCACGCGCTCGGCTAGTGTGTTGAAGCCGATTTGATGGTTGGCGAAGCCTCACGCGAGGTTTTGCTCGAATTTCTCCGCTCGAATTTTCGGCTCCAGCGACCTAAAGCTCCTTCGTGGTGCGTCCGATAAGTGCTTAGAGGAGCTACCTGTACGTTGGTACAGGTCAAAAATTTGCCTGTACCACCGTACAGTTTTTCGTGCGGCGGATCGGATGTTAGCTGATTCACCACGAAGCACGCACCGGGTGACGAATTCCGGCTGGTGCGCGTGCTACTCTGCAAATTCGGACGCGGTTCTAGTACCGCGGACGGACAATCATGTCCTCACGCCTCGGCGAGATACTCGTTAAGGATAGCCTGATCTCCGCGGATCAGCTGAAGCAGGCGCTCGACTACCAGAAGAAGAATGGCGGGCGGCTGGGGACGTGTCTGGTCAAGCTTGGTCTAGTAAGCGACGACGACATCACTGCGGTTCTTTCCCGCCAATACGGCGTTCCCTCGATCAACCTGAAGTTTTATGAAGTGGACCCGGCGGTGATCAAGCTGGTGCCGCAGGAGACGGCGGTTCGCTACCAGATCGTGCCGCTTTCGCGCGTGGGCTCGACGCTGACGATCGCGATGACGGATCCGACGAACGTCTTCGCGATGGACGACATCAAGTTCATGACCGGCTTTAACGTGGAGCCGGTGGTCGCGTCCGAGACGGCGATCAGCGAAGCGATCCACAAGTTCTACGGTGAGGTCGAGAGCGTCGAAGAGCTCGACAAGGTCATGAAGGACCTGACGGGCGACGACACCGACGCGCTGGAGCTCGCGGGCGAAGAAGCCGAGATGGACCTCGCGACGCTGTCAAAGGCCGCCGAGGAAGCGCCGATCATCAAGCTGTGCAACCTCATCCTGACGGACGCAGTAAAGCGGGGAGCTAGCGACATTCACGTCGAACCGTACGAGAAGGAGTACCGCGTGCGGTTCCGGATTGACGGAATTTTGCAAAACGTGATGGCGCCGCCGATGAAATTGAAAGACGCGATGACCAGCCGCATCAAGATCATGTCCAAGCTGGATATCAGCGAAAAGCGGCTCCCACAAGACGGCCGCATCATGATCAAGTACATCAAGGACGGAAAGAAGAAGGAGTTGGACTTCCGCGTTTCGACCGTTCCGACGCTGTTCGGCGAAAAGATCGTGCTCCGGTTGCTCGACAAGGAGAATCTGCGCCTGGACATGACCAAGCTCGGATTCGAGCCCGAGGCGCTGGCGAAATTCGAGCGGCAGATTCTGAAGCCATACGGGATGGTACTCGTTACCGGCCCCACGGGATCGGGCAAGACGAACACGCTCTATTCGTCGGTCGCGCGGCTGAACACGGCGGAAACGAACATCATGACCGCTGAGGACCCGGTCGAGTTTCAACTGGCCGGAATCAACCAGGTTCAGATGAAGGAACAGATCGGGCTGAATTTTGCGTCGGCGCTGCGGGCCTTCCTGCGGCAGGACCCCAACATCATTCTGGTCGGCGAAATTCGAGACTTTGAGACGGCGGAAATCGCGGTCAAAGCCGCGCTCACGGGCCACCTGGTGCTCTCGACCCTGCACACGAATGACGCGCCTTCCACGATTAGCCGGTTGATGAACATGGGAATCGAGCCATTCCTCGTCGCCACGTCAGTGAACCTGATCTGCGCGCAGCGGCTCGTGCGCCGCATCTGCGTGCAGTGCAGAGAACCGCTGCAAATTCAGGCCCCGGCGCTGATCGAGGCCGGGTATACGGCTGAAGAGGCGTCCAAGACAACCGTTAGCCACGGCAAGGGCTGCGCTACCTGCAACAACACGGGCTACAAGGGCCGCGTGGGCCTTTACGAAGTGATGGAGCTTAACGACGAGCTTCGGGAGCTGATTCTGGTAGGAGCCTCGGCGCTCGAGCTGAAAAAAAAGGCCCTGGAACAGGGCATGATCACACTGCGGCGCAGCGGCTTGCAGAAGGTGGCGGCCGGGCTGACGACGATGGAAGAAGTGCTGCGCGAGACGGTGCTGTAACCGGAGGAGCAAATGGCTGGCATCACGCTGAGCGAGCTGCTGAAAAAGATGATCGAGATGTCAGGGAGCGACCTGCATCTTTCAACCAACAGCCCGCCGCGAGTCCGCGTTCACGGCAAGCTGCGCCCGCTCGACATGCCTCCCCTGACGGCGGCGGACACGAAAGCGCTCGCGTACAGCGTTCTCACGGACGTGCAGAAGCACCGGCTGGAAGAGAATCTCGAGCTCGACTTTTCGTTCGGCTTGAAGAGCCTGGCGCGATTCCGCGGCAACATTTTCCATCAGCGCGGAGCCGTCGCCGCTGTGTTCCGTACGATTCCATGGGAGATCAAAGGATTCGATGCGCTGGGCCTTCCGGCAGTCGTCCGCGGCCTGTGCGACAAGCCGCGCGGACTGGTGCTCGTGACCGGGCCGACCGGGTCGGGCAAGTCAACGACACTCGCCGCGATGCTCGACCGGATCAACAACGAGCGCGAAGAGCACATGATCACGATCGAAGACCCGATCGAGTTCCTGCACAACCACAAAAAGTGCCTCGTGAATCAGCGCGAGGTGCACTCGGACACGCACTCCTTTGCGAATTCCTTGCGCGCGGCCCTTCGAGAAGACCCCGACGTGGTGCTCATCGGCGAAATGCGCGACCTCGAAACGATCGAGTCTGCGTTGCGCATCGCCGAAACGGGCCACTTGACGTTTGCCACGCTGCACACGAACTCGGCGGTCTCGACAATCAACCGTATCGTGGACGTGTTTCCGGCCCACCAGCAGCCGCAGGTTCGCGCGCAGCTCTCGATGGTGCTGGAAGGGATTCTGTGCCAATCGCTGCTGCCGCGCGTCGATGGACGCGGCCGCGCGATGGTGATGGAAATCCTGATTCCCACCGCCGCCATCCGCAACCTGATTCGCGAAGACAAGATTCACCAGATTTATTCGGCCATGCAGACGGGCACGGGAGCGTCAGGAATGCAGACGTTTAACCAGAGTCTGGCGAACGCCTATTTCCAGAAGTTGATCACTTTGGAAACGGCGCTCGCGAGATCCTCGAATCCGGACGAGTTACAGGATTTAATCAACCGAGGGGTGACCTCGCCGACGTTTTCTGGCGGCAAGGCCCCTGTCCGCCGGTAATCGAAGGGGGAGGTAACAGCACATGCCGGTCTTTACATATCGGGGAACGAACCGCGCGGGCGCCACCGTAACGGGAGAGCGCCAGTCGGAAAACAAGGCGCAACTGGCCGCGGCACTGCGCCGTGAGCAGATCAACGTCAGCAAGCTCTCGGAGAAGGGGAAGGAATTCAATATTCCCACCTTCGGCGCGGGCGTGGACTCGAAGGAGCTAGCCGTATTCACGCGCCAGTTCTCGGTGATGATCGATGCCGGGTTGCCGCTGGTCCAGTGCCTCGAGATTCTCGCCGGGCAGCAAGAGAACAAGACATTTCAGAAGATCCTCAACGGCGTGCGGGGATCGGTCGAAGGCGGCGCGACTCTTTCGGCGTCGATGAAGCAGCACGAAAAGGTCTTCGACGCCCTCTACTACAACATGGTGGAAGCGGGCGAGACGGGCGGTATTCTCGACACGATTCTGCAGCGCCTCTCCACGTACATCGAAAAGAACGTAAAACTGAAGCGGGCCGTGAAGTCTGCGATGATCTATCCCGTATCCGTAATCGGCATCGCGGCGATGGTTATCACGCTGCTGCTCTGGAAGGTCGTGCCGATTTTCGTCACGCTGTTCAACGGCCTGGACGTGGATTTGCCGCTCCCGACCAGAATCGTGATCGGGCTGAGCAACTTCGTCGGCAGCTACTACGGACTGGGGCTCCTGATTTTCGGCATCGCGACCGGCTTCGCGATCAAGTTCTGGTATGGCACACCGCCGGGCAGGATGGCGATCGACACGATCGTGCTGAAGATACCCGTGGTCGGAGACGTGATGCGCAAGATTTCCGTCGCGCGGTTCACGCGGACGCTCGGAACGCTGATCTCAAGCGGCGTGCCGATTCTTGAGGGGTTGGATATCACGGCGCGCACATCGGGTAACGCGGTTGTGGAGAGGGCGATCTCCGAGACGCGAAAAGCGGTGGAAGCAGGGCGCTCGCTGGTCGATCCACTCAAGGAAAGCGAAGTGTTTCCGGGAATGGTGACGCAGATGATCGGCGTCGGCGAGCAGACCGGCGCGATGGACGCGATGCTCCAGAAAATCGCCGACTTCTACGAGGACGAAGTCGACGCGGCTGTGAAAGACATGCTCACGGCGATCGAGCCAATCATGATCGTGGTTTTGGGCGTGGTCGTCGGCGGCGTCGTCATTTCGATGTATCTGCCGCTGTTCTCGTTGATCGCAAAGCTGGCCGGACACTAAGCGCGCGCCACGGCCCGGATCGCGTGTCGAGGGGCGCCCAAGTGGGCGTCGTTCGGCTGCGGCCGGGCCGGCGCAATCCCTATCTACCTGAGGCCGCGCAGAGATCGGTCCGGGAGTCGGAAACTATCGGCGGAAGCTAAATGGAATTCTCACCCAGCGTGAATGAATGGCTGCCTTGGCTGGGCCGCGTTCGTTTTCTCATCATTACATTTCTGATCGCAATTGTGTTCGTCGTCCGCCAGTGGACGAAGACTCCTCTACCTGTTTCGACACTTTTTTTACTGACTGCATTCTGGTACGCGCTGGCAACCGCCTATCTGATTCTTCAACGGAGTTATCCGAAAGGGCGCTGGCACGCGCCGCTCCAGATTGCGCTGGACCTCGCGATCATCACCGGCGTGGTCTATACAAGCGGAGCGCAGGACAGCTACTTCATCTCGCTCTACCTTCTCGCTATTCTAATGGCGAGCATTCTTTTCTCGCGGCGGGTCACGTTTGTAGTGGCGGGCTTCAGTTTCATTTTGTTGGCGTGCGTGGTGGAGCTCACCTATTACGGGTTGATTCCGCGAACGTCGATCACCGACCCGAATCCGCGCGCTCTGGAATCCTGGCTGGGCAGCAACCTCTTCGCCTTTCTGGCGCTGGCCTATTTGGGGGGGCTGCTCGCGCAGACGGTCCGCAAGAAGGGCGTCGAGCTCGAGGAGAAAAACGAAGCGCTCAAGGACCTGCAAGCCTTTAATCGCGACATTATCGAGTCCATGCGCGGCGGCTTGCTCACGACGGACCTTGAAGGCCGAATACTTCTGATCAACCGGGCCGGCGCCGAAATCACGGGCCAGGGATTCGGCGTGTTAAGGGGCGAAAAAGTCGGGGATGTTTTCCCCGGGTTCTGGCCTGTAGAAGTGGATGACTTCGCGACTCCGCTGGCGCTGCGCAAAGAGATCGAGCTTCGCACTCCAGCGGGCGCAACGCGGTATCTCGGAGTTTCGATCTCGCCTCTGCGCACGGGCCAGGATCAGACCACCGGATTCGTTTTCAACTTCCAAGACCTGACAGAATTGAAGCGGCTCGAGCACGAAGTGTTCACAAAGGAGCGCATGGCTGCGCTCGGCCGGTTGTCCGCAGCGATCGCCCATGAAATCCGCCAGCCGCTGACGGCGATGACGGGCGCGCTCAAGGAATTGGCGCGGCTCGCGCCGCTGGAAGACGACGACAAGAAGCTCGTGCAGATCGTGAGCCGCGAATCGCAGCGATTGAATCAGATCATCACGGATTTTCTGGATTATTCGCGTGAGAAATCGTACGCATTTGCGGACGTGGACGTGACCGCGTTGATCGAAGAGACACTGCTGCTGCTCGATCGCCACTCGGGTATTGCGGGCAAGGTCCGAATCGAGCGCAAGTTCGACGGGCGCCACGTGCGCGCGAAAGCCGATCGCGACGCGCTCAAGCAGGTCTTCTGGAATCTCTGCAATAACGCCTTGCGGGCGATGCCGGACGGGGGAGTGCTCTCGGTGCGCGTTGAGTCCGCCGCGGATTGCGTGCGGATCTCCATTCGAGACACGGGAATCGGCTTCGATCCGGGCCAGGCGGCGCGGATGTTCGAGCCGTTCCAATCGGGATTTGTGGGAGGAACCGGGCTGGGACTCGCCATCGTGTACCGGATCTTGCAGGCGCACCGCGGGCGGATTCGCGTGGAGACAGCTCCAGGCCAGGGAACCGAATTCGTCGTCGAGCTGCCGGCCGCGACTCGCTCGCGCGGGGCGGCTCGTCCAGAACCACGGGTTGAGGCGGAACCTCTGAGGCCCGTTGCGCCGCTGGCGGAGAAGGCGTAGGCCGGCTTATGGCGCATCTATTGATTGTCGACGATCAGCGATCCATCTGCGAACTTCTTGAGATCAGCTTCCGGAAGGAGGGCCACAAGGTCGTAGTGGCCACGAGCGGAACGGAGGCGAAGCGCGAGATGGCATCACGGATCTTCGATATCGTCGTCTCCGATATTTGCATGCCGGATATGGATGGTGTGGAACTGCTGCGGTACTGCAGGGAGGTTTCCCCCGCCACGGTGTTTATCCTGATCACTGGGGTTCCCACGATCGACACGGCAATCGATGCAGTCAATTTCGGCGCCGACCGTTACGTAATCAAAGGCGACCGATTGTTGGACGAGCTCCGCCCGGCGATTCGACAAGTCGCCGAAAGCCTCGCGTTGAAAAAAGAGGCTGGATATCTGCGGCGCGAGCTTCGCCGCCTGACAGGCCTCGACAACATGATCGGGACCAGCCCGAAGATGCGGGCGATTTTCGAGCTGATCGGAAACATCGCGCCGCAGCCCAGCCGCGTTTTGATCACAGGCGAAAGCGGAACGGGAAAAGAGCTGGTCGCGCGCGCGATTCACGAAAACAGCAGCCGCTCGAAGAATCCGTTCATTACGATCAATTGCGGCGCGTTCCCGGAGACTTTGCTCGAGTCCGAACTCTTCGGATACGTGAAGGGCGCATTTACGGGAGCGAATGAAAATCGGCGAGGCCTCTTTCATGCCGCGCACGGCGGCACGCTCTTCATGGATGAGATCGGCAACATGAGCGTCACCATGCAGGTGAAACTCTATCGCGTGTTGCAGGAGGGCAAGGTACGCCCGATCGGAAGCAACGAAGAAATCGATGTCGACGTCCGCGTGATCGCCGCGACGAACAAGGACCTGGAAAAGGAGATCGCGGAAGGCCGGTTCCGCGAGGACCTTTACTACCGTCTGAGCGTGATTCCGATTCACCTTCCGCCGCTGCGGGAACGGCGGGAGGACATTCCGCTGCTCGCGCGGGAGTTCCTCGGGCGGTTCGCGAAGTCGATGAGCCGCAAGATCGACGGAATCGAGCCCGAGGCGATGCGCCTGCTGGAAGTGTACGACTGGCCGGGAAACGTCCGGGAACTCGAAAACACGATCGAGCGGTCCGTGGCGCTCGAGAGCGGCCACCGTATTTCCGCCGAATCGTTGCCGGAGCGCGTCCGCAATCACTTTCAGGAAACGATTCCGCACGCGGCGCACAATGGCAACGGGAACGCGTTGCCGGCGGAAGGCATCAACCTCGAAGAGCACATCCAACAGCTTGAACGATCCTATCTTCTCGCGGCGCTGGAGCGCTCCGGTGGCGTCCGCACGCAGGCCGCGGGAATTTTGAAAATGTCCTATCGCTCCTTCCGCCACTACGCCAAAAAATATGGGGTCTAGCATCTTGAAGGACTGAGGCACCTCGTATCGATAGCGGCCGAATTCACTTTTGGACAACCCAACTGCGGGTTGTGCGCGCAGCGTGCAGCGAAGTGATGTGATACTTACAAAACAGCGGTTCGGAAATACGCACGGAATAGCGGACGGCGATGACAACAGCGATGGCAATCTCGCAAAGCCGCGCGGCCAGGGTAACCCTCACATTGTTGCTGATTGCGTGCGCCGGAGCCTTCGCCTTCAGCGCGGCGTTTTACAACGAGGCGCTGACGGATGCGTTTTTCGCTTTTGCGCTCGGCAGCGTAGTTATTCTTCATCTGCGGGTTCGGCCCCAGTGGCAGGACGCTCTGTTCATTGTGGCGGGCGCCGTTCTTATGGTGGTCGTTGATTTCCGGGTCCTGCATTACACGCCCACAGTCGTGGCGTGGTTATCCTTCGCCGGGTTGAGCAGTCTATCGATCATGGCGATCCGGGCGGTCTGGGCGGAAGACCGCGGTACGGCGTGGAAATTGCTTAGCGCCTGCGCACCGGCAGCGCTATTTGTTGCCTCCGACTATTTTGCTTCCACGATGCTTGAGTGGACCTCTGCCGCGCATCCTAAGACGCTCGACCTTTACTTGCTCTCTTTTGATTACAGCCTTCGTGTTCAGTGGGCTTTTGTCGCCGGGCAGATGTATGCGCTTCGTCCATGGCTTCACAACATCAGCCTGCTCGCTTACGTCGGATTGGCGATTCCCATCGCGCTCGTCTATGGGGGACGGTTGGTGCGCTTCAAGGAAAAGGCGTTTCCCGCGATGCTGGCGTTCTTAATCACGGGTCCCCTTGGAGTTTTGTTTTATAACGTGTTTCCCGCGTGCGGCCCACGCGCTTTGTTTCAGCAGGGCTTTCCGTTTCACCCATTCCCGATGGACCAGGCGCCGCGCCTTCTCCTGGAGTCCGTGGCCATTGCCGGCCCTCGCAACGCCATACCGTCCCTGCATCTGGCATGGATGCTGTTGGCATGGTGGTACTCGCGCGGACTTTCGCGGTTTGAACGCGTCATAGCCTTCGGTTTCCTAGCATTCACAGTGTTCGCGACATTGGGAACGGGCGAACATTGGCTTGTGGATCTAATCGTTGCGTTTCCTTTTGCGCTCTTGATTCAGGGAATCTGTGCTTATTCGGTTTCATGGAAAGACAACCGCCGTCTCGCCGCATTTCTCTTTGGTCTCCTTGGCACGCTTGCGTGGCTGGGTATGCTGCGCTATGGCACAAGGTTCTTCTGGACCTCACCAATCATACCCTGGGGACTTGCGGCTGCCACCGTAGCAGTCAGTTGCATCCGACAGAGGTCCCTCGATAATGCTGTGGAAACGGCAAATCGCGCCGAAGACAGCCCCGATGCACCGGCGTTGCTGCCCGCTCTCGAAACTCGCCTCCCAGCCAGCTGAAGGTCGCCTTACAGGTCGATTCTCGATGCCCTTGCGTGATGCGCAGCTCAATGGCGGGCACTTGCTATGGCATCAGGGTTTGCCGTGGCCACATAGCAAGCGTTCTAGGCAAGCAAGTCGACTTTCTGGTGTCTGGCAGCACGCCAGGGAGGTGCCATGAATGACACGGCCGTTTCGGTCATCTGGAGCCGCCAGAAAACGTCACTTTCGGGGCACAGCCTGGTTGCAGCGAACACTGCTTCTGTCACAATCGCGCAAAAAGAAGTGTCTATCCCGTTGAAACTAAGAGGTATAATGATGTTGTGTCGGGAGAGTAAACTTCCGGCGCGACAGTGGCATCCCCCTTGCGATGTATCACGGCGTACCCCGCCAGGGAGTACAAAAGAGATTATGGAGCAAGACTCCTAGGAGAGACAATGAACAAGAAACAGAAGGGCTTTTCACTTATCGAGTTGCTGATCGTCGTGGCGATCATCCTGATCATCGCGGCCATCGCAATTCCCAACCTGCTTCGGTCCCGCATGGCGGCGAACGAGGCTTCGGCAGTCGGTTCCATCCGCACGATCAACACGGCTGCAATTTCGTTCAACTCCAGCTACGGCGACGGTTTCCCCAGCCTTCTGAGTGAGATCGGCACCACGGGAACTGGAGGGGTTACTTGCCAGAATGCGCAGTATCTTGACCCGCTGCTGACCACTGGGAAAAAGAGCGGTTACAGCTTTACGATGACGGCAGGCACGATTGTAGTTGCAGCGGCCAACGTTCCCGCTGGCTGCGTGGCTGGCTACACGGACGGCTACGTTGCACAAGCCACGCCGCAAAACCTAGGCACAACCGGGCAGCGCGGCTTTTGCTCGGATGCCACGGGCGTGATCCGGTATAACGCTACGGGCACCACAACGGCCGCTTCCCCGCTCTGCACTGACGCCACGGTCCTAGGTCAGTAGTAGGGATATGCACCACGACGAGTGCGTTTGCGAGACGGGAGGAAGCCCAGCTTCCTCCCCACTCGTTCCAAACTCTGAACTGGAGAAATCAGCGCCATGCGATCCTCGGCAAACAAAAAATCCGACGAACACATGGCGAATGCACACCGCGGATTCTCCCTCATTGAACTCCTTATCGTGGTGGCAATTATTCTGATCATCGCCGCGATCGCCATACCCAGTTTGCTCCGATCGAGGATGGCGGCCAACGAAGCAACAGCCGTCGCTAATGTTCGAACGATAACGAGCGCGTCAGTTTCCTACTCGGTCACCTACGCCAACGGCTACCCACCCGCGCTCACGGCTCTAGGTGGGGTCGAAGGTAGCCCAGCCACATGCAACGCAGCGATTCTCATTGATCCGATTCTATCCACGTCGCCGTACCAAAAGACCGGGTACCAGTTCAATCTCCAAGGAGATCAAGGGGCCATTGCCAATCCACCAGCTGGCTGCACGGCGGGATATGTCGGGTATCTGCTGACGGCCGCTCCTACCAACGTTGGATTGACTGGGAATATGAGCTATTGCAGCGACGAAAGCGGCGATCTCCATTACGATACGACGGGAGCCACCGCCGCCTCGTCAGCCACCTGCGATGCGCTCCCTAATCTTCAGTAGCACGGACGCTAGCCTGCGCCAACTTCACACCAGCACAGACAACAGGGACCGCTTCATCACGAGTCCGCATCCATGGTTTCCGAAATTGTTGGTAAAATGCCGGGGACGTGCGCCTATCGTTCATCTGGCCTCTGCTTGCGCTGGCCGCCACGGTTTCTGCGTCCGGTGTGCAGACCGCCGTCCGCGCGCTCGAATCGCGCTATCGCCATGCCCGCACTCTGAAGGCGGTCTTTTTCGAGCGCTACAGCGACGGCAACGGGGGAGTGGTGGCAGAATCGGGCACGGTGTACTTCTCGCGCCCGGGGCGGATGCGTTGGGAGTACGAGTCTCCCGAGCAGAAGCTCTTTCTCGTGGATAGAACGAACGCGTGGTTTTACGTTCCCGCGGACCACACTGCGAGCCGCGCCAAAATGAAGGAAAGCTCGGACTGGCGAACGCCGCTGGCTTTGCTCGCCGGGGAAGCGAATCTCTCAGAGCTCTGCCGCACCATTGACACCCTTGACTCAGGCGAGAAGGCGTCCGCCCCCGGCAACACGCTGCTGCGTTGCATTCCGAGAAGCAACCCCGACGGAACGGCAGGCAAGTTTCCGTATGTAATTTTCGAAACCGATCCCCAGGCACAATTGGCTCGCGTCGTGATTCGCGAGGTGGGAAACGCCGAGACTGAATTCCGCTTCGGCAATTGGCAAGAGAACATCCCGATCCCCGAAGTGAAATTTCACTTCCAACCGCCGCCAGGTGTAGCGGTGGTTGACCAATCAAGCCTGCTCGATTCGATTCGCTAACCGCAGCTGCATAACTACTCGTCCCCAGTATTCTTCACCGGGAGCGGAGCCAGCGAGCGCACAGAATCTCTCCTGCGGAATGAATGGCGCGGCCCCGGGCTGGTCTCAAACCTCGATTTAAGTCTTTGGAACTTACTTTCGAAGAAACACCACGAAGCGGATGCCAGTGCATAACATACGAGGAATGATACGACGAGCAAGACCGAATCATTCCCTGCGGCGGAGTGCAGCAGAAGATATTTGCGGACGGCGGGCGTTCGTGCAAATTCAAATACGGGGACGTGAAACAGGTACAAAGCATAGCTGATCTTGCCCGTGTATTTTAGAAACTCCCAATTTCCCGGCAGAGTCACGTTGATCGCAAGGCACAGCAGGCCGGCAAAACACACTGAAACGAGCGTGTAGAAGCTCCAGTGTCCGGGCTGAAGCCAACCCACTGCGATCGTGATTGGCAGAGCGAGAACGATCGCGGCAATTCCAGCATATCGTACCTGGCTGCTCTCCGCTTCGGGTATCCACAGACCCAAGAACGCTCCTAACCCCAGGCCATCCAACCGCGTCAGCGTGTTTGTATACGTTTCAACTGGAGGGATGAGGCCAGATGTGACGGACCACCTGATCGCCACGGATCCCAACACCGCGCAAAGTGCCAGCGGCTTGAGGGTTCGGCGTGGCGCGAACCGGACAATTACGGGCCAGGCGAGATAAAATTGCTCCTCAATTGCCAGCGTCCATGTCACGCGCAGGGTATCGAATGCCTCCCTTTTCAACATCAGATTCTGAACGAAGAAAGGAAATGCCTGCCACGGATGCGAGCGCGTGAAGATCGCCGTCCTCAGCTGGGGCGCGATGACAGGGAGAACGATAAACGTAAAAATGAGCAGGGTATAGTACAGGGGCCAGATACGAAGCGCTCGCCTCGCGTAAAAGTTCCTAAAATAGCCGTCGCTGTCCCTCGTCTTGATTAAAATGCCCGTAATCAAGAAACCCGACAGGACAAAAAATAGATCGACGCCTGTATATCCGGCGTTAAAAGCTCGTTGCAGGGGCAGACCCGGAACCACGCCGGCTGCGTGATATAGCATGACTTCCAGGACGGCCACGCCGCGCAACACGTCTAGCTGAGGGATGTAACTGGGCAACTTCATAAGGACTTAGCAAATATAGCATGCCGGCAATGACCGGAAGGGTCCCTACGGAATCGAGGTGTCTTTGCAGATAGCCCAGGTCACGTGGAATCCTGCATGCCGCGAGTATCAGGGAGATTCAACCTATAGGTCCCACAGAAACGCTGTCGTTTCCTGCAGGAACAGATCCAACCGGTCATGGTGTAGCCAGTGTCCGGCGTTCGGCACCTTCACGAGGTGGCTGTTCCGGATGGATTGCTTGCGAGGGTCGTCTTCCGGCACGGGGAGAAAGCTCTCTAGCCCCCAGAAAAACAATACGGGACACGTGATCCGGCCCAAGAGTTCGACCGAATCCTCGATGTAGTGGCCGTACGGAGGGAATACGCGCGCGTAATTGTCGAATTTCCAGACTAGCGATCCATCCGATTCCCAGTTGGTGCCGTGCAGGGTCAGGTGCTGGGCGACTTCGTCGGACAGGTGGGGATTGGCCTCCTTCATCCTGGCGATGGCGGCAGCGAGGCTAGGATAGGTCTTGGGGTGCAACTTTTCCGCGTCGCGAACGGTTTCGATCCAGGTACGCATGCGCTCGGGTGCCGGCGCGTGCACAGCGTGCTGAGGCGGAAAGCTTAGGCCTTCGATCGACACTGCCTTGCGAACGCGGTCCGGGTACAGGCCACAGTAATGAAGCGCGATCCCTCCGCCGAGCGAATGGCCGATCAGCCGGACGGGGAAATCGTCGATGATGTCGAGCAGCGCCGAGAGATCGAGAACGTGCTCGGCGATGCTGTACATCGCGCCGGGCGCCCAGGCGCTGTTGCCGTGGCCGCGCAGGTCGAGCGCGTACACGTGGTAGTGCTCGCGCAGGGAGCGCGCCACCCAGTCCCAGCTGCGCGCGTGGTCGAGACCCCCATGGACGAGCACGAGCGACGGCTTGCCGTCCTGGCCGTAGTCCCAGAATTGCAGCTTCAGGCGATCCGAATAGAAGAAATGTGAGATCGGCTCCACGGCTAACCGCCTATTTTGATGAACCAACGATTTCGAGGTGACTGTACCACAGGCCGTTTCCCGGCCCGATACAGCCTTTTCGGAGTTGTCACATCCTATTAACGAGCCGTTATAGGACCCTCAGCCTGTGTTTCGAAGGGGTATGCTAAGATTTTGGGGAACTGGCCGAGAGGCGGCGCGGCGATAGGACAAAATGGCTGAATTCGTCTGTAAAGTCGGAGATGCCTCGGGCCGAATCTTCCAGCAGGTGGAGACGGCGCAATCCGAGGGAGAAGTAAGGCAGAAACTCACCGAGCGTGGGTTTTACGTTTTCTCCATTCGCAGCAATTTCGATCTCCTGACGCAGTTTGGGACGTCAAGCCGCGACCGCAAAATCAAGCCACAGGACTTCCTGATCTTCAATCAGCAGTTCAATACGCTGATCAAGGCGGGTCTGCCGATCCTAAGGGCGCTCGATCTGCTGGCGGAACGCGCGGCGGCCGCGCAGCTTCGACCGATCCTGGCTGAAGTGCGGCAACGGGTGCGCGATGGCGCGCTGTTGTCAGAGGCGCTTGCGGCGCAGGGATCGTTCCCAGCCGTGTACGTAACCGTGATCACGGCGGGCGAGCGAAGCGGCAACCTGAGCGGAGTGCTAGACCAATACATTTCGTATCTGCGGGTCAGCACGGGATTCCGCAGCAGCCTGATTACGACGCTGATCTACCCGTCGGTGTTGGTCGCGTCGGCGGTGCTGGTGGTGACGTACGTCGTCACTTATGCCATGCCGCAATTCGCCGATCTCTACCACGAGCTGGGCGTTCCATTGCCCGCGCCGACGCGTATATTGCTGTCCATAGCTTTGCCGTTGCGGACTTATTTCCTCATTCTGGTTGCAGTCGTCGCCCTCGCGGCCATTGCAATTTTTCTTTGGACGCGATCGGAGCGCGGTGCCATTGCGATCGACCGCTTCAAGCCGCGGATGCCGATCATCGGCGACATCTGGCTGAAGACCCAGATTGCCCAGTTTGCGCGAACGCTGTCGACCCTGCTCGCCGGCGGCACGCCGCTGGTAAGTGGGCTTCACACGTCTTCGGCGGCGATGGGCAGCGCGCTGATTTCGACGTCCGTCGATGGGGCAGCCGACCGCGTGAGGGAAGGGCAGTCGCTCCATGAGAGCCTTGCGGAGACGCATCTGATTCCGGAGCTCGCGCTTGAAATGATTGAGGTCGGCGAAGCGTCGGGATCCCTTACGGCCATGCTGACGAGCGTGGCCGAGTTTTACGAGGAAGAAGTCGCCACGCGCTTGCAGCGGACGCTGACGTGGATTCCGATCGTGATTTTGGTGGTCATGGCGCTTGTGATAGGCTTCATTTTGATCGCCCTTTATCTGCCGATGTTCTCTCTTCAGCTCGGAGCCGCGGGGGGATAGGACCGAATGGCAACCACAGACAATAACCCGGTACTCGCTGGCGGTGCGGACGAAGCGGCCGAGCGTGAACAGACGCGTAAGCTCGCGGAGCGCTACCGCTGCCCGTTCATCGACCTGAGCGAGCAACGCATTGATCCGGAGCTCTTCCGCAGTATCCCGGCCGAAATGATGTTCCGCTATAACTTCGTGCCGCTCGCGGCCCACGATTCGACGCTCGTCGTGGCCATGGCGGACCCGAGCCGGTTGCAGCTCAACGACGAACTTTCCCTCCTGCTCGATAAACGGCTGCAAATCAAGGTGGCGACGGCGTCTCAGATCGGCGAGTTGCTGAAGCGAACGGAGCAATCGCAGCGCGTGCTCGACCAGGCGACCGAGGGATTCACGCTTCAGGTTGTCAGCGAGGATGAGGACAGCGACGAGAATATTTCGATGGAGAAGCTCACGCGCGGCGACGCCGCCGGGAGCCCCGTGGTGCGCCTCGTCCACACCGTGATCTTCACGGCCCTCGAACGCCGCGCGAGTGACATTCACATCGAGACGCGCAACTCGGAAGTCGTGGTGAAGTACCGGATCGACGGCGTGTTGCAGTTTGCCATGCAGCCGCTCGCCAAAGACTGGCATGCCACCATCCTTTCGCGCATCAAGGTGATGAGCGACCTCGATATTGCGGAGCGGCGCGTGCCGCAAGACGGCCGATTCCGTGTGCGCTACAAGGGGCGCGATGTCGATTTCCGCGTGTCGATCATGCCATCGGTGCACGGGGAGGATGCCGTCCTCCGCGTGCTCGACAAGGAGACGCTCAGCGAGAAGTTTCGCAACCTGACGCTGGACGTCGTGGGTTTCGATCCGGAAGAGGTCACGCGCTTCCGGCGCTACATTCACGAACCGTACGGCATGGTGCTCGTGACCGGTCCTACGGGTTCGGGGAAGACCACCACGCTCTACGCGGCCATCAACGAGATCAAGAATGACGAAGACAAGATCATCACGATCGAAGATCCGGTTGAATACCAGGTGCGGGGAATTACGCAGATCCCGGTGAACGAGAAGAAGGGGCTGACGTTCGCGCGCGGCTTGCGTTCGATCCTCCGGCACGACCCTGACAAGATCATGGTCGGAGAAATCCGAGACCAGGAGACCGCGCAGATCGCCATCAATTCCGCTCTCACGGGCCACCTGGTGTTCACGACGGTCCACGCGAATAACGTGACGGACGTGATCGGGCGGTTCATCAACATGGGCGTTGAGCCATACAATTTCGTGTCAGCGCTCAATTGCATCATGGCGCAGCGGCTCGTCCGCGTGATTTGCGAGAATTGCAAGAAGCGCGTGACGTACTCTGCGGAGGTCCTGAAGGAATCCGGGCTCGATCCCGCGGAATGGAGTCAGGCGGCATTCAGCGAGGGTGCCGGATGCCTGGAGTGCTCCGGAAGCGGCTATCGCGGCCGGACGGCCATCACTGAGCTGCTCGATCTCTCCGATCGTATCCGCGAAATGATAATCGACCGACGCCCGACGTCGGAAATCAAGCGTGCCGCGCGCGAAGCGGGCATGACTTTTCTGCGGGAATCGGGACTGCGGAAAGTCCGCGCGGGGACCACAACGCTGCGCGAAATCAATAAGGTGACATTTCTTGAGTAGCCCCGCGACCGCCGAGAGCGCGTTTTTCCGGATCGGCATCGTCCGTCGGATCGAGCACTGGCTTCATGCGATGCCGCACCCGTCTTTGGTCGTCGAGATTGCCGGCCAGCACGCAGCGGCGGCACGATGGGGTCACGCGCGCGGCCATCTCGAGGGCGTTGCATTGGAAGCGTTGCCCGCGGGCGCCGTTATGCCCTCACCGGTTGAAACGAACATTACTCAGCCGGACGCGGTTCGCGCCGCGCTTCGCCGCGTTTTCAGCCGGGTTCCGGCCAGTGGCGCGCACATCGCGCTGTTGATCCCCGATCCCGTCGTTCGCGTTTTCATACTGCCGTTTGACAATCTCCCGAGGCGGACCTCCGACGCTTTGCCGCTTCTGCGCTGGCGCCTGAAGAAGAGCGTTCCATTTGACGTGGAAGAGACGGTCGTTTCGTGGATGCGGCAGATCGGCCATCACGGAGGCCTCGAGATAGTGACGGCGGTGGCGCGCCAGCGAATCGTGCGTGAGTATGAGGAGATTATCGAGTCGCTCGGGGCGCACGCGGGGGTCGTCCTGAGTTCGACGCTGGCCACGCTGCCGCTGCTCGATGAACGCGGATCGACGCTGTTGGTACGACTCTGCGGCAAGATGCTGACCACCGTGATCGTTCAGGGCTCCGACCTGTGTGTGTATCGGTCCAGTGAAATGAGGGCCGACGCTGGGAAGCTCGAGCCGCAGGCTATGCTGGATGAGGTTTTTCCGGCCGTTGCCTATTTCCAGGATTCATCGGGCGCGACCATCGACCGCGGACGGCTCGCTGGATTTGGCGAGAGGGAAGAGTTGTTTGGGCGCGCGCTGGCGGAGGAGTTGAAAATCCCCGTGGACTCAATGGCCGCGGCCCAAGGAGCCCGCGATCTGGTGGGCCCGGCGAGGGATCTCATCCCGCACGGTCTCGACGCTCTCGCCGGCTGGATGTTGAACGGGAAATCCTGAGCGCTCTTGCGGCAGCCGGCTCAAAGATGGGACCGCGTTTGATTCAGGGCTTGGGTCAGGCAGCGTGAATCGCAAATTATGAATTTTCGCCTCAATCTCGCAACCGCACCGCAAGCGAACAACCGGCCGTTTCTCGCCGGCGCGGTGTTGGCGGGTACTCTCGGCGTGGCCGCGCTCGTGCTGCTCTCGCACGCGGCGTATGACTCATGGCGAGCCAGCAGGGATTTGCGCGAGGAGAACGCTCACTGGCAGGAAGAAATTCGTAATGATCGGCAGCAGCAACAGGATTTGGAAGCGTACTTCCGCACTCCCTCGGTGCACGAGGTGCTCGACCGCTCCGCGTTTCTGAACTCGTTGATCGACGAGCGCACCTTTCCGTGGACGAAAATCTTCATGGATCTCGAGCAGACGCTTCCTCCCGGCGTCCGAGTGGTGAGCATTTCTCCGCACCTCACCAACGGCCGCGCCGAAGTGACGCTGCAGGTGGGCGCCGAGACGGATGCCGGCAAAATCGAATTTCTCGAGGCGATGGAAAAATCGAAGGTCTTTTCCGGAATGGTGGTCAAGGATGAGCGGCGCTCGGACCAGCCAGGATCGTCCGATAAGATCGTGCTGAACCTGACCGTTTGGTACTCGACCACATGACCATGGACCGTTCATGGCACACCTGGAAGAAATGGGTGACCATCGCGCTAGCGGTGCCCCTGGCGCTCGATCTCGCGCTGGCGGTGTATCTCTGGCAGACGGGGCGACAAAATCCGCAGGAAATGCGGGCCGAACGTGACCGGCTGGCGATGCAGGCGAAGCTGTTGCGGTCTGACGTCCAGCGCGGCCAGAAAATTCGCGCTTCGCTCCCACAGGTGGGCAGCGAATGCGACACGTTTTATCGCGAGTCATTTCTCGACGCCACGACGGGCTACTCGCGGATCGAAACGGATCTCGGCTCGATCGCCGCGCAAGCGGGCGTACGAACCTCAGGATTCAGTTTTAAGCAGACGCCGGTCAAGGACCGCGGCGTCACCGAGATCTCGATTACGACGGGCGTGGACGCCGATTACCCCGCCATCGTCCAGTTCATCAACGGGCTCGAGCGCTCGAAGAATTTCTATCTCTTGGATAGTTTGCAATTGGAAACGGCGGCGGGCGGAATCCGGCTCGAGCTTTCGCTGCACACGTATTTCAGGACCTGAGGAATGTCGCGGCGCACTGAACTCTACGTTATGGCGGCCTTGATCGTGGCGCTGATCGGCGCTGGTTATTACTACGTGACCAGCCGAAATCAGGGCGCGGGATTGCCGGGGGTGTTTGCCGCCGACACGAAATTCGAGCCGCTCGATGTCCGAGAGCCGCAATTGAGGCTCGATCTGCTGGAAAAAATACGGAAACTGGAGTACTCAGGCACGCACCGGAATATTTTCCTTGCCGCGCCTCCTCCTGTCGTCCACGCACCGGGCCAGCCCCCCGGCGCGCCCCCGCACCAGATTGTCGGGCCGATGCGTCCTCCGCCACCGCCCCCGCTTCAGATTCCCGCCGAGTTTTTCGGATATGCTTCCCAGCCGGGCGCCGGGAGGCGGGTTGCGTTCTTCACGAGCGGGGATGATGTGCTTGTCGTCCCAGAGGGAGATACGTTCCTCGGGCGCTACCGCCTCGTTCACATTGGCAATGACTCCGCCGACGTCGAGGAGATTTCATCCGGACGGCACGCCACCGTTCCGATGGTCCAGCCGCCAGAACAGGGACCAAACCAGGGACCAAACCCGGGAGCACCGCAATGACAGCCATCGCATCGTCGCGGCGCTGTTCGCGGGAGTCTGGCTACGCGTACATCATGGCGATGTTCATTATGGTCGTCATGATCGTTGCTTCGCAGGCGATTTTGCAGAATGCGGTAACGCAAGGCCGACGCGAGCGCGAAAAGGACATGGTATGGCGCGGCGAACAGTACGAGCGCGCGATACGGCTGTACTTTCGCAAGACCGGCCACTACCCGCAGACCGTCGACGACCTCCAGAAGGGAATGCCAGAACTTCAGTTTTTGCGCGCCGCGGCCTACAAGGACCCCATGAACACGGCCGACGGATCGTGGCGCTTCATCTACATCAATTCCGCGGGCCAGATCATCGGCAGCGTGCGATATGCAACGTTGCAACAAATGGCCCTGATGGATTTGAACGGGGGCCAACTTCCCACCGCGCTGACCGGAACGGGGCTCGGCGTTCCAGCATCGAGTCTGGCTTCCGCATCGCAGGGGAACAGCAGTGCGCAGACCAACTCGCAGCCGGCTACGAGCGACAGTAGCTCCTCGCAATCACCGTCGGGCGCCACCAACAATTCGGCGGCGGGACCGCAAAACCCGGCGGGTGCGGCGTCCTCGTCCGCCCTCGCTGCTCTGGGCCAGCTACAGCCCACGGGTGCGGTGGATGGGCCCGTAATTGGTGGGTTTCTCACAGGCGTTGCCAGCAAGATCGATCGGACCTCGATCAGGGTTTACAAGGGCGGGAAGACGTACAAGGAGTGGGAATTTATCTGGAACCCACTCGAGGACCAGGCCCGATCGCTCCAGAACGGCCTCATGCCGCAGGGGGCGCAGCCGGGTCAGCCGGGAATTCCGATTGCCAATCCGATGGGCGGCGGAACCGGTTTTGGTGGCTCAACTGGGGGACCGAGTCCGGGCGGCGCGGGCGGTTCTTCGACTTCGCAGCCGTCTCCCAGCCCAGGCCAGACGCCAAACCAGTAGGGTGTCGCGATGATTGCCGATTCCGAGCCTGATCCCAAGCCTCGCACTGGGATGCGTCCTTACATCGTGGGATCGGTGGTGGTGTTCGCTCTGGCGCTGATTTACGTCGGCTGGGTTTTCTTCTCGCGCTGGCAACAGGATCGCGCGATCGAAGAGCGCGCGGCGGCCGCAAAACGCACCCAGGCCGCACAGACCTTCGAAGGCATGGGCGGCGAGCGCTTTGATATTCTGGCCTTCTATGCGAGCCCCGGCGTGATTAGCCGCGGGGACTCGACGACTCTGTGCTACAGCGTCTCGAATGCCAAGACGGTTACGCTCGAGCCGCAGTCGAACGCCGTCTGGCCGTCCTACGAGCGCTGCGTCAACGTCTCGCCGCGCAAGACGACGACCTATACGCTGACGGCCGCCGACGCCGGGGGCCACACGAAATCATCCACCGTGACGGTTGAAGTTCGATAGAGCCTACACGGCGATTCTGATCCGTTGCAAACACCCGCGCCCGGGTGCAAAATAGGGTTGAATTTCGGGAGCCGCGCAGCCATGGCCGTCGAACTATCGAAGGGCGTCACGCTCGAAAAGCCAGGCGAGGACGAAAACTTCCTGAAGGATGAAGGGATTCTGTTCGCTTCGCTCGACAAGGTGGTCAACTGGGCGCGCCGCAGCTCGATTTGGCCGATGTCGTTCGGTTTGGCATGCTGCGCCATCGAGATGATGTCGATGGCGGCCTCACGCTATGATATTTCGCGCTTCGGCGCCGAAGTCTTCCGCGGCTCGCCGCGTCAGTCCGACCTGATGATCATCGCGGGGCGCGTCTCGCAGAAAATGGCGCCCGTGATCAAGCAACTATACGCGCAGATGCCCGAACCGAAATGGGCGATTTCGATGGGCGCGTGCGCCACGTCCGGCGGCGTCTTCAACAACTACGCCATCGTGCAGGGCGTCAATCAGGTAATTCCAATCGATGTGTACGTCCCCGGCTGCCCTCCGCGGCCGGAAGCGCTGCTCTACGCCGTCTTCCAACTACAGAAAAAGATCGATGCGGACCGCGGCAGCTTCCTCCGGTCCTTGAATTTCAACAAGAGTTGAAGTTTCGCGTTGCTCAGGATGCCGATTCGGGTCGGATCGTGACCTCCGCTGTTCCGCCATCGAACTCCACGATGCTCCCGGGTGCGAACTGTTCGCGCCGCACGTAGCCCATTCCGATAGCGGTGCCCGACGCCGGTGAAAATGCCGCGCTCGTGACAAATCCAATTTCAGCATCGCCTGCTCGGAGTTTTGTCCCAGGAGGAGGCGGCACGGCACTCGAAAACTTCAACGACACCCGCTTGCGGTTCACATGGCCCCTCGACCGCACTCGCTCGACGATTTCCTGTCCTGTATAGCAGCCTTTGTTGAAGCTGATGTGCGTGGTTTCGAGCGCCGCTTCGTGCGGAATCATCGCGTCGTTGAAATCGGAAGGAAACCACGGTATGCCTGCCTCGAGCCGCAGCGCGTTGAGGGCGGCCATGCCAATGGGTTCGCCGCCTCGCGCGCGAACTGCCGCGAGCAACTTTCTCCACAGCGCGGGCAGGGCATCGCGCCCGGCGATCAATTCCGCTCCGGTTTGGCCGAAATGGGAGCGCCGGAGCAAAGAGCAGGGCGCGCCGTCGACCGTAACTTCGCGCAAGGACATCTCGGCGAGATCGCCAATCGCTATGCCGCACGCCTCTTCGATGACGGCTGCTGCCCGCGGCCCCTCGACAGCGAGGCTCCCCATACGGTCGGTCAGGTCGTCGATCTGCACCTGCGATCCAATCACGTATTTCTTGAGCGTCGCGACCGTTGGTTCGCGCAGCGAGGCGTGCGAGAGCACCAGCAGCTTTTCGGGCAGTGAGTAAACTTCGAGTTCGGCCAGGATGCGCCCCTGCGGGTTAAGCAGCAGTGCCAGGATTCCTTGGCCGTTCGCGAGCGCCTGAATGTTGTTCGATGAGATCGCGTGCAGGTATTTCACTCGGTCACGGCCCGCGAGGATGAGGACTACCTGCCAGTTCGTGTCGAAAATCGCGGCGCTTTCGCGGGCCGCGCGATACTCCCGTTCGGAATCCGAGAAAACCTCCGGGAGCGTGCAGCTATCGAACTCCGCCAGCCGCGCGCCAGCGGCGCGATGCTCTTCGATAAGTGGTGTCTGCATGATTTGCGTTTGCGTGTGATCGATGATCCGCTGCCATTTTATCAGATGAGCTAGGCGAAAGTTCGGACACCCGCGCCGGCAGCCAGCGGCGAAAGTTTTCTAGCAGTTCGTTCCCCGCGTCCCGTGTGCTAGATTTTAGTGATCCCATGTCCGTCGGAATCTACATTCAGGTACCGTTCTGCCAGACGAAGTGCACGTACTGCAATTTTCACACGGGCGTGGTTCCTCGCGATCGGTACCAGCCTTACGCGGACGCGGTAAGCCGCGAAATCGCCGGGTGGCGCGCGCCTGTTCCGGAGACCGCCGATACCGTATACGTCGGCGGAGGCACGCCGAGCCTGCTCGATCCCTCGGCTTTGGCGAAAATGCTCGACGCGGTCCGCTCCACGTTCCGCACGGAGAATCTCGAGGTGACGCTCGAGGCCGATCCAGAAACCATCGCGGCCGAGAAGGCGACGGCGTGGCTCGCGTCCGGCTTCAATCGCATCAGCCTCGGCTCGCAGTCCTTCAACGATCGTGAGCTCCAAGCCGCGGGGCGCATGCACCGCCGCGCCGATATTTTCCATGCCGCCGAAACTCTTCGCGCCGCTGGGTTCAACAACGTCAGCATGGATTTGATCGCGGGCCTTGCGCACCAGACGCGCGAATCGTGGGATCAGTCGGTGAGCGAGCTATTGGGCATTCGGCCCGAGCACGTTTCCGTCTACATGCTCGAAATCGACGAGGGCAGCCGGCTGGGCAGGGAATCCCTTGCGGGCGGGAAGCGCTACAGCGCGGGAGCGATTCCGGACGACGATACGATCGCGGATTTCTACGAAACTGCGCGGGAGCGGCTCGCAGCGGCTGGCTACGAACACTATGAGATCTCGAACTGGGCGCTGCCGGGCTGCCGCTCGCGCCACAATTTAAAGTACTGGCATCGCGAACCGTATTACGGTTTCGGCGCGGGGGCGCACTCGTTTGACGGATTGGCGCGCTGGGCCAACGCGCACGAGGCGACGCGCTACCTCGCGTGCATCGAACAGGGAAGTTCGCCGCAGGAGCAGTACGAGCCCATTCTGCCTTTGCAGGCGCTCGACGAAGAGTTTTTCCTGGGCCTGCGTCTGCTTGAAGGGGTCGACTTGGCGCGAATCGAGCGCGAAGTGGGAGCGCAGGTGCCGAAACGGATGGAAGCCATTCGGGAGCGCATCGATCGGCTGCACTCGCTCGGATTCCTCGAGGTCGACGGTACGCGCATCCGCCTCGTCCCCGATCGTCTCACGGTCTCGAATGAAGTTTTCGTGCAGTTACTCGCCTGATTGATGCCTGCAAAGTAGCGTGGAAGCGGTGGATTGTGGTCAGCTAATTCTCGAGGCCTAGCCCTCGAATCTTGGTGAGGAGAGTTTTGTACGACACGCCGAGCTTTTCGGCCGCGCGCGTTTTGTTCCATTTCGATTCGCGCAGCGCGTTCTGGATTTTGAAGCGTTCCACATGCGCGACTGCGCGCTGTGAGACCTCTTCGAGCGGCCCTTCCCACAAGAACTGGTCTTCGAGCATGCCCTCGGGCAACTCCTCTGCGGTAGGCCTCGTCGCCGGCAATTGAAGCGCGGCCGTATCGAGCTCCGCGCCGTTGGAGAGGATCGCGGCGCGCTCGATGGCGTTTTGCAATTCGCGGACGTTGCCGGGCCATGCGTAGCTTCGCAGCCGCGCGCGCGCGTCTTCGGTCAATTTCAATAGAGGCTTGCGGAACTCCCGCCGGAACCGTTCGAGAAAATATTCCGCCAGAAGAAGTACATCGTCTCCGCGCTCGCGCAGCGGAGGAACGGTGATGGGAACAGCTGAGATGCGGAAGTAAAGGTCCTCGCGGAAGGTTTTGTCCGCGACGGCAGCATGCAGGTTTTTGTTCGTCGCCGTGATGATGCGCACGTTCGCTTCGATTTCTTGCGTTCCACCGACGCGCTCAAACCTCCGCTCTTCGAGCACGCGCAGGAGCTTGCTCTGAATCGCCAGCGGCAGCTCGCCGATTTCGTCGAGGAATAGCGTGCCGCGGTGCGCGAGTTCGAGCTTGCCCATCTTGCGCGCGCCGGCTCCGGTGTAGGCGCCGCGTTCGTGGCCGAAAAGCTCGTTTTCGACGAGCCCTTCAGGAATCGCCGCGCAATTGAGCGCGACAAACGGCTGTTCCGCGCGCGGGCTGAGATGATGGATGGCCCGAGCGAAAAGTTCCTTGCCCGATCCGCTCTCGCCCAGAAGCAGCACGGTTGATTCGGTCGCGGCCACACGCTGCGTCATCTGGCTCGCTGCCTTCATCGCGGGACTCTCGCCTACGATCCGCGGAAAACCGTACCGCTCCGCATACTCTTCCCGCAAGAGCAGATTTTCGCGCAGGAGCTCCTGTTGCCGGGCGGCGCGTTCGAGCAGCAGTTTCAGGTGATCCAACTCGACAGGCTTCTGGATGAAATCGAATGCGCCCTCCTTCATCGCCGTGACGGCTTCTTCCACGGACCCGTACGCCGTCATAATGATGACCGGAAGGGTTGGTTCGGCGCGCCGCGCTTCGCGTAGCACCTCAATTCCGGAGCTGGCGGGAAGCTTCAGGTCCGTAAGGACCATCAGATAGCGGCGGCTGCGCGCCTTCTGGATGGCCGTAGTGCCGTCCGGCGCCTCCTCTACCACGTAGCCCCAGCGTTCGAGCGCCTTGCGGAGCATCGCCCGCAGCTCGGCTTTGTCCTCGACAAGGAGTACGGGTTCCACTTACCTCGCCCAACCGGGATCGCCGCCGGCCTTGTGCAGGTCGTCCTCGGCGTCCGAAATCGCTTGCTGGTCCGCGGCAATCTGCGCCGTCATTTTGTCGATGTCGGCGGTTTTTTTGTTGATATCATCGCGCGTAAATCCCTGCTGCATCGCCTTGACGGGATCGCCGTAATACTGCACGTTAAGTACGCCGAGCTCCCGTTGCATTACGTCCAGATTCGCTTGATCCTGTTCGAGCTTGTGGCGCAAGCCTGCGAATTTATCTCGCCAGGTTTTTTCGTCGTTCCCGGCGGTTCCTTTGGCGGCGGTGGCTGGTTTCGCGCCAGTTTCAGAAGATGGCGCTGGCGCAGCCTCGCCCACGGTTGAAACGCCCTGCGCCGGCAAATCGTCGTTCGTGAAGACCTTCGGAGTAGCGGGCGCCTGTTTTTTTTGTTCACGCGCTTTGCGCGCGGCCTCGGCGAGCGAATCTTCTTGCGGCGCGCTGGATGGGGCTGCCTGCGTTTGATTTTGCTGTTGGCCTGACTGCTGATCCGTCTGCTGACTCCAGCCGCTTGCCGGAATCACCAGAATCGCCGCTGCTGCCGCCAACCATACGATTCTGCGCATGGCTACGCCTCCTGGGACGCACGCTGGGCTTGCGCCTGATATCAGTTTAGATGCTGGCTGCCTGCGAGGGGAATAGAGAGGGCGCCTCACCCTGCCGCAAAGGTAACCACAGCAGAAATTCGGCCCCGCCACCGGCCCGATTGCGGGCCTCGATGCTGCCGCCGTGTTGGAGCGCCACCTTCTGCACCACGGCGAGGCCCAAGCCGGTGCCTTCGGATTTCGTGGTGTAGAAAGGCAGGAAGATTTTGGGTAGATCGCGTTCCGGGATTCCGGGGCCGTTGTCCGCCACGCAGATGCGTTGCCATTTGCGCCCGCCGAGTTCTTCGACCGTGCCGGAAATCGTCACCCGCGGAGGCCGGCCGCTCTCTCGCGCGGCTTCTGCGGCGTTGCGCGTGAGGTTCACGAGAGCCTGGCGCAGCAGGGCTTCGTCGCCCGGCAAATCGAGAAAGGTTCCCTCGAAAGCGACGTCGCATTGCGGCGCCGTCTCGTGCAGCTCTTCGGCGACACGTTCGACGAGCGTCCGCATGGGCACAGTCTCGTAGCAGATTTCGAGAGGCTTGGCGAACCGCAAAAACTCGGTCACCACGTGCGTGAGAGCGCGCGTTTGCTCGAGGATTCGCTCGGCCGAGTCGCGGACATCGCCCGGTTTCGATTCGCTGCGGATCATCTGCGCGTAGCCGGAAATCGTCGCGAGCGCGTTTTTGAATTCGTGGGCGATGCCCGCGGACATCTCCCCCAGAGCCGCGAGATTTTCCTTCCAGCGGATCTGTTTCTGAAGCGCGGTCAATTCCGTGAGATCGCTCATCAGGCACAGCGCGCCGCTGACCTTAGGTTCGGAGCCAGCCGGAGGATCGGTGACGTGCGTCCGCAGCACCGTGCGCCCCGGTCGATAGATCGGTGAGATCGTCACGCCGAGTCGCCTGACCTCACCGTCCGTGGTGAGGTGCTCGACTTCGCCTCGCTGAAAGGTTTTCCCGTCGCGCAGGCACGCCGTCAGCATCTGCGCGAGACCAGAATCGTCTCCAAGGATTTCCTTGTACGAGCGGTAGCGCATTGGCCGCAGGCCGAGTGCGTCTTCCGCCGCGGGATTCGTGGAGCTGATCGCGCCCGTCGCGTTGACGAGCAGCATTCCGGTCGGCATGTGACGGGTCACTTCTTCGGTCAGGCGCTCAGACTCTTGAGCCCGCTCCTGAGCGACCATGTGCAGCCGGGCGAGTTCCTTTTCCTGCGCGCGCAGCTTTTCGATCACGCCTTGCATCGAAGCGGCCATGAAAGCGGAAGCGTTGTCGGTGGTGGCCTTTGTCGCCGCCCAGTCGTCTTTTGGTTTGGGCGCGTCCATGTGGACGAACTTTCGCGCCATCATCACGAGTGCCAGGATCGCGCCAAGCAGGAGCGCGAAGCCCACGATCGCGTAGGCGATCGCCGCGGGCGGAACCGGCGCGTGGGGCATGGGCAGCGCCGCGTTCATTCGAAAGCTTCTCCTGCGATCATCATCGCACCATGAGCATCGATTGGTACCAGTTCACCAGCGGCGTACCGAAAAAAATTACCAGCAGCGCCGCCATCCCGAGGAACGAGCCGAATGGCAATTCGTAGTTCGATTCTTTGCGCCGCGCGAAAATAAAGATCAGGCCCAGCACGCTCCCGAGCAGCGATCCCCCGAGGATCGTGAGCAGCGTCCGCTTGGCTCCCAGAAACGCGCCTGCCATCAGCATCATTTTGACGTCGCCGAGGCCCATGCCTTCTCGCCCGCGCAAACGGAAATACGCTTCCGATACAAGCCACAGCAGCCCGCTTCCGATTGCTGCGCCTATCAGCGCGTCTGCAAATGACAAAATCGGCGCCGGGGGAGGGAAGTCGAACATGTGGTTCGCAATCCAGAGCGCGGTGCCGTCTGTTGGCTTCGTCACGAAACTCAGCGCGAGGCCAATCCCGAATCCGGTGAAGTTCACCACGTCCGGTAGGATGCGCTCGCGCAGGTCCGTAAACACGAGCACCACGAGCAGGGCCGAAAACGCCGCCCATTTCAGCGTCTCCGTGGTCAGGCCGAAAGCCCAATAGCACACCCAAAACAGTATCCCCGTCAGCAGTTCCACCGCCGGGTACATTGCCGAAATCCTAGTCTTGCAGGAGCGGCACTTTCCGCCTAGCAGCACCCAGCTAATCACCGGAATGTTGTCGTACGGACGGATCGGCGCGCCGCACTTTGGGCACGCGGACGCAGGCATTACTATCGACTTCCGCTCTGGAATGCGGAGTATGCAGACGTTCAGGAAGCTGCCGATGATCAGTCCGAAACAGAACACAAACACGCCGATAAGCGCCGGGGGGATCACAACTCGAATTTGCCACATCGGCGGGCACCTCTCAAGCCGCCGCATCGCCATCGTGCCCGAGTGCTAACGCATCGCGCCGTCCGGGTGGACTGATGCTCGTGTCTGCCTCCTGTCCTATACTTGCCGGCTGTTATGCCGCTAGCGGCTATGCAGCAATATGGGAGGCATTATGAGGAAACTCGCGAAGATCGCGCCACTGCGAATTCGTCCGGGCACGGTGCGAGATATCCCGGCAATCGTTTCGCTGATCCGCGCGCTCGCAAAATACGAGAGGCTAACGCAATACTGCAAGGCCAATGCGAAGCGATTGCGTCGCGACGGCTTCGGTCGTCGCCGCTTTTTCGAGACGCTGATCTGCACGCGCGGCGGCCGCCCCGTCGGATATGCAGTCTACTACTTCGCGTATTCGACCTTTGGCAGTACACCTGTGCTTTTTATCGAAGATATCTTCGTACTGCCCGAGGAGCGCGGAAAGGGCGCCGGCAAAGCCCTCATGACCGCCCTCGCGCGCGCCGCCGTCCGAAAAGGCTGCGAGCAAATGGAGTGGATCGTCCTCGATTGGAACGCCCCGGCGATCAAGTTTTACCGCCGCCTCGGCGCGCGTCCGGATAAGACCTGGGTCCTCACCCGACTCACTGGCGCTAATCTCCGCCGCTTGGCCCGCGCCTGATGCCGCGGCATTTCGGCCTCAGCGCGAATGAGATGACCATCCGAATCGGATCGTCCCTGCGGTATATTTATGTATAGGCCCAATGCCCTCTTGGATCGCACGGAAATTCCACCGTTACGAGCAGATGCGCTTCGATCAGGAGCCGAGGCGCCGCACGCTGCCCTTCGGTTGGGGACTCGAACACATCGGCGGCGACGCAAACGAGCCGAATCCCCGCGCCTTTCTCGACCGTTATATTGAAGACGCCCTCGCGCGCAGCGATGAGTGGTATGCCGTCTCTCCCGCGAACGATTACGCACTTGCGGAGAATGTGCTCACTTTTACAAGCGCCGTTGCTTCATCTTGGAGCGAAAACAACCGCGTCCACGCGCATCTTTTCCCCGGGCCCGGCGCGCGGCGAAACGGGAAATCGGCGAGTGGGCCGGCGGTCGTCGTGCTCGCGCAATGGAACTCGCGCTGGGAAGAGCAGCATAACGTCTGCCGCTGGCTCAACCGGCTCGGCATGACCGCGATCAAGATAAGCCTGCCGTATCACGATCGCCGCGCCATTCCCAATCATCCGCGCGCGGATCACCTCGTCGGACCAAACGTGGGGCTCACGATGCAGGCGGGCCGGCAGGCCGTGCTCGACGTGCGCCGCACGCTGCGCTGGCTCGAACGGGAAGGCTACGGCCCACTCGGTGTCCTCGGGACGAGCATCGGGTCGGCAATCGGCTTCATCACAATGTGCCACGAGCCGGCGCTTCGCGCGGGAGCGTTCGTGCACGCCTCGACCTATTTTGGCGAAGTCGTCAGCCACGGCCTTACGACGAAGAACGTCTGGGAGCCGATGGAAGCGGCCGGAGTCTCGCACGATGACCTGCGGCATTTCTGGTCGCCTATCAGCCCGTTTCCGTACATTGAGAAGATGACCGGCGCGGGCAAGAAAATCCTGCTGATCACCGGGCGCTACGACCCGACGTTCTGGCCGGAATTCACCGACGACCTATTGAAAACATTGCGCGACGAAAGAGTCGAATTCGAAAGCTTGTCGCTGCCGTGCGGGCATTACTCGATGGGCGTGGCGCCGTTCAGCTACGCTGCGGGCTTGCGCTTTGGCAAATTTCTTCAACGCTCACTGAGGTAGTAATGGTCGGCTAACGAAGAATCTTTGCGAAGGAACCCTGTGCCACCGCGCGCGACAATGCCTCGATATCGGGTGCGAGCGAGCGGTCTGCATCGACACGCTTCGATGTCGAGCGCACGACGTCGTACGCTTTGCGCGTTTCCGACCCCGGTCGCAGCGGCGCAAGAAAATCGATTCCCTGGCAAGCGGCGAGCAATTCGATCGCGAGGATGTTCCGCACGTTTCCAAGCATCGGTTCGAGCCGCCGCGCAGCGCCCATTCCCATCGAAACGTAATCTTCCTGATTCGCCGAGGTCGGAATCGAATCGACGGAGTGCGGAGCCGCGAGGGCCTTCATCTCGCTGGCGAGCGCCGCGGCCGTGACCTGCAGGATCATGAAGCCGGAATTGAGGCCGGCCTCGCGTACCAGAAAAGCGGGCAACATACTCGTCTGCGGATTGGTCATCTGCTCGATGCGGCGTTCGGAAATTCCGCCCAGCGTCGCGAGCGCGACGGCCATTTGATCGGCTGCCATCGCGAGCGGCTGGCCGTGAAAGTTGCCGCCGCTGATCACTTCGCCCGAGTCGGCGAAGACCAGCGGATTGTCGGTGGCGCTGTTCAATTCGATCTCGACCGTCGCGCGGACCCTCGCGAGCGCATCGCGTACGGCGCCGTGGACCTGCGGAGCGCAGCGCAGGCTGTACGGGTCCTGCACGCGAGCGTCATTCTCGGGCGACCGATGCGACTCGCGGATCTCGCTGCCGCGATTCAGTCGCTCGATGTTGCGCGCGGTGATGGCCTGTCCGGCGTGCGGACGCGCTTGAGCAATGCGAGCGTCGAACGCCGTGGGGCTCCCACGCAACGCGTCGAGCGAGAGCGCTGTTGCGACATCGGCGGTGTCGACAGCGATCTCCGCTTCACGCAAGGCCAGCGCCAGGAGCGCGAGCATTGCCTGCGTGCCGTTGAGCAGCGCTAGGCCTTCTTTTGCCTGGAGTGTAAGCGGCGCGACTCCGGCGGCGCGCATCGCTTCGGCGCCGGCGAGTCTGCGACCTTGAAAGACGGCCTCGCCTTCGCCAATCGTAACCTGCGCGAGATGCGCGAGCGGCGCAAGGTCGCCCGACGCTCCCACGCTGCCTTGCGACGGGATCACGGGATGCACGCCGCGATTGAGCATCGCGATGAGCGTCTCGGCGACGACCGGGCGCACGCCGGAAAGACCCTTGGCGATGGCGTTGGCACGCAGCGCCATCATCGCGCGGGTTGCGGATTCGCTAAGCGGCTCGCCGACACCGCACGAATGGCTGCGCACCAGATTCAATTGCAGGTGGCGAATTTCGTCGTGAGAGATTCGCGTTGTGGCCATCTTGCCGAAGCCGGTGTTCACGCCGTACACGGGCGCGTCGGTTTCGATCAGTCGCTCGATTACCGCCCGCGAAGCATTCATCCGCTCGCGCGCCGACGGCGCAATCTCGGCCTCGGCTCCATCGAAAACAATGCGCCAGAGGTCCTCGATCGACAGATGCTCGCCGTCGATTTGAATGCGCGTCAAGCTTTCGAGCCCGTCCCGATGACGATTTCGAGCGGCATCGTCAGCACTTTGCCGTCCGATAGCTTCCGTAGCCCCGCAAGAATCTCGGATTCCGCCTTCGCGCCCGTCTCGGTTGAGAGCTTCGCGATCAGAGGGCGAAATGGCGCGGCGACCTGGGTGAACTGTTGCCAGTACTCTTCGGGCGAACCCCGCCATCGACCCGTGACGGTTCGAACTTCTTCGCGCACGCCGGAAAAGCCCGCGGCCTTGAGGCGGCTCTCGAGCAATCCACGCTCGCCGAACATGAACGCGTGAGGCGCATCGGGATCTGGTGGCGGCGCATCGACATATTTCATAAGGATACCGATCGTCGTGCCGAGAAACGGTTGTTCGCGAGTGCCCCAGACGACAAACGCGACGCGGCCACCCGTTTTCAGAACTCTTCGACATTCCCGAAGCGCCTTTACTTGATCGGGGAAAAACATCACGCCGAACCGGCACGTGACAACGTCGAAGGACTCGTCCGGGAAGGGAAGCGCCTCCACGTCGGCCACGCGAAATTCGATGTTGCTGAGCCCTCTCTTTCGCGCCAGTTCTTCCGCAAGGCCAATCATCCCCGGGCCGAGATCGGTGGCAGTGATGTGGCCCGATGGCCCAACCGCTTCGGCAATCGAAAGCGCGGGATCGCCGACTCCGCTTGCGAGATCGAGGACGCGTATACCCGGGCGAAGCTGCGTGGCATCGAGGATGGCCTCCGTTGCTCCGCGCGTGAACTCGGCAAGCTGCGCGTGCCACTTCCGCCACGCGGCGACTGTCTGCTCGTCGGTCCACTCCTGGCGGAGCTTTTCGCGAAACCTTGCGAGCTTCACTGGATCGATTGCGCTCATTCGTGTCCTCCTCTAGAGGCGCCTGAGTTGCGTCTAGAATGTGCGGCGCCCTCGTGGTTGCTGGTGGGAAAATACTTGCGATACTTTTCGGGAAGAGACTTGGGACGGCCCTGCCGATCGCAGATCACGTGCAACGTTTCGCCAGTTGCGATCAAGTCGCCCGTGGACTGGTTGAAAATCTCGTAGCTGAAACGAATCGTTCGCCGCCGGGGGGTAGCAACGCGCGTGCGAACCGTGAGCACGTCGTCAAATCGCGCGGGGCGCTTGTACCGGCACGACGCCTCGGCGACGACAATGAGGCTGTCGTCCTCGATTTCCATTTGCTTGTACTCGAAACCGAGGTGGCGGCAGAGCTCAACCCGCCCGACCTCGAACCACGTGAAATAGTTCCCGTAATACACCACTCCCATCTGATCGGTCTCGGCGTACCGGACGCGAAGCGTTGCGTCGACGTATTCGTTCATCGGCTCTCGATCCGCATGGAGATTTCCAGCCGGTCACCAATGGGAACTTCAACTGACAGGTAGCCGTTCTCTTCGCGGCTGATGTACTCGACGAAGGGTTTTAGCTCCTTGGACGCAAGATTCAAATTGTCGGCCGTGACCAGTGCGCCGTCGCGCAGGTTGGGTTCGATGACCTTCAATACTGGCAGATAGAGTTCCTTCCATCCATCGAGAAATACAAAATCGACGGGATGGTCAAGGTTCCGTAAAGTTTCGCGCGCGTCTCCCACGCGAATCTCGACAAAGTCCAGCAAGCCGGCCTCCCGGAGATGCCCCCCAGCGCGGCGCGCCTTCTCAGCGTTGATCTCGGTTGTGATGACTTTGCCCCCGCCGCTGTCCCGAACTGCTGTCGCAAAATGAATCGTCGAAATGGCGAGGGCAGTGCCGAATTCTACGACGGTGCGGCTCGGGTGCGCCCGGGCAGGATATAAAGCAGGCGGCCGACGTCCGGCGGCACGGGCAGGTAGGCCTCACCCAGCATCTCAGACCGAACGCGGACCTTTTCGTCTCCATCCAAGGTATCTGTCACTGGATTCGTGCGAGCCAGCGCGGCCGCATCCACTGCCTCGGCGTTGCGGTAAAGGCGCTTGAGGACGGCTTGAACGCGCGCGCTCATCAGCGTGGATTCGGCCACGATTCGTTTCCCATTCTGCGATTCGGTTGGAAACTAACTGGTGCCCCACTTCGGCGTGCGCTTTTCGAGAAAGGCGGCAACGCCTTCGTGGAAGTCCGGAGTCGCGCGAATGTCAGCATTGGCTTCGATTGCCGTTTCGAGTTCGGCGCGAATCGCTGCCTTATCGAAACCGAGAAGCAACTTTTTCGTCTGTGCGACAGCGCTTGGGCTTGCCGAAAGCAACTCGTCCGCAATTTGGCGCGCGCGATCCATGAGCTTTTCGACGGGAACGATTTCGGTCACCAGCCCAATTCGCAGCGCTTCCGCGGAGTCGACGATCTTGCCGGTCAAAAGCAAATCTCGAAGCGGCTTGTCGGCGATCCTCCGGCGCAGGAAAACGGCCACAATCGCGGGAATGAATCCAAGTTTGACCTCGGTGTACCCGAATTTGGCTTCCGGCACGGCAAGCGTGAAATCGGCGAGCGTAGCGATCCCGCAGCCGCCGGCAATCGCCGCACCGTTTACCGCGGCGATAAGCGGTTTGGGGAAGCTGTAAAGACGATAAAACATCTTCGTGATGCGTCGTGCGTCTTCGAGGTTTTTCGGTTGCGTCTGTCTCGCGATGTGTTGCAACTCGTCGAGGTCCATTCCCGCGCAGAAGGCTTTGCCTGACCCGGTGATGATGACCACGCGCGCGGTGCTCTCCTCGGCCTGTTGAAGAGCGCCGATTAGGTCCGTGACCATCTGCGTCGAGATGGCATTGCGTTTCTCTGGAACGGTCAGCGCCAGGGTAACGATTCCGTCGTCCTGCTGATACGTCAGCGTCGGGTAGCCCATCGCTCGATCCTCCGTGCCTGCGAAGCTAATTCGGTTTGGCGGCCTCGGAAACGTGCGCGTACTTCTCGCGAAGCTCGCCTGTGATCGCGCACGCAATCGCCAGAGACCTGGCATCGATCCCTGTCGCGACGCCGCGCGCAGCGAGCGTTGCGAGCACAGTTTCCGTGGGAATATTCCCCACGAGTTCGTCGTCGGCAAACGGGCAGCCACCAAGACCCGTGAGAGCGCCGTCGAACCGCCTGCAACCCGCTTCATATGCCGCCAGAACTTTCTCAGCGGCACCGTCGGGCCGGCTGTGAAGATGCACGCCGATCTCGACGCCTGCGACGCAGTCCTTCACGGCGTGGAACAAGTGAGCGACATCTTCAGGCGATGCCGTTCCGATAGTGTCTGCGAGCGAAACGGTCCGGACGCCCACATCCTTCAGCCAGACAAGTGCGTGCTCCACGATCTCCGGGCCCCACGGCTCGTCGTACGGATTTCCGAATGCCATCGAGATGTACACCACAAGGCGGCGGTTTGCAGCCTTGGTCTTGCGCTGGAGCTGCTCAACAAGTTTCCGCGACTCCGCTCGCGACATATTGGCGTTCGCCCGGCGGAAATATGCCGAGATCGAGTACGGGTAGCCGATCGTGGTCACACCGGGCGCGGCGAGGGCGCGGTCAAGCCCCTGCGCGTTGACGACGATGCCGATAATTTCCGGCGCCTCTCCCGAGGGCAGCCTGGCGCGGCTTAGCTCCTGCATCACGGCTTCGCTATCCGCCATCTGCGGCACGTGCTTTGGCGAGACGAAGCTGACCGCGTCGATGTGCCGGAAGCCGAGCGAAACGAGGCGCGTCAAATACTGAATCTTTTCGTCCGTGGGAATCACGTGGGGCAATCCCTGCCAGGCGTCGCGCGGGCACTCCACGATAGTAATGGCGTCCGACATTACGTTTGCAAGACTCCCGTTTTGAATTCCGCGACGTGAGGATTTAGCGCGGCCGATTCAAGTGATTCAATCAAGGCTTCGCGCGTGTGCGCCGGGTCGATGATGGCGTCAACCCACAGGCGCGCGGCAGCGTAGCGCGGGTCGGTTTGGTGCTCATAGGTTGCGCGAACGGATTCGTGTAGAGTTTTCTTGTCCGCGGCGCTCAGCTTCTTGCCTTCGCGTTCGAGCTGCCTGATCCGTAGCTCGACGAGCGTGCCCGCAGCGGAGTCGCCGCTCATAACGGCGTAGCGCGCGGTGGGCCAGGCGAAAAAGAATCGCGGATCGTAAGCCTTCCCGCACATCGCGAAGTGGCCTGCCCCAAAGCTGCCCCCGCATATCACGGCAATCTTGGGGACGACGCTGTTCGCCACGGCGTTGACCATCTTCGCGCCCGCTCGAATGATGCCGCTCCACTCGGCCTCCTTGCCGACCATGAACCCGTTCACATCGTGCAGGAAAATGAGCGGGACGAGGCTCTGGTTGCAGTCGAGGACGAATCGCGCGGCTTTGTCAGCCGCTTCCGTGTAAATCACTCCTCCGAATTCGATGCGTTTTTCGCCGGTGGCCTGCGCCGAAACGGTGGCGTTCTTTTTCTGGTTGGCGACGATCCCGACCGCCCAGCCGCCGATGCGCGCATAGCCGCAGACGATCGTCTGTCCGCGCTCGGCGCGGTATTCTTCGAATTTGCTGCCGTCGACGATTCGCGCGATCACTTCGCGCACGTCGTATTGCTTGGAGCCGTCGGCGGAAGTGATTCCGTAGATTTCCTCGGCGGGATAGGCAGGCGGCTCGGAGGGCTTGTGGTCAAACGGAGCGCCAGGCGGGTGGCCGAGCTTATCGACGAGCGCGCGAATCCGCCGGATGCAGGCGTCGTCGTCAGGCTCCCGGAAATCGACTGTACCGCTGGTTTGCGCGTGCATCCGTGCGCCGCCGAGCTCTTCGGCCGAGGTCTGCTGCCCGATCGCGGCCTGAACGAGCGCGGGGCCGGCGAGAAAGAGCCCGCTCCCCTCGGTCATCAGGATGTGGTCGCACATCACCGGCAGGTACGCGCCGCCGGCCACGCACATTCCCATGATGGCGGTGATCTGCGGAATGCCCATCGCGCTCATGACGGCGTTGTTGCGGAAGACGCGGCCGAAATCATCCGTGTCCGGGAAAACATCTTCCTGCAGCGGAAGAAAAACGCCTCCCGAATCGACGAGATAAATTGTCGGAATGCGGTTTTCGATAGCGATGTTCTGCGCGCGAATCACTTTCTTCGCGGTCATCGGGAAGAACGCGCCGGCTTTGACCGTGGCGTCGTTGGCGATGATCATCACGCGGCGCCCGGCCACGTGGCCAAGTCCCGTAACGGTTCCGGCTGCGGGTGCGCCGCCCCAGTCCTCATACATTTCAAATGCGGCGAAGATGCTGAGCTCGAAGAATTCGGTCTTGGGGTCGATCAATCTCGCGATGCGCTCGCGGACTACCAGGCGGCCCTTCTTACGCTGGGCCTCGACGGCTTTTGCGCCTCCGCCCTGGCGGATCTGCTCTTCCTCGTTCTTGATTTCGGTGAGGCGGTCGATCATGTCGCGGCGGTTCTTCTGGAAAGCGGCGGACTTCGTGTCAAGATGAGTTTCGATGACGGTCCCCTCCACAGGAAGCGCCTCGCCAGGTTTTGTTGTCGTCGGCAAATCAGGCCCCCTGCGGCGCGGCCGCGACGCGCTGGCGGATGAAGTCGACGATAGATTGCGTCGTCGTTCCCGGAAGAAAAATCTCGGCGATTCCGGCCTTTTTCAATCCAGGGATGTCGGCTTCGGGAATGATCCCGCCGATCAGCACGGTCACGTCGTGCATTCCCTTGGCGTGCAGAAGCTCCATGAGGCGGCGGCAGAGCGTATTGTGCGCGCCAGATAAAATCGAGAGGCCGATGACGTCCACGTCCTCCTGAGCTGCTGCTGAAGCGATCATCTCAGGCGTCTGGCGCAGGCCGGTGTAGATCACTTCCATCCCGGCGTCGCGCAGCGCGCGAGCGATCACTTTCGCGCCGCGGTCGTGGCCGTCAAGCCCCGGCTTGGCGATCAGCACCCGTATCTTTCGTTCCGCCATAAGGATGCAAGAATACTTCAAAATCCGTCGAAATGTGTGTGCATGAATCTAGGAGCATTGCTTAGCGGGCTAGGTAACGGCGGTTTCTTCATAGGTGCCGAAGACGCTGCGGAGGGCGTCGCAAATCTCGCCGAGCGTGGCGTATGCTTTCACGGCTTCATATAGGTGGGGCATCAGGTTATCGCCGGCTGCGGCGGCCGAGCGCAACGTTATGAGCCTCCGTGCGACGTCATCGTTTGAGCGCTCGGCGCGCAGCCTGCTGAGACGCGCGGCCTGGCGCTGCGCGACGGTCTCATCAATTTGCAGGATGTCGATCGGTTTTTCTTCCGCGACGTAGTCGTTCACCCCGACGATGATCTTCTCTTTGCGATCGACGGCCACCTGATAGCGGTACGACGCGTCCGCGATTTCGCGCTGGGGGTAGCCGCGCTCGATCGCCGCTACCATCCCGCCGAGCGCGTCAATCTTCTCGATGTAATCGCGCGCGCCGCGCTCGATTTCGTTCGTCAGCGTTTCGACGAAATAGGAGCCGCCAAGCGGGTCGGCCGTGTTCGTTACGCCGCTCTCGTGCGCGAGAATTTGCTGCGTGCGCAGGGCAATCGTTGCGGCGGACTCGGTGGGCAGCGCCCAGGCTTCGTCGAGCGAGTTGGTGTGCAGCGACTGCGTGCCCCCAAGGACGGCCGCCAGCGCCTGAATGGCGGTGCGCACCACATTGTTGTACGGCTGTTGCGCCGTGAGAGAACAACCGGCCGTTTGCGCGTGGAACCGCAGCGCGCACGCACGCGCATTCTTCGCGCCGAAGCGGTCGCGCGTCACTTCGTACCAGATGCGGCGCGCGGCGCGGTATTTGGCGATCTCCTCAAAGAAATCGTTGTGGGCATTGAAGAAAAACGAAAGGCGCGGCGCGAAATCGTCCACCTGCATGTCTCGCCGAAGGCAATCTTCGACGTATTCGATGCCGTCCCGCAGCGTGAACGCGAGCTCCTGGATCGCGGTCGAGCCCGCTTCGCGAATGTGGTAGCCGCTGATCGAAATTGGGTTGAACTTCGGTGTATGCTTCGCGCCGAACTCGATGGTGTCCGTCACGAGCCGCATCGACGGCGCGGGCGGGTAAATATATTCCTTCTGCGCGATGTACTCCTTGAGGATGTCGTTCTGAAGCGTTCCCGAAAGTTTCGTCCAGGCGGCGCCCTGTTTTTCCGCGACGGCGAGATACATCGCCCAGATCGCAGCCGCCGGCGAGTTGATCGTCATCGAGGTGGTGACATCCGCGAGCGGAATCTGGTTGAAGAGCGCCTCCATGTCAGAAAGCGAACTGATCGCGACGCCGCATTTCCCGACTTCGCCCTCGGCGAGCGGATGGTCGGAATCGTAGCCCATCAGCGTCGGCAGGTCGAATGCGACCGACAGCCCCGTTTGTCCCTGGGAGAGTAGGTAGCGGAAGCGGCGGTTAGTGTCCTCGGCGCTTCCGAAGCCGGCGAATTGCCGCATGGTCCAAAGGCGCCCGCGGTACATCGTCGGATGAATGCCGCGTGTGTAGGGAGGTTTGCCGGGCGCGCCAAGTTCGCGTTCCGGATTCCAATCCGCGAGGTCGGCTTCCGTGTAGAGCCGTCGGATCGGATAGCTGGAGACGGTCGTGAACTCCGAAGCGCGCTCGGGAGATTTCTCGAGCGTAGGCTCTAGAGTTTGCTGTTCCCACGCGCGCTCGCCGGCGGACGGTTTGCGCGAAGATTCGATGGACGAGAACGAGCCCTGTTTTCGCTCCTTCTCGTTACCCATGCAGTGCCTCTACTCGTGGCCCGTTTGCGCGGGCGCGTCCGGAGCCCCGGGAATGTTTGGCGTGCCAGAGATATTTCCAGTTCGCGCGTCGGCCACGGAGATGTTGTGAACCTCCAACGTGCGGCCCATGGCCTGATTGAAGTTCAGCTCAGCCTCGATCAAGTTGATGCGGTCGCGAAGCTCCACGCCCTCGGCTGCAGTGAGCAGTTGTTGTTTCTGAATCACGGTGAACGCCGTCGAAGTGCCGAGCTGGAGTCTTTTCACCTCGTCGTCATAGCTTTGCTGCGCGAAAACACGCGCTTCCTCGGCGGCGGTGATCGCGGCGCGGTCCTGCACGAGAGTAATCAAAGCCTGGCGGACGTTAAGGACAATCGTGTTCTGAGTCTGAAGATACCCCAGTTCCTGTTCGCGCTGGTTGAGTTGTGCCGTGGCGTTGTTCGCCTGCGCAGCCCGATTGCGAATCGGGAGCGTCAGATTGAATCCGGCCTCGAGAGTTGGGTAACGTCCTCGGATCATGGCATTCAAGTCGTCGCCTAGACCGCCGGGAACCAGGGTCGTCGTGGTCGTAGTCTGCGGAATCGGCTCGAACTCGTTCGGAACAATCGTTCCGGCGAGGTTCACGATCGGTGCGTCGGGATTACCCACGAAGCCGTTGACCGTGGTCGTGGACGGATGCGCAGGTCCACCCAAGCCGGCCGCTTGGTATTCGGCGAACACATTCAGCTGTGGCAGCAGCAAGTTTCGAGTCGCCTTGACTTCGATTCCGGCGTTTTTCAAATTCAGCTCTGCCTGTTGAAGCTCGGGCCGCTTTTTCCAGGCTTCCTTCACCGCATCCTCGAGAGAGATGTTCTCGACGTCGGGATTAAAGATGGATGTGGAAGGTACGATTTCAACTCCTCGCAGATTGGGCGCAAGCGGATCTTTGGTGATGGCCACCAGCAGCGTCGTTTCGTCGAGCAATTGCGTGGTTTGCGCCTGGACCAAAGCCTGCTGGTCGGTGGCGAGTTGGGACTGAGCCGTGATTACGTCAAGGGGCGCCATCGTACCGATCTCGAGCTGCTTCTTGTTGTTTTCGTAGAGCTGTTGGTCCGCGGCAACCGCCACCTGCTCGACCTTCACGTTCTCGCGCGCAAACACAAGTTCCCAGTAATCGGTCGCCACCTGCGTTACTGTCGTGATGACCTGTTGCGCGAATTGCGACTCTCCCACCTTTACCGTGTTCTTGGCCTCCAGTATGTAGCGGGTATTGGGGAGCTTTCCGAATCCGTTCAAAAGCGGCTGCGTAAGCTCGACCGTCAGCGTGGACTGTTCGTAGGGGTTGAAAAGGTCGAACCCTCCGAAGTTCGTCGAGGTGCGCGAGTTATTGAAAGTCACCTGCGCCTGAGTGCCTGTGGCGAATCCTTGTGTGTAGCCGAAGTTTGCAGTCGTTACGTGATCGGTAAGCGCCACGGGAGATGTGATCTGTGTTGCGACACCGGCGAAAAGCGGGTTGTTGATCGGGGAGGATGACTGGGCCAGCGATAGAGCACTGGTTACATTTGGATCGAAGGAGAGCCGGCCGTTGGCGCCAGACTTGGCAAGCAGCAAGCTGGCCTCGTCCAGCCATGGCACGTACCGCTCGACTGCCAGGCTGAGGTTGTTTTCGAGCCCCAGCGAGATTGCGTCCTCAAGGCTCAGCGTCAGCTTGCCATTTTGAATCAATTGGTCGATCCGCGGCGTATTCGTCTTGATCGGCTCCGGCAAGAGCTTCGGCGCGTACGGCGCGATGATGTTGGGGAACCAAGCCCTGCCGTTCGAATAGTGCGGCCCTGTCGCAAGCCCCAGGTTTCGGGCCGGCGACGGGGGGGTACCTTGGGTTGCCGTGGGGGGCTGATATTGGGGAGGCGGAGGCATCTCCGTCGGAACCTGCGTTTGCCCCGCTGGGGCGGGCGCCTGCTGGCCCTGGGCACAAATTGGTGATACCAACACGGAAGTCGCTGTCAGGAGCACCATTGCGGCACGGATAAGCCTTCGACTCATTATGTTTTTCCTCTCCAAGGAATCGGCCTTCTCAACTCTACGTGGAACCCCAACCTATTGAAACGTGTGCGGGACCCAATTTGTTTCAGAAACAATCCGGCAGCGCCTTCCGTCGGCCGAAGCTGTCGCCGCAGTTTGGGCCCTTGAGGGAGTTCAACCACCCCAGATCATCGTTCTGGCGATCTTCAGCGCGTTCGAATACGCGGACGTGTGAGTGTAGCATCGGACCTTAGGGGTGACAATTGGAGCGGTTTTTGGCGCCACGAAGATTGGTTTCATGCAGTGAAATTAGACGGGAATGGGTTTTCATGACCGCTGGTTGTAGCTTGACAACTCGACAACCCTCCATATACGGTACTCGTTTGCGTGATGGCCTTCAGGAACACCGTGCGGTCGCGCGGCTCTTCGGCCGCCGCGAATTCTAATATTTTATTTGGTGATTGACGCTATCGTTGCCAGGAGGAAAGACGGATGCCCCATAAGCTGAAGAACATTCTCGCGCGTGTCCCGAGCGACATTGACATCGCTCAGGCGGCCACGCCGATCCCGGTCAATACGATCGCTGCGGAAGCGGGCATTCTCCCGGACGAACTCGAACTCTATGGGAAGTACAAGGCCAAGGTGCATCTGTCGCTTCGAGATCGCCTCAAAGATGTTCCCAACGGAAAATACGTCGTGGTCACCGCGATCACTCCGACTCCGCTCGGTGAAGGCAAAACGACCACGACGGTCGGCCTCAGCCAGGCTCTGGGAGCGCACCTGGACAAGAAGGTTTTCACCTGCATTCGCCAGCCTAGCCAGGGCCCCACGTTCGGGATCAAGGGCGGCGCCGCCGGCGGTGGATACAGCCAGATCATTCCGATGGAGGAATTCAACCTCCACCTGACGGGCGACATCCACGCGATCACCGCAGCCAACAACCTGCTGGCCGCTGCGATTGACACGCGCGCGATGCACGAATCTCAGCAAAAGGATGAGGCGCTGTTTGAGCGGCTTTGTCCGCCGAAGAAGGATGGGAGCCGGCGTTTTGCTCCCGTCATGTTGCGCCGGTTGCGCAAGCTGGGCATTACGAAGACGGATCCGAACGAACTGACGCCCGAGGAGCGCAGCCGTTTCGCGCGACTGGACATCGATCCGGACAGCATCACGTGGCGCCGCGTCACCGACACGAACGACCGCATGTTGCGGCAGATCACAATCGGCCAGGGACCTGAAGAGAAAGGCATGACCCGCGTTACTGGCTACGACATTTCCGTCGCCAGCGAAATCATGGCCATTCTGGCGTTGACGACGAGCCTTCCCGACATGCGCGAGCGCCTGGGCGCCATGGTCATTGGCACAAGCCGCGCTGGCGAAGCGATTACGGCTGACGATCTGGGAGTAGGCGGCGCGCTGACGGTGCTGATGAAGGACGCGATCTTCCCCAATCTGATGCAAACACTCGAAGGCACTCCCGCCTTCGTCCACGCCGGTCCATTTGCGAATATCGCGCACGGAAATTCTTCCATTGTGGCGGATCAACTTGCGCTAAAGCTTGTCGGACCCGAAGGCTACGTCCTTACCGAATCTGGATTCGGCGCTGACATCGGCATGGAAAAGTTTTTCAACATCAAGTGCCGCTACAGCGGCCTCATCCCGAACTGCGTCGTGTTGGTAGCAACGATTCGCGCGCTGAAAATGCACGGCGGTGGACCCAAGGTGACCGCGGGCCAGCCGCTGGCCCCTGCGTACACGGAAGAGAATCTCCCTCTGCTCGAAAAGGGCTGCTCGAATCTGGCCAAGATGATCCAGAATGCGCGCCGCTTCGGCATTCCCGTCGTCGTCGGCGTGAACAAATTCACCCACGACACCCCGGCGGAAGTAGAACTCGTTCGCAAGCTGGCGATCCAGGCCGGTGCGCATGATGCGGTGGTGGCGAACCACTGGGCGGAAGGCGGCGCGGGGGCCGTAGCCTTGGGCAAGGCGGTGATTGCCGCCTGCGAGCAGCCGAGCAAGTTCCAGTTCCTCTACCCGCTGGAAATGAGCATTAAGGACAAGATTGAGACGATCGTGCGGGAGATGTACGGCGGGGCGGGTGTCGAATATTCACCCGAGGCCGAGAAGAAAATCGCGCTCTACAATCGTCTCGGCTTCAATAAGCTGCCGATCTGCATGGCCAAGACTCATTTAAGCCTTAGCCACGATCCGAATCTCAAAGGTGCGCCTACGGGATTCACGGTTCCGGTGCGCGATATTCGCGCGAGCGTCGGCGCCGGGTTCCTCTATCCACTGCTCGGCACGATGAGCACGATGCCCGGTCTTTCCACGCGCCCCGGATATTACGAGATCGACATCGACCTGAAGACGGGCCGCGTCATCGGTCTTTCCTGAGGCTCCGGGCGGGTCCTACGGCTTCCGTTCCTGGCGGGCGGACGCGTTCTCAATCGCACTTGCTACCTGTTTGAGAGCGACCTCCGCCTGGCGGAGCGCTTTGCTCTCCCACTCCTGTCGTCCGCTCATCACGCTGCGAAATATAGCCGGGTCCGTTGCAAGCTGCCCGATGTTCGAATCCGCGCAGAGCAAGAAGACTCGCAGCCCGCCTGCGAGCAATGCCGTTGCCGCGCCCAAGTCCGCCATGACCACGGGATGAACCAATCCGGTCGCGTCCGCGCAAAGGCCGATGCCCGTCGCAGCAGAGCGCGCTGCCGCCACGGGCATTTCAATCGCCTTGCGCACAGAGGCATCCATCGCGCGCTTGCGCTCCTCTTTCTCGCGTTCGGTCGTTTGCGGCAGTCTCGAGGTTGCCATGTAGGCGTTGAACGCCGCCATGTCATCCTCGGCGAATTGCAGCATGCGCCTCGATTCGGCCCGTGCGGCGTCGGCGATGTTCTCGGCTTTTGAGGGATCTCCCGTAAAGCCTTTCCGGCGGCCGCTCACCTTGACCACTTTTGCCAGCAGTCCGAGCGCGAAGCTCGCCGAGACAGCGCACACGGCAACGCCCGCAGGCACCGACTCGCCGCTCGCCGCCGCGCCTCTAAAACCCTCAAGCGTCAATTCCGAAACGGGTGCTGTCGTCATGAGTTGCCCCTCCTATGTCTGTCGAGAAGGCGCCCAGCTTCGACTGGAGCCGCCATAGCGTAGCACTTCAACCTATTGAGGTCGCGGAGAAAGGGAATTTTCCGGCTTGGCTTGTCACCGCAATTTCGCTGGGATAGAGTAGTCGCCTTCGTTGCGCAGTTCAGGAGAACGATGGACGCCTCTCAGCAGCCCAAACGGAAAGTTCTGATTCGCCGCGCGGCCATTGAAAAGCGCGTTAAAGAAGTGGCGCGCCATATCTCGCGGGATTTCAAGGGCGAGCGCGTCCATTTGATCGGTGTGCTCAAGGGCGCGTGCATTTTCCTCTCTGATCTGGTGCGCGAAATTAATCTCGAGGTCTCTATCGATTTCATTGCGGTCTCGAGCTACGGCCGGGGGAAGGATTCCTCGGGCCAGGTGCGCCTGCTGAAGGATTTGGACACCAGCATCGCGGACTTGAACGTGATCCTGGTCGAGGACATTCTTGATACTGGTCTCACGCTCACGTATCTCTTGAGCGTTCTGCGCCAGCGCAAACCGAAGAACCTCCGTGTGGCCGCGCTGCTGGACAAGCCCTCCCGCCGGCTCAAGCCGGTGAAAGCCGACTACGTTGGCTTCACGATTCCGAACGAATTCGTCGTTGGATACGGGCTCGATTACGCCGAGCGCTATCGCAACCTGAAGGACGTCTGCGTCCTCCCACTTCCTGTGGACTAGCCGCGCTCGGCGTCTTGAGGAAGCAGCGCGCATCGCGCGGCGCCTGCCAGCTTCAAATTCATGGAACGATCGTCCGAGCTATGATTCCGCGCCTGCTATAATTACGGAGCCTCGCGCCCGCGCCACAGCGCATCCGGGGTATATTTCCGCACTGCGATCTGGGGTGCGTTCACTCAAATTCAAATGGATTCGGTCAATCTCAATTCGGTGCAGGACATCCCTGCTGAGACACTCGCCGTTCTCGCTGAGATCAGCTATGAGATCAACGCGTCGCTGAACCTCGACCAGGTTCTCGCGAGTGCTGCCCAGCAGATCAAGCGGCTGATGGATTACGAGATTTTCGCCGTCCTTCTGCCCGAGGAGGGCACGAACGATCTCTACGTCCGCTTCGCGATCGGTCATCGCCCCGAAGTCATCGAGCACTGGCGCATCCCGATGGGCGACGGCATCATTGGCGCCGCAGCCACCACCGGCCAGGCGATTCGCGTCGCCGACGTCACGAAAGACCCGCGCTATCTGCCGGCCGTGGACGAGGTCCGCTCCGAGTTGGCCGTGCCGCTAGTCGTGCGCGGGCGTGTGATCGGCGTGATGGACATCGAAAGCCGCCAGCCGGACTATTTCACCCCGTCGCAACAGACCATTTTGACGCTCGTCGCCAGCCGCATCGGTACGGCGGTTGAAAACGCGCGGCTCTTCGAGAACGCCCAAAAGCAGGCCGAGACGCTGCTCCTGCTCAACGAAATCGGCCGCGAGGCAAACGCTACTTTGCAAGTCGAGGAAGTGCTGCGTCGCGCTGCGGAGCTCACCAAGCGCCTGATCGACTACCAAATTTTCAGCATCCTGCTCTACGACGACGCAGCCGCGGTTTTCCGCCACAGGGTGACCGTCAAGTTCGGCCAGCGCGTACAGGAGAAGTCCGCCGTCCCCGCGCACGAAGGGATCGTCGGAGCGGCCGCGAAGCTGCGGCGGCCCGTCGTCGTGCCGGACGTATCGCTCGACCCGCGCTATCGCATGTTGAATCCCGAGACGCGCTCCGAGTTGGCTGTTCCGATGATTTACAAAGCCCGGGTCGTCGGCGTGATGGACCTCGAGAGCCCGCAGCTAAATTACTTCACGCCGCAGCACGTCCAGGTGCTTTCGATATTGGCGGCGCACCTTGGGGTGTCGATCGAAAACGCGCGCCTCTACGAGCAGGTGGCGCGCGATGAGAGCCGCATGGAGCGCGATCTCAGCGCGGCGCGCCGCATTCAGGGCGCGCTGCTGCCGCGTCTGCCGGGACCTGAGTTCGGTCTCGAGATCGCCGCGCGCGTCGTCTCATCGCGCGAACTGAGCGGTGATCTCTACGACTTTTTGCGCTACGGCCCTCAGGACTTGGGAATTGCGCTCGGTGACGTCAGCGGGAAGGGAAGCGCCGCGGCGCTCTACGGGGCGGTCGCGGTGGGCACCTTGCGCAGCCTGGGCTCCCAGAAGCCGCGTCCTGCAAACATGCTGCGCGCGCTCAACGGATTCCTCGGCGAACGCCTGATCGAAGGCCGCTTCATGACGCTGTGCTTTGCCACGTGGAATCGTCGGCGCCGCCGCCTGCGCGTCGCCAACGCGGGGCAGGAGCAGCCGCTCTTGGCCCACGGGGGAAAGTGCGAAAAAATTCCGCTCGCTGGTTTTCCGCTCGGAATTTTCGAGGAAGCAACCTACGACGAAAGAACGTTTATTCTCGATCCAGGCGACGTCGTGGTGTTCCATTCCGACGGGATCGGTGACGCGCAGGGCATCGGAGGAGAGTTTTTTGGCCACAAGCGGGTCGCGCAGATCGTCGCCGAGAATCAACACCTGCCGGCCGATGGAATCGCGGACCGCATTCTCGAGCTAGTCGACGCGTTCTCCGGCGGCCAGCATCCTGCGGATGACCGCACGCTCATTGTAGTGAAAGTTCAGTGACGCGCAATTCCCTCGCGTGTCGAAGTCAGCCTCAGCGTTCACCCCAGCGGAGCTTGCTGCGCAGAATTTCGAAGTATGTCTTGTTCGGCGGACGCACGAGTGCCACGCGGCTCGATGATTTCTTGATCGATAGCCGGTCTTTCGGCTTGAGCTGAAATCCGATCTGCCCGTCGAGCGTGACGTAGGCGGACTCGTCCGCCGCCGCAAAATCCACCTCGATCTTCGCCGTGTCGGGAATCACGATCGGCCGGTTGGTCAGCATGTGCGGGCAGATCGGCGTAATCACGAATGCGTCGAGTTCCGGATCGACGATCGGTCCTCCCGCGGCCAGCGAGTATGCCGTCGAACCAGTCGGCGTGGCTACGATCAATCCATCCGCGCGGTAGCGCCCGACGTGATTGCCGTTCACGTGAACGTCGAAATCGAGCATGCGCGCGAGCGCGGCCTTATTCGCCACGGCATCGTTCAACGCGCTCTGCCGCTCGAAGGACTTGCCGCCTCGAATAATTTCCGCCTCGAGCATCATGCGTTCGCTCGTCTGATGTTTCCCTGCGACGACCTGCTCGAGCAGCGGATACATCTCTTCCAGAGTTACGCTGGTCAAGAATCCGAGACCGCCGAGATTGACCGCGAGAATCGGGACTTTATGGCTCCCGAGGGCTCGCGCGGCGGAGAGCAGCGTGCCATCGCCGCCCAGCACGATCAGGAGGTCAATCTTCTCGCCAAGCGCTTCTCGCGCGAGCGCGGGGCCGGCCGGGTCGATGCAGGCCTGCGTCTCTTTGTCGACGAAGACTTCGATATTTCGCCCGTGAAGCCACGCGATGAGTGGTGGCACCACGGACGACACCAGATCCTGAATCGGTTTGCAGATAATGCCGGCGGAACGGATCATCAGTTTGGCGGCAGCATTTTATTCTACTCGCGGCGCCGCGCGTGGAGAAAAAACTCCTGGTTTCCTTCCGAGCCGGTGAGATGGCTGGGCATCACGCCTTTGATTTCCAGGCCCGCGGCTGCCGCTGCGGCCGTCACGCGTTCGATGGCTTTTTCGTGCAGTTTTGCATCGCGAACGATCCCGCCCTTGCCCACATCCCGCTTTTCGAGCTCGAACTGCGGCTTGATGAGAATGATGAAGTCGGCGCCAGGCGCTGCGATCGGCGCGACAGTCGGAAGGATTTTGCTCACGGAAATAAACGACACGTCCATGGTGACAACTTCAGCCGCCTCGCCGATGTCCTCCGCCTTCAAGAAACGGGCGTTGCGCTCGATCGTGACGACCCGCTCGTCCTGCCGCAGCTTCCAATCGAGCTGGTCAATCGTCACGTCCACCGCATACACCTTGCGCGCGCCGTGTTGCAACAGGCAGTCCGTGAACCCGCCGGTCGAGCTGCCGATGTCCAGGCAAACGCGATCCTGTGGATTGATGCCAAAGTCCAGGAGTGCGCCTTCCAGCTTCAGCCCCGCGCGGCTTGCATAACGCGGGCCTTCTCCAACGACGTCAATCCGTGCGTCCGTGGCTACCTGCGTCCCGGCTTTGTCGATCTTCGCGCCATTCACGCGCACATGCCCGGCCAGAAGCAGAGCCTGCGCGCGCTCCCGCGATGGCGCCAGACCGCGTTCCACGAGGAGCACGTCAAGCCGCGCTTTGCCAATCTTGGCTTTCTTGTGCAGCGCCGAGGCTGCGCCGGAATTGTTGCCGCCGTGTTTCAAGGGAAGTCTTCGTGCAGATGCAGAAGCGCTGCTCACTGCGCCCTGATTCGCGCTCACGAGCGGCGCGCGACCAGAAAGTCCGCTACTTGCCGCAGCCGTGCCGCCCTTTCGCCGAAAGAATCGAGTTCGGCGAGCGCCTTTGATTCGAGATCCGCCGCGATCGTGCGCGATTTGTCGAGCCCGTACAATGCCGGATACGTCGCCTTCTTCTGCGCCTGATCCTTGCCCGCCGTCTTGCCGAGCGCGGCGGATGATTCTTCCACGTCGAGGAGATCGTCCACCACCTGAAATGCCCATCCGATGCTGTCGCCGAACCGGCGCAGCCGTTCCACGTCGGCGTCCGCAGCGCCGCCCGCGATCGCGCCCGCTACTATCGACCCGCGAATCAACGCGGCCGTCTTTGACCGGTGTATATATTCGAGCGTGGCTGCACTGACGGGCTTTCCCTCGGCCTCGACGTCCGCCACTTGGCCGCCTACCATTCCATTGACGGTCCCCGCGGCGGCGGCAATCTCGGCGATCACGCGTACGCGGCGTGCGGCCTCGATCGGCGCGCCAGCCAGCGTCTGAAACGCGAGCGTGAGCAGGGCGTCGCCCGCGAGGATGGCGATCGCCTCGCCGAAGACCTTGTGGTTCGTCGGTTTGCCGCGCCGCAAATCGTCGTTGTCGAGCGCGGGCAGATCGTCGTGGATCAGCGAATATGTGTGGATGAATTCAAGCGCGCATCCGGCGTGGATCGCGCCTTCGAGGTTGTCGGTGAACATTCGTGCCGTTTCGAGGCACAGCACCGGGCGAATCCGCTTGCCGCCCGCGGACACGCTGTAGCGCATCGCGCGATGGATCGACGGCGGGGGAGTGTTGTCTGGCGGAAGGAGCTTCTCGATCGCCGCTTCAATGGCGGCGCGGTCCTCTTCGTAAAAACCGGGAAGCTTCATGCGGCAGGCTGGACCAGGTACGCGCGATTACTCACGTTGCAAAACCAACGAGACAAACTAGGACGATTCATCTTCGGGTTCGAACGGCTCCGCGGCAACCTTGCCGTCCGCCTTCTTCAGGAGAATTTCCACGCGGCCTTCCGCTTCTTCGAGCTGCTTCTGGCATTCGCGCGAGAGCTTGACGCCTTCCTCGAACAGCTTCATGGCCTCATCGAGAGAGAGGTCCGTGCTTTCGAGGCGCTTGACCACTTCTTCGAGTCGCGCGAGCGATTTTTCGAAATCGCCCTTGCGCTGGGTTTCGGCTGCTTTGTTCGTTGCTGAGCTCATTCGATGTTGTCCGCAGGGCGGTGTCTGCATTCTAGCGCAGGCTGCGGAAGCTCAACAATGGCCTTCTGCGCGTAGCGACTCGCGCGTGGACTTCCCCGGCCGGTGCCCTCCGCCGATGGCAGGGCGCGTTCGGCATACTCTTGCGCAACAATCGGCGCGGGTGCAAAATCGGCGTATGGCGCTCGAATTCACGACCTCGTACGTAAAAGATTCGACCGACATTCTGCGTTACTACAAGAAACTTGGCGAGCGGGCCATCGCGCAGGCCTCTGACGAGGCGCTCACCGCCACCCTCGACCCGGAATCGAATTCGATTGCGATAATCGTGAAACATCTGACTGGCAACATGGCCTCGCGCTGGACGGACTTTCTCACCTCCGACGGCGAGAAGCCCACCCGCAATCGCGATGCCGAGTTTGAAAAGCCGCCGCAGACCCGCGCCGAAACTTTGGCGCTGTGGGAAGCGGCATGGAAAATCGTGTTCGACTCCCTGGCCCCTCTCACCGACGAGGACCTCGGCCGCACCATTCGCATTCGCGGCGAGCGCCATTCCGTGATGCAGGCGATTAACCGCCAGATCGCTCACTACGCCTATCACATCGGCCAGATCGTTTATATCGCGAAGCATTTCTCGGGCAGCCGCTGGACCTCGCTCAGCATTCCTCGTCGGCAGTCCGCGGACTTCAACGCGCGAGTGAAGGCGGGTTTGGCGTCCCAGCGTTAGAGTTGCAAGTCCTCGCCCGATCGAACATCCCGCAACGCGATTTTCCCCTTGCGCTGTCCGCCCTGATAGAATCGCCACAAATGGCGGCTCTTGCGACTGCTTTGTCTGCGTCAGGATACCGGCGGACGATTCCGTCCGTGGCGCGCCAGGCCGCCGGCGCGATTCCTTGCCGTGTGAGGACCGCCGTTCGATGACAGCGATCCACGTAATCGGCGTATTCTTCCTGATCGGCGTGAACGGCTTTTTCGCTGCGACCGAATTCTCGCTCGTGGCGGTTCGTCTCTCGCGCGTGCGGCAGCTCGTTGAAAAGGGCGACCCGCGCGCCAAAATCGTCGAACAGCTCATTGGAGACCTCGGCCGCGTCGTTTCGGGCGTGCAGGTCGGACTCTCGGTTGCAAGCCTCTCGCTCGGCTACCTCGGCGAGATTACGCTCGCGACCATTTTGCGGCCGCTCGTCGAACAAATGACTCGTCCGTGGGCGCCGATCGTCACGCACGCCGTGGCGATCGTTCTGGTTTTCGGCCTGCTGACGTTTCTGCAGGTCGTATTCGGCGAGTTGGTGCCCAAAAGTCTAAGCCTCGCGCGTGCCGAGCGCGTCGCGTTGCTTGTCGCGCGTCCATTCCACTGGTTCCTCAACACGTTCAGTTGGGCGATCGATCTGCTCGATGGCACCGCCGAAAGAATCGTTCGCGCGCTCGGGGTTGTCGCTCCCCACAGCCACACGCTGGTCCGCTCGGTCGAGGAGCTCCATGTGATGATCCAGCAGGCTGGAGACCGCGGCCTCCTCCCTCCGCCCGAGGTGCGATTCATTCAAAACGCGATGGATTTGCGCCAGGTGCAGGTTCGCGAAGTGATGGTTCCGCGCCCGGACATGCACGTTCTGCCCGCTGATGCGAGCCTCGAAGACGCGATGAGCATGTTCGCCACCACACAGCGCTCGCGCCTCCCCGTGTACGAAGGCTCGATTGACCACATTCTTGGCTTCGTTCACATCAAGGACGTGATCTGGACGCTCCTCGATCGTGCGCGTCCTGCCGAGGAGCGATCGCCCGCCTCGTCGTTTCGTCTGAGAAATCTCGTTCGCGAGGTCTTGATCGTGCCGGAAACGAAGCCGGCCAGCGAGCTGCTCCTCGAATTCCGCTCGCGCCGCATTGGTCTCGCGATGGTCGTGGACGAATTCGGCAGCATTCTCGGCCTGGTGACGCTCGAGGACATTCTCGAACAACTGGTCGGCGAGATTCACGATGAGTTCGATGTCGTCGAGCGGCCGATGTTACTGCCGGACGGTGGTATGGTTTTTGACGCCGCCATAAAAGTTCGCGATCTCGAGGCGCAGTACAACATTGCGCTGCCGGACGATTCATCGTTCGAAACCGTCGGCGGATTCGTACTCAGCCGTCTCGGATTCATTCCGCGCGGCGGCGAGAGTTTCGAAGCCGATGGCTATCGCTTCACGGTGATGGAAATGGACCGCCGCAGGGTGTCGCGCGTGAAAATCAAGCCGCTCACGCCTCCATCCGGGAAAGCTGCGTCTGCGATCGGGGCCGATGTGCGCGCCGCGGAGACTTCGGCGCCGGCTGCCGATGCGCGGGAGCTCCACAGAAAATGATCCGGTACATCTCCGTGCGGCTCTTGCTTGCATTGCCAGCTCTATGGGTCATCGTGACGCTGGTTTTTCTGCTCGCGCACATCGTGCCAGGCGATCCGGTGCAGCAGATGCTGGGCGAAGGCGCGCGCGCGGACGATTTGCAGCAGCTTCGCCATTCGCTCGGTCTGGACGTGCCAATCGGCACGCAGTATGGCCGCTACCTCGCGGGCCTCGTTCGCGGCAATCTTGGCGAGTCCTTTCGATTCCAGGAGCCGGTCACGCGCGTGGTTCTGGAGCACTATCCCGCGACGCTCGAACTGGCGTTCGTGGCGCTCATCGTTTGCGCGGCGATTGGCATTCCGTTTGGCTTGCTTGCCGCCGAACGTCGCGGCACTTCCGCCGACCGCGCCGTTGGCGTCTTCACTCTATTAGGACTCTCCGTCCCGAATTTCGCGCTGGGGCCTCTGCTGATTTTGGTTTTCTCCGTGATTCTCGGATGGCTTCCGGTCTCCGGCCGTGGCGGACCCGCGCATTTGATACTTCCCGCGGTCACGCTAGGAGCCACGCTTGCGGCGATCCTCACGCGTATGGTGCGTACTTCCGTAATTCAGGAGCTGTCGAGCGACTACGTTCGCACCGCGCGCGCCAAGGGCCTCACGGAATCGCAGGTGCTTTTCCGTCACGCTTTCCGCAACGCTCTCATCCCAATACTCACGATCCTCGGATTGCAGTTCGGCACTTTGCTGGCCGGAGCGATCGTCACCGAAACGATTTTCTCGTGGCCGGGCATCGGTCGGCTCGCGGTGCAGGCAATCGGAGCGCGCGACTACCCGCTCTTGCAAGGTTGCATTCTCCTGATCGCCGTTTCGTATGTCGCCGTGAATCTTCTGACGGACCTCGTGTACGCGTTCGTCGATCCTCGGGTGCGCTTCGAATGAAGGATCAAACAAACGGTGTGCGCGAGTTTCTTCGCCGAAGCGCCATGGGACGCTGGGCATTGGCGCTCGCTCTGCTGCTTGTGATCCTGGCGCTGGCCGCTCCGTGGATTGCGCCAGCCGACCCCACCGCGCAGAATCTGCCGGCGCGGCTGGCTGGCCCGAGCGCCGCGCACTGGATGGGCACCGACGAGCTTGGCCGCGACATCCTCTCTCGCGTGCTCTATGGCGCGCGCATATCAATGCTCGTCGGCGTGAGCGTCGTCTTCGGCGCGGGATTTGCGGGGCTTGCGATCGGCTCGCTGGCGGGCTATTGCGGCGGTTGGTTTGACCGCTTCGTGAACATCGTCGCGATCAACGCATTTCTTTCCTTTCCGGGAATTCTTCTGGCCATCGCGTTTGCAGCGTTTCTGGGCCCGGGCGTCGGCAAAGTGATTCTGGCGCTGATTGTGACCGGATGGTCGGGATACGCGCGCCTGGCGCGCGCGCAAATCTTGCAAGCCAAGGAAATGGAATACGTGCTGGCGGCGCGATCGTTGGGTGCGTCTCCCGCGCGCATTCTATTGCGGCATCTTCTGCCGAATATCCTTCAGCCGGTGCTCGTTCAGGCGACGATCGGCATGGCCGGCGCGATACTCGCTGAGTCCACGCTCAGTTTTCTGGGCGTCGGCGTCCTCGCTCCGATGCCTAGCTGGGGCGGGATGCTGAATGACGCGCGCGGTCATCTTTTCGACGCGCCGCATCTGGTGCTGTTTCCCGCGCTAGCCGTGATGGCTGCCGTTCTTGCATTCAATCTCCTCGGCGACGCGCTCCGCGATTGGATGGATCCCCGCATGCGTTCGCACCTCATCGTCACTTCTCTCGCCCGCTAGCAGCACTCACGTCACCTATTGTTTAGGGGGTCGGAGCGTTGCTCAGGGCACCCCTTTGGCATTGTCATTCTGAGCGGAGCATCCCGACGTTTTTTCTTTCCCGGAGATCGATTCTCTCGATCTCCGGGTCGGGACGCGCAGTCGAAGAATCTCTCTTGGACGTCGCCAACAATCGGGAAGTCGACAGCGTTAGGCAACTCGTAATAGGGAAGCAAGAAACGGCGTGGTATGCGGGCGCCAGTTCTTCTAACACCTTGCCGAAGAGTGGAAGGGTGGGGGTTTAATCCCCTGAATTGTCGCTAGCTCAGCTCGACCGTGACTTCCGCTCCGCGAGCGATTCCTAGTGTTCGCGCCGCGCTGGCTTTGTTCACGGAGATTTCGAGGTATCCGCTCGATCCAATGATTCCGACAGCCTCGCCGTTCGCGCCTTCCGCGAACGTCGGCACAACTTTGCTGACCACGGCGTTCCCTGCGCGGATCGTAAACTTTCCGTCCGCCGTTGCAAGTGCGGGCACGTCCGCGGCCGTCACGTTCGTCACCGCGTTGCCAAAATGATCGACGCGCAGGACGATACCCTTGACCGTGTTGCCGGTCGCTTTCGGCTTCGGGATCGCAAACCGCACAAAATCGGTGATCGCTTCGCCGAACGCGGACGTCTGCCACGACTTCGAGAGCCAAGCTGCGACCGGCGCGAAGATGTCGCGCCCATGAAACGTCCTGCTCACCGGCTGCCGGAAATAGTGCTCGGAAATGATATTCCAGACGTAAAGGGCCTCGGACTGGTCGTACACCGACGACAGCACGCCATTATCCGGCGCGATCATATAGTGCTGATCCGCCGCGACGAGCACCGGCCGGCGCTGCGTCCCGACTCCGGGATCGACGACCACCACGTGAATTGTCTTCGGCGGGAAATATTTGTAGGCCTGTCCGATCGTCAACGCCCCGTCGAGGATATCGTGTGCCAGCACTCCGTGCGTGATGTCCACGATCTGTACTTCCGGGTTGATGCTGAGGATCACGCCCTTCATGACCCCGACCAAATGGTCATTCGTGCCGTAATCCGTCGTCAGTGTAATGATGGGCCGCGCCAAGGTCCGCTCCTGTCGCCTAGCGCGCGGGAGAAAGTCGCCGCGCTGCACCTTCGACGCTAACGGACGCCCGCGCCGGTGTCAAAGCCAACCGCCGCGCCTGCCGCGATTGAGTAACACGCTTCGCCCATGCTTAATCTCGTCATTCTGAGCGGAGCGTTCCGACGCTTTTTCTTTCCCGGAGATCAGTTTTCTCGATCTCCGGATCGGGACGCGCAGTCGAAGTACGCTTTTCCATCGCTCGCCCTTCGAGCGATGAATCTCTCTTCGGCGTGGCTAACAACGGGGACCTCAATAATTTACTAGAGCAGTCCGCCCCACTTTCTCTCCGAACCTCGCGTCCTCTGCGTCTCTGCGGTAGGTTCTTGCTCGATCATGCGGCCGCCCCGCGCCTGCCTGCTACTCCTCGAGAAGGTTAATCTCTCCCAGGCCGCCGTGGACAGTCATGTCGATCGACGTCGGCGTCTTCCCATACACACTGTTGACGTACGCGCTTCCATCGCGCTCCAGCCCCGGCGCATTCACCGACCCGATCCCGCCCGACGCTTCCACGTGTACACCCACGTCCTTCGGCAAGCGAATCGTCGCGGACCCAACGCCGCCGTCGACTTCCGCGTCGAGATTCGTCTTTCGCGGTCCCGTGAGATCGAGATGCAACTGTCCCGCGCCCATATTGATCCGCAGGTGGCTCAGGTTCAGCCCGTTCATGCGTAGATCGCTTTCGCCGGCCCCGATGTTCAGGCTAAGGTCGATTGTCTCGTCGCCGCCCATTCGCAAGTTCCAGTCGGTGTCGTCGGTTCCAAAATGCACTCGATGCTCGCCTTGCGACACGTTGAGTTGGCCGCGATCGCCGGAAACCTGATATTCGACGCTCGGCTTCCCCCAGTTTCGGTCGTAGCGGAAATCCGCATCGAGCAGCCGGCTCGAACCGCCACTCAGGACGAACCTCCCCGCGGGAAACACAAGATTCGCGGTGACGGTCTTTGCGCCTTGCAACTCGATCGCCTGCGTGTCGTGAACGTCATAAGCATCTGCGCCGAAGTGGCGTCCCTCCCAATCCCATCCTCGATGCCGCGCGAATCCTCCGTGCCAGATCGCCAGGACGAAGAACATGGCGATCACGATCCAGGCTACTCCCGTCCCCGAAATCCACGGTCCGGTCGCGCGGTCGGGATGCTCATGCGCGTAGTAGCTATCCCATATTTTGCCCAGCCCGATGAAAACGAGAATCAGGGGCCAGAACCGCAGCAAAATTGGCCACGGATCAAAGTCCGGATGGAAATTCAGCATCAGAAAGCAGACGCCCAACACGATCAGCAGGATCGGTCCTACGAATGACTTGTGTCGCGGCCTGGGCATCTGTGGTCCCGTTGGTGCTGCCAGCTCGGTCATAGACCACCTCTCGCTTGATGATACGCAGCCGCACGCCGAAATGTTGCAGCTGTACTCTCTATTACCGTCACGGCAAGAAAGGTGCGGCGCTCCGAAAACGATGGCTGTTACGCCTGATTGATCATGAACGTCGACATTTGCTCGAAAAACGCTCGAAGGAATTGTTCGGCCTCAGCCGGCAGACCGGCATCCGCAAACGCTTTGTTCATCAGCTGCATCCAGCGGTCGCGGGCGGCTTGGTTGATCCGGAACGGAAAGTGTCGCGCCCGCAAGCGCGGATGTCCTCGCTCTTCGATGTATCGCTGCGGGCCTCCGAACCTGTAGATCAGGAAATCGCGGAGGCGCTGCTCGGCGCCCGCACGATCCTCCTCGGGATACATCGCTCCGAGGATATCGTCCCCCGGTACCTGGCGATAAAACGCAGCCACGAGGCGCGTGAAACCTTCCTCCCCAATAATTGAGTAGATGTCGGCTTCTTTCATGATTGTTTCATTTCAGTTTAGCACTTGCGCAAATCCGATTTGCCTTCGGCGACCTAGGAATCCGTCAAATCAGACCGGGCAGCCTGAACACACTTCGACGCCGGTTTTGCCTGAAACCAGCAGATGCATCGGGTGAATGTTCGTAGAAATGTCGTTCAGTCAGCGAGTGGATCGGGTCGGATTTGGAAGTGGACCACCTTCGGCATTGTCCCTTTTCCTGTCTCGCTGTGGAATGGCGTGCGGGTACCCCAGGTCGTCCAGACGCCCTTGCCCTTCCAGCCGGCCTTCGGATCGTCGAAGCGCCCGTCCATCCCTTTCGCAAAGAAGCCCATCGGATAGGGCACGCGCAGGATCAAAAACTTGCCGTTCACCAGAGCGATCAGCGAATCCGACGAGTTGCCCGTCGCGATGGGAGTGTTCTTGCCTAGCCCCAGCGTGTCGAACTGATCCACCCAGGCGTAATAATGGGAGTCGGCGCTGCCCGAGGCCGTGACGTTCTTAAATTTCGGTCCCGGCGTCGGATACAGAGTCCAGCCTTCAGGGCATTGCCGCCCAGTCGCCATCGGACCGTTGAGCGGCCCCTTGCACTTGCGCCGGTCGAAGCTTCCCAGGTGTCCGCTCGCCAGCGCTACCCACACTACGCCGTTGCCGTCGACATCCATCCCTCGCGGCGAAAAGCCCCACACCGCAGCCTTCGGGTCGTTCCACGGCACCTCGTAGTATTCCGCCAGAGCCGTCTCCCGCGGGTTCGGTCCCGGATTCAACCGTACGATACCGCCCGGAAAGCCCAGCACCGTGCCCCACACCATCCCATCCTTGCCGACCGCCACGGCGTAGAACGCTGCGTTGAGGCGCGTGTCCTTCGCGGGGCCGCTCGCTGCGTTTAGCGCGGAAGCCGTGCCCAAGCTCTCGCCGCTGGGCGTCGTGGCGACTCTTTGCTCGCCTTCCGCATAGGCGTCTCTCTTTCCGTTGCCGTTGGTGTCCAGTACCAACGCCGTCCAGCCTTGCGATTTCGCCGCGTCGTGCGTCTGGTCCCACATTTTGGTATTCAGCCAGCCCACGACTCCGCCGCCACCGCCGCTGCTGGTCCACAGCGTGTTGTTGGCGTCGCTGGCGAACACCAGGTGGTGCGTGCCAAAGCAAGTGTCGATCATCGAGATTTGCTTGGTCGCCGGATCGTACATCTCCAATTGGCGCCCCGAATTCTCGACGGGAGTGAGTTGCGCCGAGGGAAGGCTCGACCCAGCTTTGCAAAAAGCCGGGTTGTCGCGGGGACGGATTCGCGCCGTGTACCACACGCGTCCGCGCTCGTCGAACATCGGATTGTGGACCGTCGTGTGGCTGTCCCAGATCGCCTCATCACCCCACACCGCGGACGGTTTCAGAGGCTTCGGCTGCCCCGGCGTGTCCGGATCGCGATAAGTAGTCTTCACCTGATTGATCGTGTTGTGCACCGGATCGAGCACCGGCAGATAGTCGCGGCTTTCCTCGGGCGACCCATAGATCAGGCCGTTGGCATTGACGTTTGGATCGCGCTTGTCTGTCGAGATTTCGTCGTGCAGATAGGCTTTCGGATCGGCCCAGTCCCACTGGGTGATCACCACATTGCGCTCGACGCCCTGCGGCCGCGGCGGCGCCTCCGCGGGCAACTCGCCCTTCGCGATCCGCGTGGTCCAATCGCCGAACAGCTCGGCGGCTCGCTTGGGGCCGAGTTGACCCAGCCCGCCCAACATGATCGCGCCGGCCTGGCCGGACTGCACGCGCCGCATCCACGCCTGCGCTGGATCGAGGTCGCTGAACATCGCCGGAATCGTCCGCGTATATTGGTTGCCGAGCTGGTGGCACGACTCGCACGCGTCCGTCTTGATCAGGTGGATCCACTCGCCCTGGCTTTTCACGTTCGGTGAAATGCCGCTTGCAGCGGTGTCCGCGCCGTGAAATTCGTTTTCTCCTGGCACGTTCAGCAGGGCGTACCAATAATTGGCCGGATAGTATTGCGCGGCGGTCTTCGCATCCAGTGCGACGGTCGGTTTCAGGTCCACGATCTTGCCGGGTTCGGTTTGTACCTTGGGCGAATCCACCAATCCGTAACCGCGCGCCCAGACCGTGTACTCGGCCTTAGGCAGTTCCGGCATCAGATAACGCCCGCGATCGTCGGTCACGACTTCCTTGATGTAATGAGTGGGCAGGTCATTTGTTTCCGCAATCACCCACACTCCCGCTTCCGGCCCGTTGGAGCTTGTCACTGTGCCGCCGATGTCGTCGTTCTTGATCCGGATCCCCGCGCTGCTATTCTGTTTTGCGCTCGTTCTGCCGAGCGGGATGGCGACCGCCGCAGCGAGCAATGCCGCGATGCCGAGCGCCACCGTTCCTGCGGACAGCATTTTCCTGGTCATGTTATCGGCCTCCGATGCTCGAAATATTGCCGACGTCGTTGGGTCGCCAGCGGAAGTTCGCGAATGCAGGCGGGACACATCGTCGTTTTGCCGGTCGGCCGACAATATACGCTCGGATGCCCTTACAGGCAATGCACCGGCCCCGTCGCTCTCGCGCTCACTGCTGCCCCGGGCGCGCACTGGACATCAGCCGCGGCCGATGAATGGCATCTTGGTCGCCATGACGGTCATAAATTGCACATTGGCGTCGAGAGGGAGAGACGCCATGTACACGACGGCGCGCGCAACGTCCGCAGGATTCATCGTCGGCTCGGCCGCGATCGTGCCGTTCGCTTGCGGAACGCCTTTCTTCATTCGTTCCGCCATCTCGGTGGACGCGTTTCCAATGTCGATCTGGCCGCAGGCGATGTCGTACTTCCGGCCGTCGAGGGAAGTCACTTTGGTGAGGCCGGTAATTCCGTGCTTTGATGCTGAATAGGGGGCGGAGTTGGGCCGGGGGCTGTGCGCCGAAATCGATCCGTTGTTGACGATGCGCCCGCCGCGCGGCTCCTGGCTCTTCATGATTTTGAATGCTTCCTGCGTGCAGAGAAACGTGCCGGTGAGGTTCGTATCGACCACGGACTTCCACTGCTCGTACGTCAAGTCCTCGAGCGGTGTGGCGCGGCCGGAAATTCCGGCGTTGTTGAACAGCAGGTCCAGCCGGCCGAAAGTGTCTTTTGTTTTCGCGAAAAGCTCGTGGACGGAAGCGGCATCGCAGACGTCCGCAGGTACGACGATCGCTCGGGAATTAACCTGACTCACTTCCAGCGCAGTCGCTTCCAGGGGCTCTTTGCGCCGGCCGGCAAGAACCACGGAGTAGCCCTCCCGAGCAAGAGCCACGGCGACGTGTTTCCCGATTCCGCTGCCTGCCCCGGTGACGATGGCGATCTTCGGCGATAAGCCCATAAATGTCCTCCGCTAAACCGATTTATGAGAGTGACGAGGAACGGTTATTTCGCCTGCACCGAAGCCAGGTAGTCGCAGAGGTTCTTGATGCGTTGCTGCACAACTCTTTCGTGCTGCTTGTCGAGGTATCGGAAGAGAGGGCCCCATGTAGGCATGTCCGGCGAGCCGTGAGCGGGAACGCCCGGCCCGGATTTGAGGACATTCGAAACATAGTCATACGGGAACTTGCCCCCATGGCGCTTTGCCAGCGTGGTCAGATCGGCCGGGAGCGTTTTGAGGAAGGGCGCCAGGGGACCATTTCCCTTGGCGTCCGCACCATGGCAAGCGGCGCAATATTGCTTATACATCTGCTCGCCCGACGGCACGTAGGTCAATGGAAACTGTGTCTGGTCGACGGCCGGCCCGGCACTGGCAACGCAACCGATCAGTAACATAGCACTGAGCAGAACCAAGGGTCGAACAGCCATCGTTTCCTCCGCCGCCATCCAGTGTATTCCGAAGATGCGGCTCATACTGCTGTAAATCGCTTCTCGCTGTAGGTAGCCTATTCCTTTGCCTGTCGTTGGTTCAATCGTAATCGATATCGGATATCTGGTCATCGCTGACTACCGCAGCACGCCGATTCTGGACGCGCTCCGACGGGCAATACCTAAGCGCCTTCGGCCATTTCATTTGTTCGAATGGCCGGGGGAGCTCCCGATTACCACGCTAACCGGACATCTCTAACAACGTCGGCTCTGTCAAACGTTTGTTGAGCGCACTTCTCCGTTCACTTCGAAGAGTGTCTTCGTTCGTCTTGTTCTTTGGTCCAGCGTCGATGACCACGGCTCGT
>Ga0187856_1000040_pt1 | contig 119788 bp, 100 predicted proteins | sample June2016WEW_8_40_FD_132443 | JGI IMG/M metagenome (GOLD analysis project Ga0187856, IMG submission 132443) | Peatland microbial communities from SPRUCE experiment site at the Marcell Experimental Forest, Minnesota, USA - June2016WEW_8_40 | ecosystem: Environmental > Terrestrial > Soil >... | reverse complement strand
GCCGTGGTCATCGACGCTGGACCAAAGAACAAGACGAACGAAGACACTCTTCGAAGTGAACGGAGAAGTGCGCTCAACAAACGTTTGACAGAGCCGACGTTGTTAGAGATGTCCGGTTATCCGATTAATCAGGAGTTGACCAAGGAACCGAGCAGCAGTTCAATGAATGGACCGCGATGCCGGTTGTCGATGTCCTGGATTGGAAGGGAGTCAAGTCACATGGCGAAGGCGAAGGAATTTACAGTAACGATCGAAGACAAACCGGGCGCCCTGGGGAAGTGCTTCCTCGCTCTGGCGAAACGCGGAGTGAATATCCTGGCTTTTCAATCGTATGTAGAGGAGGGCGAGAGCTTGGTCCGATTCCTCGCGGATGACATGGCCAGCGCCAAGGCGGTGCTGGGCAGCCTGAACATGATCTTCGAGGAGACGGACGTCGCCGTAGTCAGGCTGGCGCACCGTCCAGGTGAGTTGGGCCGTGCAGCCTCGCGGTTGGGCGAAAACCAGATCAACATTGAATACAGCTACTGCGGACTGGAGCCAGGCTCGACGCTAGCGCTGCTGGTCTTCGGGGTTGACAACTTGACCAAGGCGGCGACCCTGCTGGACGAGTTAGCCGCCGAAGCGGATGGCAGAAATTGACACAATGCTGCGTACGTGTCGATATCAGAATTTCCCCATCGCCGAACCGACCAATCCCCGATAAACGCGCTAACCAGACAAGGCGCTGTCGGTGCTTGCTTCGGGTTTAGGTTCTTCTTAGAATCCTCGAACAATGTGAGCAACTTTTTTGATCACTCAGTACTCTAAGGGATCAAGACAGCCAGTTCCTAGGACTTGAGCTCACTCAACGTCTAGGAACCTAAACACCCTCAAAGAAGGCGGCTCCCACCCAGCCGCCTTTTTTCCTTTAGCAACTAGCGAGAATGAGCGTCCCTGCGCAATGCCACAGACTAAGTCCTGGTAAACGCATCTACCGGAAAAACTGAAGCATTACTTCAAATGTCCGGTTATCCGAGTTATCGAGAGTTAGCCGCATGGCCTCGGGTAGATCGGGTCCGCCAACAACCTACGAGTAGCCGAGGACTCGCCAGGAAAAGCCGAAATCGGGGCGATGCGGATCGAAGAAACTTTTGCGTTAAGTGGGCTCCCGGTTGTCTCGAGACCGCAAGGCAGGAGATGACGTCAAGTCCGGCGCAAATCCGTTCTCTCCTGTGTACGTTAGCAAACTCACGAGTCCGGTTACTGCGAAGTTGAAACACAACGCAATAAATCCGGCATTCAATCCCATGATGGGATCGTGCTTGCTGAGCATCAGAAGAACGGCAATGAGGACGCCAGTCACCATTCCGGCGAAGACGCCGGACATGGTCGTTCGTTTTGAATACAGGCCTAACACCACACCTGGAAAAAACTGCGCCACCCCCGCATATCCCACGAGCAGAAGACTGACGAGAGTCGTGGAGTTGAAAATGGCAGAACCGAGGGCGGCGCATGTGATTGCCACGACGGTGATCTTCGCCAACTTCCCAACCTGTTGGTCGGTCATGCTAGGCGCCAGAATCGGGCGGCACAGGTTTTTTGCAAACAAACTTGCCGCTGTGAGTATTAGGATCGCCGCGGGAACCATCGCCGTGAGAGCGCCGGCTCCGCCAATTACCCCCAGGAACCAAGGCGGGAAGGTCTTGCGCACCATCATTAACATCGAGAGGTCGCCATTGGCGAGCCCGGGCAACACCACAAGGGCGGCCAGGCCAACGAAGAACATTAGCGGCATCGTAATGATGTAGAGCGGCATTACGACCGCGTTCCGGCGCAGCGTGTCGCCACTTTTCGCAGTAAAGCTCGCGCCGAAGAATTGCGGCCACATGTAAAACCCAAACGCGCAGAGGAGAACTGTTGATATATACCAGGCGTGTCCCAGGTTCGTCGTGGCGCCGGGCATTACCAGATGGCCGGGTTTGGCGCGCCCGACCGCGACAAACATCGGCCCAATGCCTCCAAAGTAAATGTATGGCACCGCGACGCCCACAAAAACCGCGGCAAAGAATAGAACAACGTCCTTCAATACGCTGACCCACGCCACTCCCCGGATCCCGCTGGTGAATACAAAGCCGGCGACAATGGCAAAGGAGATCACCATGGCCGGCGTGCGATGGATCGCTCCGAAACTCGCCACTTCCACAATGATTCCGAGACCAGTGATCTGAAGTTGCAAATAAGGGATGATGCAGATCATGCCCACAAGGGCAACAAAGGCGGTGAGATACTTGCTGTTGTAGCGTACTTGAAAGAAATCGCCTTGTGTTTGAAGGCGATATCTCCCTCCGGCTTCCCAAAGTTCAGGGAGAATGTAGAAAGAAACCACATATGCCAAAGAGGTGTATCCGATAATGTATAGAACGGGTGCGCCTTTGGAGTACGCCCAGCCACTCGCCCCAAGGAACGTAAACGTGGTATAGATCTCCCCGGCCATCAGCAGCCAGACCAGCAGCATGCCGAAACCTCGGCCGCCCACGATCCATTGTTCGAGATCCATCTTGCGGTGAGATCCGCCAAGAAAACCGACAAACGAGCCTGCTGCGACGATGGCGGAAATTAGGGTCAGAGCAACGGCGCTTGGACTCACAGCGTGCCACCCTCTTTGCGATGCGACTTAGAAGCGCGGCGTGTCTCCAGCCAATATGCGCCCCACATACAAAGCGGGGTGAGGAGCAGCCATGAGATCAACCAGAAAAAGTTGAACGGCAAACCCAGAACCATGGGATGAACACGATCCCAAAGTGACACTGAAAAACACGCGGCCGTGAAAGGAATCAGCCCCAGAAGAATCGACCCCAGCGATGGGCGCTTCGCGCAGAACCTCTGATCATCGCGGTGTTCCATGTGTGCGGGAGTGTAACAGCATTTTGCGGGACAGTTTAGTCGAGATGGCAAATAGCTCCACACGCTTGGCGATTGACGACGCACTCGCAAGTAATCCACCTGCCTGATTGAAGCGGTTACCGGAGAAGTGGGTACTAGGAGGATAGGGAAGCAATGATCCGTGACCTCTCTTCCGGCCGGTGGCTCCGGTGGAGTGTGACGCGGATCACCCCTCCATGTGACCGGGAACACATCACTGCTTTGAAAGGAAGAGTACAGAGCTTGCAGCGAAGGAACAGCCAACGGGAGTGAGCAACTGGGGACAGCGGCAGAAAGGATACCGACTCCAAACGCTCCGCGAACGCGAGAGTGTTGTGGTTTCTTACGGCATACCTGGTGCCGCTTCCTCCTCACGCTTTCAAGCACGGGCAGCAGTCCGAATCAAGCGCGACTTTGGAGGGATCATGAAGCGGATCTCGACCCAGTTCGTCATAGTGAGCGTGTTGTGTTTGGGATGTTGTGGCGGACTTTTTGCGCAGGCCACATCGCAGATCTCCGGAACAGTCACCGACGCCAGCGGAGCGGCGGTAGAAGGGGCTCGGATTACCGTCACGCAAACCGATACAGCATTCACTCGGACCGCGACCTCGGATGCGAGCGGCGTGTACACGCTGCCCGGCCTGCCTCTCGGTCCCTATCGGCTGGAGGTGAAGAACGAAGGTTTCACCACGTTCGTTCAGACGGGCATCGTTTTGCAAGTCGGAACGGGCGCCACCGTCAATCCCGTATTGAAGGTGGGCGCGGTCATGCAATCTGTCCAGGTGGAGGCTACTGCGCCGATGGTCGATACGACGACCACAGGCGTGGGCCAGGTGGTGAACTCGCAATCCGTCGTGGACCTGCCGCTCAATGGACGCCAAGTGACGCAACTCATCACGCTGGCTGGCGCATCGAACACCGTCCAGTACGGTTTTGGCGGGGCGCCATCGGTCGGAAACCTGGTTTCCAGCAAGAACTACCCCAACGAGGCGCTGGTAAGCGTCGCGGGCGGAATGCTCAATGGAACTGCCTATCTGATGGATGGGGGAACGTTTAACGATCCCTTTAATAACCTCAACTTGCCTACGCCTTTCCCGGATGCCATCCAGGAATTCAACGTTCAAACCAGCGCCATCCCGGCGCAGTACGGCCAACACACGGGAGGCGCGATCAACATCGCCACCAAATCGGGCGCCAATCAGTTTCACGGCGACGCGTTCGAATTCGTTCGCAACTCCGATTTCAACGCCAAAGATTACTTCAGCGTGAATGCTACGCACCCGAATGGGCTGAGCGACGGCTTGAAACGCAACCAGTTTGGCGGCACCATCGGCGGGCCGATCAAAAAGAACAAGGTGTTCTTTTTCTTGGGCTATCAGGGCACGATGATCCGAGACAAGCCTCCCGCCAACCAGGCCATTCTCCCCACGGCTTCGGAGCTACAAGGCAATTTCCAAAATTATGCAGCGAATTGCATGACGAAGGTTAACGGCCAGACTCCTCAGTTGAAGGTTTTTTTCACGAACAACATCCTGAAATACGCGGTTCCTGCGGACGTTTTGAATTTCGCGAGCCACTTCCCGGTTGGCCCGGAGCCTTGCGGCGTGACGACATTTCAAATCATTGCCAATCAGAACGAGCACATGGGCATCGGGAGGGTCGACTATCAGATCAACTCCAAGCAGACCCTATTCGTGCGCTATTTCGGAACTCACAGCCTGGTGCCCTCCAGCTATAACGGAAACGAGATCACGGTCGTCAACGCGGGAACAGACGATCTGGTTAATTCGCTTGTAGTTGGTCACACCTATCTAGTGAACAGCGCGATGTTGAACACATTCCACTTCACCTACAACACAGACGGCATCACGAAATTCCAAGTGCCGATCGTCACTCCTACCGACATTGGCGTGCAGGGCATGTACATTAATCTGCCTCACTTTTCAAACATCAACATCACGGGCGATTTCCAGAGCGCCGGTGGATTCGCAACGCCCGGTCTTGATAACACCAAGACCTGGCAGCTCGCGGACGACTATAGCTGGACTAAGGGGTCCCATCAGATACAGTTCGGCGCCAGCTTTATTCACCCCTCGCAAACGTCCTCGTTCTGCGTGTATTGCAACGGGTTGTTTACTTTCAGCGGTGCGCTCAGCGGCGATCCCATGGCGGATTTTGTCGCCGGCGGGCTCGGTTCGATGACCCAGTTAAATATTTCGCATGACGACGAGAACTGGAGGTACTTGGGGCTCTACGCGCAGGATAGCTGGAAGGTCAATTCACGCCTGACGCTGAACTATGGCCTGCGGTGGGAGCCGTTCCTCGGCGGCACCTTTCCGCTGGGACAAGTCAGTCATTTCAACATGGCGGACTTCCTGGCGAACGTGCACTCGACCAGATATCCGAATGCTCCAGCAGGAACGCTGTATTCGGGCGATCCGGGCTTCCAAACCGGAAGTCGGCCAAGCTATACGACCTGGAACGATTGGGCGCCACGCATTGGGTTAGCATGGGATCCCACCGGCGGAGGCAAAACGCTCATTCGCGCGTCTTGGGGAATTCTCTATGACACGCCCGAGACGCTCTTCTTTTACAACTACGCTGGAGAGCCGCTGTGGGGCGAGGGCATCACGATCATCCCCCCAGCGGCGCCGGACACGTTCGCGAATCCGTGGTCTTATTACCAAACACACGTAAGCCCATTTCCGGTCACGCAAAATGCCGCGACCCCATACCCGTTTTATTCATCCTACGAGACAGCTCCATTGCACGTCCACAACGCGTCTATGGAGCAGTGGAACCTGACGATTCAAAGGCAGATCGGGGCAGCCTGGCTCTTGAAAGCTAGCTACCTAGGCAACGACCTAACGCACCTGTGGATGATTAAGGAAACGAATCCCGGGGTCTATATCACGCCGGATGCGAGTGGCGGCTGCAACGTCAATGTCTATAACTCCGGCCCCGTTTACTATAAACCCTGCGACTCGACCAGAAATACGAACCAGCGGCGCCTATTCTCGCAGTTGAATCCGGCCCAAGGGCAATATTACGCAGGGTACCCGGCATTGGATGACAGCGGGACGGGCAGCTACAACGCGCTGCTCCTTTCCGCAGAGCACCGTTTTTCAAACCACTTCCAGATGCTGGCGAACTACACGTGGTCGCATTGCATCTCCGATCTGTGGACCCAGGCGATCAACGCCCCGGAGTACACCAATCCGGCGAACCCGCGATTTGACCGCGGAAACTGCGCGTCAGTAGACATTCACCATAACTTCAACCTTTCCGCAGTTCTTCAGTCGCCGCGTTTTTCGTCGAGAGTGCTCCAGTGGATCGCGGGCGACTGGCAGCTTTCGCCGATCTTCAGTGCGCATACCGGAAGCTATTTTACGGTCACCCTGGGCGGCTCGAATGCCGACGACGCAGCTACCGGAATCGCCGGGCAACGACCCAATCAGGTGCTCGCAAATCCCTATTGCGCCCCGAAGCGGGTCTCGCCGTATTTCACCTCGGCCGGGAACTGCTGGATTAATGCGAGCGCCTTCGCCTTGCCCGGAGGAGGTCTTGACGCATTCGGGAACGCGCCAGGTGTTCTTGGAAACGAGGGCGTCAATCACTTGGAAGGCCCCGGCTTCTTCGACGTGGACGTCGCGCTATCCCGCCGGTTCCCAATCACGGAAAGGCAATCCCTGGAGATCCGCTGGGAAACCTTCAACGTCGAAAACCGAGTTAACTTCGTGAATCCTGGGACCGCCGGCATCGCTGCTGTGGGTACGAGCAACACCGTCCTGGGAAGCGGCCCCACATTCGGCATGATTTCATCGGATGTTGCCCCGAGGATCATGCAGTTCGCGGTCAAGTATGTCTTTTAGGTATTAGTTTAGGACGCCCAAAAGAGCGCGGCGCGCGGGACGCTCTACGGTGCTGATTCGCACCGTGCCGTCCCGCGTCCGCCGGCACAGGCTGTAACGTGGTGGGTACCCGTTTCTGGGTAGCTCAACCTGGGGCCCGGTCCCCGCAACACGACGGCGTGATCGCTCCGCATCGGAAGTTACTCCCTACTCGGTCTGTTGCAGGGTAGGTTTTCGGGCACACGCCTCGGCGCGGTACAAAGCCGCTCTGCGATTCTGCGGCTCTACCCAAGCCAGTGTATCTCTGCGGGACTCCTCCCATGTGACTCCGGCCATGTCTTTGGATGTCCGAGCACGATGGGGGCAACGACATGGTAGTGCTCCGGCAATCCGAGCTCGCGCTTCGTGGCGGGCAAATCGAGCCATGGGCGTGCGAGACCGATCCAACAGGTCCCAAGGCCCTCGTCACGAGCTGCCAGCATCAAGATTTCGGCTGCGAGGCAACAGTCCTCCGCGGATTGAGTGTCCGCCGACTTGGCCAGAACAGTCACGAGCGCAGGGGCATGATGAAAGAGCACATAATTTGGATCTTCCATCATCTGCCGCAAGCGTGCACCCTGCGAAGTTTGCGAGAAGGTGGATTGCGAGAAATTCGCAAGCAGCCACGTCTTGGCACGCTTGGCGCAGTCATTCACGGCATCGCGGCCAAGCAAGACGGCGAATGCCCACGGCTGCAGATTCATCGCGCTCGGCGCGAGTATCGCTGTATCGATCAGCTTCTCGACCGTTGATCGGTCGATCCGCCGATCCGTATACTCCCGAACGGCCCGCCGCTGCTTGATGACGTTCATCAACTCCACGAAACACCTCCAGTGCTCTGGTCAGTGTCTACTATCCCTTTAGCGACGGGAAGGGTAGCTGCAGAACTAAACTATTCCCCCCGGCTCGGGTACCGCACGAGCTTTTCGGCCAGCAGGCGGCCTGTTTGTTCGCGGTCGCGAAATCGTTCCACGATTCCAGGGTGTATCTCACTGAGACTGGCCGCTGGAGCCTCTCCGGTCGTCTCAAGCGCCGACGGCGGTTTTCTTATGCACGACTTCCGGAACTTCCCCCCGGTAGAGAGTCTTCAGGGTGTCCACCACCTCATCATGCGAGAGTTCAGATGTCTTTCCCGGGATTCTGGCCTCGGAGTGAGCGACGACATCATCCATAGAGAGAATCCCGTCAAGCTTGCCGTCGGCGTTGATCACGGGCAAGCGCCGCACCTTCGCCTGGGCCATCGTCGCCAGGGCGACGCGAACGTCATCATCTGGCTTGCACGCAAAAACTTTGCCGGAAGTCACTTGGCCCACCGCGATTTCTCCTGCCAATCGATTCCGAGTTCCCAGAGCGATGCACACGTCTCGGTCAGTTACTACGCCGATGACCTTCTGCTGAGCATTCACAACGGGAAGAATTCCGCAGTTCCGGTTCCACAGAATTTCTACTGCGGCGCCCAGGTTTGTCTCGGGTGTGCAGCTGGCCGGTGTTCGCATCATCACGTCTTTTACTTTCATCTTCGGTCTCCTTTCCTACAATCTACGAAGAACGGTTCCCCGAACATGATCTCAGCGGGTTCTGGAGTAGGCCGAAAGGATGTGACTGAGATCGGGGACCGACGCAGTCTTGCATCCCAGCTGAAAGCTGTCAGTGATGAGGGTCACATGCAATCGTTTAGTAACCAGATATCTTCCGAAATGTAACAGAACCGCAAGAACGGAAGCTCCTAAAGCGACCAGCTCTTTCTGAGTGCGTGGTTTGTAAGCGCTTGACCGTTAAGTTGGCACACTAAATGTGCTGCAGATTGCCCTCGTGTGCCGGCTTACTCTGAAACAATCTACGTGGACGTACAACGCGGTAATCGGAAATTGACCCGGCACCTAACGGTCGCAAAAGCGCGAAAGCCGCAGAGTGGCGTCCGCTGCGAGTGCCAATGCGGCGAACGCTACTGCGGAGGCGGAACGGCGCCTGCCAGGAACAGTGTGAGCACGCGATCGCTCTCGGAGCGCCGCGCGACCTTGAAGAGCACATCCTCGCCCGGCTTCAGCTTCGCCATCTGAGCGCGGTAATCCGCGAGAGAGTTGACCGGCGTGTGATTGATCTCGATGACCACGTCGCCGCGAGCAAAACCGACGTCCTCGCCAAAGCTTGCGGGATCGACTTGCGTCACGACAGCGCCGCTCAGCTTGCCCATGCCGAGCTTGTGCGCGAGATCGGGCGTCAGATCCTCGGTGTGGAGGCCGAACTGGCTCGGCTCCTCGGTCTGATCGGGCTCTTCCGAATCATTCTCGGCTGACGCAGGGAAAATCTTGGAACGGTCCGCGACGGTGAGCGTCACTTCCTTCGCTTCCTTGTTGCGCACGTACCGAACCTGGACCGACTGCCCGATCGGAGTCTGCGCGATCGGATTCACGAGGTCCGCGCCAGTGTGCACCGGCTGGCCGTTGACGTTGGTAATCACATCGCCGGCCTGCAAGCCAACTTTTTCCGCTGGGCTGCCCGGCTCGACTGCTTCGACCACAATGCCATACGGCGCGCCCAGCTCCTTCATCAAAATCGGATTGTTGCTGTTCTCTTCCTGGAAAGTGACGCCGATCGATCCGCGAATCACCTTCCCGGATGTGACGAGCTGGTTGTAAACCGTGATCGCCGTATTCGACGGTAGCGCAAAGCCGACGCCCTCGAAACCGCGGCTGCCGGTGTAGATCGCCGTGTTGATGCCGATCACTTCCCCGGCCATGCTAACGAGCGGTCCGCCGGAATTGCCGGGATTGATCGCTGCGTCGGTCTGAATAAATCGCTGGAACTGCTTGCCCACGGTCGAGCGATCCTTCGCGCTGACGATGCCTGCGGTAACCGTAGAATTCAATCCGAATGGGCTGCCGAATGCGAGGACCCAGTCCCCAACCTGCACGCCGTCGGAATTGCCGAGCTTGGCAACGGGCAAATCGTGATCGGCTTCAATCTTGATAACCGCGAGGTCGGTGTCCTTGTCAGTGCCGATCACGCGCGCGCTGTAATGGTTGGAATCGCCGTCGAGCGCGACCTGAATTTTGGTGGCATCGTCGATCACGTGGTCGTTCGTGAGGATGAAACCTCGCTTATCCACGATCACGCCGGAACCCAGGCTCCGCTCTGCGTCGGGAGCGTCGTCGGGCGAGTCGAAAAAGCGGTCGAAGAAATCCTGAAAATCCTGGCCGTGCGGGGTCTTGCCCCCGGTCTTGGGCTTTTCGATGACCTGCGTGGTCGAGATGTTGACGACGGCCGGCCCCAAGCCCTTCGAGATGCTGGCGAATGCGCTCGAGAGGCTGACCGGATCGGGAATCCCGAGCAGCGACGCGCCGTTGGGCGCCTGCGCACGCGTGGCCATCGCGCGACCGGAAATCAACGTGCCGATCAGAATGCCAAGGCAGAGTGTAATCGCCACCAGGAGGGATGCGACCACTTTCCGGCGTCTCATCCAGCTCCACAGCTCCTGAAATTGAATTCCCATCCTGGTGCTCCTTGGCGACCGCGCCGGAGATTCCAAAATGCAAGTATAACACCCATCGCGGCGGCGCAAGGCGGCCCCGCGAACCCATATGCCGTTTCGACCAAGAGCCCAGGACATGAACCGGTACCGCGAGGCATTTGCCAACCCGTGGGTCCGGAGGTACAGTCTCTCCGCTCGAAAAGCGTTCATCCCCGCCGGTTGCGGCCCGCCGGCTTCCATCTAAGGCGAACGGAATGAAAACCGATTTCGGCGTGATCGATCATGTGGACCGCCAAGATAGGCCTATCCACGAAACGTACGACAGCCGCCTAAAACTGCTCGAGCTTTGCGACAAGGCCGGATTCAGCACCTACCACATCACCGAGCACCACTTCACGCCGCTCGGCCTCGCGCCGTCGCCGATGATTTTTCTGGCCGCAGCCTCGCGAATCACGCAGAAGATCCGATTCGCGCCGCTCGTGCTGATCGCGACGCTCTACAACCCTCTGCGCCTGGCCGCCGAAATCTGCATGCTCGATCACCTCACGCACGGACGCTTCGAGATCGGAACCGGGCGAGGAGTTTCCGGCGTGGAACTCGGTTTCTACAACGTAACCGAGCAGGAAGCGCCGGCCATCTACAGCGAGGCGATGACGGTATTGATGGCCGCGCTGACCAAGGACGTGGTCGATTTTCACGGCAAGTATTTCAACTTCACAAACGTCCCGATGGAAATGAAGCCGCTTCAGCAGCCACACCCGCCGATGTGGTACGCGACGAACAGTTCCGAGAGCGCGGCGCGGGCCGCCCGCCAGAATATGAACATGGCTTCCCTGCTGGCGGCGACCGAAGCCCGCGGCGTCATCGCCGCCTACAAGGACGCGTGGAACGCAGCGCACTCCGCAAGCGGCAAGAAAATGCCCAAGGCTGGCATCGTGCGCAATCTCTACGTGGGAGAAACCGACCGGCAAGCGGAAGAGCGCGGAGCGTTTGGCTCAAAGGGATTTTACGAAAGCCTTGTCTATCTGTGGCGGAAATTCAATGTCACGGGCGTGAGCCTCGAGGAAGTGATGCGCGCCAGCACGGCGACCCTCATTGCCGGCACTCCCGCGACCGTGCGTGCGAAAATCGAAGAACAGCTCGAGCAAAGCGGTGCGAATTATTTTGTCACGCGCTTTGCCTACGGGAATCTAACTCACGAAGAGAGCGTCCGCTCCCTGGAGCGCTTCAACGCCGAAGTGATGCCCCATTTCCAGCGATAATGGCGCACCCGCACGAAACCTTCGCGACGCCTACAGCGAGCGCAGGTAATTCAGCAAATCCTGCTTCTGCTGATTAGTCAACGCATTGAACAGGTGGATCACGCTGTTCGCTTCCGATCCCGGACCCGCGTGATCCTCGATCGCCGTCGATCCGCCGCTTTGCGGTTGCCCCAGCACAGCAACGCTGAATGCCGCGATCGCGAATCCTGCTGCAACGGATGTCCGCCCCCAATTCATCGCACATCTCCTATCCCGCGGGTATGCGGGCCAAAGCACACGTGTAGCTCACCAAAATGACGGGCTAACAGCTGGGAAGGCTAAGCAAGCTGCAAGAGCGCCCCCGGCTCCTGCGCCGGCGAAGTTGCAGACTTCTACGGACAGACGTTAGGACAGGTGCGCGGCAGCGTCAACGACCCGAAACTACAGTTTTGGTACAGCTACCCAAGATGTGCAAAGTCCCTCGCCACGCAAGCTGGACGCTTACCGGCCAGGTGCGTCCGCGGAGTGGAACTCGACGAGATGCAATTCCGTGTCGGCGATCGTGCCGTGGTGATGGTATTCGTAACTCGCGATGCCGATGCCGGGGACGAAATCGAACTCGGTATCGTCCGGGTTGGTCACATATCCGACCTCGTATGCCGTTCTGTCGCCGGGAGGAATTCCCTTGACGCCGTCGAGCGCAGCCGGATGAGGCGGCCCGGCGATCCAGCAGTAGCGTCCGTCGTCGCGCGCGGCTGCATCGTCGTCGCACGAGAACTTTTTTCCCTCGGCCAGCGGTAGCTGCAAAATCCAGTTGGCTTTCTCGATAAGCCCCTCCAGCGGATACTTCGGATCGTCCAGCTGATCGAGCGTGACGCCCGCCTCCGAAAGCGAACTCAGATAGAATTTCGCGTCCGGCGTTCGGATCAGAACGGAAAGCTCGGGCTTGGCTTCGCCTTCCGACCAATCCAGGTCGCCCGGAAATCCGCTCACCACGGCGGCGGCGAATCCATCTCGCTGCACGACGCGCACGACGGACATCTTCAACGTCACATCCGTCACCTTGCCGACCGTCGAGCCCTCGACGGACGACCGCACCAGTCCGCGATACACCCAGTAATTGCCCTGCGTAAGTGGGAAGGCGTGCTGCGGATCATCTCCAGCGCGCATCGGCGCAACGAAGAGTCCGCACAGAACGAGCGCAATGAAGAGCGTGGACTGGCGCAGCATATTCACCGCCTGCACTTCCGCGTCGGTGGCCCGGTTTCCGAACTATCTTACGCCTCCAGCGCGCCTAACGGCAGCGCCGTTCGCCCCGCGCGTCACTTCGGCTTGCGCGCCGCCATCCAGAGCGAATCGCTCGTCGGCAAGCAATCCGCCAGCGGCCGCGGCAGCGGCTCGAAACCCGCCTTGCGCAGCATTTGGGCGAGCGTGTGCGGCGTGAAGTAATTGCAATGAGCGGGGATGTGATATCCGCACCACTCCATGCCGCGAATGTGCCGGTTCCAGCTCGCGTAGTTCGGCGTTTTGAGGACGGTCACGCCACCGGGCTTCAGCACGCGAAACGCCGCGCGAAGTCCTGCGATCGGCTGCCATTCGTGCTCGATGTAGCCGAATTGGGTGACGACGTCAAAGGCGTTGTCGGGCAACTCGCGCTCCGCGACTTTGGTCACCGGCCCCTCGAAAACTGCCGCGCCGGGCACGCGCTGCCGCGAAAGCTCTACGCCGCGCGGGCTTAGCTCGATTCCCGTCACATCGAAGTATTTCGTCGCGAGTGCGAGAAAACCGCCGTCGCCACAGCCGAAATCCGCGAGCTTCCCTTCCCTGCGCCAGCGCAAAGTCTGCGACAGCATGCGGCCGTTGGTGTTCGGCCGGAGCGGCCGCAGCACGCGCGAGAGAAACACCATCAAGGGCTGCTTCTGCTTGCGGTTCGACGCTTCCCGCGCGTGCTCCTCCATCCAATCGTGGTCGCGCGCCTGTTCGTCGTAGCCGAGATCGCTGCCAATGAAAACCATCGCGCAGTTTGCGCATTTGACGATCTCCCATTTGCCGCGCCGCGCAAGCGTCTTGCGCTCCGCGCCGCCGCAAAGCGGGCACGGACGTGCTCCATCAGTTGACATTTGCATTGCGGCATGCATGTGTCAGAGAATCAAGCCGAAGAATTCGCGATTGTATCATGTGGCACGGACGCACGCGTTCGCGCTGCCGCCAGTTCACAAGGAGATCTCATGAAAATTGCACTCGCCGGCGCCACCGGAATGATTGGACAACGCATCTTGAACGAAGTCCTATCGCGCGGGCATCATGTGACCGTCATCGCGCGCGACCCCTCGAAAGTCGCTGCGCGTCCCAATGTCGAAGTGAAGGCCGGTGACGTAATGAAGCCTGAGACGGTAGCTCCGACAATCGCAGGCGCCGACGTGCTCGTCAGCGCGTGCTCGCCGCCGAAAGACAATCCCCGGCAGGCCGTCGATTCCGTTCGCACGCTCACCGAAGCTATCAGCGCCGCCAACAACGCCGCGAATCGCTCGATCCGCCTCATTATGGTCGGAGGCGCAGGAAGCCTCGAAGTCGCGCCCGGCGTGCAACTCGTCGACGCCCCCAATTTCCCCGAGGCGTGGAAGCCGGTCGCGACCGCGCACCGCGATGCGCTCGCCGCTCTCCGGAAAGCTCCGATCGACTGGACCTATTTCAGCCCCGCCGCATTCATCCAGCCCGGCACGCGCACCGGAAAATATCGCACCGGCACCGAGCAGCTCGTCGCGGACGCCAAAGGCGAAAGCCGCATCTCCGCCGAAGACTACGCCGTCGCGCTCGTGGACGAAATCGAGAAGCCCCAATTCATCCGCAAGCGCTTCACCGCCGCGTACTGATCGGCGATCAATCGCCTGCTTTAAGTGCTTCCGGCGCAATCAGGGGTTGTTCTTCTCCGGGCTCTCACTCGGGCAGAAATCCGCCGCGCCCCTTAGTTCCGGGTACTCCATGCAAACCGACTGAAGAATATCGGGGAGATGCCCCCTCGCCAGGACCTGGCCGACTTGTGCGCCCGAGGCCGTGAGCTGACCGCTCACGGCGTTAAAATGCTGCCCGGCGGGAGTTTGATAGAAGTCGATAAGAGCCTTGACGTCGTCATCCGAGAGATACTTTGCGTACAGGGTCAGATAGCGATCGACAAATTCCTGAGTGGCGAATAGTCCCTCGACCTTTGCTTCGATCTCGTCGGCAATCTTTTCACGGTTCGGCGTCTGCGGGAGCGATGGCAGCAAGCTGGGCCGCGAGGATTGAAACGTCGCCTGTCCCATGTCGATGGCCTTCGATTTCAGGTGCATCATCTCAAACAAGTGCAGTATGTCCGCCTTGAGTTGCGGGTCAATCGTCTCCAGAGCGGCTTTGGCCCGCGGCTGCGCCTCCTCCGACGGTGCGGCGGTGAGCGAAAATACGACCTCAATCGTCGTGTCCACCTCGACGGGCTCGCCATTAAGCATCGTCGGCTCGTAGCGCCAGTCCTTAACCGCCCCGATGGCCGGCTGCACGAGCAGCGGGTTTCCCGAAACGAGCGAAAGCTGCTCGATCGTTCCGTCCGTGGCAATGATTGCGTGGAGCACAACCGTGCCTTGCACGCCGGCTGCCTTGGCAACCGGCGGATAGACAGGCGTCACCTTGTGGACGAGCTTGGACATCTGCACGTTGCCGCCGATACGAATCCTCATGTGCCTCAGCGGCGTCTGCGCCTGATCCTGACCGTACGCAATCGCCGCCATCGACGTCGCGAGCAGAACTGCCAGCGCAGCGCTTCCAAATTTCATCGGTGCCTCCCAACCCGCCGTTGATCGACCGCGTACATTCGCGGAAGTATACGCCCTTGGCTTTTCCCGCCCCGAACTATAAGTTTCGCGTTCGACGGTTACGTCGCGAGCAGTTGGCGCGCATTGGACGAAATTGCTACAATGTTTGCGGGGGAATCGCGAATTCGGGCATATGGCTCCACGTACACTCTACGAAAAAATTTGGGATGCACACGTCGTCCACGAACAGCCGGGACAGCCGTCGCTGATTCACATCGACCGCCACCTGATCCACGAAGGCACCTCTCCGCAGGCGTTTGCCGGACTGAAAGCCGCGGGGCGCAAAGTTCGCCGCCCCGAGCTGACCTTTGCGGTGATGGACCATTCCGTCTCGACGAAAAATCGCGCCCTTGCGGTCCTCGATCCAGACGCCGCCGCGCAGTTTGAAGCGCTGGCGCGCAACTGCCAGGAGTGCGGCATCAATCTCTTCGACATGAACAGCCGCAATCAGGGCATCGTTCACGTGATCGGCCCGGAACTCGGCATCACGCTCCCCGGCTTGACGATCGTCTGCGGCGATAGCCACACCGCCACGCACGGCGCGTTCGGCGCACTCGCGTTCGGCATCGGCACCAGCGAAGTCGAGCATGTGCTCGCCACGCAATGCCTCTCGCAGTTCAAGTCGAAGACGATGAAGATCGACGTGCAAGGCAAGCGCCCGCGCGGCGTCACTGCAAAGGACATCATCCTCGCCATCATCGGAAAAATCGGCATCGGCGGCGGCAACGGTCACGTGGCCGAATACACCGGCGAAGCGGTGCGCGCCCTCTCGATGGAAGGCCGCATGACGATGTGCAACATGTCGATCGAGGGCGGCGCGCGCGCCGGAATGGTAGCGCCGGATGAGACCACGTTCGCGTACTGCGAAGGGCGCCCGTTTGCGCCGCGCGGAAAAGAGTTTCAGGAAGCGGTCACCTATTGGAAGTCGCTCGCGAGCGATCCCGGCGCGAAGTACGACACGACGGTCACGCTGCGCGCCGACGAGCTCGCGCCGATGGTCACATGGGGAACAAATCCCGGCATGGTGACGCAGGTGACGAGCCGCGTTCCCGACCCATCCTCATTTCAAGACCCCGTCGATCGCAAGGCAGCCGAAAGCGCCCTCGTGTACATGGATTTGAAGCCCGGAACACCGATGGAAGACATTCGCGTCGACCGCGTCTTCATCGGCTCGTGTACGAATTCGCGTCTCGAGGATTTGCGCGCGGCCGCGAAAGTGGTTTCCGGCAAGCACGTCTCGAGATCGCTCAAGCAGGCGCTCGTCGTGCCCGGCTCGCGCGTCGTGAAGGCGGAAGCCGAAAAAGAAGGCCTCGACAAAGTTTTCCGCGAAGCGGGATTCGAATGGCGCGATGCGGGCTGCAGCATGTGCATCGGCATGAACGACGACGTCCTTTTGAGCGGCGAACGCTCGGCCAGCACGTCGAACCGCAACTTTGAAGGCCGCCAGGGCAAGGGCAGCCGGACGCACCTCGTCAGCCCCGTAATGGCCGCCGCCGCAGCGATCGAAGGCCATTTCGTCGATATCCGCAAATGGTCCGGCGTGGACGGAGCCGAATAACGATGCATCCATTCACCAAACACACTGGATTGGTCGCGCCGATCGATCGCGTGAACGTCGACACCGATCAGATGGTGCCGAAGCAGTTCCTGAAACTCCTCACGCGCGAGGGATACGGACGCATCCTGTTTTACGACTGGCGCTATCTTCCCGGCGAGAAGCCGAATCCTGATTTTGTGTTGAACGCGCCGAGGTACAAGGGCGCGAGCGTGCTGATCGCACGCGCGAATTTTGGATGCGGGTCGAGCCGCGAGCACGCGCCGTGGGCGATTCTCGATTACGGTTTTCGCGCCATTATTGCGCCGAGCTACGCGGACATTTTCTACAACAACTGCTTTAAGAACGGCATCCTGCCCGTCACGCTGCCGACGGAGCAGATCGACGAACTTTTCAAGCGCAACGAGGCAAATCCGGGCTATCGCATCACCGTCGATCTCGAGCAGCAGGTCGTCACCGACGAAAAGGGCCTGCGCTATCCGTTCACGGTCGATCCCTTCCGCCGCGAATGTCTGCTGAAGGGCCTCGACGACATCGGACTCACGCTAGTGCACGAACCCGAAATCACCGCCTTCGAGAAAAAGCACCTTCACGTCCCCGCGATGAACGCGCCCCTCGACGTGAAGTATCACCACTAGACCGTTAGGCATCGGACAAGCTGTCGCGCCCTGCATCTTGATTCGAGCGCGCGGCGGGCCGAAGATTGCAGCTGGGTCGCTCCAATGCCTAGATTCTTGATCTACCATCCCGGCGAAGACTCGCGCGTTTTCGAGCTGCTGGGAGACCGCCCGATCTCCATCGGCCGCGCGAAATCGAGCAGCCTGATTCTCGATAACGCCAGCATCTCGCGCCTGCACGCTGTAGTGCGTTCGACGCCCGACGGCCAGTGGCAAATCATCGACCGCGCCAGCTCCAACGGCGTGAAGCTCAACGGCACCGCAACGAAAGAAGCGATCCTCCGCCCCAACGACGAAGTCATCCTCGGCGAATACCGACTGCGATTTTTCGAGGACTCCGCCGCGCGCGAAATGGTTACGTACGGCACGCCGCAGCTTCCGCCCCGGCTTGAAAAGGTGATGTCCGAGCCAGCGTATTCCGGAACGTTTATGTCGGCCCAGCCCTTGGGCAACATCACGTCGTACGAGCCCGAGCGCGCTGCAACTGCCGACGATCGCCTGCGCGCACTCGAACGCGAAAATAAATTGCTCACGCTGCTCTATCGCGTGAATCGCGCACTCGGCGAACTCACCACCGTCGCAGACGTGACGCAGCGCATCCTCGATCTCGTTCTGGAAATGGAAGGAGCCGAGCGGGCGTTCGTGATGCTGCTCGACAAGGGCTCGATGGGCCGCGGCGACTTTAGTCGCGGCGGATATGGCTTTGAGCCTGCGCTCATTCGCCACCGGACCGGCGCCAAAGCGCCTGCGACGCAGGCTGCGCCGCAACTCACGATCTCTCAAAGCATCATCCGACAGGTGATGCACGGCGGGCTGCCGCTGCTCGTATCTGATCCGAAAGCCGACCCGCGCCTCGCGTCCAGCCAGAGCATCGCGGCTGCGGGAATTCAGTCGGCGATGTGCGCGCCGCTGGGAAGCAAAGAAAGGCGTTTTGGACTGCTCTACGTTGATAATCTCTCGCGACGCGGAATGTTCACCGTGGACGATTTGAATATTTTCGCTGTGATTGCCGCGCAAGCGGGACTTGCCATCGATCGCGCGCGCCCGCACGAAGAATCGGCAGAGCAACCCGAACCTTCCGCAGCCCTCGAATAGGCGCACTTCCCTGCCAGACGAATCAGCGGAAATTAGTACGCCCCGCCACAAAATTCAGTTTCCATATATAGGCAGTTTTTGACAGGAAAAAGCCGAAAATGACTCGTTAAGCACCCTTAACTTGCTTAGAGAGCCGCTTTGGAGCCACGTTGAGCCAAGCGGCCAGAAGCGCGCGCTGTAGTGCGGATTTTTTCACGGTTTTCAGGCGCACCGTGGTGGCGCCGCGGCGTCCCCACGCGCCCTTCGCGGGCACGAACACTTCTGGCTCGGCCTCGAACAACTTCGCCTGGTCGTCTGGGCGGAGCTTGACCATTCCCCACTGCTCATCGGGATAGCCGAGGGTCGCGAAGATTTTTCCGGCAACGCGAAAATCCGGATGGTCCATGTGCGCGCTTTCTGACGTTTCCGGAAAACTGAGAGCGATCCGCCGAAAGTCTTTCTGCGTCACCTTTGCACCTCCCCTCTGGTTTTGTTGACTTCCCAGTTCTTGGCTACGTCGAAGAGAGATTCTTCGACTGTGCGGCCGGACGTCCCGCAAGATTGGGACGAAGAAAAAAGTCCGGCCGCTCCGCTCAGAATGACGATCCCGACGGGCGTGCCCTAAACAACCATTGCGATGTCCGTCAGAAAACAATATCAACAGAGCGGTCCGCTCTTTAGAACTGCACGTCGCGGATGTGGGTGGCGATGAACCAGCGATTGCCGAACGGGTCCAGCACGCCGCCGCTGCGGTCGCCGTAAGGCTGGTCGGCAACAGGCTGAATCGACGTTGCGCCGGCGCGCAACGCTTGATTGTAAATCGAGTCGGCATCCGGAACGTAGAGGTGAAGCGTGCAAGGCATCGGCTGATACGGGCCGTGCGCGTCACCCATGCCGATGATGGAATCTCCGATCCGAACCTGGGCGTGGTGGACCACGCCATCGGGCGATTGCGCACGATAGACCTCTTCGGCGCCAAACGCTTTCTGCAGGAATTCGATCACCGGCTGCACTCGAAGAGGATTGAAGTATGGCGTCACGCTGCGGAACCCTTCGAAAATCGTGTTGCCGGGGGTCGGCTTGCTGATGTGCCAACTGTTGCCGGAAATATCCCGCACCGAACCGCCGCGCGAACCGTAATCTTGGTCGGCCACCGGCTGGAATGGAGTGGCGCCAGCCGCGACCGCGCGATCGAAAACCGCGTCGGGATCGTCCACGTGAAGGACCATCGCCGCGGGCGTAGGAGGAAACTGCGCGTTCGCGTCAGCCAGCTCGATCATCGAGTCTCCGATTTTCACTTCGGCGTGCATGATCGTTTCGCTGCCGGGCCGCTGGATCCGGAAACGCTCTTCGGCGCCGAACGCCTGCTTTACGAAGTCGATCCATCGCGACGCTTCTGGAATGATCAGGTACGGCGTGATGCTGTGGAAACCCTCACGAATTGGATTGACCGCCTTTCCCGCTGCTGTTGCCATCGTAGCTCTCCTTTCGAGATCCGCTTTCAGGCGTGCTTTGAAATCCGGGCGCGGAAGATCGCGCAGGCCGCCGATCAACTCGAGCAGAGGGACGAGCTTCGCTTCGGACGGACGCATCGCCTTGGAGCGCGGCAGCGGCGCATCGGGGCGTCCGAGTAGCCGCTCCACGAGTTTGTCGAGTTGTTCGCTCGGAGTTTGCTTAACCATTTGATCCACCCAGCTTCTTACGGGTACCTTTGCCCAACTGCGCGCGCAGAGTCTGAATGCCTCGAAACTGAAGCTGCTTGACCGCGCCGGACGTCCGCTTGAGATCGCTCGCGATTTCGCGGATGCTCTTCCCTTCCGCGAAGCGCATCTCGATCACGCGGCGCTGATCGGCGGGCAACGTCTTCACTAGGCGAAAAAGCTGTGCGCGGCGCTCAATCTGTTCCGGATTCGCGCCTTTGCGTTCATCCGGGGGATCGTCTCGCGATGGATTCCCGCTCTCGCGTGCGAGGTGTTGCCAGCGGTCCGCGATGGCATTTGATGCAATGCGGTAGAGCCAAGCCGCGAATGGCACGCCGCGCCATTCGTAATTCTTGAGATTCGCGAGCGCCTGCTCGAAGACCTCGGAGGTCACGTCCTCCGCGGCCGGGCGGTCGTGCACGCGCCGCGCGACGAACGCGTAGACGCGCTCGAAGTGCTCCTCGTAGAGTTCGGCGAAGCGGGCGGGGTCCCTCTTCGCCGCTTCGACGAGAAGCTGCTCGTTCGCTCCGTTTTTTCGAACCTTCAACAGATTCTCCGCAGATCGCGTTCTCTATAACATTAACTGGCGAGAAGGCGAAAGGTTACGGGGGGGAATTTGGGCTCCTTCGAGATGGGACCCGGTCTGCCTTTGCAGAGCTTGCATGGCTCCGTTGACATCCCGCTCTTGGTGACGCCGAAGAGAGATTCCTCGACTGCGCGTCCCGACCCGGAGATCGAAACCTGATCTCCGGGCAAGAATAAGGCGTCGGGACGCTCCGCTCGGAATGACAGCCAGACGGGCGTGGCCTGAGCAACTGCGCGGGGGTGGCGATTGGGCGGCGGGGAGCCAAGCGTGCATGCCGGAACAGCAGATCCCTCACACGGCCAGAATGCGGCCGGGTTCGGGATGACGACTTCGGCCGGTGGCAAGGGCACAGCCAAGCATCTGTGCTGGGCGCAGCGTGGATTTGGCTTCGCTCAGCACAAGTGCCATGCCCCTACGGGACTGGCGTGGTCGGATTATCGAGGTGGATGGGCAGCGCGAAGCCAAGGATGTATGCCGGGCACGGCGTGCCGTGCCCCCGCGGAGAAAGAATGCGGGCTGGCAAGTTATTCGACGGTGGGGGCGAGCGGCTCGGGGGCGGCGGGCATGGCTTGCGATGGAGATTTCCACTCGGCCAGGAGGATGCCCGCCAAGATGAGTGCGGCGCCGGCGAGGACGCGTACGCCAAGGTGTTCGCGGCCGAGAGTGAGTGACGTGATCGCGGCAAAGACCGGCTCGAGGCTCACCAGGATTGCCGCGTGGGAGGGCGAGGCATATTTTTGCGCCCAGGTCTGCAATGAGAAGCCGATCACCGTCGCGCCGATTGCGGTCAGTAGAATTGCAAAGATCAGATATCCGGTCCACGCGATTCGCGGATGCTCCCAACCAGCCGCTGCGGCGAGCGGCAGCAAAAGAGCTGATAGAACGGCCGTCGTGGCCACCTGAAGGAAACTGAGCGCGGCGACCGAATGGTGCTCGACGTGGCGTCCGATGAAAATCATGTGCAGCGCGAACATCACGGCACAGCCAAAAACGATCGGGTCTCCACGATTCAGTCCGCCGAGACCTTCGGCCGGCACCGTGAGGAAATAAAGCCCTGCCAGGACAGCCAGCGCGCCGGCCCAAATCCAGCCCGCGATCCGCCTGCGCCCGAAGACAGCCAGTAGGATCGGCACGAAAACGACGAACGTCCCGGTAACGAAGGCTGCTTTCGACGGCGTGGTGAATTTCAGTCCGGTGATCTGAAAGACGTAGCCGCCGAACATGAATATTCCGATTTGCGCTCCGGCCCACACGGTTTGCGGCGTGAGCTTGCGCACCGTGCGCCAATACAGGATCGCCATGATCACCGCGGCAAGACCGAATCGCACGGCGAGATAGGCGATGACGGAAACGTCCGCAAGGGCGTCCTTGATCACGACGAATGTGGAGCCCCAGATCAGCGCGCACAGCGCGAGTGCGAGGTCGGCGAGGAGGCGTTTGCTCGGCATGCTCGGCTTCGAGTTTATTCGGCGCGACTCACGGCGACAAGAGGAGGCCCCCAAAGCCACAAACGGAAACGACTTGACGCGCAGCCGGAGCAAAGGGTAAAGAATATGACACTTCATGCGTGCGCTACTTAGTACGATTCTAGTCGCCTGCTGCCTCTCTTTTGCCGCTGCGGCTTCCGGCGCGAAGCACGAGACATGGTACGAGGCGCGCAGCCCGCATTTCATCGTGGTCTGCAACGCGGGTGAAAAGCAGGCGCGCAAGACAGCACTGCAATTCGAGCAGATTCGCTCCGTCTTTCGCCAGTACATCGTGATTGCGAGCGGGCATGCGAGCCCGGTCATTACGATTCTCGCCGTCAGAGACGAGAATTCGCTCCGCGAGTTACTGCCGGAATACTGGGCTACAAAGGGCCACACGCACCCCGGGGGCATCTTTTTCTACAACCTGGGTCAATTCGAGGCGGCCGTTCAGCTGGACGCACAGGGCACCAATCCGTACGAAGCGATCTACCACGAGTACTATCATTCGCTGACTGTTCCCTATTTCCCCGGACTTCCAGTGTGGCTCGCGGAAGGCCTCGCCGATTTCTTTGGAAACACGGAAGTGAACGAAAAAGAAGCGCGGCTTGGAGAACCCGATCCCGGCTTGATCGAGGAACTACGGCAGAACCGGTTGATCCCGCTCGACGTGCTCTTCAAGGTGGACCACACTTCACCCTATTACAACGAGCAGAACAAAACGTCGATCTTCTATGCGGAATCCTGGGCGCTTACCCACTACCTGATGCTCGGAGACAACGGAAGTCACAAACCGCTGCTTATGGCCTACCTTCAGGCGCTGCAACAGGGCGCCGCGCCGGAGGAGGCAGCCGCCAAAGGGTTTGGCGATCTCAGCAAACTGCAGAAAGCCCTCGACCGATACGTCAGCGGCTCTTCATTTTTCGAGGTCAAGGGACCGGCGCCGCCTCCCGTTGCTGACGCAGATTTGCGGAGTCGCGAGCTTTCCGACGCCGAGGCGGATGCTTATCTCGGCGGGTTCGCCGCACTGCGTGAACGCCCGCAGGAGGCCAAACCGCTTCTCGATCAAGCAGTGCAGCTCGACCCGAAGCTTCCGCTCGCTTATCAGAATCTTGGCCTCATGGAGCTCTTCGCGGGACAGCGCAGCGAGGCCTTCGCGTCTTTTTCCAAGGCTGTCGAGCTCGACCCGAAGAACGCGCTGACCCGCTACTTTCGCGCGTACCTAGCCTATAGGCAACGCACAACGGCGACCGGCGACGAACAGATTGAGGATGACCTGCGTCAGGCGATCGCAGCGAACCCGGACTTTGCTCCACCTTACGGATTGCTCGCCGTGTATCTGGCCAATTCCAATGAGAATCTTCCCGAGGCGCTTTCCCTGGCGCAAAAGGGCGTCTCTCTAGAACCTGGTAGGGCGACTTACGTGCTCTCGCTAGCCCAGGTGCTAGCGCGGATGCGGCGGTTCGACGACGCTGAGGCCGTGGCGCAGCGGGCCCGAGCGAGCGCAATTGATCCGGCTGAACGCTCTAGCGCTGAACAGTTTCTTGCCTATCTGCAGCGTGCCAAAGACATGGCGAGCGAAAACCGCATGTATGAAAGCGCGCCGTCTGCAACTGACGCAGCTACCCGGACCCCGCAAGGTTCCGATGACGGGAAGGAAGACACGTCGCGATCTGGAGTCGCCACATGGGAGGAGGCCTCCGGGCTGATCACGGACTCACGCTGCGCCGGAGTGAGCCAGCAAATTGATCTACAAACATCCACAGCGATGCTCCATCTGCGCGGCCCGGCGGACGGCGGTTTGAAAATGAATCTGTCGTTCGATCCGCAGCCTGGGTTTAATCCTTGTACGTCCCTCAAAGGGATGCGGGCAGCCGTTTTGTACAAGCCTGACACGGCGAGCGGACAAGGGGGCACGATTACATCGCTTCGAGTCTTCGGCCCGGCCGGGGGAAGCGACTCGGGGGACGCCGTGATCGACGGGACCAAACGCTCGGCACCATCGGAGGGCGACACAGGCGGAAAGGACGCGGGGATGTCCGCGACCGAGGCCGAGGGGGAGATCACGGACGTCACATGCAGCGGCAGCGATATGCTCTTGAAAATTGCGACTCCGGGTCGCCAATTCACGCTGCACACTCGCGACTACGCCCACCTTGATTATTACGATGACCACGCCGGACCTAGAAATGACGAATTCCAGCCTTGCACACAGCTGAAAGGGCATACCGTTTCGATTATTTTCCTGATGGTCGAGCACAAACGATACGACGGCGAGATGCAAAGCGTCGAAATCGAAAAGTGACGAGCTTCAGGGATTCGCGCTCGGTTGTGCGCTACGGCTTTGAAATCGAGAGCGATTGGGCGGTGGCGGCGAGATCGTCGAGCTCCTCCTTCGAACGAGCACGGATTTCGAGCGTTACGAGGTAACGCTGGCCTACGGTGATTTCGATCATCGCGATCCACGCCGGCGGATCGGCCTGCGGGGCCTCGGCGTCCGTGCGGAAAAACTGGCGCTTGCCGATGGTGATCACGCGTGGAGCGGCGAGGATGGCCATGCCCTGGCGCTTCACGTCCTCGACGGCCTTTCGCGCGGAGTCTTGCGCCGACGCACTTGATTGAGCAACCGTGATCGTCACCTCGGGCAGACGCCTGTGCGGATCGGGCGCCGCCTGGAAGATTATCTGGGGAAAAGACACGCGTACCGATCCATTTGGCCCCGGCTGATCGCCTGATCCGGTTGCGCCGGCTGATTGCATCTGCTGCGAACGCGCTTGGTTCAACTGAGCGAGGACTTCGGGCGTTGCCGATGACCAGGCGCTTGGAAACTTGTACGACAACCCCAAAAATTCGTTCCGGTAGATGCTCCCGCTCGCATCGCCATTCTCAACGTCGTTTGGCGGGAAGACGAGTTCGATAGGAACGCTCGCTGCTCGCCCGGACGAGGCGTCGGCGCCGTTGACGGGAGTTGCCGCAGCGGTCGGATGCGTGGAAGCGGTAGCTGGAGGCGCGAATTCCGGAGGCGGCCCCGTGTAAGTTTTCGCAAGCTCGCGGTTGATTGCGTTGGTGAGATTCGCGGCCGTGTCCGGGCCAAGGCCCGTCTGACGGAACTCGATCGTGCCACCGCGCCCGAGGACAACGTACGTGGGGAAACCCTGAATCTCGAACAGCCCAGCAATTTGGCCGTCGACGTCGAAAAATTCAGGCCAGTTCATGTGATTGGACGAGATAAAACTCTTCAAGGACTCTTCATCCGTATCAGAATTGATTCCGACGATCTCGAAATCATGGCCCGCGAATTTGCGGTGAAGGTCGACCAGGATCGGCACGGACTCGCGGCAGGGCGGACACCAACTCCCCCAAAAATCGAAGAGAACGACCTTGCCGCGGAGGCCGGCCTTTGAAATCGTCTCGCCGTCGATGGTGGCGAGCGAAAAATCCTCCGAGGGCAGCGCTCGCGCGCGGCTTGGATCGGCAATCACGCGGTTCGCCCTGTCCACATACCTCGGGTTTGCGAAAGGGCCCGAGACGTACGCTTTCAACTCAGTGACGCCGTCGGCGTCGCGGCCCTCTTGCAAGAGCAACATGCCGAGATCGAAGCGCGCAATCGAATGCTTGGGATCGAGCGCGAGCGCGCGGCGATATTCGCGCTCCGCTTCCTTGACCTTTTCATCGGTGGGCGCGCTCGAAGTCGCGACAAGCAGGGTTGCCCGCACCGTCAGAGCTTGCGCCGCGACGGTGCGATCGTCGCCGGCAGCTCGTTCGGCGCGCTGGGCGTCGTCGATCGCGCCCAGCAGTTCGCCGAGCTGGCATTCCATGTTAACCATGCCGAGGTAGCAATCGGCGCAGGTGTGATCCGAAAGATTGTCGGCCTCGCGAAATGCGTCGAGCGCTTGCTGAAATTGTTTTTGGATCGCGAGGGCATTGGCGCGGTCGATTGCGGCGTTGACTTCGGGGGATTGGTCCTGCGCGGAAGCGGGGTTCGCCGAGGCTGCCACGATTAGCGCAGCCAACAAGAGAGGGGTGATAATTTTGGGGGTGCATGCCCGTGGGGAGATGTTCATTCCGATTCCCCTGTCGCTATGCGTCGCGCAACGAGCGCGGTCGCGTTACGGCTCGGCGCCGGCGAGCGAGACAACCGTGAGAAACAGCCGCTTTAGGCCAAGTTCGCGGCCTGCGGGATCGTACCACTCATCGGGAGTGTGCGAACCGCCGCCGCGTCCGCCGCCGCCGAGCGCAATGGCCGGAATTCCCAGCGAGAGCGGAATGTTGGCGTCGGTCGAGCTGCGCTCGAGGCGCGAGCGATTGCCGAGAAAACGGTCCACGCTGCGCACCGTCGCGAGGAGCGGCGAATCATCCGGCAACTTTCCCGCGGGACGCGTGCCAAGCGAGCGGAATATCAATTCGAGCGAATTGCCCGGGGCATTCCTCGACGAGACTTCGTCGCGCACGCCCGCCTGCATGGCTTCGCGGAGAGCGGATTCGAGGCGGCCAAGCTCGTCTTCATCTTCCGAGCGCAGATCGATTTTCACGGCGGCTCGCGCGGGAATCGAATTGACCGAAGTGCCGCCTTCCATGACGCCGAAATTGTACGAGCTGCGCGGATCGCTAGGGATGGAGGTCGCGGAGAACTTCACGATGCCGCGCGCGAGAGCTGTGATCGGATTCGGCGCGCCGAAATCGGACCAACTGTGGCCGCCCGGTCCCGTCACGCTCGCTTCGAGGCGCCGCGAGGCGATGGCCTGCGTGGTGATGTGCTCGGTGGAAGGCCCGTCCACGGCAATAACCGCAGCCAAGCGCGAGCCGTAGGCGTCGACCAGTGCGCGGATGCCGCGCAGGTTGCCTTCGCCTTCCTCGCCGACATCGCCCGCCAGGACGATCGTCTTCGTTGTGCGAATGCGCGACTCGTCGAGCGCGCGCGCGAGGCCGACGAGAGCTGCGAGTCCGGCGCCGTTGTCGGAAATGCCGGGCGCGGAGAGGCGGGTGCCGTTGCGCTTCACGCGGACGTCCGTGCCAGCGGGGAAAACGGTGTCGAGGTGCGCGGCGAGGAGAATGACGCTCTTCGGGTCGGAGCCCGCGCGCTCGGCGATCACGTTGCCGGTTTTGTCGGTGCGAACCTCAAAGCCATTGGCGGCGAAAAGCTCTTTCAGGGCTTCGCCGCGGCGGGCCTCGTCGAATTCAGGCGCGGGAATTTCGTTTAGGCGAACCTGCTGCTCGGTAACCCAGGCGGAACTTTTGTCGATCCAGGCGAGGGCGCGCGCGCAGCGCGGATCGACCGCGAGTTTCGCGAGGGGGTCGTCGGTCGCGCGAGCCGAAAGGGCGGCCATCCAAATCAAGATACAGCAGATGAATGCGAGTTTCACGCGATTATGCGGCGAATCCTAGCGCCAGTCGTCAAGGATGTAGACGCCGGCGCGATTGTAGCCCGAGGATACGTCACCGGTCTCCATCGCCACGCCTTGCGACTCTGCGCGGAAGCCGGCGGCGATCATGGCTTGGAAGGCCTCGCGGCGCGCCAGGTTCACTCCGGCTGTAGCTTTCTGCGCGCCCACGGAGCGCCCGTACGCCTCGACGGCATCGAGCAGGCGCGCGAAATTTTGGTGCGCGCGTGGTCCGGGACACGCCGCGGCGAATTTCATGTAGCACACGCCGCTGCCGGCTTCGCTGCCTGGGCCCGTATGGCAAACGGCAAAGGCCGCGAGTTTCGAGCCGTCCCACACTAGAACCGTGTCACCGAGTTTTTGATCGACTACCGCGCGGACTTCGCGCTGAACGTCGAGGCCCGCGAAAATTGCGTCCGTCACCTCGCGACATGCGGCGAGGAGTTGCAAGCGATCACCGGGCTTGGCCCTTGCGAAAAGTGTGGTGTCTGGGACGGATGAGTTCGTGGGTTGCTGGAGAGGCTTCGCGACGTTCGCCACGAGGTCGCGGGGCCAGAAGCCGAACTTTTGGTAAAGCGCCATGTGTTTTGGACTGGTTGCGAAGGTGTAGAGGCCGAGGTGGCGGTTGCCCCAGCGGCGAAAGATGTCCATCGTGGGCGCGAGAAGCTGTTGCGCGACGCCGCGATTCCAATATTCTGGCTCGATTGTCAGCGGGCCGAAGAAACCGAAGCTGCCCCAGTTGGTGGCGAAATTCGAGCCGATCAGCTTGCCGGCGTGTTCGGCGGCGAGAACCGCGGAGGGGTCGGCATGCCAGCGCGTATGCGCGAAAGCGGCGTCGCCCATGAAACGCGACGGATCGGGCATGCCGAGAAATGTGCCGAACGCAACGCGGACGATTCGGTCCGCTTCGGGGAGATCGCTCTCGACGAGCGGCCGTACAGTGACATCCGCGCGCATTTGGGGCGAGGCCACGCGGATATTAAAGCTTTGAAAGCGGTTGATGGCAAGTGCAGGGAGCGCTGCGCGGCGAGTGCGCGCGAGCTAGCGTTGGTCGGTGGTGCGAAGTTCCGCGGTTGGGCGTTCGACGCCAGGGTGGGTCGCTTTGAGTAGCAGAGCCACCATCACGAGAAGAGTTGTAGCGGCATTGGCCCAAATCACGGCTGCGGCGTGCAAGAGGAGCCCGTACACGAGCCAGAGCACAACTCCGGTGAGATAGAGAAAGAGCATCGGGTACGAGAGATCATTGCCACCTTGGCGCCTGATCTTGATGATTTGCGGAATGAAAGCGGTCGTGGTGCAGATCGCAGCGATCGTACCGACGAACGACAGAAGTCCCATTGGCTCTCCCGAGCATGCAATCTAAAGTGACCAAACCCGCCGCGATGCGCCGACGTGGAGCTAGTGCCGCGCGGAGGAAGGGACCAGCGCGAGGATTTCTTCCGCCGTGAGCACGCGCGAGGACTGCTTCGCGGCGGCGAGAATTCGCTCGACGGCATCGTCCGTCGGCTCGATCGCGTGCTTGCTTAGCCAGAAGACCACATTGGAACGCCCGCTCATCGGACCAATCTCGATGATTTGCTCGAGGCCAAACAGGTGCGCCGGCACGCCGCTGTAAATCGCATCCGCTAGCTCGATATCGTCCCGCTTGTACGCCTTGGCGATGGCCGCGGCGTGCACGCCAGTCTGCGTGCGAAAGGCATCGCGACCGACGATCGGATAATTTGGGGGGATCGTGGTATTCGTCGCGCGCGCGACCGTCTCCGAGTATTCCTTGAGGCGAGAGAGATCACGATCAATCAGTCCGAGCAGGCGCAGATTCACGAGCATCACTTCCATCGGGGTGTTGCCAACGCGTTCGCCGAGAGCCAGCGCGACGGCGTGGACTTGATCGGCACCCGCCGCAATCGCCGCCATCGAGTTGGCGACCGCGAGACCGCGATCGTTGTGGCCGTGCCAGTCCACGCGGATTTTTTCGCCGGAGGGCTTCACCACATTTTCAATTACGAATTTCACGAGATTGTATGCGCCGCGAGGAGTCGCGTGGCCCACCGTATCGCATAGCACGATCGAGCGAGCGCCCGCGCGAATCGCCGCCGAGTACAGTGCGACGACGGTCGGTGGGTCCGTGCGGATCGTATCTTCGGTCACGTACATTACCGGCAGGCCAGCCGAGACGGCAAATTTCACGGATTCTTCCGTGGTGCGCAGGAGGTGGTCGACGCTCCAATCCTCGACCAAGCGGCGGATCGGGCTCGATCCGAGAAACATCGCGGCTTCGATGGGCTGGCCCACTTTGTCGCAAATGTCGATCATCGACTGGATGTCTTGCTTGTGAGTGCGGCCGCCAATATTCGGGCGGATCTTCATGCGCGACCCGATGATTTCGCGCGCCAGCGCTTCGGTATCGGCGAACGCTCGAGGGCCGGCAGCGGGCAGGCCGATATTCACCATGTCGATGCCAAGGGCTTCCATCAGGTGAAGGATTTCGAACTTCTCGGCGATCGAGGGGTCGCGCACGGACGGGTTTTGCAGGCCGTCGCGAAGCGTCTCATCGTTGAGCGCGACGCGGCGCCCGGCCGGAATGTCCGGCTCGGCGTAGGCGTTCCAGTCGTGGATGAATTCGCGCGTCATTGGCCCAAGTTTACATGAATTTGCGTGCTAGGAATGCGCTGCGCGACGGCGCGAGGAGGACGACGCGAGCGAATCGGTCGGGTCGGGAAATTCGAGCGAGACGAGGTATAGCCCTTCGGGCGGCACGGTGGGGCCGGAGCGCGAACGGTCGCGCAGCTCGAACAATTTTGGGATGTCCTCGGGGGCCAGCCTTCCCTTCCCGACTTCGAGGAGCGTCCCCACCATTTTGCGCACCATGTAACGCAAGAACGATTGGCCGCGGACGACGTAGGCGATTTCTTCGGTTTCGGGCTCGCGCACGATTTCCGAGGAATGAATCCGGCGGAGCATGTTGCGGTCGCGGTCGTCCTCCTCGGAGCCAGAGGAAGCCGCGAACGAACTGAAATCGTGCTCGCCTTCGAACTCGCGCGCGGCGGCAGCCATGGCGTCTTCGTCGAGTGGCCAGGGATAGTGCAACGCGCGACCGTAATCAAATGGCGGCAGCACGCGCCCGCGAAAGATGCGGTAGCGATACGTCTTGCCCTGCGCCTGCCAGCGCGCGTGAAAATCGCCGCCCATTTCCTCGGCGGCGACGATGCGGATCGCTGGCGGCAGCAGCGCGTTGAGCGCGCGTTGAAACTCACCGGCTGAAAGCGCGGAATGCGTCTTGAAATGGGCTACCTGGCCGAGCGCGTGGACGCCGGTGTCGGTCCGGCTAGCTCCGTGCAACACGATTTTTTCCTGCGTGATTTTGCGCACGGCTTCGTTGAGCGTGCCCTGAATGGTCGCGACGCCCGGCTGAAACTGCCAGCCGTGGAAATTCGCGCCATCGTATGAAATTGTGAGCTTGATGTTGCGCATGCGCCTTACAGCATTATCGCATGGCGGTGCGCCGTGCGAGTGGTTTGGCTGTCGCGCTGGGAGGGCTGTGGCACTGTTGACATCGGAGATCGTGGCAACATCGAAGATGGATTCTTCGACTGCGCGTCCCGACCCGGAGATCGATAAAACCGATCTCCGGGAGGATAACGCGTCGGGACGCTCCGCTCAGAATGACGACGTAGACACAGCGGGAGATGGCTTGCTTCGTAGAGTTAGAGAAGAGTCGCGCCATCTTTTGTGGCGTCTTGCGCGAGAGAGCTATCGAAGATCCCTACAGGGAAATAAAAAGGGGCCCCCGCTTGGGATCGGGAGCCCCAAAGTTCGCGTTCCATTTGGTTCGGCCTAGGCGTGACCGAACCATGGGGTCATCCATCCTAGCTTCCCTCTCAGAGGCAGGTGGGAACGATCTATACCACTCTGTGAATGGGCCCCTTCCTCCCCATTCACCGGACAGTGCAGATCGTGTAGGAACGCGACCATGCACTGGCATATGCAAGTCGCGTGCCCATTTTTCCAGGTCAGATTGTTCGCGCGAGCATTGAAATTCCATGGCTTACGGTCGCGTTGCGGCGCAGGAGTTGCGCGCGCGCATCAAGTCGGGAAATGGCGTCCCAGATTGGAACTGGGTCGCGAGCCCAAGAGTTCGCCGCGTCGTCCGCTTACTTCGAGTGAGCGCGGTTCATGGCGAATTATTGTGCGGCGGGAGTCTCTGCCGCATAATAGGAGCGGTCAGACCAATTACATGCAAAAGCTACTGATCGTTGGACTGCTGGCTTTGGCGGCGATCGCCGTCCTTACGGCGCAGATCTCGACGACATATGCTCGCCACGCAGCCGCGGCTGGCCGCGTTTTGCCGGCGTCAAATTCGGCGGCGGCTCATGCCCGGCAAGATGCCGGCTCGGATGACGACCCGGCGTTGGTGCTGCGGTTCGCGAGCAATCCATCGCCGATGCCGCCGTTTTTGGTAAACGATCTCGACGGCAACGTGATCTCGACGGCGAGCTGGCGCGGCAAAGTCGTGCTGGTGAATTTTTGGGCCACGTGGTGCCCGCCGTGCCGCGACGAGATCCCCGAAATGATCGAGCTGGCGAACCGGTACAAGGACCGTCTCCAAATCATCGGCATTTCGCAAGACGACGACGCTCCCCCGGAAGAGGTGAGGGCATTCGCAGCGCAGATGGGAATCAACTATCCGGTGGTGATGGGCAGCAACGCGCTATCGGCCGAGTACGGCGGCGTTCCGGCGCTGCCGACTTCCTTCGTGGTGAATCCGGACGGGCGCGTAGTGCAGAAACATGTGGGACTGTATCCGATCGAAGTGTACGAGAACGAGATACGCTCGCTGCTCGGGATGCACGTGGACGCCAAGGTCGAAACGTTCGAGGACGCGGGCCAGATATTCCTGAAGAACGCGGCGAACGCAACCGAGCTTCCCGGCGTCGATTTCAAAGGCCTCAGCGCCGAGCAGAAGCGCGCTGCGCTGAAACGGCTCAACTCCGAATCATGCACGTGCGGCTGCAAGCTCACGATCGCGCAGTGCCGCATCAATGATTCTTCCTGCTCGACAAGCCAGGGGCTCGCGCAAAAAATCGTGCGCGAGATTCGCTCGGCACACCCCGGTTCCCCGGCTAGCTCAACCATCGCTCGATAGACCGCGGCCCGACTCGAAGTGTTCATTTGAAAAATTGAAATCAGCTTGAGAGCTGCCGTTGGTGCGGAAGGCGTGCGGGCAGCAAGAGACTCACCCGGCTTGCAGCGCCCGCTGTGAGCGTCGAGCGCCGCAAGCCGGGCCGAGATCGATCGCCAGCTAGCTGTCGTATTGCAGGCAGATCTGAAGCTGTTTGATGGCGTTGTCGATGGCGCCGATCGCCTCCACGCGGTGTCCGCCAAAATCGTGAGCCGCGTGATCCAAGTGTTCGCGGGCGTGGCGAAGCGACGCAATGGCATCGCGAATTTCTGGATGCGGCTCGGGCGCCGCGGCGGCCGGTGTGGCGGGTTGAGGTTTTGGAGCCGGCGGAGCGGCGGGAGCCGACAGGGGAAACGTCAGTGCGAGAACGAGTACGACGATCGCGAACGCACTCAGAAGCCAATGTCTCATCAGATTCTCCTCGTGTTTTGATTTGCCGCTCGTCCGGCCGACGGAATCGCGGGGCCGGAATCCCCGCGGCAATCTGCTTGGGCCTGTAGATCAGCGTACGGCTCGGGCGTGCCGGGCTGGGCAAGGCAAGCCGGAGCGTCTTGATGGTATCGCTGTGATAGTTCGCGGAGACGTCCTTGTGCGGCGATGTCGCCAAAGAATCACGCGCCGGACGGTCCGCGCGTAAGTCTGCGAATGCGGTTAAACCTTATCGGCGCCGGCCGGACCGGGACCTGGTTGCGGCGAAGCCGGAGTCGTGGGAAGTGTCGCCCCGGGAGGCACAGGAGGCGCGGGCTGGTCCGCTTTGGTCTTGAGCGCCGCGCGGCCGGGCCCGTCCGCCGCCAGAAATCGCATGGCCGTGGCGGCGAGGCCCTCGAGCGCCCCACCTCCATTGCTGCCGCCTGTGACGAGGATATCGGGGACGAATTTCGCCTTGCCCTCGGCGAGTTCGGCAATCACGTTGACAAGCGCGGTGGCGTTCGGCCCGAGCGCTTCCACCTGCGCCTGGAATCCCTTTGCGCGAGCCAAGCCGATGGCTTCGACTTCCGCGCCCTTCGCCGTTCCGGTCTGGCGGATGAATTCGGCTTCGCCGCCCGCCTCGGCAATGCGCGCGTCGGCGTCGTTTCTCTTGATCGACACGCCCACCTTGGAGCGCGCCAAGTCAGCCTGCATGTCCGCGGTGCCTTTGGCCTGCTCCATCTTGATGCGCTCGTCTTGCGCGGCGCGCTGCTTCTTGAAGGTTTCGATTTCCTGGTTGGCGATTTCGCGGTGCGTGAGGACGGTGACGAGGTCCTCGGGCAAGATCACGTCCTGAATGTAGACGCCCTTGGTCTCGACCTGATATTGAGCCAGCTGCTCGCGAATGTGGGTAAAAGCCTGCTCCTGCACCTGCTGGCGCGTCTCGATGAACTTGATCGCGGGCATACTCTGCAAATTGTCGCGGAAGTGATTCCCGACCGCGGCTTGCAGCACTTCGTTGACGAGGTTTTTCATCGTGCCCACCATCGAAATCACGCGCGGCGCATTGGTGTCCGGCACGTGAATTTGCACCTGGAGGTCGATCCTGAAAACGAAGCCCTCATTGCTCTTGGCCACAATCTGTTTCAACTGCGCGTCCAGATTGTGCGCTTCGGACGAAGCGTCGGCCCAGTTCAGGTTCAAGATCGCCGTCGGGACGATCTCCGCTTCATAGCAGCGCGGATTGAGCGGATACTTCCCCGTCCGCAGAGGCTCCTGCCACACTCCGCGGTGGCCGGGACGAACCAGCGAACCATATCGGAAGTTTTCGCCCGACATATCCTGCGTGACCAATCCGACGTATGCCTTGATCACCGCTACCTGGCCCTGCTGCACGACCATCATCGGCACGAGTTCCACGCTGACCAGATACGGATTCAGCGCGTAGGCGCCATAGAGCAGCGGATCGTGCTGTAAGCCGATCTTTCCGCCGCGGTCGAGGAAGGTCTGGAAGTCCTGATAGTTGTTGTGGAGCTGGTTCTTGCTGCCAAGGAGCGTTTCGATAATTTCCTGGTCCGTCGAGCCGCCCTTTTCCATCTGGCCCATGTCGACAAAGCCGCCGAGGCGGCTGGCGATGTCGCCCGAGGGAAGCGGGTCGCCTTCATATGTAGTGACGATTCCAATCACATCGACAGTGCCGGCTTTGCCCTGCGGCTGAGGGTCGATGCGCACCAGATCGAGCTGCGCGGCGCTCAGGCCGAGAGCTTCCGGGGAGAGATCCTGGTTGCGGTTCGCTTTCTCGCGAATCTCGGATGAAACAGGGAGTCCGTAGACTTTGTTGCGCGTCACGACCAGGAAACCGACGGGATGAATCGGCACGAGAGTGCCCGGCGGCAGCACGGGGCGCTGCACGCCCTTTTGGCCTCCGTTCTGGACGAAACTTTTCAGATCGGAAAAGTTCGCGAACACGGATTTGTACACCGCGGATTTCGCTCCGATCGGCAGCGGTTGGCCGACCTGCGCGATCACGACTCCGATTTGCCCCGCGGGAACCTGTACCCAGGGATATTTATCGACGGAATACATCAGCCAGGGCTTCCAGCGCAGGCCAGGCATCAACAGTTCCGCTTGATAGCCGGCTTCGCCCTCGAATCCGATGGGATTGTCTTTCGCGAGTTTTTTCCAGGAGAAGCGCTTCGTCACCAGGCCGACTTCGGTCGGCCCGATGCGCCGAATGGAATGCAGGAAGCTGAAAACGAACAGGACCACTAGAACCGCCAAGACCAGAGTCCACATGGTGATGCCGAACATATGCGCCTCGATTCTCCGGAAGACAGGCCCACACCAAATCGCAGCTACGATAGCGGCACGTCACTTTTCCGTCAAGTGCAGCGTGGAGGCGCTGCCGCTGCGCATGGGAGGCGCAAATCCGCTACCTGAATTGCACGCGGTCTCAGCGTTCGCGCGTGATGGACTGCGGCGTTTTCAGGAGCGAGGGATCGAACTTCGGAATCAAAGCCAGAAAATCACGCATCATCATTTCGCGCAGGTCGGCGAACTCTTCTTTCGACAGATTCAAAGAGGAGCACGGCGGCGGATCGGCGCCGCGCCGCAATGGCGAAACATTCAATCCAAGCCAGCGGAGAAAGCTGGCGAGATACATCATTTCGGGAGTCCACCCCGCAGGGTCGCTACGGGCTGGACGCCGTTCGGCGCTCTTGGCACTGGACCTGCGCTCGCCTTCTCGCGCGAAATGAAGTGCGTTGAGATGCTGCGAAAGCATCGACCACATGTAGATCAGAACGCGGACGCGGTGGGCGCCCAGCACAACCAAGGCTCCGCTGAGGGTGTAAGCGGGGTCTTCGGGCGCCAGTTGTAGCGAAAGCGCGATTCTCATTATCAGCACTTCAAGATCGGGACGAGTGCGAATCTCGGCAGCGACTTTCGCGAAATCCGACAGCGCTGCATCGAGCAGGCGGTTCAATCGATGAACCGTGTTTTCAATATCGCGGGCACTTCGCTCCGGCGAACGCGCGGCCGCCCCATTTCCGGGTTTGGGCTTGTGCCCGGCCGACCCGATCAACTCAAATCCTTCGTGCGCGTTGAGCGCCATTGGACGCCTCGATTCACTGAATTCCCCGGCTCGCCCAATCGAGCCGGACGAAAACGCATTCAAGCGTGATTCGATGAAAGGGCCATCTCCGCGGCGGGCTTTCGGCGCGGCGAAGCGACCGCACGCTGAGGGACGGGCTTCGAACTCCGTGAATTTCTGGCGAGCAACTCGGGCACGCGCGAGCGCAACCGAGCCATAGCCGCCGTGTGAATTTGCGAGACGCGTGATTCGCCGATGCCGAGGAGCGCGCCCACCTGCTTCATCGTGAGTTCCTGAAAGTGATAGAGTGCGAGCACTTCGCGTTCGCGGCCCGGCAGTTCCTCAATCCCCCGCTCGATGAGACGCATCATCTCCGATCGGAGCGCCTGGCGATACGGGTCCTCTTCTATCGGGCCCGCGCGGTCTTGAATCTTTTTTCCCGGGTTCGTATCTTCCGTTTCGTACTGAAGGCTTCCGACGTTGAGGCCCCGGATGTCTCCCACGAGCCGCTGAAGACTCTCGAGGCTGATTTGCATTTCGGCGGCAATTTCGAGTTCGCTCGGCTCGCGCCCAAGCCGGGCCTGGCATCGCGAAATCGCCTGCTCGAGACGCCGCGCCCGGCGCCGGAGCGCGCGCGGACTCCAGTCCGCAAGGCGCAAGCTGTCGAGAATTGCTCCTCGGATGCGGAATTCCGCGTAGTACTTGAGCTGAACGTTCTTGCTCGGATCGTATTTGCGCACGGCGTCGATCAGTCCAAGAACGCCGGCGTGGATCAAGTCCTCCAGCAGGACTTGAGGAGGAAGGCGGAAGTGAATGCGCCTCGCGACGTGACGCACCTGCGGAAGGTGCTCGAGCAGAATCTGCTGACGCTGCTGTTCGTCGATCTGGCTGGGGGCTTCGGAAAGAGGACCAGCGGGCGACGAGCCCCACACCTGCGATTCATTCTCCGGCACTTCCTGAACGCATGCCCTTTCCGAAGCCCGGACCGCGACGGACGGCACTTCGACTGCCGTTGGGGCCGTCCATTCACTTAGGGCACCACGCGCTGAAGTCACAAGTCCCATGTAGCTGAAAGCCTCCCCTCCCTCAGGAATCGTCCGGATCGACAAATCCTCGTCCGCGTCATGAGGCGATCTTGGTGAACAGCTGCGGAGCCTGCACCCGATAGCCGACGCCGCGAACGGTATGAATCAGTTTCCGTTCGTACGAGGCGTCCACTTTCTTGCGGAGATAGTTGATGTAAACGTCCACGACGTTGGTCATCGTGTCGAAAGGCGAATTCCAGACGTGCTGGGTGATCTGACTCCGCGTGACGCCCGCGCCCGGGCTGCGCATCAGACACTCGAGGACACTGAATTCCTTGGGAGTCAGATTGATCGTCCGCCCGGCGCGCATGACCCGGCGCTCCACGCGGTTCAATTCGAGGTCGTCGACGCGCAGCACCGCGTCGTCCGAACGGCCGTTGCGCCGAAACAGCGCCCGCACGCGCGCCGCAAGCTCGGAAAAGGCGAATGGCCGGAGAAGGAGGTCGTCGGCGCCCGAGTCGAGCAGCTTCGCGCGGTCGTCCGGCTTGGTCTCGGCGGTGAGGATCAGAATGGGCAGGTGTGCGCGGAGCGCGCGAACTTGGCGCAAAACTTCCAGACCGTCGTGCGGCAAAATACTGAGGTCAAAAATCGCGGCGTCGTAATCCCGCTCTTCCGCCATGCGCTTCGCCGCTTCCGCGTCGACTGCAAGATCGGCGGCGCACTTCTCGGCGCCGAACTCTCGTTCAAGAAAAATGCCGAGCGCGGGATAGCGTTCAGCGACAAGAATCCGCATGGCAACTCCAGCGGAAGGGGGGACCTGCAAGAAACTCCCAAGGGGGCTACGAAATTAATCAATGACGAAAACAGAGTCAAAAGAAAAGTTCATTGGGAAAGTTTTATGTTCCAGGAGTGAGAAAGTTTTTGCGGAGAAACGAAAAAACTGTGCCGCGGCGGCGACAACTTGAACCGAAATGAAACTGAGAATGTTTCAGTCCGAAACGATATCAAGGATGCGTCATGTCTTCCGGCCGGACGATTTTGTCGAACTCTTCGCCCGTCATGAAGCCAAGCTTGAGGATCGCGTCGCGAAGGCTCAAGTGTTCGTGGTGAGCTTTGTGCGCGGCTTGCGCGCATTTATCGTAGCCGATCATGGGGCTCAGCGCCGTGACCAGCATGAGGGTATTTTTCACGTACTGCTCGATGCGCTCGTAATTCACTTCCATTCCCATCACGCAATGGTCCGTAAACGACCGGCACGCGTCGGTGAGCAGGCGCACCGAATGCAGGAAATTGTGAATGATCACCGGCTTGAAGACGTTGAGTTCGAAATTTCCCTGCGAGCCGGCGAAACCGATGGCCGCGTCGTTGCCAAGGACCTGGACGGCGACCATGGTCATCGCTTCGGACTGCGTCGGATTCACCTTGCCGGGCATGATCGACGATCCCGGCTCGTTTGCAGGTAGCATCAGCTCGGCGAGGCCGGCGCGCGGACCGGAAGCCAGCCAGCGAATGTCGTTCGCAATTTTCATCAGCGAGGCGGCTAGAGTCTTGAGCGCGCCGCTGGCGAAGACGATCTCGTCATGCGCGGAAAGCGCTGCGAATTTGTTGGGATGCGACTTGAACGGAAGCCCGGTCAGCTCGGAGATTTTTTTCGAAGCGCGTTCAGCAAATTCGGGATGCGCGTTGAGGCCGGTGCCCACCGCGGTGCCGCCAATCGCGAGATCGTAGAGGCCGGACAAGACTTCCTTTAGCCGCGCGATGTCTCGCTCGAGCAGGCTTGCCCAGCCAGACATTTCCTGGCCGACTGTGAGAGGCGTAGCGTCCATCAGGTGCGTGCGGCCGATCTTCACCACGCCTGCAAACTGGCGCGCCTTGGCGTCGAGCGCTGCACGCAGTCGGTCGACGGAAGGGATCAGCGCCTCGGCGACGCGCGAAGCCGCCGCGATGTGCATGGCGGTCGGAAACGTGTCGTTCGACGACTGCGACATGTTGACGTCGTCATTGGGATGGATGGGCTTCTTGCTGCCCATCGCGCCGCCCGCAATTTCGATGGCGCGATTCGAGATCACCTCGTTCGCGTTCATATTGGTCTGCGTGCCGCTGCCGGTCTGCCAGATGCGGAGCGGAAAGTGGCCGTCGAGTTTTCCGGCGATCACTTCGTCGGCGGCTTGCACGATCAGCTTGGCCTTTTCGGCGGGAAGCTTTCCGAGGTCTTGATTCACGAGCGCGGCGGCCTTTTTCAGGATCCCGAATGCGCGGATTAGCTCGGGCGGCATCACGTCCCGGCCGATGTTGAAATGGATCAGCGAGCGGGCGGTCTGCGCGCCGTAATAGCGATCGTTCGGCACCTCGATCTTGCCCATGCTGTCGGATTCGATTCGAGTTCCTGCTTGCGGTGCAGGTGCTGGTTTGCCGTCCACGCTATCGTCCTCCCCGGTAGATCACGCGAGCCTCGGCGCGGCGATCCGTTTCGCCGGGCATGTTCTCGTTGGATAAGACAAGCATACTGCGGAAACTCGCCGCGCGCAGCGGATTGTTCGTCGCACACTACCGGCATCCGTGGGCTTCCTGGCCCCATGGCTGAACGGACAAGAGACGAACCTGGCCTGGCAGACGTGTGCTTTTGGGCAAGCGGAATTTTGCTTTTCCGCGAGAAAGAATTCATTATGTCGCGAGCGGATTCGGCGGCGGGAGTGCTGCCCCGCGCGACCTCGTTTTCAGCGTAGGACGACCCCAGCCTAGGCGGGAGAGGAAAATGACGGAGGCCTGGAAAAACTGGGAAGGCCAGATTGTCGATGGGCATGTCCTGCGCGCCTACCTGGGCGGCTCCGACCACAGCGGCGTGTTCCTGACAGAGCACGGGCATCCGGAACTGCACGAGGCGGCGATCAAGCTCATCGTTGCAGACCCGGCAAACGCGGAGTTTCAGCTCTCACAGTGGGAGATCGCCGCAAATCTCGCTCATCCTCATCTGATCCGCATTTTTCAATCGGGGCGCTGCAGGCTGGATCACACGTCGCTGCTCTACGCCGTGATGGAGCGCGCGGATGAGGACCTCTCGCAGATCATTCCGAGCCGGGCGCTGACGCCGACCGAGGCAAGCGACATGCTCGGGCCTGTCCTGGATGCGCTGGCGTTTCTGCACGGCAAGGGTTTCGTCCACGGGCATTTGAAACCCGCGAACATCATGGCCGTCGGCGATCAGTTAAAGATTTCGAGCGACGGGATTAGCGCCGTCGGCGCGTTGAAAGGCGGGCGGAACAAGCCGTGCGTTTACGACGCGCCGGAAGCGGCCACGCGAGGCAAGTCTCCGGCCGGAGACGTTTGGTCGCTCGGCGTGACGCTCGTGGAGTGCGTCACACAACAGCTTCCGAGCTGGGAATGGAAGGGGCAGGACGAGCCGATGCTGCCGGCGAACATACCCGCGCCGTTCGGCGATATCGTGCGGCACTGCCTGCGACAAGACCCGCAGGCGCGCTGGCGGATTTCGGAAATTCAGGCGCGGTTGCAGCCGGAGTCGCAGGCGCCAAAGACGCCATCGACCGTGAAGCCGCCGCGCGCGAAACCCCAGCGCATGCCGGAGAAGCGGCGTTACTTGCTTGCGGCGGCAGTCGTCGTGGCGATCCTGCTTGCGATATGGCTGGCGCCGAAACTGCTTAACCAAGGTTCGCACGCGCAGCCCGGCGCGCCGGTCGCGTCTGAGCCAGCACCGGTGGAAGCTAGTGCGAAACCCGCGCAGCCGGCGCCTGTTGAGGCGCCCGCCGTAGAGAAAGCTACAGGTCGGCAACCCGAGGAAAATGCTTCGGCTGCGTCTACTGCCCCGGCTGTATCGACTGAGCCTGCGCCGCCCGCGACCGTGACACCCAAACCAGCGGCGGCGAAAGTCGCGGCTGGAATTGCTCGGGGCGAGGTCGTGCATCAAACGATGCCAGACGTGCCCGAAAAGGCGCGCGCGACGATTCAGGGAACGGTGAGAGTCAGCGTGAAGGTTCAAGTCGACTCATCCGGCAGTGTGACGGACGCGAGCGTGGACTCGCCGGGACCGAGCAAGTACTTTGCGAATCTGGCGCTGGGCGCGGCGCGAGGCTGGAGGTTCACTCCTGCGAGCGCCGGTGGCGACAATACTTCGAGCAAATGGATTCTGCGATTCCAGTTCACGCAAGACGGAACGAAGGCTACCGCGGTTCACGCCGCTCGATAGCGGCGCGGATGATTTCAGCGTCGATCGCGCCACCAATCAGGAACGCCAGCCCGGTCACGTAGAGCCAGATCACGAGAATCATGACCGCGCCAAGCGATCCATAGGTGGCGCTGTACGTGTTGAAGAAATGCAGGTAGGCGCGAAAGCCCACCGAAACAATCAGCCAGAGAAAAACACCGAAGACCGACCCGGGCGTAAACCAGCGCCACCGGCGAGTTTCGAGATTTGGCCCTAGGTAGTAGATCAACGCGAAAGAAGCTCCCACGAACAGAATCGCGGCCGGCCATTGAAGCCCCTTCCACAGCGTCATGGCAGCGGAGCTCAGATTCACTTCTGTCCCCACCCAATCAACGAATCGTGCGCCGAGCAGAAAAATGAACAGCGACGAGAGAAGAAGAATGGTGATCGCAAGCGTCAGCACCACGGCAAGCGCGCGAACCGCCAGCCACGAGCGCGACTCGCGGACGCGATAGGCGACGTTCAGGGTCGAGATCAGAGAGCTTATCCCGCCCGAGCCGAACCACAGGCCCGCCACGATTTCGAATGCCAGCTTTCCACTGCCGGTGCTCGCGGCGAGCTCGGCGGTGAACCTGCTCAAGAGTTGAAATGCGTCCTGCGGAAGAAAATCCGCGAAGAACGAAAACAGGCTCTCTTCGAGCTGGGCGCCGTGCGCGGCGGAAAGGCCAAACAACGCCAGCAGGAACAGCAGCAGCGGAAAAAGCGCGAGCAAGGAATTGAACGCCAGACCCGAGGCGGCGTCGAGAAGATTGTCCCGGTTGGTCTCGCGAACGACGTTTTTCGCGAGCTGCCACGGAGTCAGGCCGCCGAGCTTCCAGAGAGATTCGTGCGACTGCGAATTCGTGGTTTGGGAGGATGCCATAGGGTCGCTTGCGAAAGGTTCGGCGCGGATTCTAACTCATCGAGGCGCGAACCTATGGCCCAAAAGAGCGCCCAGCTGTGAAGCGCCGGGACCGCCCGATCGGACCCCCGAAACAGGTACACGGGCAGATCATGAGGCCAGCTGTACAGCTATTGCACTCTTGGACAGGCGGTCGGCGGCGGGCCGTCGCGCTAAGCTGGCAGAGGGTAGACTGGATACTTCAGAGATTTTCGCGACTGGCAGGGGAAAAGGGAACATCCAGTGCCATCTTTGTTCAATCGTCTGTTTACGGGCGAGGACGTAGAGGAGCGCCCGGCTCCGGCCGAAGCGCTCGACGCGGCCGTGCGGACAGAACCGCCCGATGGAATGATCGACGCGGGCGGATTGCCTTCCGCTGCTAACGCGCTGGCGGAGCTATTTCCGGAAGAGTCTGCCGCCAAGACCGAAGAAGCGCAGGAAATTCAGCTCGATGTAGCGGCAGAGCCGAAACCAGCGCCGGAACGGACCGCGGATGAACAGACCGCACCGAAGCGGCGAAATATATTTTGGCGGCTGTTCGGTTCCGAAGAGCCCGCTGCAACGATCGAGGACAAGCCCACTGCAATCGAGGAGAGCGCGAGCGCGCGGGACGCGGCCGAGGTGAAGGATTGCGTGGACGCAAGCGAGGGCGTCGCTCAAGCTGACGTGGAGTCCGCGCTGAAGCCGATCGACGAGACGCCAATTCCCGCCGACGCGCTTCCGCCAGCAGCGGACGTCCCGGAGGAGATCTTTCCTTCGGAGGACGTTGCCGCCGAGTCCACCGCGAGTGACGCCCAGGAAACACTCGAGATTGAGGCCGATGTGCCGGTGACGGTGCCAGCCGAAGAGACTATCGCCATATCCGCGAACGACGGACTCATCGCGGATCAGCACGCGGACAACGACCTACCGGCTGCTTTGGGCGGCGTTGCGAATGAGACAGCGAGCGCTTCCGCCGATACGAGTGCCTCCGATTCGTCGGAGGAACCGGCCTGGGAAACGCCTGTGCACCACGAACACGCGGCGGAGGAATCACTGTACACAGAGGAGTCGAGCACCCAGCAACGCGATGCGGCGCCCGCACATTCATCGTACGTCGAGCCGGAAGATCGAGGCATTCAAGATTCGCAGATCGCCACAGACGCGACGGCAGCGTCGCAATCGGATGCACCCACCGCTGATGCGCCTATCCCTGAGGAAGCGCCGCACAAGCCGTATCGCGATTGGGCGTTCGACGACAAGCTGGCGAGCCATCGCGAATGGGTCGAGTCGCATGGAGTGTCGGGCAAGCGTGCCGACCTTTCAGGCGCCGAACTTGAGGCCACTGAGCTGATCAGCGTGAATCTGCGGCTTGCCGATCTGCACGACGCGAATCTGCGCGCGGCCGATCTGCTGCTCGCGGATTTGCGCGATGCGTGCCTGGTGCGCGCCGATCTGGAAGAGTCGTGCCTGGTGGGGGCGAATTTGGAAGGCGCGAACCTCGAGGGCGCGTCGCTTGAAACCGCGATGGGGCTCGTGCCGCGCCAGCTTGCGGGAGCGAATCTCCGCGACGCGCAGCTTGCGCCGCAGCTCATGGAGTTCGAAGCGCAGACGGCATTCACGCACGCCGCGCAGAATGCTTTCCGCTATTTCGGCGCAATGTCGGCGGCGAGCCTGCTCTCGTGGCTCATCATCTGGAAAACGCGGGACGCTCAGCTCCTTACGGACTCGGCGATTATTCCGTTCTTGCATTCGCACACAGCAGCGGCCGCATTGCCGACAGCGGAGTCGTATCTGATCATTCCAGTGGTCGTGTTCATCCTCAATCTGCTGTTTCATTTTCATTTGCAGAGGTTGTGGGACGCGGTGCAGGAGCTTCCAGCTATTTTCCCGGACGGCCACACGCTGGGCGAAGACCAACCAGGGATCATCGTCGGGCTGCTTCGCACGCATTTCCGCTGGATGAATCCCGATCCCGCCTCGACGCTGCTGGTCGAGCGAATCCTATCGCTGTTGCTGGCGTATTGGACAGTGCCCGCGACGCTGCTCCTTTTCTGGGCGCGCTACCTGACGCGGCAGGAAATCCACGGCACGATTTTGCAGGCGCTGCTGCTGGTGGTTGCGACCGGAATCGCGATTCACGCTACGACGAAAACCGGGCGGCCACAGGAGCGTTGGGCGTTCGAACGGAAATGGTCGCACCGGCTGACCGGCAAAGTGAAGGCGATCAGCGCGGTATCGGTCGCGGTCGTATTCGGCGTGATTTTGATTTTGCTTTCGGCCGGCACCATTGCAGGCGTCCCGCACGACCGCGCGCGCGCGCCGCAATATGGGACTGCAAATATACGAAGATGGGCGCCGGATTTCTTCTGGTCGCTGGGGATCGATCCGTATGCCGATCTGACGGAAGCCGCTATATCCCTCAGGCCCGCGACCTGGAACGTGGAAGACGATCAGGTCAGCTCCGTTGACGGTGCGCGCTTGAACAACGCTCACTTCCGCTACGCACAGGCGTACGCCGTATTCCTCGCGAACGCCCATTTGTGGCGCTCGGATTTTCAGGGCGCGTTCCTTTCCGGAGCGGACATGCGCGGCGCGGACCTCGGCGAAAGCAACATGCGTTTCGCCATGATGGATCAGGCGCATATGAGCCATGCGAACCTTGACCGGTCGAACCTCGAAGGAGCCGATTTGCGGCGGGCGGATTTGCGCGGGGCGAATTTATCGTACTGCTCGCTCGCGAATGCGATTCTCGTGGACGCGCGGCTTGACGGCACGAGCTTTTATACCGCTCGGCTCGACGGTGCCACGCTGACGCGCGCGCATTTCGAGAAGGCGGACCTTCGCGATGCGTTCCTGGGCGGCGCGCACATGGACCACGCCGACTTGCAGGGAGCGTACTTCTGGTCGGCGCGGCTGCCCGGCGCGGATCTGGGCGGCGCGCAGCTTCAAGATGCAATCTTCATCGACGCGGACCTCGGCGGCGCAAATCTCGGCGGCGCTCAATTGTCGGGAACGGTGCTGAACGGGGCAAACCTCAGCGGCACGAGTCTTGAGGGTGCGGACCTGCGCGGCGCGTTGGGACTGACGCCGAACCAGGTGTGCTCGGCGCGGTCGCGGCGAGGCGCCTTGCTGAGCGACGACATGGAAACGCAGATCGAAGCGCAGTGCGGGAAACAGTAACCCACCAGAGATGAAATAAGCCTATACGTGGATCACGACAACGCTGAAGGCGAAGCTGCGCCGTAAAAGCTGAACCAAGGGCTGGCGGCCTTTAGGCGCTCGTTGACGTTATTGATGTTCTTCACGCCCTGATTGGACAGCCAGTCTTCGAGCGCCTTCACGCCCTGCTTGGCGTAGACCGGAATTGCGTCCTTCCACGTGGCGCGGCCGCACAACACGCCCGAAAACTTCACGCCGGATTCAGCCGCTAGCTCGAGCGTTTCGCTGAAGACTTCGTTGCTCACGCCTGCGGAAAGATAGATGAACGGCTTCTTCGCGGCGGTCGCGGCGCGGAGGAAATGCTCCTTGGCCTGCTCGCGGGTGTACGCGGCGTCTCCTTTGCAGGCTTTGCTGCCCGCGACGAACGCCATGTTCACCGGCACTTCAACCTTGAGAATGTCCACGCCGTACTGGGGCTTCGAAAATTCCGCCATGCTCTGCGCGACGATGTCGGGTTTCTTGCGCGCGAAGCCAATTCCCTTCTCGTCCGCGCCTTCTTCATAGCCGACCAACTCGAGGAAAAAAGGGACGTCGGAGGCGGTGCACTCGGCACCGATGCGCTCGACCCAAGCGTGCTTGATTTCATTCACCTGAGGCGGATCGGTGGGCGTGTAGTAGAGCAAAATCTTGATGCAATCGGCGCCCGCAGCCACGAGCCGTCGAACGGACCAGATGTCCAAGAGATCGGGAAGGCGCCCGGGGCGCGTATTGTCGTAACCGCTGTTCTCGTATGCGAGCAGCAAGCCGGCGTTCTTCGCGCGCGCGAGCGCGGCGGGGAGACCGTACTCGGGATCGAGCAGGATCGCGCTTGCGTGCGGCGTAAGGACGCGCACCACAGCAGTCTTGAACTCCTCGAGCATTTGCGCGGTGACGGCGCTCTTGTCCACGCCTTTTTCTTTTGCGATGGCGCTTTTCAGCGAGCCGCGCTGGTCCATTGCCGCGGCGGCGATGACGCCGCGCGCGTTCGACACGGCCTTGAGGCCCTTCTGCTTTCCCGGCGTAACTTTCATCGTGGGCGATACCTCCTAGGTGCTCGAAGACAGCGGCATTTTAGCATATGGGTGCGAGCCGAGGGACAAGCAGAAAGCCGCGCTATACGAACAGCACGTGGTGCTGGCCGGCGCAGGAGCGGGCGCCCTCCGAACCGGCAACCGAGCTGAGGGCCGCGAGTTCGTCGAGAAACTCGGGACCGTTCGAGGCAAGCAGCGGCAAAGCGCAGAGCGTTCGCTCTTGCAATCCGCCGTGCGGATACAACGCATCGAGCAGGATCTTCTCGTGGCGCTCGAGCACGCCCGACCGGAAATTTTCCGCGCGGGCGGCTTTGGCCTTCAACTGAGTGAACTGGTGCAGTATCTTGCGCTCGGCAGCCTGGAGCGCGTCGAGCAGCGTCGGATCGAGGCGGCCGAGAGGTTCCTCGTATCCCTTGAGGAGCTGGCGCAGCGAATCTTCGCCCGCGTCGAAGCTGCCGGCGAGCGCACCGGGAAGCGATTTCTGTTCCATCTTCGCGCGGAGATGCTGCGGCCCGGCGAAAACGTCGCGTATGTCGAGGCCGTACTGGGCAAGGAAGCGGGCGACGGGCGGCTCGACGATCGTAAAGCTCGCGCGCGGCAGGATGGCGGGCATGCGGCCGAGAATCTTCTGATAATTGACCTGCGTCTGCGCGAGGTAGGCGATCTCCGCAGGGCCACCGATATAGGCAGCCGTCGGCAAAAGCGAATCCTGCACCACTGGGCGCAGCAGTGCGCTGGGGCTGAACGCTTCAGGTGTTTCCTTCACGGCGGCAACAAGCTGCTCGCGGGAAAATTCGGCGTCGCCCGCGGTGAATTTTCCGTTGCGGCTGCGAAGCGGCTCGCGGCGCCCGCGAACGGTATAAAAGAGCAGAGTCGTCTCGTGCGTCACTTTCACTTGCGCGTGAAAGCCCGCGGATTCGAGTTCCTTCGACCGCGCGAGCAGAGCTTCGCGCAGCGAATCCGCATCTTCGATCGCGCGAAGATAGACGGAAGCCGCCGGACGATGCAGCCGGGCATCGAGCGGATCGATGAAAATGATGCCGCGTCCGGCGAAGACTCGTGCCAGCAATTTCCCGAATGCCGAGCCATACGTTTCGTTTCGGGTGTAGGACTCACGGAGGGCGCGCGCGGTCTCTTCGGCAAACGGCCCGTCTAGAGTCTGAGCCGCTGTCGCCACGATCGACTCGATCGCTTCTCCCAACACGACTTCGCCGACTCTGCGGCCGGCGTCTTCCGCACGCGGGGGCAATTCATAGCGCGCCAATCCGTTGCGCGTCACCCAGGACGAGTGGTTCACCTCGGCGAGATCGTGGTCCTCGGTCGCGAGCCAGAAGATCGGAACGGCATCGGTGCCGCGGCGCGTGGTTTCTTCCGCGCAACGGACGGCGGTAAGCGCTTTGTAAAAAGTGTAAGCCGGGCCGGAAAAGAGTCCGACCTGCTGGCCGGTGACGATTGCGACAGCGCCCGCGGCCAGGCGATCGAGATTGCGGCCCGTGGCCGGATCGATTTCGCCTCCCGGCCCGAAACGGCGGTTCTGCTCGCGCAGAATATCCACAACGGTGCGGCGGAGGCCCGGATCGAGCTTTACTTCGCGCGCGGCAGCGTCCACACCCGCGGCCGTGGGCGGGTGCGCGAAATAGGGCGCGACGCGGCCAAAGTCCTCTAGAAAAGAGGAAAGAAGCTTGGTCGTGTGAGGAATTTCACGAAGTGAAATACAGTGCGACTCCATCGAGGCAGTTATGATACACGGCGCTCCCGGCACCGGCAACAATGGTCCGGAAGCGCAAGTCGGATGGATTCCGAGTTGAGTGGCGACACAGTTCAGATTGGATTCCCGCGAGGTGGCAAAGGATTCGGTCGGATGCAGGCCCCCCTGGCTTTGGCTAAGGCAGGGCCGCGGACTTGCGGCGATGCAGGTCCTGCAGCGCGGCCACATCCACTTCCTGGCCCTTCATCGCGCGAATGCCGCGCGCGGCGGCGCTGGCGGCGGAGAGTGTGGTGATGCAAGGGACGTTGTAACGGACCGCGGCGCGGCGAATCGACTTTTCGTCGTAGAACGATTCGCGGCCGAGCGGCGTGTTAATGACCAGGTGGACTTTTCCGTTTTTGATCAGATCGACCACGTTGGGCCGGCCTTCGTTCACCTTGAAGACGGCTTCGATTTCAATGCCCGCGCGCGTGAGCGCCGCAGCGGTGCCGCGCGTGGCGATGATTTTCAATCCGGCGGCAGCGAGATCCTTCGCGACGCTCGCGACGAACCGCTTGTCGTGGTCATTGACGCTGATAAACACGATTCCCTCGAGCGGCAGGCGCTGTCCGGCGGCGAGCTGCGCCTTGGCGAAGGCCTGCCCGAACGTCGAAGAGATGCCCATCACCTCACCGGTCGAGCGCATCTCCGGGCCGAGAATCGTATCCACGCCGCGGAATTTGTTGAACGGAAACACGGGCGATTTCACGGCGTAAAAGTCGCGGACCGCAAGCTCCTTCACGCCGTTCATGTGCACGATCGGCAGATGGAGGTCGCGCAGCTTGCGCCCGGTCATCAGGCGCGCTGCAACCTTCGCGAGCGGGACGCCCGTGGCCTTGCTGACGTATGGAATCGTGCGCGAGGCGCGTGGGTTCACTTCGAGGACGTACACCTTGTCCTGCTGGATCGCGTATTGCACGTTCATCAGGCCGACCACGTGAAGCGCACGCGCGAGGCGCGCGGTGTAATCCCGAATCTGCGCGAGCACCTCGGCCTTGAGCGAAACCGACGGCAGTACGCAGGATGAGTCGCCGGAGTGAATGCCGGCCTCTTCGATGTGCTCCATGATCCCGGCGATTACGACGTCGTCGCCGTCGGCGAGCGCGTCCACATCGACTTCAGTTGCGTTTTCAAGGAACTGGTCGATCAGGATCGGGCGCTTCGGATCTGAAATGCCACCGATCTGCACCGCCTGAACGACGTACTCTTCGACCGTCTTCAAATCGTAAGCAATCACCATGGCGCGCCCGCCCAGCACGTAGCTCGGGCGAACGAGAACTGGCAAACCGATTTCGGCCGCAGCCGCGACGGCTTCCTGCGGCGCGAGCGCCGTGCCGCCGCGCGGCTGCGGAATGTTCAACTCCGCGAGGAGCGCGCCGAAGCGGCGGCGGTCTTCGGCAAGGTCGATCGATTCAGGATCGGTTCCGATGATTTTCGCGTGGTTGCGCTTCAGCTCGAGCGCGAGGTTCAGAGGCGTTTGCCCGCCGAATTGCACGATCACCCCTTGCGGCTTCTCCCGCTCGAGGACCGCTAGAACGTCTTCGAGCGTGAGCGGCTCGAAATAGAGCCTGTCGGACGTGTCGTAGTCGGTCGAAACCGTTTCCGGGTTGCAATTGATCATCACAGTCTCGTAGCCGTCTTCTTTTAGCGCGAGGGCTGCGTGGCAGCAGCAGTAATCGAACTCGATTCCCTGCCCGATACGGCTCGGTCCGCTGCCGAGGATCACGACTTTCGGCCGATCGACGGCACCGGATTCGTCCTCTTCCTCGTAGGTCGAATAAAGATACGGCGTGAAGGACTCGAACTCCGCCGCGCATGTGTCCACGCGCTTGAAAACGGGCACGACGCCGAGTTCGTGGCGACGCGCGCGTACCGACGCGGATTTCACGTTCCAGAGCTTGGCAAGCTCTTCGTCGCTCGCGCCGGACCGCTTCGATTCGAGCAGCAGCTCGGCCGAGCATCCGCGCAGCGAACTTGCGGCGACGCGGCGGTCGATCGCGACCATATCTTCCATCTGGCGGATGAACCACGGATCGATTTTCGTGAGCGAGCAGACTTCGTCGCGCGTCATGCCGCGTTCGAGCGCTTCAAAGAGCCAGTGGATGCGGTCCGGTCCGGGAACGTGGAGCTTTTCGCGCAGCAGCGCCAGGGAAACGTCCGCCGGAGCGCGCCACGCCGTGCTCGGCTCAAGCGAGCGGATGCCCTTGCAGAGCGCCTCTTGAAACGTGCGGCCGATGGCCATCACTTCGCCGACGGATTTCATCTGCGTGGTGAGCGTTGTATCGCTGCCGGGAAATTTTTCGAACTGCCATTTCGGGATCTTCGCGACGACGTAGTCGATGCTCGGCTCGAAGCACGAGGGCGTCTTGCGCGTGATGTCGTTGGGGATTTCGTCGAGCGTCATGCCGACGGCGAGCTTCGCGGCGATCTTGGCGATCGGAAATCCGGTGGCCTTGCTCGCGAGCGCGGAGCTGCGCGAGACGCGCGGATTCATTTCGATCACGGTCATGCGCCCGCTTTCGGGATCGATGGCGAACTGGATGTTGGAGCCGCCCGTTTCGACGCCAACTTCGCGGATGATCGCGGCGGCCGCGTCGCGCATGCGCTGATATTCCTTATCCGTCAACGTCTGCGCGGGCGCGACGGTGATCGAGTCGCCCGTGTGGATGCCCATCGGATCGACATTTTCGATCGAGCAAATGACCACGAAGTTGTCGCGGTGATCGCGCATCACCTCAAGCTCAAATTCCTTCCAGCCGATCACGGACTCCTCTATCAGCGCCTGATGGACGGGGCTCGCGTCGAGCGCGCGGGAAATGGCGTCGGCGAATTCCTCGTGGTTGTACGCGATCGAGCCGCCGGTGCCGCCAAGCGTAAACGACGGTCGGATCACCACGGGATAGCCAAGCTCGTCGGCGAGAGTGATGGCTTCGGGAATGTTGGTGACGACCGCCGATGCCGGAACTTCCAAGCCGATTTTGCGGCAGGCGTCCTTGAACAGGAGGCGGTCTTCGGCGATCTTGATGGCGCGAAGCTGCGCGCCGATGAGTTTGACGCCGTATTTATCGAGAATGCCGCTTTCGGCGAGTTCGACCGCGAGATTGAGGCCAGTCTGGCCGCCGACGGTCGGGAGCAGGGCGTCGGGTCGCTCGGCGGCGATGATCGCTTCGAGATACTCCTTCGCGAGCGGCTCGATGTAGGTGCGATCCGCGATTTCGGGGTCCGTCATGATCGTCGCGGGATTCGAATTGACGAGGATGACCTCGTAGCCCTCTGAGCGAAGCGCCTTGCAGGCTTGCGTACCGGAGTAGTCGAACTCGCACGCTTGTCCGATGATGATCGGGCCCGAGCCGATGATCAGAATCTTCTTGATGTCAGTGCGTTTCGGCATTCGTCGTCAGCTCGCGGCCTTGGAGGCAGGGCCTTCTTTCATCAGCGCGACAAAATCATCGAAGAGGTAGCGGGCGTCGTGCGGGCCGGGCGAGGCCTCGGGGTGGTACTGGACGCTGAAAAGCGGGAGCGAGCGATGGCGCAGGCCCTCGTTCGTGTGGTCGTTCAGGTTCAGGTGCGTGATTTCGACGTCGCTCGACGGAAGCGATTCCGGATCGACGCAGAAGCCGTGATTCTGCGCGGTGATTTCAACTTTCCCCGTGAGGAGATTTTTCACCGGATGATTCGAGCCGTGGTGCCCGAATTTCAGCTTGAAAGTCTTGCCGCCGAGAGCGAGGCCGCAGAGTTGGTGTCCGAGGCAGATGCCGAAAATCGGGACGCGCCCAAGAAGCTTGCGGATATTCGCGATGGCGTACGTGACCGGCTCGGGATCTCCGGGGCCATTCGACAGGAAGACACCGTGAGGCTTCAGCGCGAGAACGTCCGCCGCGGACGTCTTCGCAGGCACCACGGTGACTTCGCAGCCGTGGTCCACGAGCAGGCGCAGGATATTCTGCTTGATGCCGAAATCGTAGGCCACGACGCGATAACGAGGATGGTTCGCGGGCGTTGGAATCGCAGCCGTTGGCGAGGTTTTCGCAACGCGGCTCTGATCCCGGAGTTTTTTCCGCGATGCCGAGGCCGCCGAACCGTTTCCTGGCGAACCGGCGGCCGCAGCAGCTGCAAGTGGCGCGGCAAGTTCAATCGAGCCGCGCGTCCAATCGTACGCTTTCGCGGTTGTGACGCGGCCAGCAAGTTCCTGCCCCGCCATGGTCGGAAGCGCGCGCGCCTCGGCGATCAACTGCTCGGCGGGCGTGCCATCGGTCGAAAGAATGCCGCGCAGCGCGCCAACGTCGCGCAGGTGCCGCACGAGCGCGCGCGTGTCAATTTCCCAGATCACCGGAACGCCGTGGCGCTCCAGATATTGATGCGCGGTTTCGCTGGAACGCCAGTTGGAAGCGAGCGCGGAAAACTCGCGGACGATCAGCGCCTCTATGTAGGGCTTCCCGGATTCTTCATCGTCGAGATTCGTGCCTACATTGCCAATGTGGGGATACGTCAGGCACACGATCTGCCCGGAATAGCTCGGATCGGTGAAGACTTCCTGGTAACCCGTGAGGCTGGTGTTAAAAACGACTTCGCCGCCACGGCGCGTGCGAGCGCCCGCCGCGCGGCCGTTAAAGACTCTTCCGTCCTCGAGCGCGAGCGTCGCGCGTCCTAAGAGGGCTTCGTTCAGTGTGTCCTCCAGACGATGTCATTTCGATGCCGCGTTGACCGTCGAAGTGGAAGTGAGCGATCCAAAGCGATCCACCGGCCAGTAGGCGAAAACGGCCTTGCCGTAAATGAACTGGTGCGTCACCGGCCCAAACATTCGCGAGTCGTTCGAGCTGTCACGATGATCGCCCATCACGAAATACGAATCCGACGGAATCCGTCGCGTTCCGTAATTCGAGCCATCGAGGTAGCTGGGCGGCACGTACTGGTCCGGCAACTCCTCCCCGTTGATATAGACGTGGCCCGCGCGAATCTCGATCGTCTCGCCCGGCAATCCCACGACGCGCTTGATGAACGACTTCGAGCGGTCCAGAGGATACCAGAAGACGATGACGTCGCCGCGCTCGATCGGCTCGAAGCGATAGACGAATTTGTTGATGAAGATGCGCTCCTGGTCCGAAAGGAGCGGATTCATGCTGGTACCCTCCACCTTCACCGGCTGGTAGAGAAAAATCATGATGACGATCGCCAGGCCCAGCGCCACGGCAAGATCGCGCGTCCAACTGCGCAGTTCACGCCGCAATGGCTGAACGGGCGCGTTTTCGGGCGAGACGGGCGGACCGGATTGAGAGGCGTCCTGCATGCTTCGCTTTTACATTTATATCATGGCCGATATGCCGAGGGAAAGGAGGCTGCCAAGCGAATTGAGAAAATGGAAAGTTTGATTCCGCGCTCGCTACGAATCTGAGAGAGCGAAGCTGAGGATCGCCATCGATGCGAGGACGGCGGTCTCTGTGCGAAGGATGTTTTCGCCAAGCGAAGCTTCCGCAAAGCCAGCGGCGACGGCGGCGGCAATCTCTTCGTCCGTCCAGCCTCCTTCGGGGCCGATGGCGAGAGCGACGGCGTGCGCGCTTTTCTCCACGCCGAGAACGGTGCGGAGAGATGGCGCGGTGCGGTGTTCCGACAGCAATAGCTTTACGCCCGCGGAAGATTGCACGAACGCGCTTTCGGGCTTCGCGACTTCGTGCAGCGTGGGAGGGCGCAAGCGGCGAGATTGTTGCGCCGACTCGAGTAAAATCCTCTGCCACCGCTCGCGGCGCTTCGCCGCCGCGGCGATCAGAGGCTTATCGGTGCGCGCTGCTGCAAGGGGAGTGATTTCGCTCGCGCCAAGCTCTGTGGCCTTCTCGAGGCACCACTCGAAGCGATCGAATTTCACGAGTGATAGCAGAAGATCGATCCGCAGCCGAGGCTCGTGCGCGGGCAGCGGCTCGATCAGCGCAAAATCGATTCGATTTTCTCCGCGCTTGGGCAGCGCCACGCGCTCGATCCGCGCGAGCCACACGCGCTCGCCGTCGCTCAGCTCGTAAAGCTGGCCCGGCTCGGCGCGCAGGACTCGGCCGAGATGCTCGGCAGCGTCACCGCACAGAGCGGCGGATTGCGATTCGAATCGATCGACGAAAAAGCGACGGCGCATCGCAGGATTCTACGCGGAAAAGATAAACACAACTACAGGTGATCACAGCCAAGTACTTGCAGGGAGCGCTAGCCGAAGATGTCTTTCACCTTGTCGAAGAAGCTGGACGAGCGGTCCTCGGGCTTATTTTCGACTTTCATCGTCTGCCCGAGCTGATCGAGAGTACGGCGCTGATCGCGAGAAAGCTTCGACGGAACCACGACGCGGATATTCACGTAGAGATCGCCGCGCCCACCGTGCGGATTCGGCAGCCCTTTGCCCTTTTGGCGGAAGATCTGGCCTGACTGCGTGCCTTCGGGAATTTCCAGCTCGGCCTCGCCTTGCAGCGCGGGAATCTTGAGCTTCGCGCCCAGCGCGGCCTGCGGAAAGCTGACGGGAATCGTGCAATAAAGATCGGCGCCGCGCCGCTCGAAAAACGGATGCTCTTTCACTTCGAGGAAAATGTAGAGATCGCCGGCTGGCCCGCCGTTTATACCGGGCTCGCCCTGGCCAACCATGCGCAGCCGCGTGCCGGATTCGACGCCCGCCGGCACTCCAACCTCCAGCGTGCGCTCGCGCTCGATGCGCGCTTGGCCGCGGCAGGTCGCGCAAGCCTCGCGAACCACCTGCCCCGCGCCCTGGCACGCCGGGCACGTGCGCGTGATCGCAAAGAATCCCTGCTGGTAGGACATCTGCCCGCGCCCGCCGCACGTCTGGCAGGCGGCCATTCCGCTCCCGGGCTTTGCGCCGGTACCCTTGCACGCTTCGCAATTTTCGCGGCGCGAAATTCGAATCTTGGATGTGACGCCGGTGGCCGCTTCCTCGAAGCTCAGCGAAAGGTCGTAGCGTAAATCGGCGCCTCGCTGGCCGCGCGAGCCGCGCCCGCGCCGACCTCCGCCGCCGAACGTCTGATCGAAGCCGAAAAGATCGCCGAGGATGTCGTGGAATTCCTCGAATATCGTGGAATTGAAGCCGCTGGCTTCGAATCCGCGCCCGCCGAGGCCTGCGTGGCCAAAGCGGTCATAGGCCGCGCGCTTCTGCGGATCGGAAAGGACGCTGTAGGCCTCCGAGGCCAGCCGGAAATTCTCCTCGGCCTCGGCTTTATTCTCCGGATTGCGATCGGGATGCCACTTCAGCGCGGCTTTGCGGTAGGCCGACTTGATCTGGTCGGCGGAAGCGTCGCGCCCGACGACAAGTACGTCGTAATAGTCCACCTGGCTATTCGATGCCATCGTTCCCCTTCAATTTTTCGAGCCGTCCAGTATTAGACCCGCGCCTACAAACTCGAAAGCGCCTTGGATCGGCTAATTGTCACGCTTCGAGGCGTGCGCGGAGTGCGCTTCGGGCGCTGCCGCGACGCGAACCATTGCCGGCCGCAGAACGCGATCGTGAATCATGTACCCGGGCTGCAGCTCGGCGATCACAATCCCGTCGGCGTGTTCCGATGTTTCAACGCGCTGGATCGCATGGTGAAAGTGCGGATTGAACTCCTGCCCCATCGCGTCGATGCGCACGAGGCCCTGCTTGGCGAGGCTCTCCCATAGCTGGCGACGGATCAGTTCGAAACCCTTGCGGTACTCCGCGAAACCCGCATCATTTAGCCCGGCCAGAGCGTTGTCGAATGCATCCAGCACCGGAAGAACGTGCTCGATTGCAGACTCGATGCCGCGCTGGCGCTCGTGGTGGCGCTCTTTCTCGACCCGCTTGCGGTAGTTCTCGAAATCGGCCTGGCGGCGGACAAGCGTATCCATCAGCTCCTGCTTTTCGGCGAGGAGCTTCTGAAGCTGTTCGGTGGGAGCGCCCGCCGGCTGATCAGTGCTCTGCGAACCGCCGACCGCGGCCGGATCGGAAATTTCCGGCGAAACGTCGGCGCGCGGCTCTCCCGAAAAGATCACGTGAGGCGATTTCCGTTCTTTCGATTTGTCCTTATCTCGATCGCTGCCGGACGACATGAAATTCAGTTCCCCTCTTCGTTGTCGGAGAAAAATTGGGCCATGAACGCCACGGCCGTAATCACGCGCTCGTAGTGCATGCGCATCGGCGCGAGAATGCCCAGCGTTCCCTGCACTTGGTCGTTCGACGAATAGGACGCGGAAACGAGGGCCAGATGCTTTCCGGCCGTCGTCATCCTGTCGAGACCGAGTTCCACGTGCACCGGCTCGGGCGACTCGATGCAGCCGCTCAAGAGCGCGATCAGGCGGTCCTTCTCCTCGATCGCTTCGAGCAGTTCGCGCAATTGCGCTTGATCGGTGAACTCGACGGATGCAGCCATCTGCGCCGCGCCCTCGACGTAAATTTTCCGTTCGGTGCTGTCGCCGAGCACCGAGGGATCGCACAGCAGTAACGCGTCGTTGGCGATGCGCCCATACTGTTCCCGGTCGCGCTCGACTTGGGCGCGCAAATCCGCGCGCATCGCTTCAAGCGTCCAGCCGACGTAGTGCCGGTTCAAATAGGCGGCGACCCGGTCGAGATCCTCCTGGCGGAACGAGCGTTCCGGACGAATCAGCTTATCGCGCGTGAGCCCGCCGGTCGTAACGAGCACCACGAGCACGCGATGGTCGGGCACGATCAGGAACCGGAGGTGTTCGACCACGCTGCGCGCGAGCGGCGGCGAAATGAAAATCCCCAGGCCGCGCGAAACGGCCGCGAGAACGTGGCTCGCGCGCTCCATCACGGCTTCCGGCGTCTGCGCCGCTGCAAGCTCCCGGCGAATCCACTGGCGGTCCTCGGGGCTCGCCGTCGCCTGCGCCGCCACCTGCTCGACAAAAAACCGATACGCCGCAGCAGTCGGAACGCGTCCGGCAGACGTATGCGGCTGGTAGAGATAACCTTCATCTTCGAGGTCGGCCATCACGTTGCGCACCGTCGCGGGACTCAGAGGTTCGGCGTGGCGCCGCGCGACGCTGCGCGACGAAACCGGCTCGCCGGTCTCGATGTACGTGCGTACCACATCCGTCAGGATCTGTTGGTGCCGCCTTTGCTGTAGAATCGTTGCGCCCATGGGTCCTGCAAACTCCCGCTTATAAAATTCTAAACGGCGCGGAGAGTGGCGTCAACTTCGCCCGCCGTCGCGCGGCGCGAGCAAGGAACACCGTGGCCGGCTCGCGCGCATGGCAGCGCTCCCCCAAAAACAACGGGCACGACCCTTGCGGATCGTGCCCGGTCAATTGGACAGAGAACTTGAGGAGTCAGTCCGGCAGTGCCGTCGCTTCCGGCATCTGCAGCTTGGCCTTCGCGAGCGCTCGGACGATGTTGGTTTCAACCGTCTGCTCGGAGGTGTTTCGCACCGTGGCCAGCTCGCTCACCAGAAGAAACTTCGCGCGCTCTAGCATCTTCTTTTCGCGGAATGACAGCGGCTTGGTCCGGCTCAGTGCGACGAGGCCCTTCAGAACTGCGGCAACTTCCATCAGCGACCCTGTGCGCATCCGGTCCGAATTTTCCTTGAAACGGTGTTTCCAATCGTGGTGTGAAGCGGAGCGGCCTTTTTCGAGGTAGGAAATCACTGCGCCGGCTTGGGTTGAGCGGATAATGGGTCGCAATCCCACGCTTTCGATGTTGGCTTGCGGCACCATTACTTTCAAGCCACTCGAAAGAATCCGCAACATGTAAAAGCGTTCCGATCTTCCGTTCACATAACCAAAACTGATTTGTTCGATCAGACCTACACCGTGGTTCGGATACACGACTTTTTCGCCTAGCTTAAAGTCCATAAGTGGAAGTTCCCTCCCCCGAACTACATGCAGAAAGTTTAGGCGTGCGAAATGTCGGCGTCAAGGTTTTCCGCTGTTTTCACAAAAAATCAAAGTTTGTGTGCGAGCGGTTTCCGGGCTGTTTGGCAGCGCAATTGCCCTATAATTCGACTCGTGCTCATCCTTGCCTTGGATACGTCCTCGCCTTCCGGCAGCCTCGCCGTGCTGCGCGACGACAAAGTGATCGGCTGCGTCTCCACTTCGACCGGCGAAATCTACTCTTCGCGTATGTTTCGCCACCTCGAGTTTCTGTTGAAGGAACTCTCGCTCGATCTCAAGGACTTCGATCTCTTCGCCGTCGCGGCGGGACCGGGTTCCTTCACAGGACTTCGCGTGGGGCTCGCGGCTGTGAAGGGCTGGGCAGAGGTGTATCGCAAGCCAATTGCTGCCATCAGCGCGCTCGAAGCCGTTGCAGCACAATCACATTCACAGGCGTCGAGGCTAGTTCCAGTACTCGATGCCCGCCGCGCGCAGATCTATTTCGGAATCTACAAACGGCTCGCCAAGCCCCACGAAAATCAGTTGACACTCGAGGGCGAGGAGTGCGTGACGACCCCTGAAGAGTTTTTCGGCATAATTTCGCGCCTCAAACTGCACGGCGACTTCACGATCGCGACGCCGGTTCCGGCCGCGATTGCCGGCGCATTGTCGCATTATGAGACGGCTTTCCCCGCCGCCGCAAAAGTCCGGGTCGACGAAGTTTCCGCGATTCTCGCTCCGCATGTCGGGCGACTCGGCTTCGAGCGCGCGCAACGCGGCGAGCTTGCCGACGCGCTGACCCTCGATGCGAACTACGTGCGCCGCACCGACGCCGAATTGCACTGGAAGGGGCCTGCTGGCTCTTGAACATTCGGCCGACCGAGAACGACGACGTTGACTCCATTCTCGCGATTCAAGCGGCGTCGCCCGAAATCGCGCAGTGGACCGCCAACGATTACTCGCGCGTCGCCCGAGGCGAAATGGCCGGATGGGTCGCCGAAGAAAATCAATCGATAGCCGGATTCCTGGTGGCTCGAAACGTAACGGGCGAAATTGAGATTTTGAATCTCGCGGTTCGGCCGGACGCGCGGCGGCGCGGCATCGGCGCTTCACTTCTCCGCGAGTCCTTTGCATGGGGCAGAGCGCAGCAGGCGCAGAAAGTTTTTCTCGAAGTTCGCGCTTCCAACCTTGCGGCGCTGCGACTCTACGAGCGGCACGGATTTCAAGTGACCGGCCGCCGCCCGCGCTACTACACGGCTCCCGTCGAAGATGCGCTCGTGCTGACGGCCGCGCTCCCGTAACGCTCGACATGCACCAACGCAAATGACGCTGCACGCCTTTGCTGCTAGAATGGCCGCGTGAAAACCTTCGACGCAGCCATTATCGGCGGCGGCGTGATCGGCGCTTCGATCGCGTTCGAACTTGCGGCGGAAAAACTTCGAGTCGTGGTTCTGGATCGCCAACAACCTGGCCAGGAAGCCTCTTGGGCCGCGGCGGGAATGCTCTCGCCGGCCCCGGATTCTCCGCGCGACATTCCGCTCGTGCCTCTCGGGAACGAGAGCCTCAAACTCTATCCGCGATTCGTCGAGAGCATCGAAGAGGCTTCAGGCAAATCGGTCGCCTATGCGCGCGAGGGGGCGATCGAATTTTTTCTTGCTCCGGACGCCGAGGCCGAGCGCGACCGCATGGTCTCCGAATGCAAGCACGTGGGCGTCGCGGCTGAGCCGATCTCGCTCGACGTTGCCCGCGCGTGGGAGAAGTCGATCAACCCGGACGCTCGCGCGGCTGCGTGGCTGCCCGAAGAGGGAACCGTCGAGCCTCGGCTGCTGATGGACGCGTTACTCGCAGCCTGCGCACACCGCGGCGTGGAAATCCGATCGAATTGCGCCGTCAACGGTCTGCTTCGCGAACGCGACCGCTGCACCGGCGTTGTCGCGGGCACCGAGCAGATTGCAGCCGCCCACACCATCGTCACCGCCGGCGCGTTTTCGAGGCAGATTTCCGGCGAAAACGAATTACTTTCGCGCTATGCACCAACGCGCCCCGTGCGCGGCCAGATGCTCTCCCTCAGGTCCGACGATGTCAGCTTGCGGCGTGTCGTGCGTTGCGAACGCGGGTATCTGGTGCCGCATCGCGACGGCCGCATCGTCGCCGGCAGCACTTCCGAGGACGCGGGCTTCGAAAAGCGCGTGACGCCTGCGGGAATGCGCCGCGTCCTCGAAGCTGCGCTCAGCTTGTGTCCGGGGCTGGCAGGCGCGGAAATCGTGGAGACGTGGTGCGGCCTCCGCCCCGGCACGCCGGACGATCTCCCCATTCTCGGCCCGACCGACGTCGAGGGCCTATGGATCGCTAGCGGCCACTACCGCAACGGAATTCTCCTCGCGCCGGTTACGGCGAAGCTCTTGCGCGAGTGGATCACCGCCGGGCGCGCAAATTTTGATGCGCGTGCGTTCTCGCCGCTGCGATTTAGCCAAGAGAAGTTGACAGCTCAACGGGCGGGATAGCCCCGCGTGGTCGCGAGGTCGTGAGATGTCCTGCCGCGCTAAAGCGATCGTCACGCTCGTCCTTATCGCGCCAGTTCTTACCGAAATCGTCTCTGGCAACACTCCGCCTCACGCACTGCTGCATCCTTCGATTTCGCTCTATCTCCTGGCGGCCTACAGCTTCCCGTTTCTGGTGCTACGCGAATTATCCGTGCGGTGGGGCTTGCGCACGCCGGGCATTTTCGTGCTCGGCCTCGCGTACGGACTTCTCAATGAGGGATTGCTGGCTCAAACGCTGATTCGATCCACCGGCGTGCCGATGCCGAACTTCGACAATTACGCGTACGCGGGAGGAATCGATTTTTCTTGGACGTGTGTGATATCGCGCTCGCGCGCCTGTTTCCGCGCGAGTCCCGGAGTTCCGCGGCTTGAGGCGCACGCATAAATCGTGCGGTCTCGGTGAAATGCGAAGTTAGAACGGAATTCCCGGCCAGCGGCGTTCGCGATCCGGCGGGCCTGCAAGAGCAGAAGCCTGGCCCGGTCCGGTGAACTGGACCTTATCCGAGTCCAGAAAAATCGGCCGGTCGATTACGGCCTCGACGGTCGAGCCGCGAGGCAGCTCGGCCTCGGGCCCGCGCGTGAGCAAAACCGCGCCAAGGCCAGTCAGGGCTCCGACGCCCGCGCCGATTCCGGCACCTCGCCCCACGTTTCCTGATGCGGCGCCAACTCCCGCTCCGATTCCCGTGCCTTCCTCCGTCGTCCGGATGACCGTGCCGACATCCGATCCCTTGCTGCTGGCTCCCACAATCTTACCCTCGCTGTTGACCGTCTCGTCGCCACCCGTTCCAGCGCCGCTCGGCGCGGCATTCAGGTTGACCATGTACGCGTTGGGAAGAATCATCGTCGTCAGCTTGATGCCCAGCTCGCCGCGTCCCTTCACGCGTCCCGGACGCTTCGATTCGGTCACCTCGCCGCTCACGTAGGACCCGGCGGGAATCACGACCTTCCCGTCGATCATCACGGGAAAGACGGTTTCAAAATACACTGGGTCGCCGGGGCGAGCGCTGCGCGTCGAGATCCCGTTATGCAGCACGAGAGGAATGTGCGTGCCCGAGGGTACTTCGATTTGCGGGATTTTCGCAGGTGCAGGCACGGGGGCTGCCGACGCGGGCGCCGCCGATGGAGGGGCGGTTGGCGCGGGCTGCGGCGCGGCGGAAGCTGGCGGAGCCGGGCTTGGAGCCTGAGTGTTCGCTGCCGCATCCGGAGTGGCGGCCGGCGCCGCCATCGGTCCCGGCTGCTGCGCCAACGCGGGCACGGCAAGTCCCGTTAATAAGAGGACCAAGATTCCAACCTGAGGCCCGCGAAGCCAATTGATCTTCATGATGAATGCCCCCTTTTCGAACTTCTTTCGCTTAGGGATGCTTCGGCGGCAAGCTGAGATGCCTGAAGATTAAACCGCCGCCGGGCAGTTCACCAAATATTTATGGGCAGCCTAGCACCGAATTCGAAATGATCGCCGCGTGTACGACTAGGGCACGCACCGGGGGTACATCGCGGCTGGTCGACGACCCCAAACCCTATACTGGGTTGGGCAGTCCACAGGGGAAAATTCTAAGATCATGCGATTTCGAGTGCGGACGTCCCTGCGCCGGAAGACGCTCGTCATTGTCCTTGCCGCCATGATCGGCCTCGTGGGCGGGCTGTATGTTCTCTCGCGGTTGGTACTGATGAGCGGGTTTTCGCGGGTGGAAGATGATTTCGCCGCACAAAACCTCGAGCGCGCATCGAGCGCCCTTTCCAACGAGATCGTAACCCTTCAACACAACACCGACCAGTACGCGGACAGCGACCAGACGTACGCCTACATGCGCAGGAGCAACCCGGCAAGCATCAAGAATGTATTTCCTGCTCGAACGTTTCAGCAACTCCGCGTGAATTTCGTCGTCGTCCTGGACAATTCAGGCCACAAGGTTTTTTCACAAGGCTTCAACGTGGCGGCTCTCGACGCCGCACCGATTCCGGCCGGTCTCGATTCCGTGCTGGCGCCGGGATCCCGGCTCGCGGGAACTCCGAATGAAATGGACGACGTGACGGGAATCGTAATGCTCGGCACGCGGACGGTGTTGGTCGATTCCAGCGCCATCCTGACTACCAACTCGGAAGGCCCGGCCGCCGGAAGGCTGGTCATGGGACGCGTGCTCGACGCGGACGAAACCATCCGCCTCGGCGGAATGACGCACATGCCTGTGGACATCGTGGCGTTCGATCGTGCGGCAGGTCTGCCGGATTTTCGCCTTGCGGCGCGCGAGATCTCGGATCGGAATCCGTTCTTTATCCACCCCGAGTCCGACGGCAATCTCGCGGCCTTTCAGGAATTGCGCGACGTCGACGGCCAGGCGGTGGCGATCCTCCGCGTTCTGCTCCCACGCAAGATCTACGAGCAGGGCCAGACCAGCTTGCTGCAGTTTCTATTGCTCCTTCTGGCGGCCGGACTCGTCTTCGGCGCGGTCACGATGGCGCTGCTCCAAAGGTTCGTCATATCCCGCGTGGCTCACCTGAGCGACGACATCACCCAAATCGGCGCGAGCGGCGACCTCGGCGCGCGCCTTCGCATTTCCGGCCATGACGAACTCGCCGAGCTCGGCGACACGATCAACGCCATGCTCGAAGATCTCGAAATCGTTCAAGTCGAGCGGCAGGCGGAACGCGCGCGCCTCGCGGTGATGGTCGAAAAAATCCCGGCCGTGCTTTGGACGGCCGACTCGGAGCTGAAAATCACCTCCGCCACGGGCGCGGGATTGGATGCTCTCGGCCTGCGCCAGCGCGAAGCCGTCGGGCTTCCGATTCTAGATTTTTTCTTCACGCGCGATTCCGATTCTCCTCCGATTACGGCGCATCGCAAGGCTCTCGACGGCGATCCTGTTGCCTACGAGATGACCTGGAAGGACCGGCGCTTCGAATCGCACGTCCAGCCGCTGCGCGCCCACGACGGCACAATTGAAGGCGTGATCGGCGTCGCGCTGGACATCACCGACCGCGAGCGCCTGGCCGACCAATTGCGCCAATCGCAAAAGATGCAGGCGGTCGGCGAACTGGCCGGCGGCGTGGCGCATGACTTCAACAACCTCCTGATGGTCGTCAAAGGCCACGCGCAACTGCTGCTCGATAAGATGGCGGACGATTCCCCGCTCCGCCAGAGCGTCCACCAGATGGAGAAGGCGTCGGACCGCGCCGCGGCGCTCACTCGACAGTTGCTGGCCTTCAGCCGCAAACAGGTGCTGCAGCCGCGCGTGCTCGATATGAACGAAGTCGTCGCCGGAATGATCCGCATGTTCTCCCGCGTGATCGGCGAAAACATCGACATGGCCTTCCTCCCCGGCGGAAACCTCGCGCACGTGAAGGCCGATCCGGGCCAGATCGAGCAGGTGCTGCTGAACCTCGTCGTGAACGCGCGGGACGCCATGCCCGACGGCGGCCGCCTCACCATCGAAACTTCGAACGTCGAACTCGACCGAAGCTACGCCGTCACGCACGCAAGCGTCGAGCCCGGAAGCTATGTGATGCTCAGCGTCACCGATACCGGCTGCGGCATGGACGAGAAGACGCAGTCGCGCATCTTCGAGCCATTCTTCACGACCAAGGGCCCCGGCAAAGGCACCGGTCTCGGGCTCGCGACGGTTTACGGCGTGGTCAAGCAGAGCGGCGGATACATCTATGTCTATAGCGAAGTGAACCACGGAACCACGTTCAAGATTTACTTGCCGCAGGTGAATGAAGAGGTCGAAAAGCTGTCGGCGGAGACCGGGACGCGAGGACAGTCACGCGGAACCGAAACCATCTTGTTCGTCGAGGACGAACAGAGCGTGCGCGAACTCGTCCGGGAATATCTCAGCGGAACCGGATATTACATGCTCGAAGCCTCCGACGGGGTGCAGGCTCTCAAGGTCGCCGCGGCGCATCCCGGTCCGATTCATCTCCTGATCACCGACGTCGTGATGCCGCACCTCAACGGGCCGGAACTCGCCACGCAGATGGGAGCCGCGCGGCCGAATCTGAAGGTGCTGTTTATTTCGGGATATACGGACGACACCGTGTTTCGTCACGGGGTGCTTGAAGGGGACGTCGCGTTCCTGCAAAAGCCTTTCAATCTGAAGGCCCTCGCCCACAAGATCCGCGAGGTTTTGAGCGGGCAGCCCGTCGCTGTAGGCACGCGCAGCGACTTCGAAAACTCCTAGGGCTCGCCGTCTCTAAATTAAAAATACCGTCTGGCCCGTCAGGTCAAATCGCTTGCGACATTTGATGTTGCGGCAGGCGACCATGTTGTCCACGCGAACCATGTAAGAGCGCGCCTTCGCAAACTGATCGAGGACTTCCCGATTCGCGCCGGCCGGAGCGCTCGCCTTCTTCGTTCGCACCATCCAGCGCACAGGATAGGTATTCTCCTGGCGGCAGTGCGGACAATTCAGCGGAATCTGCTTCGTTTCTTCCTTCTCGTCGTAAAATCGTCTCTCGTCCATTGGCCCTCGCGCGGTCAGTTTTTGCGGCGCAATCCCAGTTCGTCCAGCGTGACGAACCGAATCCCTGCGTCCTTCCATCGCGGCAGCCAATGTTCGAGCGCCTCGACGGTGTGGCGGCGATCCGCATTCATCGCCCGGTGGTCGCCATCGTGCAGCAGGACGATATCGCCTCCCCGCGTGCGGCGCAAGCGCCGAATCACCGGCTCGGCTGGCTGCGGCTTCCAATCGCGCGCGAGGACCGACCACATCACCACTCCCGCGCCGCGCTTCCGCACGATCCCATCGAGCAAGGGGCTGCGAAACCCGAACGGCGGGCGCATCCATCGAGGCCTCGCGCCGGTCGCCGCTTCGATCGCGTCGTCGCACCGATCGAGTTCGTCGGCAATGCGCGACGGCGGAAGAAACGTCAGCGCCGGATGCGTTTGCGTGTGGTTGCCGATCGTGTGGCCTCGCGCCGCGATTTCCTTTGCGAGCACGGCAGCCGCTTTCACGTGCTCACCGATCAGGAAGAATGTCGCCTTGACCTCATGGCGGCCAAGCAGATCGAGCAGCGCGGGAGTCGCAGATGGGTTCGGCCCATCGTCAAACGTGAGCGCGATTGTGGAGGGATCGCCCGTCCGGTGAATCGTCGGGCCGAAAAGCTGCGACGTTGGCGCAACAGCAGCCCATGAAAATAATCCGCTCCCGGCACAGACGGCACCCGTCGCAAGAAGCGCTGGAATTGTTTGCATGCCTGCTAGGATTTTCGCACTGGCCCGACCAAAACGCCACGCGGGCGCATAGCGATCCCGCGCGAATGCTCATATCCGCGGAGTCTCACTCGGCCTGTCGAATCGCCCGCAGATCGATGCCAAGCTGCTGGCATTTCTTGTAGAGGTGGCTGCGCTCGAGGCCGAGCGCTTTCGCGGTGTTGGTCATGTGATGCCGGTTCCGCTTGAGTTCGGCGAGCAGCGTCTCACGCTCGAAGCCCTCCACGCGCTGCGCGAGCGTTCCGGAAGCAAACGTGCCTGAGAGCGATCCCGCCGCCGCGCCCGGCATAACGCCCTGCGGCAGCGCGCGCTCGACCGTCGCCGCCTCCACCGTATCCCCCGGCGCGAACAGCATCACTCGTTCGATCACATTGCGCAGCTCGCGCACATTTCCCGGCCACGGATATCGCTCCAGCGCCTGAATCGCCTCGCGCGAAAAAGTTTTCGGCTTCCAATGATTTTGCTCCGCGAGCTGCCGCACGAAATGTTCGGCGAGCACGGGAATATCCTCAAGGCGCTCACGCAGCGGCGGCAGCATGACCGGAAACACGAACACGCGGTGGTAGAGATCCTCGCGAAACGTGCCCTGCCGTACCTGCTCCTCAAGATTGCGGTGCGTCGCGACCACAACGCGCACGTCCACCGCAAACGGGCTGCCGCCGCCCACGCGCTCGATTTCGCCCTCCTCGAGTACGCGCAGCAATTTCGCCTGCATCCCGAGCGGCATGTCTCCGATCTCGTCGAGAAAGAGAGTGCCGCGGTGCGCCTGCTCGAATTTTCCGACGTGGCGCGCGGCGGCTCCAGTAAACGATCCCTTCTCGTGCCCGAACAGCTCCGATTCCATCAACTCGGCGGGAATCGCCGCGCAGTTCAGCGAAATAAACGGTCCGGCGTGCCGCGGACTTTTTTCGTGCAGCGTGCGCGCGATCAGTTCCTTGCCCGTGCCGGTTTCGCCGCGAATGCACACGCGCGTCTCGCTCGCCGCCACCTGCTCGACCTGCGCCATCACCTCGCGCATCGCCGGGCTGGCCCATACGATGTGGTGCCGCCCGAGGCGCTGCTTCAGATCGCGATTCTCTTCCTCGAGCCGCTTGAGGCGCACGGCGTTCTCAACGGTGAGCAGGAGCTTGTCCGTGGAGATCGGCTTCTCGAGGAAATCGACGGCGCCGAGCCGCGTGGCGCGCACCGCCATCTCGATGGTCGCCTGGCCGGACATCATCACCGCGGGCGACGTGACGCCGATATTCTTCAGGTCTTCGAGCAGCGCGATGCCGTCGCGCCCCGGCATCACCACATCGGAGAGAATCAGATCGTAGCGCTCGGCCTTTGCAAGCTCGAGAGCGCGCGCAGCATTGTCGCAGACGGTCGCCTCGTGGCCCGCCAGCCGGAATGCGCGCGAAAGCGACGCGAGCGTGTTCGCGTCGTCGTCGATAATCAGGATGTGAGCTTTTAGCGGCACGTGCGCCTACACTTCCGCGCCCGCGGCGCTCTCCGCGGTCGCCGACTCCCCCGCTGGTGAAGACGCGGCTGCGGGCCGCTGCGGTGGCTTTTGCGGCAGGCGAATGTGAAAGGACGTGCCCACCCCGGTCTCGCTCTCGACCCAAATTCGCCCGCCATGATCGCTGACGACCGATTGCACGATCGCCAGCCCCAGCCCCGTGCCGTGCTGCTTCGTCGTGTAGTACGGAGTAAAGAGGCGGTCGGTCTCTTCCGGCGTCAGCCCCGTGCCGGTGTCGGAAACTTCCAGATCGACGTTGCCGTTTTCGTGCGTCGTGCGCAGCATCAGCACACCGCCGGCGGGCATCGCGTCCATCGCGTTTAGCACGAGATTTTCGATCGAGCGATGCAACAGCGTCGCGTCCGCCTGAATCGTGGGCAGACCTTCCTCGAGATGAAGTTCCGGCGTGATCGGCGGCCTGCCCACCGCTCCGAATTGTGCCTCGAAAAGTTTCACGATGCCCCGCACCACGTCATTCAAGTTCACCGGCCCCAGTTCCGGCTGCGGCATTTTCGCAAAATCGCTGAACCGCCCCACGATATTCTTCAGGTTTTCGATCTCCGCCAACAGAATGCCGGTCGATTCGCGAAAGACCTCCTCGAACTGATCGAAGTTCTGTTCCTTCGCTCGCTGCAGATTTTCGACGGTGGTCTGCAAGGGGAAGAGCGGATTTTTCAGCTCGTGCGCGAGCCGCCGCGCGAGCTCGCGCCACGCGGCCACGCGCTCGGCTTGCACCAGCCGCTCGCGCTGTTCCGTCAATTGCTGCGTCATCTTGTTGAACGCCAAAGCAAGCTGCGCGACTTCGTTGCGCCCGCGCACCTCCACGTGCGCCGCCCAGTTCCCTTCCGACACCTCGCGCGCACCCTCCGCCAGCTTTCGCACCGGCCGCGTCACTCGCGCCGCACCCCACCAGCTCAGGATGAGGCCGAAGAGCAGGCCCATAGCGCTCACGCCGAGCGCCAGGAGCAGAATGCGGCGCTCGAGCGCCGCCTCTTCGCGTTGAGAGCTGCCGACCAGCAGTACGCCAAGAACTTCCTTTTGCCTTCCGAGTAGCGGCAGCGCGTGGAACGCTTCCGCGCTGGCCGGATCGGGCGTCCACGCAACTTTGAACGTCCGCTTGCTCGGGTTCTGTTGCTCTTCGGCGACAATCGAAGCGAGCCGCTCGCCTTCGGTCACCGTGCCTGCTTCATCGACGAGATTCGTCGGTTGAAAGTTCGGATCGAGATTCAGATACAGGAGCGCACGCATCCCCTCCGGCAGGACAAGCGACGCGAGAAAATCCTTCCCGAGCCGTTCCCCGCCGAGAACGTAGAGGTCCTTGTCACCCACCCGCACCGTCGAGACCGACATCAACCCCAGCGCCGGACCCTCCTGCGTGTCCACCTTCATCAGAAACGAGCCTGCGCCGGACCAATCCTGCGGCTGCGTGATCCAATCGATTTTGTAGCCGAAGCGCGCAGGCCATTCGTTCGACGAAATGATCGAGCCGTCGCTGGCAATGAAATCGAGGAAATCGAGCTGGTGAGATTGCGAAACACCGCGCGCGTCGTTCACGTAAACGGAAACGTCGGCTTTCGGGCGGCTCAGGGCGATTGCCATCGCGACGGTCGCCTCCGCGTCGGCGACTCCCTGCACGCGATTCGTCACCTCTTGTTCGTGATGCGCGAATTCGCGTTCGAATTGCGTCACGAGCGCTTCGCTGTGCTGCCGGTTCGATTCCTCGAACGCGCGCCGCGTGACAACCGCCACTCCCACCGCGACCACGCCGATAGATAGCAGCAGCGCGAGCATGAACACCACGAAAAGTTTCGTGCGAAACGTCACTGCGCGTCTCCGATCCACACATCCGCGAACGGCCAGCCTTCACCCGCCGCCGGCGCTTTCCAGTCCCTCACACGTGCGCCCAGGCCATACACCTGCGGGAGCCACACGATCGGCACCACGCGATATCCGCTCACGATTGCGCGCTCCCGATCGTAGATTTGCTGGGGCGACGCACCATCCGCCAGCGGAGTTGCATCGATGCCCGACCCCGGCCCGAGCGCCGCAAGAAAATGGGTGAGTGCCATTGCCGGATGCGGCGCGGCCATCGGCAAGCGCACGATTCGCGCGTCGCAATCAGCTGGCGCATTGGCGCCAGCCGGCGTCCCCTCCGCCGTGACGCTGATTCCCGCGTCCCGCGCGTTCACCACAATTCGCTCCGCAACGCTTTGCGCGAGCGAATCGCTCGCATCATATCCCAACACAATCTTGGGCGAGCCGCTGATTTGCGACCATAGACTCTTCGCGCCGGCGGGATCAACCGTCGTCGAGAACAAAAATGCCGTGCCGCTCGACCACTGCGGCAGCAAGCCTCCCGCCGCCTCGCCTTCCTTTTGCAGGATGAAATTGACGATTGCGGCGCGGTCGATGGAGCGCGAAAGCGCCTCGCGCGCGCGCGCATCCTCAGCTATCGGGCGGCCAGCGACGAACGCGATCGCCAGCAGCTCATCTGGCTGCGAGGTGCTAACGCGGACGCCGCGTTCGGTGGCGCGCCGCGCCTCCTCCGGGGGAATCTCCGCGAAGTCGGCCTTATCGACTTCGAGGTCGAGCAGGCGGTCGCGCGCCGCGCGTCCCATCTGAATCTCGATCGAGTCGAGGAACGCTCGGCCGCCCCGAAATTCCGGATTCGCCGCGAGCGTCGCGTGCTTTCCGGGGTCCCACTCGGCGAGGCGAAATGGTCCCGATCCTGCGACGCCCGCGAACGTTCCGTCCGCGTTGCGACGCTCGTAGAGAAGCGCGGAAATCCGTTCTTTTGCGGCAGCTTCTTCCGGATTCGCAGCGGCTACCGCAGGATCAGGCGAATTCACCACCGCGCCGATTTCCACGCGCAGCGTTCCGCCATACTTCGGCCGCCGCGCCGGATCGGCGCGCCCCACAATCCCAAGCACGGCGCTACTTGCCGCAAGAAACAGTAACAATCGAAGCTTCATACAATCCTGACTCGAGATTGCGCACAACCACGCGCGTCGATTTTCCGTCCGCCGCGGGCCACAACGCCAGCACCGGCCCCGGCACTTCGAGCGGCTGTCCCGCGGCAATCGCCCTGTGATCTCTGATTTCGTAAAGCTGCAACCGGTCGGTCTCGGTCCAGTCGCCGGTTCCGGTCACGAGCACCTGCCACTGCGACCCGCAGGCGGGCGCACCGGTCGCGATATCGCTTCCCCACCCGTCAAATGTCGCGACCGCCGCGGCCGAGCCTTCAAAGAGCTGCGCGTGCCCATCGATTCCGGCCACCACCCATCGAGAATTGTTTTGTCCGCTCGTCTCGGCAGAGGGAGACGCCGCGGAATAGAAAGCCGGAAATTTCGCTTCCAGGCTATTTGAAAACGTCATGCTGCCCGAGAAATAATTCCGCGAGGGATCGAAGCGCCAGCTCACCGGTCCCACCGGCCACTGCTGTCCCGCATTGTCGTGGCACTCGATCGCAAAACTCGGACTCCACTGGCTGTCGCACCGCACGCCGCCGACGAACGCCGTCACGTGCGTGGCATCGGTCACCACAAGCCGCCCGCGCGGGTCGCGCGACGCATAGAGCCTGGCGATGGTCCGCACTTCGTGAAGCACCTGCGCGTCGCCGCTCGATTCATACATTTCGAGTCGGTCCGCACCAAGCACGTACAGGAGCGTGTGGCTCGTGTCCAGGTCTGCCGCGCCGAAATCGAGGATCGGTCGCGACTGTTGCCACACGATTTTTCGCTCGATGCCCGCGTGGGGGCTCGGCTGAGCCGCAGCCTCCTCCAAGTGTCCGACCATCGCCATGGCTGTTTGCGTGGCACCTCCGCCGTGGATTTCTGCGACGAGCATGAAACCGTCGGCGCTCTGCGAGATGGTCACCTGCACCACCGAATCCGAGGATGCGTCCTCCACCGAGCGCCCGCCTCGAATCACAATTTGATCCGCCAGCGCCTGGCGCAAGATCGCAAGGTCCACGGGAGATGTCGAAGAAATATCTGTCACGCTCGCGGTAAAAGTGCGCGAGGGCGTCAGCGCCGCGGCAATTTTTTCAGAGAGGGCGTGCACCGCTTCATTCCAGGCAGGTGGAAGCTGGCTCTGCGTTTGCGCGCGTGCCACGCGCGCGGAAGAAATCAGAAAGAAGACGACGAGGATCGCTCGCAGTAGAGAAAAAATGATTCGGCGGGGCCGCCGGATCGGCTTGGGCCAATTGCGCAACGCGTTGGTAGCTCGTGATCATAGTACACCTGCCGAAGCGCGGAATTCCCCGCCGTTCCTGCATTGAAACATTGCGCCGGCGGGGAGCTTCGTCCGCATCTTTTCTGCGACTTCGCTTTGCGCGGGAGGTTTCGCAAAGCTGTTCGCTTCGAAGTGCGGGCGAAGCCCCCGGCAAGGGTTTTTGCCGACGTTACGCCCAAGCCGCTCTGCCTTCTGACCCGGTTCCTAGCCCGTTGCCGGGAGAAGCCAGAGCGGCCGGGAATCTCTACGGCTTGGCCGTCGGCCTGCTCGCCGGGCCATCCGGATCGGTCGCCATCGCAGACTTCAGCACGTCGTTGGTGAAAAAGAATTTTCCGTCGTTCGGGACCATCATGATCTGCACGCGATCCGAAAGACGCTGCGCGACGGTGAGCTGCACGAGCAGCGGATTGGACTTGAGCGCCGCCGCTTGGAGCTGCATCTGTTCGGCCTCGGCCTGCGACGTCAGGCGAATACGATTGGCTTCGGCGTCCGCTTCCAGATTTTCGCGCTGCTGATCGGCTTGGGCCATCACGCGAACGTGGTTCGCCTCGGCATCGGCCAGCAGGGCCTGCCGCTGCTGCTCGGCCTTGCCGTCGATCACTTTGGCCTGCGCCTGCGCGTCGGCGTCCTCAAGCGTCGTCTGTTTTTTCGCTTCGGCCTCGAGGCGAGACTGCTCGATTTGCTTCTGCTTGAGCGGCAGCGTGTACACCATCGCATCCGCCTGCGCTTTCGCCATGATCACTTGCGACTGCGCGTCCGCCTCCGCGTGCTTCACGTCGCGAATCTTTGCTGCTTCCGCCTGTGACTCCGCGATGGCCACCCTCTTCTGCTCGATTTCAGCGTCGACCGACGTGCGGTCATCCTCTTGCTCCTTTAAGAGCAGGTCTTCGAGCCCTTTGGCGTACTCCTCGGGCAGCTCGACTTCTTTCAGCAACACTTCCTTCACTATGATCGAATCGCCCGCGAGGCGTGCGGTGATCAGCTGCGCGGCGCGCGCGCGAAATTCCTCGCGCTTGGTCGAAAAGACGTCGCGCACCACGTAATTCGGCGCGAGTTCGTGGAACGCGGCGACCACCGTTGGCGCGACGATCTCGTCATCCAGCGGTTGCGGCAGATTCGCCTGAATGTAGTCGAGCCGCCGAGGGTCGATCCGGTAGCGCACCGTTACCGCCAGCCCCACGGCCAAACCTTCGCGCGCCTGCACGACGAGAACTTGCGTTTTCTCTCCCCGGACGCCGATCGCCGCCGTGGAGAAGACGCGGTCGCGCACGTCGAAGAACGCGACGCGATCGATCAGCGGGAAGATGAGATGTGTGCCCGCGTAGAGTGTGCCGGGCCTGACGCCGGAGATTTGACTGATGCGCACAGCCGCCTGGCCGTCCGGCACAACCAGGATGCTCGACCCGAGGAGCCCCAGGACCGTAGCGATCGGAACGAGCTTCGCCGCTGCGTTCCAACGGATCGCGCGGCGAGCCCGCGGGAAACCGGTCGGTCGCACTTGAGTTTCCCCCGGCGGAGTGGCATCGAAGGAGCGCTCGCCGCGGCGCAGAATCCGGTTGAGTTCGAACGCCAGAAAGATGTCGTAAATCACGGTCCCCGCCGCGCCTGCCAGCAGGCCAAAGCAAGACAGCAACAAAATGAACCTTAGAAATAGCATCGCATCCTCCTCCGCGCTGCGCGGGCGCCTGTTGCGCCTTCCGAGCGCTTACCCTGCGAACACCGTCTCCGGCATCCCCAGGTTTTTGCCTGCCGGCCCGCCTTGGCGCACCGGAGGCGTTGCCTGCGTTATGGGCGTCCATCGCGAGGATGGTTTTGCCGCCCGGGCATCATGCTGGTCAGACCGTACAGTCCGATCCATTGGAGCCCGAGTGCCAATCCCAACGCCGCGAGTATCGCGCCCGTGATTTCCGCGAATCCGATAAAGCTGTCCATCTTGGCCTCTCCTCCCACCGCCCTCCGCACGGGGCAGATGCAGGACCTCGGCCACACTTCGATGAATTGGCGGAAAAGCACTTACAGGCGGGACAGGCGCGTGGTCTCGTGGCGGCCTGCACACGGCGTGGAAAATGGCACTCGATGAACCGCCTCTGTTAGAATTCGCGCGACGGCATGGCGCAACCGGCACAATCCGAAAAAGGCTCCGGAATCCGCTTGGGACGCATTCTGGGCATCCCGATCTACGCGCATACGAGCTGGTTTCTGATCTTTCTCCTGATCACGCTCTCGTTGCGCACGCAGTTCACGTCGCAGCACCCCAGCTGGACGCCCGTGCAGCACTGGACGCTTGGAATCATCACCAGCGTGCTGTTTTTTGCGTCGGTGATCTTCCACGAGATGAGTCATAGCGTCGTGGCGATGCGCTACCACCTTCAGGTTCGCTCCATCACGCTGTTCGTCTTCGGCGGCCTCGCCCGGATCGAGCGCGATCCCCCCAACGCCAGGCAGGAGTTCAACATCGCCATCGCCGGGCCGCTTTCGAGCCTGTTCCTCGCCGGGTGTTTTTGGCTCATCTGGCATTTCGTGCACGGGAGCGAGATGGTCTCGGCAGCCGCACACTGGCTGGCCGTGATTAATTTCATGCTGGCGGCTTTTAACCTCGTCCCCGGTTTCCCGCTGGACGGCGGGCGCGTGCTGCGCGGCATCGCATGGGGCATCACCGGTAATTTCATGCGGGCGACGCAGATCGCCTCCGACGCGGGCCGGTTCTTCGCCTACCTCATGATCGCGATCGGCGCATGGCAGGCGCTCAACGGGAATTGGGCCGGGGGACTTTGGCTGGCGTTTATCGGCTGGTTCCTGTTGGAGGCGGCACGCGAAAGCTTCGCGCAGGTGGCGATCCGGGACACGCTCTCGGACGTGCGCGCGGAAGACATCATGGCCAAGGATATCCCCACGGTCGCGCGCGACATTTCGATCGAGGAGTACATCCACGAAGTGCTCAAGACCGGCCGCCGCTGCCACATTGTGACCGGCGCCGGCACGCCGGTGGGCCTCGTCACGCTCCAATCGGCGCGGTCGGTGCCCAAGGAGACGTGGCCGAGCACCTCGATCCAGGCGGTGATGGTGCCGATGGAGCGCGTCGAGCGGGCGTCGCCGGATGAGCCAGCGCTGCACGTCCTTGAACGCATGCAGGCAGCCGACATCAACCAGATGCCCATCGTTTCCGGAGACCACCTCGTGGGCATCATCGGGCGGGACGCGATCCTGCGCGTTTTGCAGACGCGCCTCCAAGCCGGCCACCTCGCCAAATCGTAACGATGCCCTCGTCCAGCCACGCTCTCACGGCGGCCTGTGCCCTTCTCGCATCGGGTCTCGGGCTGGCGTTCGCGGGCCAGACGGCGAAGCGCGCGCATCCGGTCGAGCGAAAACCCGCCGCGGCCGCACAAGCCGCTCCTGCAAAGCCGCTTCCCGGCCCCAACGTCGAGGCAATCCGCCAAAACAATATCGGCATCGCCCAGATGGATCGCCGCAAATTCGCGGATGCGCTTGGGAATTTTCAACGCGCGTGTGTTCTGGATCCTCAGTCGGATACGGGCTGTCTGAACATGGGCATCGCGCTGTTAAACATCCAGCGCTATGACGACGCAGCGAGGGTGCTCAATACCTCCGCCGAGCACAATCCTCAGAACCCGCGCATCTGGTTCAACCTGGGCCTGCTCGAACGAGCTTCCGGCCGGACGCAATCCGCCGCGGAGGATTTCGAGAAAGCCGCCAGCCTCGACGCGGCTGACGCGGATACCCAATACTTCCTCGGATACCTGGCTTCGGAGGCCGGGCAGTACGACCAGGCGGCTGCCGCTTTCAAGCGCGCCATTGAGATCGACCCGCTCCACGCCTCGGCCGAATACGGGCTCGCGCAGGCGGAGCAGCACCTCGGAGACACTGACGGCGCCAAGGCTCATCTCGAACGATTCCGGCACATCACTACGGAGCGGCTGCGAAAGCCCATCCGTTTCCTTTACGGCGAACAGGGGAAATATTCGCTCGCGGAAGAGATGCCTGTGGCATCCAGCCGCGCGCTGCCCGCGATTCCCGTTCAGTTCGTAAACGTGACTTCCCTTTCGGGGCTTCCCGCGCAGCCGATCGCGGCTGCGGGAGCGCATGGCAGGGTCGCCGCGGCCAAGCAGCCCGGCGCCAAGACCGCGCCGGAAGCTGCCGCGGACGATAGCGCTACGAGCAAGTTGGCGAAATTCCTCGGCAGCGGCGCGTGCGTCTTCGACTACGACGGTGATGGCCGCCCGGACATTTTCCTCGTCAACGCCGACGGCAAAGGCACCGCCGCGCTGTATCGCAACACCGGCAAGGGAACGTTCACAGACGTCACCAAAGCCGCGAAGCTCGAATTTCACGGCGCCGGGATGGGCTGCGCCGTCGGCGACTACGATAATGACAGCCACCCGGATCTCGCAGTGACCTCTGGCAGCGGCGTCACGCTCTTTCACAATGAAGGCAACGGCACGTTCAAAGATGTGACGGACGAGGCGGGCGTCGGGACGAGCGATGCGGCGGGCGGACTGGCGCTCGGCGTGTCGTTCGTCGATTACGATGGCGACGGCGACCTCGACCTCTACGTCGCCCGTTTCAACGATTTTCCTCTCGATCATCCAGAGCAGCCGTTTTCATTCCCGGAGGATGCCCCGGCGCCTGGAAACACTCTCTGGCGCAATCAAGGAAACGGCAAGTTTCTCGATTGGACCAAGGAGCTTGGGCTTGCCGGCAGCGCGCCGTCGGTGGGCGCAATCGGCACGGACACGAACAAGGATGGAGCCGTCGACTTGGTCGTCAACGGATGGCAGAAATTTCCCGCCGTGCTCGTGAACGAACGCGAAGGCCCCTTTCGCTCGACGAATCCATGGGCCATAGCCATGCCGGGGCCTGCGGCCGGAGCCGTCGCGCTCGATATCGACGGCGATGGCTGGATGGACCTCGCGTTCACGCACTGGGCGCCGCCCGGAATGAGCGTCTGGCGGAACGTGGGCGGAAAATCGTTCGAGCGCGTTCCGCTGGCGAGCCCCAAATGGATGCGCGGCTGGGGCATCGCGGCGCTCGACTACGATAACGACGGCCGGATGGACCTCGTCGCCGTCGGCGAGAACTTCGCCGGTGAAGGCCGCATCGTCCTTCTGCGCAACGAAGGCTCAGCGGGCTTCCGCGATGTGACGCACGAAACCGGCCTCGACAAGATCATCCTCCGCAACCCGCGAAGCGTGATCGCCTTCGATTACGACGGCGACGGCTCGACAGACGTCCTGATCACGCAGAACAATCTCCCGCCTGTGCTGTTGAAAAATGTCGGCGGCAACAAGAACAATTGGGTGGAACTGGCGATCACGGGCGATCCCGACAACAAGCTGGGCATCGGCACGAGAATTGAGATCTTCTCCGGAGCGCAGCGCCAAACCTGGGAAGTTCCCGGCGCATCAGGCTATCTCTCCCAAGGTCCCACGGAGATGGTGGTCGGTCTGGGGACCGAGGGCGGCGCCGATGTCATCAAGCTCCATTGGCCCTCGGGCCTACTTCAGGACGAAATCCAAATTCCCGGCGGGAAGCACGCTCCGATCGCGGAGGCCGAGCCTGGCGAATCTCCGCACTGATCGGCACGTGCGCACGCCCCGCTCGTTCGCTCTGCGCGGTCTTCCGGGCGCGCAACCTCCGTCACGAGTTGCGATAACCGCCGCATCTTCATGCAAATATGCGATGATTGGTACGCTGCTTGATCGGCGCGAACGAAGCATGCTACTTTCGGGTTGTCCGTAGCGATTCGCATTTGCATACTCGAACTATGTCCTTGTCCCGTCCCATCGCATCGGATTCGCCAGCCCCCGCGCGCAGTCCCGCTATTTCCATCGCAGGCCGCGAGCCGGTCTTTTGGCGTGTCGAGGGAAGCCTGCTCAATTTGACGGCGGTGCGGCCCGTGGCCTTCTTTACCTGGAACGCCCAGAGCTTCCTCGGGCGCTGGGCGCGGCGCGGAGCGATGGGCACTTTGGCCGTGGCGCGGCCGTTCCTCTATTGCGCCGACCGCGTGTTTGCGACGCGCGTGCTGCACATGGTCCTGCGGCACCAGAGCCGCGACCGCCTCGATCTCCTCGGCGAAGAGTTCTTTCACTATTACTTGAAACCCCGGCTAAAACAGGCGGGCGTCGCGAAGCTGCGGGAGCTGATCGCCTCGGGCGCGGACGTGGTTCTTGTCAGCCAGGGCATCGAACAAATCATGCGGCCGCTCGCAGCGCATCTGGGCGTCGCACGAATCCTTTCGAACCGGCTCGACTTCCGCGACGGCATCGCCACAGGCCGGCTGCTCGATCCCGTCATACGTCCGCGCGGGCCCTTCGCCAAGCTGCGCGAGGACCAACCGGACGGCACCGTCGCAAAGGCGCAGTTGCTGCGCGACCTCGGCTTCGCGAAGCGCCCGGAAACGCTCGAGGAAACCATACGGCCCGCGCAACGGCCGTCTCCGATGGCGACCGTGCCCGTGGTGCATTTCGACTCGCGCAACAAAGACGCGATTCTTTCCGTTCGCGGCGCGCTGCGCGGAAAGCACGTGCTGTTGATCGGCGGAACGGGCTTTATCGGCAAGGTGTGGCTCGCGAATCTGCTGACGGAGCTGCCGGAAATCGGCCGCGTGTACCTGCTGATTCGCGGGCATCGCGCGGCGACGGCGCTCGAGCGATTCGAGCGCGTTGTATCCGAGTCGCCGGTTTTCGAGCGGCTGGCCGAGCGGCACGGCGACAGGTTCGCGGACTTTCTGCGCGAGCGAGTCGAGGTGCTGAGCGGGGACGCGAGCAAGCCGGGCCTTGGCCTCGCGCCTGACGCGCGCCAGCGCCTGGCGCGGTCGCTCGACCTGGTCGTCAACAGCGCGGGCCTGACGGACTTTAACCCGGATCTGCGCGACGCGCTGGCGATGAACGTCCGCGCGACGGACTACTTGCTGGATTTTCTGCGCGGGTGCGATCGCGCGGCGCTGCTGCACCTTTCGACTTGCTACGCGGTCGGGCGCCGCGATGGCCGCATTCTCGAAGAGCTTCCGAAGAATTACACGCCTATCGGAGCGCCGGGATTCGACGCGACAAAGGAATGGCACCGGCTCGAAGACGTAGTGCGGGAAACCGAAGCGCGCGCGGAGTCTCCTGAAATCACCGAAGAGCTGCGGAGCCAGGCACTCAATAAACGCCACGCCGCAAAGAACCTGCACGGCGTCGCGCTCGAAAACCAGATTCGCAAGAATCGCGTCCGCTGGCTCCGCGAAGCGATGATGGACGCCGGCACCGAGCGCGCGAACGAACTCGGCTGGCCCAACACCTACACATTCACGAAAAGCCTGGCCGAATCGCTGATCCGCGATTACCTCGATGCCACGCCCGGCGCCGCGATTGCTGTCGTGCGGCCTTCGATCGTCGAGTCGTCCATCGAAAAACCGTTCCTCGGCTGGAATGAGGGCGTGAACACTTCGGCGTCGCTCTCGTATCTGCTGGGGACGTGGTTTCGCCAGTTGCCGACCAACGAAAGCAAGAATCTCGACCTAATCCCCGTGGACCTGGCATGCCGCGGAATGACGCTGATTGCAGCGGCTCTCGTCGAGAGGCGCCACGAGCGGATGTATCACCTGGCGACGTCGGTGTCGAATCCATGCGACATGCGGAGGTCGATCGAGCTGACCGGCCTCGGCCACCGCAAGTTCTATCGCTCGCAGCACGGATTTCAGCACCGGCTGCGTTTGCAGTTTGACGCGATTCCAGTTTCCAAATCGCGCTATCAAAAACTTTCCGCGCCGGCGCAGAAAATTCTAGTGCAGGCGATCAACCGGAGCGTCGAGCCGTTCCCGTTCGTGCGCCCGCCGCTGGCGCGGCAGGAGCGCGACTTGGAGCGAGTGATCAAACTGGTCGCGCTTTTCGAGCCGTTCATCCTGCACAACGATCACGTGTTCGAGGCGGCCAACGTCGAAAGGCTGAGCGCCGCTCTGCCCGCCGGCGAGCGCGACGCCTTCGGCTACGATCCGCGCTCCGTCGATTGGTGGGACTACTGGATCAACGTGCACATTCCGGCGCTGCGAAAGTGGTGCTATCCTCTGATCGAGGGCCGTCCACTGGAGACCAGCCCGCGGCGCGGCGTGCCTCTCGCGGCCCGAAGCGAAGCGAATGCCGCCGGAGCGGCGGGAGCAACTCCGGCATCGAAGCCCTGACACCCGAAAACTGTGGCCATTCTTCTGACCGGGAGCACCGGATACATCGGTGCCCACGTTGCGTCGAACCTGCTCGCGGATCACTCCGATTCGCTGAACCTGCTGGTGCGCGCGCGCGATCTTGGCGAAGCGCGCGGCCGGCTGTGGCGCGCCTTCCAGCTCCACATGGACTTCCCGGTTTTCGATGAACTCCTACACTCGCGCATCCGCATGTTTCTCGGCGATCTGACCGATTCGCATTTCGGCTTATCCGAGGATGAGTACCGAGAACTCGTCCGCTCGACCGACTCCGTGATTCACTGCGCCGCGTCGCTGAATCGCCGGTCCGAGAAGAGCTGCCTTAACGTGAATTTGCGCGGCACGCTCGAGGTGATCCAGCTCGCGATGCGCGCCCGCGACGATCACGGGCTGCGGCGCTTCAGCCACGTCAGCACCGTGGCTGTCGCGGGACACCGTGCGAACGAAGTCGTCGAGGAAGACACAGCCATCGATTGGAACCGCTCCGACTACGATCCCTACGCCCGCACGAAAAAGTTTTGCGAGCACATGGTGCGGCAACTGCTCCCGGACGTGCCGCGCACGATCTTCCGTCCCAGCATCGTGCTGGGAGATAGCCGCCGGCCGGAAACGAACCAGTTCGAGATGGTCCGCGCGTTTGTGTTTCTCGCAGGCCTTCCTGCGCTTCCCTTTCGCGCGACCGACAAAATCGATATCGTGCCCGTGGACTACGTTGCGGGCGCCATCGCCACGCTGCATCAGAAGGAAAAGCCGGAGCACGACATCTACCATCTTTCCTCGGGCACGGATTCCGAGACGTTCGTTACGCTGACTGACGCGCTGGCGAAGTCGCACGGCAAGCGCGGGCCGGTGTACATGCCGGGCCTCGAAGGCCCATCGTCGAAAATGATCAACGCGCTCGCAGGACGCGCCGGAAAAATCGGCGGTCTCGCCACGCTGCTGAAGGTTTTTCTGCCGTATCTCGTGTGGAACACGGTGTTCGACAATCGGCGCGTGGTCGCCGAGATGGGTGTGCGCCCCGCGCCGTTTTCCCAATACTGCTATCCCCTGCTGCGCTTCAGCCGCGAAAACAATTTTAGTTACAAGTACCGCGACCTGCCCGCAAGTGCGGCAGCCGATGCGGCGCGCGTCGCGACGGCGACCGCGGCTCAGGATTCCCGCCGATGATCGACATGGACACGGTCCTCGAGGCCTGGGTCAGCGGCCTGATCGAGCTGAACAAACTTGAATGGATGCTCGGTGCGGGCAAGCCCTGGAAGCCCGGCGAAAAGCTGAAGCTGCTATTTGCGGGCTACAACGGCACGCGCAACACTGGCTCCGACATCCGCGTCGAGGAAATCCTGCGGCAGGTGCAGCGGATTCTGGGTGCGCAGAACATCGCGCCCAGCGTAATGACGCAGGATTTCGATCTCACGCGCGGATATTTCGACGGCGCGCGGCAGGTGCATCTCCCCGACGTATTTCCGCCGTTCCTGCATTCCGCTGTCCGAGAGAGCCACGGCGTGATCGCCTGCGAAGGCTCGATGTTCAAGAGCAAATTCGCAAGCGCGCTCACGGCAATGATGATTGGCGCGCTGGGCATCGCCTCCGCGCAAAACAAGCTGAGCGTCGCATACGGCGGCGAAGCGGGCGCGATGGACCCGCTGCTCCAGAAAATGTGCGAGCGCTACTGTCCCGAATCGCTGGTGATTACGCGCAACGTGGAATCGCAGGAAGTGCTCGGCAAACTCGGCGTCTCCACCGAACTCGGCACGGACACCGCATGGACCTTCGAGCCGCTCGGCCCCCAATTCGGACGCAAGGCTCTGCGCGACGCCGGTTGGGACGGCACGACGCCTGTCCTCGCCGTCTGCCCGATCAATCCGTTCTGGTGGCCGGTCAAGCCGTCGCTTAGCAAATGGCTCGCGCACTCGGTCGGCGGCGCCTACAAGAAGAGCTACTACCGAACGATTTACTTTCACCGGTCGGGACGCGACGTCGACGCCGCGTATGAGAAGTATCTTTCGGCCATGGCCAGCGGAGTGGCGCAGTACGTGAAATCGCGCCGCCTGTTTCCCGTTCTCATCGCGATGGAGATGCTCGACCGCGACGCCTGCGAGCGCGTGGCGCAGAAGATCGGCGGCGCGCCCATCTTCGCCTCTGACCAGCTCAACATGTACGAAATCGTGAGCGTGCTTCGCGAATGCGACCGCATGCTTTCGTCGCGCTATCACGCGATCGTAACGTCCATGCCCGCGGGCGTGCCTTCGGCGGGCGTCACGATGGACGAGCGCATCCGCAACCTGATGCACCAGCGCGGCCACGACCACCTGGTGATGAAGGTCGATGAACCCGATCTCGCGGACAAGATCGTCGTTGCGCTGGGCGCGCTTGACGCCGAAGCCGACGAACTCCGCCACTCAATGGGACGCGTCGTCGCGAGCAACCTGCAACTGATGTCCCGCATGGGCGTCTATTTCGAAGAGCATGTCGCGCAACAATACCGCGAATTCCCGATTCGCACGGGCGTGCTGGGCTGGGAAGAGTACCTGCCGCCGCTCAGCCCCACCTTGTGCAAATTGCTCGAAGAGCACAGCGGAGTGCTCGCGTCATGACATTCCTCGAGCAAATCTTCGCGCGTCTCGAACAGGCATCGAGCGCCCCGGTGCTTCGAGAGATTCGCGACGGGCAAACCGTATCCGTGACCGCCGGCGAGTTCCTCGCAAGCGTCCGCAAAGCGCGTGGTTTCCTCGCCGCGCGCGGTTTGAAGAAGGGCGATCGCTGCGCTCTGCTTGCACCCAACAGCATTCGCTGGGCGGCGATGGACCTCGCAATGATGGCAGAGGGGCTGATCGTCGTCCCTCTCTATGCGCGCCAGGCGCCAGCCGAACTCGCCGGCATGATGAAGGATTCGACGCCGTCGCTCGTCTGCTGCGCCGATGAGACGCTCGCGGCGGAGGTTCGCAAGTGTTGGCCGGCCGCGCCGGAAATCGCACTGTTCGACGCGATTTTCAGCGCTGCAGAAGCGCCCGCATCTCCACCATGCCGCCATGCGCCGCACGACGCGGTCACCATCATCTACACGTCCGGCACCTCGGGCGAGCCGAAGGGCGTGGTGCTGAATTCCGGCAACGTGACCCACATGCTCGGCTGCACGAACGCGCGGCTCGACGAGCTGATGGGCCCGCGCAGCAAACCGGACGATATTTTTCACTATCTCCCATTTTGCTTCGCCGGGTCGTGGATCGTCCTGCTGACCGCGCTTTCCCGCGCTAGCACGCTCTCGCTCTCGACCGACCTCACGAAACTTGCCGACGAATTGAAAATTGCCGCGCCCGATTATTTCCTGAACGTGCCGACTCTTCTCGAACGCGTCCGCGGGAAGATCGAAGAGACGATCCGCAAGCGCGGCGGCTTCGCGTCCACCATTTTCTTGCGCGCGCAGCAGGCGCATCTCCGGCGCTTTCGTAAGCAGAGCCGCCTCAGCGACTCGTTCTGGCTCTCTCTTGCAGGCGCGCTGCTGTTCCCCACGATTCGGAAGAGCGTCGGGCCAAACTTGAAAGCGCTGATTTGCGGTTCCGCGCCTCTCGCAGTCGAGACGCAGCTTTTCTTCATGATGCTCGGCATTCCAGTGCTGCAGGTCTACGGCCTCACCGAAACCACCGCGATCTGCACGCTCGACGATCCGCGCCATTTCGAGCCGGGGCGTGTCGGCCCCGCAATTCCCGGCGTCGAGATGACGATTGCGGACAACGGCGAAATCCTCGTGCGCGGCCCGAATATTTTCCCCGGCTACTGGCAACGCCCCGTCGAGACGGCCAAGGCGCTTGCTGGAGCATGGTTTCACACCGGCGATCAGGGCGATGTGGACTCGAACGGCAACTGGCGCATCACCGGCCGCCTGAAGAATTTGATCATCCTCAATTCGGGCCACAACATCGCGCCCGAGCCGATCGAAGATGCTCTCGTCGCGCGCCTGCCCGAGGCGCAGCACGTGGTACTGCTCGGAAACCAGCGCAGCTTTCTCGCGGCCCTCGTGACCAGCGCCGGAATGAACGGCTCGAACGGCCTGCGCAGCGAACGCATTCAATCGACCCTCGATGCCATGAACGCGGGGCTGCCACACTACAAGCAGATTCGCGCGTTTCATGTCGTTCCTGAGCAATTTACGATCGAGAATGGCCTGCTCACTGCCAACGGCAAGCTCAAGCGCGACGCGATCTCCGCGCGCTTCGCCGCCGAAATCGAACTTCTCTATCGTAAACAATCCGCATGAAAACTTTCCGGGGCAAGACTCTCTCATGGCAGGTGGCGGACGGCACGATCGAGCTTTCGCTCGACCGCGCTCCCTGCAACGAAATCGGCACGGAGACGCTCGCCGAGCTCGAAAACTTTGTCACCGCGCTCGACTCGCTCCAACGAGAAGCTCACGCGCTGATTATTTCGAGCGCGCGCAAGGAAGGCTTCTGCGCCGGGGCCGACCTCCGCGAGTTGTACCACCGCTCGCAGGCGCTGCCGCCCACGGAGCGGCTTGCCGGCGTGCGCGATTTCCTTGAGCGCATCCATCGCGTGATGAACGCGCTCGACGCAGCGCCTCTCGTCACGATCGCGGCCGTGCACGGCGTCACCTTCGGCGGCGGATTCGAGCTGGCGCTCGTCTGCGATCTCATCATCGCGGACAAAATGGCGCGCTTCTGCTTTCCCGAATTGCGCCTCGGCCTGATTCCCGGCTTCGGCGGCATTCCGCGCCTCAAGCGCGACCTCGGCAACGCCGTCGTGCGCGATTTGCTGCTGACCGGCCGCAGCATCAATGCGACGAAAGCGCAGTCGGTCGGACTCGTGAGCCAGGTCGCCGCGGAGGGCGACGCTTTGCGCGTGGCCCGCGCCACCGCCGCACAGATCGGCAAATTCGACCGCGACACCACCATTGCCGCGAAGATTTTCATCAAGCCGCTCGCGCACGACGAACTGCGCCGCGAAATCGACGTCTTCTGCAAGCTGTTCACGCGGCCCGCGGTCGAGGCCGGCTTGCGCAAATTTGTCGAGAGCACCGACGCTCTGCCCTATCTCCCATGAGCGCGCAGCAGAATGAGCCGATGCGCAAAATCGGCATCAAGATGTGGGAAAATATAAGGCGATGACGACACTCGAAAAAACAACTGACGAAATCCTCCAGCTCGCCGCCGATCACTTCAAAGTGCCTCGCGAGCAGCTCAGCCCGAGTGACGATTTCTTCAAAAAGCTCGGCATCAACAGCCTCCAGGCGCTCGACCTCTTGACGCGCCTCGAACAGCATTTCCGCATCGAGCTGCCGGACTACGAACTGCAAGGCGTCAGCGATTTCCGCACGCTCGCCGAACGTATACAGTCCCGCCTGTAAGCCACGGAGACACAGAGGCACGGAGTTGGACGAGTTCAACCATTTGACCGAAAGGATTATCGGCTGTGCCATCGAGGTGCATCGCAATTTGGGCCCCGGACTTTTGGAAGCCACCTATGAAGAGGCCATGTGCGTCGAACTGACGGACGCCGGTGTGAACTACAAAAGACAACTACCGTTTCCGATTCTCTACAAGGGCAGGATTCTGGGAGAATATCGTCTGGACCTTCTAGTCGAGGATGCGGTGATCGTGGAAATCAAGAGCGTCGAACGGTTCAACCCAGTGTTCCAAGCCCAGGTTCTCACCTACTTCAAAGCCACCCAGGAAAGGGTTGGGCTCCTGATAAACTTCAATTCGCGACTGTTGCGCGAGGGCATCAAGAGGCTAATCCTTTGATTCTTGGTTTGCCCCGCAATTCTCTGCGCCTCCGTGCCTCTGTGGCCAAATCCTGATGCTCGATCTTCGCCAATACAACTGTCTCGGCGAGGCGCTGCGCTCCGCGCTCGATCGCTGGCCTGACGAAATCTGCCTGATCGAGGCGGACCGCGACCGCGAGAACGCGCGCCTCACTTACCGCCAATTCAAGGAAGCTGCGCTCCCGCTCGCTCGCGCCTTGCAGGACGCGGGCTTCCAGAATGGCTCACGCGCCGCGATCATCATGACGAACCAGTCGAAGTGGCTGATCTCGGCGTACGCGATTTTCTATTGCGGCGGCGTTCTCGTCCCGCTCGATTACAAACTCACGGCCGACGAGCAACTGAAACTTCTCGTGCACTCGAAGGCGGAAGTTCTGGTCGTCGAATATCATCTGTGGCGCGCGATCGCTCAGGCGCACAACTTCGGGCATCTCGCGGCTCGCCTCGTCCTTGTGACGGAGGCTCCGCCGAAAGCAGAGCTTCACGGCGCGAAGCGCTGGGAGGGGTTCCGCGACGCGCGCGAGCCGGTGTTCGTTCCGCGCAAACGGTCCGACGCGGCGTGCATCGTCTATTCCTCCGGCACCGGCGGGCGGCCGAAAGGCTGCGTCCTCACGCACGAGAATTATCTCGAACAGTGCGTCGCTCTCACGTCGCTCTACCCTTTCTGGCCCGGCGTGCGATATCTCAGCATTCTCCCAACGAATCACGCCATCGACTTCATGGTGGGCTTCATCGGACCGTTCGTGTGCGGCGCGACCGTGGTGCACCTCCGCACGCTGCGCCCGGAATATATTCGCGACGCGTTCACGCGCTACAAAATCACCTACATGACGCTCGTGCCGATGGTCCTGAAGGCGCTGGAACAGAACCTGCGTCAGCGCTTCGCAGGTCTTCCGGCCGGGCGACGCAAGATGCTCAACGCGCTCATCGCCGCGAACCGCGCGATGACCCGCGGCCGGCCGCGACTCGGCATCAGCCGCGCGTTGCTGGGGCAGGTTCACGAAGCGTTTGGCGGAGAGTTGCGCGCGCTTTTCGTTGGCGGCGCTTTCACCGAACCCGGAACGCTCCAGTTCTTCTACGATCTTGGGATTCCGGTCGCCAATGCGTACGGCTGCACGGAAGCCGGAACAGCGATCACCGTGAACGATCTCAGGCCGTTTCGCGCGGACACCGTGGGCAAGCCGCTGCCCGGCGCTGAACTGCGCATCGTCAATCCGGACGCCGAAGGCATCGGCGAGGTGCACGTCCGCAGCAAGACCGTAATGTCGCACTATCTCGACGACCCTGAAATGACGGCGGAGACGATCGTGGACGGCTGGCTCGTCACCGGCGATCTCGGCCGCCTGGATCGCGCCGGCCATTTGCAACTCTTCGGACGCAAGAAGAACATGATCGTCACCGAGGAAGGCAAAAATATTTATCCCGAGGACATCGAGGCGGCGTTTGAAGGCGTCCCGGTGAAGGAATTCTGCGTTTTCGCCGCGAACTATCTGTGGCCCGCGCGCACCATGGTGGGCGAACAGCTCGTCATCGTCCTCCATCCCGAGCAAGGCCACGCGCTGACGCAAGAAACGATAGCGAACCTCGCGGAGCGCAACCGGCGGCTGCTCAATTACAAGCGCGTCAGCGGCTACGTGATCTGGGACGCCGATTTTCCCCGCACCGCATCGCTGAAAATCAAGCGCATCGAACTCGCCGAGCAAATTCGTAACAAGCTGGGCCGCGAAGCCGTGGTGCCGCTGTGACCTCTGACTCCGCCGTCGCATCGCGCTTCTTCGCCGTCGTGAATCCCGAGGCAGGAGGCGGGCGCTGCGGAAACCTGGCGCCGGCCGCACTCGACCGCGTACGCCAAATCGGGATCGATCTCGAAGTCGTGCAAACGACCAAGCCGGGCGAAGCCATCGGCCTCTCCCGCGCCGCGTATGCGCGCGGCTTCCGCAATTTTCTCGCGGTTGGTGGTGACGGCACGGCGTTCGAAATCGTGAATGGCCTTTTCCCCGAGGCGAAAACACAAGGCAGGCCCGCTCTCGGATTTCTGCCGCTCGGCACCGGAAATTCGTTTCTGCGCGATTTCACGACGCGCGGCGTCGAGCACACAATCGAAGCGCTACGCGAAAAGCGTCGCCGGCCCTGCGACGTCATCCGCCTGCGGCACGCCGACGGCGAAATCTACTTCATCAATATGCTGAATCTCGGATTCGCGGCGGACGCCGGAGAATCCGCGAACCGCAAATTCAAGCGCTGGGGCCAGGCGGGCTACATTCTGGGTGTGCTCCACAGGCTCGCGAAGCTCGAACATCTCGCATTTCCGCATCGTCTGGAAAACGCGAACGAATGGGACCGCAGGCCCTGCCTCTTTCTCGCCTTCGGCAACAGCAAATTCACCGGCGGCAAAATGATGATGGCGCCCAACGCCGATCCCGCTGATGGGCGTATCGAGTACGTCCGCTGGTCTCCGGTTGGCAGGCTGCGCCTGCTCTGGCTGTTCCCGCGCCTCTTCACCGGCACTCACATCAAACATCCGCTTGCATCGCGAGCCGCGGTCGAGCGGATCGAACTCGATCTCGGCGGGCCTGTGAATGTCATCGTCGATGGCGAGGTTCTCCGTCTTGCGTGCCGCTCGGTGGAAATTCTGCCCGCGGCGCTGGAAGTGATCGTATGAAAAAGGCGTGGCTCACGGCGCGCGCGCTTGTCCTTTGGACGGTGAGCGGAATTCATTTTGCCGTGATCGGCACGGCTTTGGTTTTTCTAGGGCTGCTCATCGACCCGAGCCGCAACGACCCCCCGCAGCGCCTCTTCTTCCGGAATATCCTTCGTCTCGCGGGCGTGAAATTCGAAGTCAAGCGCTCGCCGGGATTCGATCCCTCGCGCACCAGCATCTTCATATGCAATCACGTAAACGTCTTCGACCCGTTCGTGATCTACTCCGCGATTCCGCAATTCGTGCGCGGCTTCGAGCTGGAATCGCATTTCAAGATTCCGATCTACGGCTGGATGATGGGCTGGTTCGGCAACGTGGCCGTTCCGGACGCTCCCACGCGTGAAAGCCTCGAAATCATGACGCGGCGCGCCAAGGCTGCGCTCGACTCCGGTACCAGCCTGATCGCGTTCGCCGAAGGTTCGCGCACGCGCAACGGCCACGTCCGCGAATTCAAGAAGGGCATCTTCAACCTCGCACAGAAATTCGGCATTCCGCTCGTGCCCATGAGCATCGTCGGCTCATATCAGTTTTTTCGCACGGGCCACTGGATGCTGTACCCGGGGAAGATTACGGTGTACCTGCACGATACGATCGACACGTCGCAGATTTCACGCGGAGATGTCGACGCACTGCGCAGGCGCGTGCAGAAAATCGTCGCCGCGCCGGTGGAGGAATCGCTGAAAGTTTCGTCGAAGGGTCAGAACGGCTGAGGCACGCTAGCATCGGGCAGCGAACGTCCCGCCCGCAGCTCCTGCCAGGTATAGACCACGCGGTGAATCACCGTGATCGTCGAAATCGTTGCGATCACCCAGAGCGCCGGCGCCATCCGGCTAAACGCCCCGCCAAGAATCAGCAGCACCAGCCGCTCCGGCCGCTCCATGAAGCCAACCTTGCACGACGGGATCAGTGATTCGGCGCGCGCGCGCGAATAGCTCACCATGAACGAGCTTGCCATCGCGATCGCCGCGAGCGTCATATAGAACGACCGCCCGATCAGCGTGTAATAGACGACCAGACCCATGTACAACGCCAGATCGGAGTATCGGTCGAGCGTCGAATCGAGATAGCCGCCGAATTCCGTCACCAGCCCGACGCGCCGCGCCACCTGCCCGTCCGCCATGTCCAGAAATCCGGCCAGAAAGAGCACGCCGGCCGCCTGATGAAACAATCCCATGGCAAACAGCGCCGCAGCGGCGGAGTTAACGATCAATCCAAGAAAAGTGAAGGCGTTCGGGGTGAGGCCCGTTGCGGCGAGCCCGGTGACGACGTGTTGCAGGAGCCAGCCGGCTCCTTCGCCGATCCAGTAAGTGATCGGGCGTTTCAGGTCCTTGCGGCTGTTTTCCATCTGCCGAAAATAATACACCGGATTTCACCCGGCGCGCACGTTCTCACTTCTTGGCGGGCTCGTTTCGAAGTTTGCTGACAATCTTCACGCCGCTGCTGGTGCCGAGGCGGTTCGCCCCCGCCTCGATCATGGCCTTCGCGTCGCTGGCGGTCCGAATCCCGCCGGACGCTTTGACGCCGATTTTCACGGCGCGGCGCATCAGCGCGACATCCTCAACGGTCGCGACTCCTCCGAGAAATCCTGTGGACGTCTTCACAAAGTCCGCTCCGGCCTTTTCGCTCAGCTCGCACGCCAGCACCTTCTCGTCATTGGTGAGCAGCCCTGTTTCGAGGATCACCTTCAGCAGCGCTCCATGCGAATGAACAACGTCCGCCACGGCGCGAATGTCCGACTGCACGACTTCCCGCTCGCCCGCCTTAAGCGCTCCGATATTCATCACCATGTCGATTTCGCGCGCACCGAGCTTGAGCGCTTCGCCGGTCTCGAACACCTTCACGCTCGTCAGCGTCGCTCCCAGCGGAAATCCGACGACCGCGCCAACCTTCACGTCGCTGCCGCGCAATTGCGAGCTAGCGAGCGCGACGTAGCAGGGATTGATCATCACCGATCCGAATCCGAATTCGCGCGCTTCTTCGCACAGCTTCACAATCTGGCTCGGTGTCGCTTCCGGACGCAGATTCGTGTGGTCGATGATGCTCGCCACGCCCTGCCAGCTTTGCGCCAGCAGCTTGCTATCGACGGCTGAGTTTCGGCTCGACATGGACACCAAATGTTACTACGCTACTTGAGATTTTTCGCGCCCAACCGATTATGCCAAAGCCCCGACTCAACGGCGAGTTGCGCGACCGGCTGCTCGAAGCCGCCCGGGCCGCCATGAAAAATGCCTACGCGCCCTACTCCCATTTTCGAGTCGGCGCGGCGCTTCTTACCGTCGCCGACGACATCTTCTCCGGCTGCAACGTCGAGAACGCTTCCTATGGCATGACCAACTGCGCCGAACGCACCGCGATTTTTTCTGCCGTCGCTCGAATCGGACCGAAAATGGAAATCCGAGCGATCGCCATCGTCAACGACCACGACGCACCGTGCTCCCCCTGCGGCGCCTGCCGCCAAGTGATTTACGAATTCGGACCGAAGGCAACCGTCTTCTTCCTCGGCAAAAAGGGCTGGAAAAAGCTTCCCATCACCGATCTTCTGCCGGAGGGATTTCGGCTTAAGTGAGCGACTCCGGCGAAAGCGCGAGCGCGCCCCGCGCCATCGATATCATTCGCAAGAAACGCGATGGCCACGAACTCTCGCCCGCCGAAATCGCCCGCCTCGTCGACGGCTACACGCGCGGCGAAATTCCCGACTATCAAGTTTCCGCCTGGCTGATGGCGGCTCTGCTTCGCGGACTCACCCGCGCCGAGACCGCCGCGCTGACCGACTCCATGCTGCACTCCGGCCAGGTGCTCGATCTCTCGGAATTTACGGCGGCGAAAGTGGACAAGCATTCGACCGGCGGCGTCGGCGACAAAACCTCGCTCGTCCTCGCTCCCCTGGCGGCGGCCGGCGGTCTCATCGTTCCCATGATCAGCGGCCGCGGCCTCGGACACACCGGCGGCACGCTCGACAAGCTCGAATCGATCCCCGGCTTCCGCGTCGATCTTCCGATCGCGCGTTTCCGCGAAGTCCTGCGCGCCTGCGGCTGCTCGATGATCGGCCAGACGAATGAAATCGCCCCCGCCGATCGCAAATTCTACTCGCTGCGCGACGTGACCGGCACGGTCGAAAGCCCCTTTCTGATCTGCGCCTCGATCATGAGCAAGAAACTCGCCGAGGGCGTCGACGCGCTCGTGCTCGACGTCAAAACCGGTTCCGGCGCCTTTATGAAAACCGAGGAAGACGCCGCATTCCTCGCCGATCTGATGGTCGAAACCGGCCAGCGCATGGGCAAGAAGATGGTCGCGCTCATCACCGACATGGACCAGCCGCTCGGGCTGCGCGTCGGCAATTCGCTCGAAGTCGAGGAGTGCATCGAGATTCTGCGCGGCCAGGGCCCGGAAGATTTACGTCAACTCTGCCTCGAACTCGCCGCCTGGATGCTTCATTTCGGCGGACGCGCTGCGACCGTTGCGAAGGGCAGGCACCTCGCGGACGAGCTTATTGGCTCCGGCCAGGCCCTCGAGAAATTCCGCAAAATGGTCGAGTTGCAAGGCGGCGATCCCCACGCAATCGACGACCTCAACCGCCTGCCGCAAGCGCAACGCTCGATCGACGTTCTCAGCCCAAAGAGCGGCTTCGTGAGCACGATCCAGTGCGAGGATGTGGGCACGGCCTGCGTGATTCTCGGCGGCGGGCGCGAGAAGAAGGAAGATTCCGTCGATCCCGCGGTCGGAATTGTCCTGCACAAAAAAGTTGCCGATCGAGTCGCTGCGGGAGAGTCTCTTTGTACGCTGCACTACAACTCGGAGGCGCGCGCGGCCCGGGCGAAGCACCTCCTCGAAAAAAGCTACCAGATCGCGGACGCGCTTCCTCCCCCGAAGCGGCTCGTGCACCGCATCATTCCCGCCACCACCTCAAATTGATCGGGTTTTAGCCGGACAGACTCGCGAGCGTTTCCGCAAGCACAAGCGTCCCCCGCGAAATATCCTCGATGGATGCGTACTCATCCGGCCGGTGGCTGTAGCCACTGCGGCACGGGATGAACAGCATCCCAACGGGCGCCACGCGCGAGATGAACAGCGAATCGTGGTACGCGCGGCTGACCATCAGCAAGTATTTCTCTCCGAGTTTCCGGCACGCCGCCGAGAGCGCCTCGACCACCAGCGGCGCGCAGTCGGCCGGCGCGTCCGCGTTCAACAGCTCGATCTGCGTCGAGACGTGCCTCTGCGCGGCAATCTGCTGCGACGCAATCTCCATCGCGCGCATCACGCCATCGCGCCGCGCGAGGTTCGTGTCGCGAATATCGACGCTGATGCGCACGCGGCTCGGAATGCTGTTCACCGCGCCGGGAAACACGTCGCACATGCCCACCGTCGCCACCGTGTCGACCGACCCGCTCGTCCGCGCCGCGTTCTCGATCGCCAAGATCAACTCCGCTGCCGCGCACAGCGCGTCGCGCCGGTCCGGCATCAGAACGCCGCCCGCATGTCCGCCGGCACCTTCGATCGTGACGCGCGCGCTGGCTGGCGCGGCAATCTTCGTCACGACGCCTAGAGGCACGCGTTCGCGCTCCAGCAGCGGCCCTTGCTCGATGTGCAATTCCACGAATGCCTTGTAATAGCCTCCGCGTAATTTCACGTCTTCGAGTTCGCCGCTCAATCCGGCGTTGCGGCGCACTTCCTCGACCGATTCGTCGTTTTTATCGGTCAATTTTCTCGCCGCACCAGGAGATAACGTGCCGGAGAGCAACCGGCTGCCGAGGCATCCGATGCCAAACCGCGTCGGCTCCTCTGAGGTCAGCAGCAGCAGCTCGACGGAATTCGTCGGGCGGAATCCGCTGCGCTGCAACGCGCGGATCGCTTCCAGCCCTCCGAGAACGCCGACGACGCCATCGAATTTCCCCGCGTTGGGAATCGCATCGATGTGCGAACCCGTGCCGACGACCGGTGCTCCGGGATCGGAACCCTGCCAGCGCGCGAACGTGTTTCCAATCGCGTCCCGGCGCACCGCCAGCCCCGCGGCTTCGCACCGCTCGACCAGCCACGCGCGTGCGCGCATGTCCGCCGGCGTGAAAACGATCCGGGTCACCACCGGCGGCTCGGCTTCCGAAATCAGAGCGAGCGCTTCGATTTCGGAAAGCAGCCGCGCCGAGTCGATCTCTAGGTTCATCGCTACTTGCTCGCCAGCGGGTGCCGGTTCCAGTCCTTGTAGATGAGATATTTCGCGGGCGTTTTCCCGATCGCGCCGAACCATTGCGGGCACCACGGCCCCATCCAGATGAAATCGCCCGCGGTGACCGGATACCACGAATCTCCGAGCCGGTAGATTCCGCCGCCCTCAAGCATCAGCAGGCCGTGCTCCATCACGTGCATCTCGACCATACTGAGCGCCGCGCCCGGCTGGTACACCATCGCGTTCACCGCGAAATCGAAGCTCGGCGTATCGGGAATCAGGCACTTCACCTGCAAATCCGCATCGCCTCCGAGCGCATTCGACGTGACGGCATCTTCGGACGACACGATCAACGCCGGCGCCTTCGCCGATTCGAGCGGCTGGTACGTCTTCTCGATGACCGCGACGCGGCTCGCCTTCGCCGCCACCACTCGGTGCGCCAGGCCCTGCGGGAAAAACGCGTAGCCGCGCGCGCCCAATTCACCCTTCTTGCCCTTGGTCTCGACCTTGACGCTTCCCTCCACCACATACACAAACCGCTGCGCATCCGTGTCGCCCAATTCGCCGCCGGCTTCGAACTCAGCCGTGTACTGTGTGAACGCCGCGCCGATCGCCGGCCCCGCGTGAACGATAGCCGTGCATCCTTTCATTCCCGGCAGCGGGGCGCGCACGAACGTATCGGGCGTCAGCAACAAATGATCGGCGCGCCGGGAACTGCGCGTTTCGCCAAGCTTATGCACGTTTCATTCTCCTTTGCTGCGCGGGTGAAGTAGCCAGCAGGTCGAGCAGGTGCAATCCGGTTTCGAGGGCCTTGGCCACGTCCTCCGCTTCCACGTTTTCTTCCGGGTTGTGGCTGATGCCGCCGGGCGTTCGCAAGAAAATCATCGCCGCGGGCACTTTCTCCGCCAGGATCATCGCGTCGTGCCCCGCTCCGCTCACCATTCGGTACGGCGCGCACCCCGCTTTTCGAATCGCTTCTGCGATCTGCCCGACGAGAATTGGATCCATGGCCACCGACGTCTGGCTCGACAGCGTCTCGTAGCTCACGGAGAGTCCGCGCCGCGCGGCGATTTCTTCCGCGAGGCGAATCAGGTCCTCGACCGCGCGCGTCCGCACGTCATCGGCGCCATGGCGGACATCCAGCGTCAGCCTCGCTTCGCCTGCGATCACGTTCGTCACGCCCGGTTTTGGCTCCACGACTCCGACCGTCGCCACCAGCCCCTCCGCGCGCTGCCCTTCCCGCTCCACGGCGGAGATCCATTCCGCCGCGCCGGCAATCGCGTCGCGACGCAGATGCATCGGCGTAGTACCGGCGTGATTCGCGCGCCCGAAGAATGTGACTTCCAGCTTGCTCTGTCCGGCCACGGCTTCGACGGCAGCCAGCGGCAGCTGGAGTTCCTCAAGCACCGGCCCCTGCTCGATGTGGAATTCCACGTATCCCAAAATGTCGTCTTTTAAGCGGGCGGCGGGAATCTCGCTCGGCTTCAATCCAAAATCCTCGATCGCGGCGCGCACGCTCACGCCGCGCTCATCCTCGCGCCGCACCAACTCTTCATCGAGCCGGCCCACGAGCGCGCGGCTGCCGATGAACGGCGTGCCGAAACGCACTCCCTCTTCCTCGGAGAACCCTACAATCTCAATTCCGAAAGGAAGCCGTTCGCCGTGCAGTGCCTCGATCAGCGCGACGCCGAGCACCACTCCCAGCACGCCATCGAACGCCCCTGCATCGGGTACCGTGTCGAGGTGCGAGCCGATAAGAAGTCGCGGCGCGTCCGCTTCCACCGCGGGATACACTGCCCGAAGATTACCGGCAGCGTCGACTCGGACCTCGACTCCCAGCGGATCGAGCCACTCGGCGATTTCCTGATGGCAATCATGCATCGGCGGGGAAAGGAACGTCCGGGTCGTACCGCCCTGTTGCTCGCTGAAACCAGCCAGTTTCCGGCAGCGATCAATCACGACCTTTGCTTTGGCTCTGCTCTCGTCGTTGATCGGCATCCGACTCTATCCCTGCCGCCGGACGCGCGCCTCGATATAGCCGTGCGGCTCGTCGGTCGGCACAAAAATTTCGTTGGGATTATCTTGCCCGAAGCGCGAGAGGTCCACCAGCAGGCAGTGGATGTTCGGCATTGTCAGCTCGATTTCGCTCACCTCGGCGACGCCTTCGAGCACGGCCTCTGCCATCGCGTAAAGCGTATGCTGCACGGACTTGCTGTAGTGCCCGGCAAAGACAGCAAGCAGTATTTCGCGGATCTTGGCGCGCAGCTTCCCGAAGTCGCCGTCTGCACCCGCGTAATCCCAACTCGCGCGCAACGCTGTGCCGAATAAACGATCGCTCGTCGGCGCCAGCGTCGTAAGCGAGTCCTGAATGTATCCCTCGAATCCCGATCCCGCCGTCTTTAGAATGACTAGGTTCTCGAGTCCCGACACTATTGAGAACTTGCCGTTCTGCGCTCGCGCCACTCGCGTCGTCTGGCGCTCGCCGCTCGATTGCACGAACGTCGTCGGATGCGGCTTACCGCCTGCCGCGACGTGCTCCCACGCCTTCTCCGCTACCGTGACCTGGGCATGCGACACCTGCGGATTCCGCCGCAACAGAAAATCGACCAGCTCCTTCGCGAACTCCTCCATGCACCCGGCCGATGATTTTCGCGCCAACGAATACACGGTGTTCTTCATCGTATCGGTTGGCAGGATTTTGCTGTTGTCGCCATCCTTGAAGCAGCTCTCGAAATCCCCTTGCAATAGAATTTCGAGAGTCCATTCGCGCAGATCGTGGCCATCGCGGCCGCGCTTCACGCGGACCAGCCGCACGCGCGACTTGCCGTATCGGTTTTCGCCCAGCGCAATCATCGTCTCAGCTTCCCCGGTACGTCGTGTACCCGTGCGGACTCAGCAGCAGCGGAATATGAAAATTCGATTCGCCGTCCCGCACGGCAAACGTGATCTGCACGATGGGATACAATCCGTGCACTCCCTGCGCCTTGAAGTAGCTCGCGGTGTCGAAAGCCAGCCGGTAAATCCCCGGCGCAAGCGTTTCACCCTCCGGCAGCAACTGGCCGCAGCGCCCGTCGTTATCGGTTCGCGCCGCCGCCACCTGCTGCCACCCTCCGGAGCTTTCGTGCCGTTCCAGATGCACGGACACGTCTCTCGCGGGAACTCCGCGAGCCGTATCGAGCACGTGCGTCGAAATCCGCGTCATCCCGCGAACCACCTTTTCAGACGAATCTGCGCGATCTGCCGTTGCTGCTCCGCCGCTTCGCGAAGCTCGGCCGGCCCGTCATTTTGCAGCCGCCGCCGCAATATCTCCAGAATCTCGCCGCCGCTCTTGCCCGTCGCGCACACAATAAAGATACGGCCAAATCGCCGCTCGTATTCCCGATTCCCTTCCGCCAGCGCGATCTTGATACGGTCGCCTTCCGCGGTGACGCTGCCCTGCTCCTGTGCCGACCACGCCGCCGATCTCGCGTGCACGGGCTGTTCCGGGCGCGATTCGCCGATGCGCGGATGGCTGCGAAATGCTTCCGTCCAATCCGCCTCGCTTAAGCCACGCCAGATTTCATCCGACGCGCCGAGCAACGCCGCTTCGTCCGCGAACGGCCGGCGCTGCGCCATCCCGCGCGCCCACGCCCGCGATCCGCAGCACGCCAAGATTTCATTCTCCGCATCCGCGACGGGCAGCCGGTTCCACCGCGCCAGCGTTTCACTCATGGCCCGTGGCCGCGGCCCCAAGCCTTTCGAGAAACTCGCCTACGAGGTTGCTCACCACCGCCGCGCGATATCTCGCCGTCGAGCGAATATCGTCGATCGGCCTCGTTTCCGCCGTCGCGGCCTTTCGCGCGAGCGCCATCACCCTCGGATCGAGGCGCTTCCCGATCAGCGCTCGCTCTGTTTCGACCAATCGAATCGGGGTCGGCGCGACGCTTCCAAGTGCGATCCGTACATCCTTGATTTCGGCCTTCTCGATTCTCCCCAACGCCGCGATGCACACCTTCGAAATCGCCTGCGCGTTGCGCGCCCCCACTTTGCGCGCGTAATGAACGTATCCCACAAATCGCCTCGGCACGCAGATCGCGCGGATCAGCTCATCCGCCGCCAGATTCATCTTCTTGTAGTCCGTGTGAAATTCCCGGTACGCCACGCGTCGTTCGCCGCGCGCCGACACAAGAATCAGTTCCGCCTCATACACCAGCGGCGCGGGCAAGGAATCCGCGGCCGGCGAAGCATTCACGATATTGCCGCCGAGCGTCCCGCGATTCTGATTCGCGATGCCACCCGTCCAGCTTGCCGCGCGAGCCAGCAGCGGGAATTCGCGCGCCACAACTTCATGCCCGCGCAGATCGGTGTACGTGCAACCGGCGCCGATCCGCAGTTCGTCCGGCTGCGCCTCGATCCGCCGCAGCTCGGGAAGATTCCATATGCTCAGCAGCTTGCGCGCCGCGAGCGTTCCGGCGGCAAACTGCACCATCACATCCGTGCCGCCCGCAATTGGCAGCCAAGTGGGGTTCTCGGCGAGCAGCGTTACCGCAGCCTGCAGGCTCGCGGGCGCAACCAATTCGTATTCGGCCGGATCGGACCTCATGACGCAGCGCTGCGCCGCGCGGCCTCCGCAACCGCCTCGAAAATTTGAATGTAGCCCGTGCAGCGGCAGAGATTTCCCGAAAGCCCTTCGCGAATCTCAGCCAAGGTCGGCTTGGGCTTTTTCTCGAGCAGATGCGCGGCCGCCAGAATCATCCCAGGCGTGCAAATTCCGCACTGCGCTCCGCCGCACTCGAGAAAGGCCTCGCGCAGCGCCCGAAACCGCGCATCGCGCGCCACTCCCTCGATCGTGACGACGCGCGCGCCCTCCGCCTGCGCCACCGGAATCAGGCAGCTATCGACGAGGGCGCCATCCATCAGCACCGAACACGCGCCGCATTCGCCCTCGCCGCATCCTTCCTTCGTGCCCGTCAGCCCGAGATCCTGCCGCAGCACGTCGAGCAGCCGCTCCATCGGATACGCGCGCACGGTCTTCGGTTCGCCATTGACGGTCAGGGAAAATTCGCGCTTCGCGCCGTGTTTCGTTGTCATCGTGCTCCGGCCGGGGAATGGACTATTTCTGGATGCGCGTTAATCGCCTCGAAAATATCTTCAGGCAGCAGCGGAACCTTATCGAACGGAATCCCCAGCGCGTCCTCGATCGCGTTCACGATCGCTGGCGCGGGGCCATCCATCGGCAACTCGCCGATCCCCTTCGCGCCAAACGCGCCGTGTTCGTTTCCCAGCTCCTCGAAGTACACGCGAATCGGCGGCACATCCGCCGACGTCGGCATGATGTAGTTCGTCATCTGGCTGTTTTGCATGCGCCCGTCGCGCCATTCTACTTTCTCGTACAACGCAAATCCAATTCCCTGCGCCACTCCACCCGCAATCTGCCCTCGCGCGAGCACCGGATTCATCACGCGCCCCACTTCCTGCACGGCGACGAAATCGTCCACGCTCACTCCGTACGTCGTGAGATCGACCGTGACCTCCGCCACGTACACCGCCCACGCGAACGCCGCGTACGCCTCCCCTCGATATTTCTGGTCGTCCCAGAAAATTCCCTCCGGCTGCTCGTAACGCGCGAGCGACCGAAACTCCCCGTGCGCCGCCACGTATTTCCGGCACGCCGCGCGAAATTCTTCCGCCGAACAAATTTCGCCGAGCATTCCCGCGCGCACGAGCGTCTGCTTTAGCCCCAGCGCGGCGGACGCCACCAGCTTCCCCACGACCATCGTTGTGCGCGACGCCACCGTCGGTCCGCTGTTCGGCACGTCACTCGTGTCCGGCTGCGCAATCGTCACATCCTCATACGGCAAGCCCAGCGCCTCGGCCGCGATCTGGCAAAGCACGGTGTTCGTTCCCTGTCCGATCTCCGTGCTCGACACGAGCACACGCACTCCGCCGTCCGCGCGTCCCTCGACGCCCACCACCGAGCTTAGATACCGCTCGCCCGATCCGGTGAATCCAGCGCCGTGCAAAAACGCCGCGATGCCCATTCCCTTCTTGCGTCCGCCGGACAGGTTCTCTTTCGCGAACCGCTGCCTCTTCGCGTCGTAGTCCGCAACTTGCAGCGCCCGGTCCATCAGCTTTCCCAGATCGATCGGCTCGCGCACAATCTGCCCCGTGGTCGTGGTTTGCCCCGGCTTCAGAAAGTTGCGCCGCCTGATCTCCGCGGGCGACAAACCCACGGCGCGCGCGATTCGATCCATGTGCCGCTCGATCGCAAACAGGCTCTGCGGCGCTCCGAACCCACGAAACGCTCCGTGCGGCGGCGCATTCGTCGCCACAGCGTTCGTGCGAATGCGCACGCTCGGCCAATAGTACGGCCCGCCCGCGTGGATCGTCCCGCGCGAAAGCACCACCGGCGAAAGCGTCAGATACGCCCCGCCGTCGATCGCAAACTCGATTTCGCCGCCGAGAATCTTTCCGTCCTTGCTCACCGCGGTGCGATGGCGCGTGCGCGACGGGTGCCGCTTCGTCGTCGCGGCCATGTCTTCCGCGCGATCGTAAATGATTTTCACCGGCTGCCCGGACTTCATCGCCAGCAGCGCCGCGTGCCCTGCGATCATCGACGGGTACTCTTCCTTTCCGCCGAACGCTCCTCCGGTTTCCGTTTGCACCACGCGCACTTTAGTTTCCGGCAAACCGAACAGCGCCCCCAGCGCCTTGTGAACGTAGTATGGACACTGCAGCGATCCCCACACCGTGACTCCCCGCTCCGCATCGAACGCCGCGATCATGCCGTTCGTCTCGATGTAGAGCTGCTCCTGCGCGCCCGTGAAATATTCGCCTTCCACGATGTAGTCGGCCTTCGCCCAGACTCCGTCTACATCGCCCTTCTCGATCAAAAATGATTTGAAAGTATTGTCCGCGCCCCAGATGATTTCGCTCTTCCGCTCGCTCTCCTCGATCGTGAACACCGCGGGCAGCGCCTCGTATTCGATCCACACCGCCGCGACCGCCTTCGGCAGCGCGTGCCGGTCCGGATGCGCCAGCAGCAAAATCGGCTCCTCTGGATGGTTCACCGCTCCGTCGGCGAGACACGGCTGGTCGTTCTCGATCAACGCGATGCAGTTTTTCCCCGGAATGTCCTTCGCGGACACCACGACGTACTCGCTCCACGCGATTCCGGGTCCAAAATTGATCTTCTTGATTTTCCCGCGAGGAATCCGGCTGCGCACTGTCGCGCCGTACAGCATGTGGGGAAATGATAGATCGTCGATGTACCGCGCGCGGCCGGTGACCTTGTCGCGCCCTTCCTTGCGCGGCGTTGCCGTGCCGACGATGCGGTCAGGTTTCACGCTGGGCCTGCCGCTATTGTGAACGAAAACCGCCGATATTTGTACGCCAGATTCCTGCGCACAGCTGATAAGTTCCGGATAATGCGGCCAATCTGGAGTTAGCAGCTAGAAGGAAACACGGAAGGCATTTCCACCACAGGCAATTTCTCGCGAATGGTAATCTGGAGGAAATCAGGGCCTGAGGAATTTACCCGAGGAGAATAAAACACATATGTCTCTTCTCGATTCTATTATAGGTGCGAACTTTAGAAGTGAACAAGCTGGCCGCGTGGTCGTCTTCCCCGGGGATCGCCGCAATCGGGGCTATCTGCTGAAGTCCGAGGCTGAGGAACTAAGAATCAGATCTTTTCTAAAGATGTTCTTTTGCGCCCACGCTTCGATACTCGTCCTGGGTTGTCTCCTGGCATCTGCGTGGTCGACGGATGTCAGCCATGTGTTCGACAGGCAAGCCGAGCATGTGCTCCGAGTTGGGGGCATTTTTCTGGGTATCTATTTGCTTGTCGTGGGAGTCCCATATCTATTGCTTTGGAGTTCCTATAAGAAGGCGTTCCTAAACTTTGTCTCGCCCCAAGATCAGGTTGTGGTATCGGGAAAGCGTCCGGGACGGCAACAAATTACTGCCGTTGTTATTGCTGTCGGGCTGATCGCGTTAGCTATTTCACGGTTTTTTCTAATTCGCGCAAAATAACTACAGCCGAAATTCTTTCCCGCCCGGTCCCCCCGGGAATTTGCCGTCCTTAAACGCGGCCTTCCCTCGCACATACGTCGCCTTCACCACGCCTCGCAGCTTCTCGCCCATATAGGGCGAAACCGGATGCCGTTGGTACAGCCGCTCCTTCACCACCACAAATTCCGGCTCCGGCTCGAACAAGACAAAATCCGCGTCGTGCCCCGCCGCGATCCGCCCCTTGCGCGCACCGCACCCAGCCAGCCGCGCCGGACCTTCCGCCATCCACCGCGCAATATCGGCCAGCCCAAATCCTCGCGCGCTCGTCTCGGTCCACATCACCGGCAGCGCGACGGACAGTCCCGCGATCCCTCCCCACGCCGTCTTGAAGTTTCCCTCGTCGAGCCTCTTCATCGCCGGTGGGCACGGTGAATGATCCGTCGCCACCAGATCGATCACGCCCTCGCGCAGCCCCTGCCACAATTTCTCGCGATTCTCGCAGCCGCGAATCGGCGGCGCGCACTTGCAGAGCGTCGCGCCATCGCAAATCGTCTCCGCCGCAAAATGCAGATAATGCGGACACGTCTCGACGCTCACCGGCAGCCCCTCCGCCCGCGCCGCCCCCAGCAACGCCAGACCCTCGCTCGTCGATAGGTGAACGATGTGCAACCGGAACCGATACTCGCGGCAAAGCGCAATCAGCAATCGAATCGCGGCGAGCTCCGCCTCGGCCGGCCGCGATTTCAAATACGTCGCGTACGATTTCCAATCCGCATCGCCCAGCGCCGCCGTCGCCGCGTCCACGGGTCCGCCCAGCTCCGCATGAACCAGCAGCGGCAATCCCGTGCGCGCCACATGCGGCAGCGCCGCGCGCAGTTCTCGCTCGCTGACCATCGTGAATCCGTCGATCCCCGCATCGATCAGGAAGCATTTGAATCCGAGCACGCCCGCGCCGGCCAGCGATTCAATCTCCCGTTGATTGTCCGCGACCACTCCGCCCCACGCCGCCCAATCGACCCGGCACTTGCCCCGAGCCGCTTCGCGCTTCGCCGTGAGTGCCGCAACGGTCGTCGTCGCAGGCAGGCAGTTCAGCGGCATATCGACCAGCATCGTATAGCCGCCCGCCGCGGCCGCGCGCGTCCCCGTCTCGAATCCCTCCCACTCCGTGCGCCCCGGCTCGTTGATGTGCACGTGCGAATCGACCAGCCCTGGCAGAATCGCCGCCTCGCCGAAATCGTGGGTCTCAGCCCAAGCGGGTATTTGTTCCGGAGAAACAACCGCCTGGATTTTCTCCCCTTCGACAAGAATGGCGGCCGGCCGAATTCCTTCCGGCGTTACGACGCGGCGGGAGAGATAGGCTTGCAGGGTCATGGTTCCAGGCGTCGCGCTCCTGAGAGATTCACGCTGACGCCTCAGCGTATCTTAGTGGCTCGCACCCTTCAACATAGTCGGGCAATCGGTAGCGCGTCAGTTGTTATTGTCAGCGGGCGGAGTTTGAGTTCCAACCTGGCTACTTTCAAGCGTGTTCCTGATGCTCGTGAGCGCATCTTGGAGATTTGAAACCGACCGGCCCACGGCGACCTTTCGAACAGTCGATCCCTTGACGCCGGTCAGACCCCTCTGCTCGGAACCCATGGCCATGATCAGATAGAAGCCGGGTTGTTTCGGCTCGTCACTTCCGCGAATACAAAAGGAGAGGTCCAGCGCAGTCTCGAAGTAGTGGCTCGAATAGAGCTGTTTCTCAGCAATGGCATACGCTACTTGCTCGGCAGGGCTCCCGCGCATGGTCAGAACTTGCACGACACGTAGCGTCGGCTTCAATCCGAATTTCACCCTTGCCCAATAGAACGTGTCTTCTACGTTCGTGGGCTTGGCATCGGGATAAGCGAGAAGGTACTGGTAAAAGTCCGGCAGGTGCTCCGGCAAGGCCTTGGCGTAACTGAGCATGTAGGCGAACTGCTGGGGCACTTCGGTCGGCTCATGCTAATCGTTATAGACCCCGAGGACCTGATTGCCCTCGCGTTGGTATGCAAGCAAACGCTGCAGCACCGTCTTCTGCAGGAGTTGATTCACCTGTTCGTCCACGTCGGCGGAGGACCAATCGATGGACCGGTGAAGCTCTTCGATGGAGCTCGCGGGCATCTGGAGCTCACAGTCGCCGGGCGTGCACTTCTTCAAGGCCTTGATCTCATCGCTGTCGAACGAGAAACCCTTCAAGTCAGAAAGCTGCGGAGGATTGCTGAACACCCCAAGTGCCAGATAGTTGGGAAGCTTGCGAAGGCGGTCGAAATCGCGGGCAAACTGGAGATAGCTCTCAGGAACAGCATGGATGTAGACCGCGCCAACCAAGAAGACCTCCGCGGGCGTGCGGGACGGCATTGTCTTCGCGACCGCCTGTCCGCTTCGGATGGCGGCGATCTGATCCTGACTCAGTCCCATGTCCTGCCGAAAGAATATTTGCAGGTCAGGATTCGACTGCGAAGCGCCGGGCAGGGCGGCCGCGGCAATCAAGGCCAGCAGTGCAGCAGTGGTCATAACACTTCGGATCATGGCACCTTTTTTCACGTTTTGCATTTCCGACATCTCCGCAGCTGAGTCTAGGTTGCGATCGCCAATGTATCTTTAGGCTTAGTCGCAATTTTCTGGATTGCCCCACGGAGAAGGAGCCGCTTGGCAGCTTCCACCAACAGGAGATAGATTCCTGTCGCGACGGCGACAAAAGCAAAATATTTCGCTGGCATCGGCGTGAAGCCGAGCACGTCTGCAAGCGGGCTGAAGGGCAAATAAATCCCGACTGCGACAGCGCCAAAGCACGTTGCCATCAAGGGGCCGCTAGGGCGGCTTCGAAATGGATTTTTCGCCGTGCGGATGACGAACAGGACCAACGTCTGGGTTGCCAGCGATTCGACAAACCAACCGGTATGAAACTGCGCTTCGCTCGTGTGGAAGACGTGCAACAGCACATAGAAGGTCAGGAAATCGAAGATGGAACTGATAGGTCCGATGAACAGCATGAAATTTCGAATCAGACTGATATCCCAGTGCTGGGGCTTTTGGAGGTAAGTCTCGTCAACGTTGTCTGTTGGAATGGTGAGTTGGGCCAAGTCATAGAGAACGTTGTTCAGCAGGATTTGCGTGGGTAGCATCGGCAGGAACGGCAGGAAGAGCGAAGCCGCTGCCATGCTGAGCACATTCCCAAAATTCGAACTTGTGCCCATCAGCAAGTACTTCATCACGTTGCCAAAAGCTTTGCGCCCCTCGACGATGCCGTCATGAAGGACCCGCAGGCCAGGCTCAACGAGAATGACGTCGGCAGCCTCGCGAGCCACGTCCACAGCGCTTGATACCGAAATGCCAACGTCAGCCGCGTGAAGCGATGGCGCATCGTTGATGCCGTCACCCATGAACCCCACCGCGTGGCCGTCGTGCTTCAGAGCCAAGAGAATCCGGTTTTTCTGCGCTGGAGAAATGCGCGCGAATACGCGCGTCTCCTCGGCGACGTGCGACAGCGCTGGGTCGGTCATCTGGTCCAGGTCGTCGCCTGTGATGATTTGACCGGGATCGATTCCTACCTGCGCGCAGACGTGGCCGGTGACGAGGTCGTTGTCGCCAGAAATGACTTTGACCTCAACGCCATCCTGCTTTAAAGAAGCCAGAACCTGGGCGGCGTCAGCCAACGGCGCATCAGAAAAGGTCAAAAAACCGGCCAGGATCAAATTGCGCTCGTCCGCCACTGAATAGTTGGCGCGCGCAGGAACATCGACGTAGGCCACCGCAAGCGAGCGGAATCCCTGGTTATTCAGGTCATTGCTAGTCTGCTCGAAGCGCTTGGCAGCGTCCCCTCCAATGGGTTCCACTTTGCCATCGAGCTCGTAGCCGGAGAGGAGTGGAAAAATTCCCTCTGGAGCGCCCTTCGTGATGAGAAGCCGCTGAGACTGCCGCTCTACGACGACCGAGAGTCGCCTCCGTTCGAAATCGAACGGAATCTCGTCGCACTTTGTGTAATCTTCCGTCTTTGGTGGAGGCTGATGGAGGATGACGTCATCGAGTGGACTGCGAATACCCGTCTCGAACTTGCTGTTGAAATATGCAAGCTCCAGCGCACGGGGGGATGGATTCCCAAAGGGAGCAAGAGAGCGATCGAGCGACATTGTTCCAGCGGTGAGCGTTCCCGTTTTGTCGCTGCAAAGCACATCCAGGCTACCGAGGTTCTCAATCGCGGAGAGATGTTTGACGATGACCTTCTTATGTGCCATCGCGATGGCACCTTTCGAAAGCGTCACCGACGTAATCATTGGCAGGAACTCTGGCGTCAAGCCGACTGCCAGCGCAACCGCAAACAGGAGAGACTGAAACGGGTCGCGGTGTCGTGCGATGCTGACGACTATCAGGAAGAGCACGAGAAAGAAGACCGTTCGCGCAAGGAGTTGGCTAAAGTTTCGCAAGCCTTTATCGAAGGCTGTCTCTTCCGGCCTGGCTGCGAGGCGAGCTGCAATATCGCCAAAGGCAGTCCGGGCGCCCGTCGCGACGACCTCCGCCGTTGCCGTTCCGCTAACGACGGATGTACCCAGAAAGACCATGTTGCGCGCATCCGCTTTGGTGGAGGCGGGCTCTGCGGTCGCTTCTTTTTCGGCGGGCATCGATTCGCCCGTTAGCGAAGCTTGCAGGACATAGAGATCACGCGCGGCCAAGAGGCGCGCGTCCGCGGGAACAAGATCTCCGGCTGAAAGCCGTACCATGTCTCCCGGCACCACCTCACGCCGCTGAATTTCTTTCCACTCCCCGCCGCGCAGGACGGTTGCCGTCGGAGCAACTTGATTTCGCAGTTGTTCGATGGCCCGTTGAGACCGATAGGTCTGACTTAAGTCCACCGCCGCGCTCAGCAGCACGATCACGGCGATGATTCCCGCATCAACCTTATCGCCCAGAAACGCCGATGCGATTGCGGCAATGATCAGGATCAATACGAGCGGATTCGTGAACTGATGGAGGAGATCGGAGAGAAAGGAATGCCGCTGTGTCGCCGCGGGCTCATTTGGCCCGAACTTGTTCAGCCGTGCCTCAGCTTCCTGTGCCGTCAAGCCGACAATCGCGACGTGGGATTCATCGGCACCAGGCTGCATGGGAACCACCCTATTCGGCGAGCCGGCTGGGGTCTTCGAAAAGACGCGCGGTAAGAGCCCCAAAGAGAGCACCGCCAACGTGCGCCATGTAGGCCACTCCGCCTGTCTGGACTGACGCCACCGACCCGACATTAAAGAGCTGGATGAGAAACCAGACCCCAATCAGAAGCGCGGCAGGGATCAAGGTGATACGCACGAACACGAAGATGATCAGAATCGCACGAATCTCATCGCGAGGATACGTCACCAAGAATGCGCCCATGACAGCGGCAATTGCGCCGCTCGCGCCCAGGTTTGGAACTGTGGAACTGGGGCTGACCGCGATCTGGGCCAGCATCGCCACGAGTCCGCCGGCAAGGTAGAAGGTCGAATACCGCAACGGCCCCATTGAGTCTTCGATCTCGGGGCCAAAAGCCCACAAGAACACCATGTTGCCCAGGATGTGTGACCAACTGCCGTGCATGAACATGGCCGTCAGGATGGTGATCCAGTCATGGCCAGAAGTGATGTGCGCGGCGACCGCCGCCCACTTGAGCACGAACGCGTCACCACCCCGAAGTTCAAGGCCAAAAACAACGAAGTTCGTGACAATGATGCAGGCCGTAACGATGGGAACGTGCACCGGGCGTCGGGACGCGTCGGTTAACGGGATCAGGCCTCCCACTCTGTCTCCCTCCATTCAGTGTACGCACATCAGCTTTGACGACAGCGTTCACCGCGGTTTCGAACTGTTTCCTCGTTCATTCCCGCCGGTCAGGGTCCAGCCGTGCGTGCGTAATCGCCGCGGAGCGCGCACGCGCTGGATCCGCCGGTGCTGATGCGCTGCGAGGCCTAGGCCAATTTACTCGTAACGCTGCGCGCGGCCAAAGAAAGCATCAAGCGAGAAGTGCCGCTAAACAGCATGCTGATCCCCACCAGTGTGCCGATGACCCATGCAGTGCTCGACGGCCATGTCCTCCAAATCATCACGGCGAGGATTAAAGTGATGATCCCGTCGAATAGGAGCCAACCTGATCCCGGAAGCGGGCGAAGCTTGAATCCCAAAGCAAACTCCAAGATCGCCTCCAAGAATAGATAAATCGCCAGTGCAAGCGTCAGTGACATCAACCCCGCCAACGGATGCATGAGCAGATACACCCCGATGAAAATGTAGAGAATCCCAAGCAGCAACTCCCCGATAAACCCTCCCGCGCTTCGCGTGTACCACGCAAATATCAGGTGGACGCATCCGCTGAAAACAAGCAGCCAAGCGACCAACACGTTGATGGCGATTCCGGCAGCCAGGGGTGAAGCGATCGCCAGAATTCCTGCCACAATCATAAGCACGCTGAGCCCAATGGACCACCCAACCGACTTCTTCACAAATGTAGCTGCTGATGTAGCGCTCATACGTTTCTCCTTCTATCCTTCGATTTGTCGTTTGGCCCGGACACCTTTGTCGGTGCTACTGAACCCGCTCGCGATTCGCTCGGTCAAACGCATCCTCGAGGTCCTTCCAAGCCTTGTTGAAGCCTTGCCGGATGTCCTTCCAGGCTCGTTCGTCTTCGCGGTTCCTCGTACGGACGTGAGCTCTCAGCTCAGCCAAAGCGTGCTGCGCCGCCTTGATGCTTGCTTGCAGCTTGTCTCGCACTTCAGCCTGCGCCAAGGCGGACCGGACGTGCAAATTCTCGATCCACTGTTTCATCTGCAGCAGGCGCTCCTCGAAACTATCACGCAGCTTGGCGCGCTGCTTGCGGAGACGCAATTCGATGGCCAGAAGATGGCTCTCGATGGCGGCCTTCGTCTCTCCGCTCGCCTCAGCAGCTTTCTTCTTCAGCTCCGCGGTCTCATTTTTCAACATGCCGATCTGGTCTTCGATGAGATTCTCCAGTTCGTCATTAAGGTGATTGAGTTGACGGTGGAGATTGTCGATGCCTGTCGCGATTCCGGCTCTTGCAGTGAGTCCGGCCAATTCCAATCGAAAGTTCATTTCTCGAATGTCCGCCTTCAAGCCGAAATTCACTGCCTTAATGTGATCTTCCAGTCTTTCACGTCTGGCTTCCAATTCAGCCCGCTTGGCGGCCAGATCCGCTGCAATCTTGATTTTTTCGGCTCCTGTGGCAGCCTGAGCCTTCGCCAACTGCGCGTGGATATCGTCCTGAATGGACTGGATCTTTCGTTTCGAACGCTGCATGTAGGCATCGAATTCAGCCTCGCGCTCAGCCCGTTTTAGTTCCCTGCGAGCGGTCCGCCCCAATTTCTGGAGCTCTTCGTCGAGTCGTTCTGCGTATCGCTCCTCTACAACTACCGCGAGAACCGAGCTATCAGGTCCGAGACCCTGAGATAATCCCTCTGGGGTGGTGTCCTGAACAAGCTTTTCCATAAGCCGGATGGATCCTCCTCCAACCAGCGCGCCGGAGCCAAATCCAGCAACAGCTCCCACTGGGCCGCCGAAGGTCGCTCCGATGACGCCGCCGGCGACGCCAACCGTTGCGGCAGCTACCTTCTCTGAAACCTCATCGTCCATCTCTCGGGCCGTGACGTGACCCTTTTTATCTTTGCTGAGAAGGACGTAATCCATCAGCTCAATCCAACCATCGCGATCGAGCCTCTTCGTCACATCAAGAGCTTGTTCTGCCCCGTCTTTCGAATTCGAAGTCAATACGATCAAACTTAAGTCGCCCATGAGGTGCTCCTTTCCCTGACTGGAATATCCGAAATCTAGATGAGTGTTATCGGTGGCCGGCGGGGCAACTTGCCTATACTTGCCCCGAGATGCTTCGCCTCAGATCTTGAGACTCGCGAACGAATCTTCCTCCGAGGACCACGCTCAAGTCTGTGACCCCGGTCACCATAGGTTTATGAGCGCTTCATATGGTCGGTTTCGTGCTTTTGAAGAGATAATCAAACTCTTCTTGAAGGTCGGTCCCTGAGAAGCCGGGTTAGCCTCCACTGGGAAACCACGAGATGGTTCTGGTCAGTTTGGATATCCAGTCTATAATTCCGAAATGAACAACGCGTTCATGTCCCGCGCCGTCGAGCTCGCGATTGAGAACGTGCGCTCGGGAAATGGCGGGCCGTTCGGCGCCGTGGTCGTGAAGGACGGCAAAATCATCGCCGAGGGCGCGAATTCCGTCACCACGACCAACGACCCCACCGCCCACGCGGAAATCGTCGCCATTCGCAAGGCCTGCGAGAAACTCGGCCTCTTCGAACTTCGAGATTGCGAGATTTACACGTCGTGCGAGCCGTGCCCGATGTGTCTCGGCGCCATCTATTGGGCGCGCCCGGCGCGCGTCTTTTTCGGCTGCACCGCCGCGGACGCCGCAAAAGCCGGATTCGACGACTCACTCATCTACCAGGAAATTCCGCAGCCGCACTCCGAGCGCAAAATTCCCATGCTTCCGCTCATGCGCGACGACGCCCTCGAAGCCTTCCGCGCCTGGGAACGCCAGCCCAACAAGCTCCCCTATTAGCCCGAGCGTGGTTTTTGTATCCGTAGGGGCACGGCACGCCGTGCCCGGCGCAGTTGCTTGGCGTGATGCCGCCCATCGATTGCGAAGTGGCGGCCGAGGTGGTTCTTCGTAGGGGCGCAGCATGCTGCGCCCGGCGAAGATTCTTGGCGCGATGCAGCCCGTCCGCCCTGCTCGCTCGCCGAAAGCGTTACATTTTTGTGATTATTCCGTGCCAAGAAACGCGTAACGCAGGAGAAACAACACGCTCAGCACCCAGATCAGCGGACTGATCTCCCGGTACCGTCCCGTGCACAGCTTGAGGAACGTGAACGAAAGCAATCCGAGGCTCAATCCCGTCGCGATGCTGAACGTCAGCGGCGTGGCAATCAGCGTCAGAAACGCGGGCACCGCATCGGTGAAATCATCCCATTTGACCTTGGCCACCGCGCCGCACATCAGCGCGCCCACCAAAATCAACGCGGGCGCTGTAGCGTATGACGGAATCGCCGCCACAATCGGCGCGCAGAACATCGCGATGAAAAACAGCCCGGCGATCACCAGATTGCCGAGCCCCGTGCGCGCCCCCGCCGCAACGCCCGCCGCGCTTTCAATATAGCTCGTCACTGTGGACGTGCCCGTGAGCGCGCCAATAATCGTTCCGAACGCATCGGCCAGCAATGCGCGGCTCGCGCGCGGCAACTTGCCGTCCCGCAGAAAACCGCCCTGGTCGCACACGCCGACGAGCGTCCCCACGTTGTCGAAGAGATCGACGAAGAAAAACACGAACACCAGTTCGCCCAGCCCGATCTTCGTCGCCGAGCGCAGATCGAGCTTCAGGAATGTCCCCGACGGATGCGGCCACGAAAATAGGTGCGCGGGCCAGTGGCTCACTCCCAACGGTATTCCCGCGATCGTGATCGCCACGATGCCGATCAGAATCGCGCTCCCGATCTTCCGCGCCACGAGGATTGCAATCAGCAGAACGCCCAGCAATGCCAGGATGACTTGTCGGTCGGATATCTTGCCCAGCCCGACGAACGTCGATGCGTTCGCCACGATAATGTTGGCGTTCCGGAATCCCACGAACGCGATGAAAAGCCCGATGCCCGCCGCCGTGCCGTGCTTCAAACAATCCGGAATTCCGTTGACGATCTGCTCGCGCACATTCGTCAGCGTCAGAATCAAAAACAGCAACCCGGACAGAAATACAACCCCCAGCGCCGTCTGCCACGGCACGTGCCGCCCGATCACGATCGAGTACGTAAAATACGCGTTGAGCGACATCCCCGGCGCGAGCGCGATCGGATAATTCGCCCAAAGCCCCATCACCAGCGTCGCGAGCGCCGCCGAAATGCACGTCGCAAAGAGCACGCCGTCCACCGGCATCCCGGCCTCGGAAAGAATCCGCGGATTCACGACCACCACGTACGCCATGGTCATGAACGTCGTCAGCCCGGCAAGCAGCTCCCGGCGAACCGTCGTGTGGTTCTCGGAGATGTGAAAGACGCGCTCGATCAATCCAAATTCACCATCGCAAAAAGTGAATCACTATAGGGTGCGCGTCGCTACTGCGTCAATGGAAGAAACGGAAGGATAGTTGGCCGGTTTCCGGTTTCCGGTTTCCGGTTGCCGGGTTAATCGGCACTTACGGGACGAAAAACTTCAGCCGGCCGTCCGACTCACTCGGACCCTGATGAGATCTCGCTACCAGTGCGCACCGAAGTGCACAGTCACTCTCGACTAGAGCGGCGCTTGATTTGGTCGTGCGAATTGCTTCTTTGAGCGCTCTCTCAGAATGAGCACCGTTACGATTATTGCGACTCCCAAAATGCCGCCTCCAAAAAACCACGCAAGACTCTTCGTGATCGTAGAGAGAATACGCTCAGTCACGCCGGAACCTACCGCCAGCACCACTTGAGGACCATGGCTGCCCTCGTCGTAGTCGCAGGCGATGCGGTACACACCCGCCTCCTCTGTGACGAACTCGAGCACCGATCTCCCTTTGCGTCCACCCACGGTATAGGTCGTATTCATTGTCGAGCGTCGCGGGACGATTTTGTTCCCTGACGTCTGGGAAGTCACCACGCACGTCAATTCGCTTAAACTTTCTGTCGTCGAATAGATGCGGCCATCCACGACAGATTCCGTCTCGAGGAATATCGTGTACTTAAGCTCCGGCATCAGGGTGAGATCTTTCTCGCCCGGCACCACGATCTGCGTCAGATCGTCCGTAATATGCAGGATTCCACGAACAAGCGTATGGACAAACAGGCCCAGTCCGGCCAGCATCGCCGCCACGCCGAGCACGCAATACCACAAGCTCGGCCGCACGGTCCGATCATCAGCCATGGCGAGATCCTCAAGAACGGATTACCGCGCAAGGATATCTCTGCCGCCGCAAATCCCGCCGGGAGGCGTGCCCGGCGGGCCTTGACGGAAGGGCGGGCGACCGCAACTTAAGAACAATTCGGGACGAGCCGTCGGAGCGGATCTTCTCGGATGTCCATCCGGCCCGACGTCAACCTCGTGTCGAGTTTTCTCGCCCGGAATCGGTTCAAGAACTAGAAACGAGGTCCGCGAAGCTCCCTTCTAACTTGTTAAAACGAGATCGTCACTGCGATCCCGATGCCGGGGTACATGGGGTCATACAGGTAGTACCCATCGCCGCTGTAATCAATATATACGTCGTCGGTTTCGTACCATGTCGGCGGCCACGCTTCCGGCCACGGATCCATAAACGTAACCCAATAGCCGTCGTACTGGAAGCGCGGATACCCGCCTACGAAGAGCATCGGAAGGCGGTTGATGCGAAAGTGGTGGTTATTCCCGAAGTAGAGTCTGAAGCGGTCATCAGGAACTCGGTAGCCGTTGTAGCCGCCGCGTTGTTGCCAGGTGCGGTGTTCGGTATTCCACGAAGTGGCGCGAGACTGGCCGAAGCCGCTGCGCACCTGCCCTTGATGCTGTGGGACGCCGCTAGGGTGGACGCCGCCATTGGTGGGTTCGGTGGGCCTGACGTTGCCATGGTAGACGCCGCCGAAGGCTTGCTGCGGTCGTTGCACAGGTTTACTAGCCGGCTGCTGATGCTGCTGTGCGGCTTGCTGCTGATGTTGTTGCTGTGCGGGTTGCTGTTGGTGCTGCTGCTGTGCGGGCTGATGCTGTTGCTGTGCGGGTTGCTGTTGGTGCTGTTGCTGCCCCTGTTCCGGTTTGCCCTGCTCCTTCTCGTGTTGCTCGCCCTGTGCGTAAGCAGGAGCAATGGTTCCGAGGAGCAAAAACAGGGCCCCTGCGCTGATAACCAATTTCGTGGGCATCTGTGTCTCCTTTTCAACTTCTAGCTGAGATTTCCTTTTTGACTTCGAAAACGGGAAGCATTTCAAATGGGCCGGTATCCGGGCCATGCTTGCCGCGGACAGTTCCAAGCGACGACTTGCATTACCTTGTTTACTCGTTCTGTCGAGCGCGCGATGTGATCCTAGTCACATGGGGCGGCGATTTCCTTCACCGGCACACGCGCTAACTCCTGTGTAGTCGGCGTACCGAAAGTTGACCCACTTCCCACGGAGAGGCAGTCGATCAGTTCGAAGTTTCCGGCAGGGGAAGACCGTAGAGTCGGAGAAAAGTCAGCTTGTCCCAATACCCGCGCTGAAACGCGATCTTGTCGTCGACGATGTGAAAAAATCCGCAGCCTCTTAGGCCTTTGGGATCGCGCCACTCAAGAATGGCCCAATCCCCATCCTCGAAGATGTGTTCCGGGATGCACACCATCTCCGCCGCGGCAAACCCCGCCGCGAACATCTCGCGGATTCACGACCACCACGTACGCCATGGCCATAAACGTCGTCAGCCCCGCGAGCAGTTCGGTGCGAACCGTCGTATGGTTTTTGGAGATGTGAAAGACGCGCTCGATCAATCCAAATTCTCCGTCGCAAAAAGTGAATCACTATAGGGTGCGCGTCGCCGCGCCGTCAATGGAAGAAACGGAAGTGTAGCGGGTCAGTTTTCGATTGCCGCGTTAATCGGGGATGTGGCTGCATCAAAGAGGATTCAACGACCGGAGGCCCACTTCTCGTTTCAAATCAAATTGTCTAGGCCCTACACGATAAGCGCCACTTCGCGCGTAAGCGATCCGGAAGCCTTCACGCTCAGCATTGCGCTGCGAGTCGCTAGCCGCCTCGGTCACCACCACTGCTAAATCACAGCCACAGTCGAAGGCGTATCGCATACGCTCTTCTCGGATGACAAGGCTCTGATGGCCCACTCGCCGGCGATCCATTTGTGTTCGAAACTGGACTGTATCGCCTCGCGCAGGATGACATCATGGGTTATACCTGAGAAAAGGAAATGGTCCTCATGCGAACTAAGAATTGCCTGTCCTGGTTCCGGGATGCGCTCACTTTTTCGACGCTCCTCTTAGTCTTGCCCGCGGCCTGTCCAGCCCAAGAGGCAGATCGCTTGCAGCTTTCTCCCCCTGCGCTGCAGGCGGCGCAGTTAGGACCGCAGCCGCCATGCGGAAAGGAACCCATTCCCCCCTATCCTGGTCTAGATGATTCGGCCATCGTGAAGTCATGGAGCAAATCTGATTTTGGCCGCGACTGGAGACCGCCCGCGTGCACTGGTTGGGCTGCGGTGGGCTTTACGACGTTGGTAACCACAGTCGCGCGATTTCGCCATACCTCGGAAGCTGAAGGCTTGCTTCGCCACATCGGGGCAATTTCAGAACTTGCGGGCATGCGCTACTGGTCCACCACTCACAAGCAGTGGCAAACATTAATTGTGGACGCCTACGCTCTGACCGACTTGCAGCCTGGTCAACGCCGCGCAGACTTCACGCCCGATGAGATAAAGGAAGGCAAGGTTCTCTACTTTGAACAGGTCGATAACCTTTCTGGCAAAGCCATCTACCGAATGCACATTGCTGAGGCTTCGGCGGACCGGATCGTCTTCGATGTCGAGAACGTCAGCACGATGCGCTATCTCTTGATACCTGTCCTTCACCCGGGTGAGATGCAGTCGATCTACTTTCTGGATCGCGAATCGGATAACGTCTGGCGCTATTACAGCGTCGTGCGCACAGGGAAGAACGCCAACCGGATGATCGCAGGAAATGAGTCTTCTTCGGTCAACCGGGCCGTTGCGTTCTATCGCCACCTGGTCGGAATTCCCACTGACCAGGAGCCGCCGGCGGCGCGATGAAGGCAAGAGTTGTGAAACCCTCGCAGCTTCGGCCACAGGTACGCCGATCGCAAGTGGCTTGATGAGTCGCGAGTTGTTCTTGAGGTTGAATTCATGAGTCGCACTTTGTTCTCGGCCCGTGCCGGGCGCCTCTCGCTGTGGCTGGGCGGCGCCGCGCTTGCATTCGGGATTTTCGTCCGAATTACAAGGGAGTTGATCGAAGGAGATGTCGGTGCCATGGACAGCGCGACCCTGCTCGCTGTGGCAAAAATGCGGACCCCATGGCTTACGATCGCGGCCGTGGACGTGACAGCGCTGGGATCGATCACCTTGGTGGTACTGTTCTCCGCGTTCACTCTCTTGGTGTTACTTGTGTTGCGCGACCGGATGGGCGCCCTCCAGTTGCTCGCGGCTTCGGTGGGAGCAGGCATATTGACAATCGCGACAAAAGACATCATCGAAAGAATTCGTCCAGTGGAGGCTCAACAGTTGATCGTAGCGTCGGGCTTTTCATACCCGAGCGGACATTCGGTTTCGACCTCCGCGCTTTACTTGACGATCGCGATCATCGCAGGCGGTTATGTACAGCACTCGGGCGCAAGAACCGCGATTTTCCTGGCCGTGTCGGCGGTGCTGATCATGGTTGGCGCCTCACGCGTGTACCTTGGCGTTCATTATGCGACTGACGTCCTGAGCGGTATCTCGCTCGGAGCGGCGTGGGCGCTGGTGCTCGCCGGATTCTTCACACTGTTTGGTCATCGTGGTTCGTCCTGAGTGTCCCGTCGCAGCGGCGCAAATACTGCCATGGCCAAACATAGTCATGGCACTTGAAATCGGTCATGGGAATTGTCCGTCGGAGCGATGTCAGAAGACCGCGGCCTCCGACGGTAAGAGTTCCTGTAGTAAGTTTAATTGGGCAAGGATGGTGCTGCCAAACGAAGCCAACAGCATCCGACTGGGGGTCGTAAGTCCTGATAAGTCAGATCACCGGACAAATACCCGCCTAGTACTCCGCTCGTCCGACTACCGCGTTAATCTGGCACGGAACCGAGGTCGATTTGAGACAAAACTGTTCCAAATTGGACAGCCGCGTGTTTCGGCTCTTTTTACAATGTTGCCTCGAACTGGGAGAGACGAGCGGAAGGTTCGTCGTGAGGAATTGGAAAAACCGTATTAGGCCCCATAGCCGGCCGTGTGCGCCGCACGCACCCGCGCAGGGGCGAGGAGGCTACCATGAGTGAGCATGAGCCGCGCGCGAAGCGGCCACTAAGGGAAATGTGGCCGTCTCGGTATTCTAACGACAACACGCGTAGCCAGTTAGTGGGAGAGAGGCAGATCCTCGAGTTGATATCTATGGGCGCGCCTACGCCGACGATCCTGAACAGATTGTGCGCTGCGGTAGATGTTCAGATCGGCGATGTGGTATCGCTCGTCTTCCTGCCGAATGGGGAAGAAAATGATCTCTGGTCGATCACCCAAAGCGCCGCACAAGTGGGTCTCAATGTTTTTTCGACCACGAATATTCTCGCGCACGATAAGACTCTCTTGGGAACACTCGAGATTTACAGCTGCGATCCGCGACGACCCACACCGAATGAATGTCATTTAATCGCGCGCGTGATCCATTTGGCGGCAATCGCGCTTCAATGTCGCGAGGAGAAAGAGGATTTCAAGAGACCTTCTAGACCGTCGAGAGGCGGGATTGACGATGAACTCGAAAGGCCGCGATTCATCAATTGATCTTTACGCGTGCGTGGCTGCTGAAATTCGGCCGACATTAAGACGCTGTGATGAGGCTAACTACGCGAACATGTACAAACACTTCTTCGGACTGCGGGAAAATCCTTTCAACGTCAATCCGGATCCCCGTTACCTTTTTCTGACCCCGCAGACGCGGGAGGCGTTGGACGAACTGACGTACGGAATCCACGCCCGCAAGGGCCTTTTCCTGCTTACCGGCGAAGTCGGAACGGGCAAGACAACCCTCATCAACCGCTTGCTCGACCGCCTGCATCAAGAACAGACGCCCACAGCGTTCATTTTCAACTCGCATCTGGAGGTCAGCCACCTATTTGATTTCATATTGGCAGGTTTTGGGCTGCCGCTCGATGCGGGATCGCAGGATAACGCACTGATGCATCTGAATCAGTGGTTAATCGATCGCTATCGCGCGGGCGAGACGCCGGTGTTGATCGTCGATGAAGCGCAAGGCCTGCCAATGCATGTGCTCGAGGAAATTCGAATGCTTCTGAACCTGGAGACCCCGCACGAGAAGCTGCTGCAGATCGTGCTCGCTGGCCAGCCAGAGCTTAAACAGCGGCTCAAGCGACATGATCTGCGCCAGATCGATCAGCGGATTGCGTTTCGATGCCAAACCGCCGCGCTCACTCTCGGGGAGACTCACGATTATATTTACGCGCGTTTGCACATCGCCGGTGCCAACGGCAAACAGGTGTTTGCGCCCGAGGCCATGGACGCCGTGCACTTTTATTCGCGCGGAATTCCCCGCGTCATGAACCTGCTCTGCGAGCACGCGTTGATCAAGGCCTGTCTGGAAAACGTTCGGCCAGTACCGCTGCACTTCATCGAAGCGATCGCGCGCGAAAACCAATTCGATGACATTAAACCCGTCGCCCCGTCCATGGATTCCGGTGGCACCCTGAGCGCCAACTTGATTGCGATGCAATCGACGGTGGTGAGCGGACCGATTCACCCGCTCCCGGCTTCCGAGCAGAAACGGGTGGAGGGACTTCAACCCTCGGTCCCGACTATGGTTGATTCTGATGCGCATATCCAACTCATTGATGAATTGGCAATCGGACGGGCGCCGCTCGCGCTGGCTCCTCTCCTTCACGTGGTGAAAGCAAAAGCAGAGTGCGACCCGTTGCCAGCCCCCAGTCCTTGTCAGGTGTGCAGTCGTCAGGAGTCCGTGCACCCTCTGACCGCGGTTAACGCGACAGAATCAACGCCTCTTGCCACCATACGGATGACGCTTCTTGCGCTGGGCCTTTCGTTGACTCGTTGGAGTGCAATATGGAGAGATCGTCTTTTGGCCGGCGTCACCTCGCCGGCCTGGACGCAGATGGCGATAACTCTCCTACGGGGCACGAGATGGCCCGCGGATCCAGCCAGAGAGTGGTATCGGCGATGCCTTGCTTGGAGGAACAAATGTCTCAGAGTCCTCGGCTCGATAGATTGGCCGGGAATGAAAGCGTCTCTATACCGGTGGCTTCAGCAACCATGGAATCCAATCCAGTGGCGCTTGCCGGAATCGCGTCTCTTTGAAGCGTGGCGTAGGTTCAGCTATCGAAAGATCTAATTCTTGGCGGCCCATCCAGCGCACTTGAGAATTCTGCCCCGGCGCCAGGATGCTACGTTTACCGGGCATCGAGGGGTGGCAACCCGGCCTCATCCCCGGGGCTAACGCGACACTTCACTCTTGGATTGAATTTGCTTGTGAGATGAGGCGGCAGAAACCCGTCGGGACGAACCTACTCATTGCGTTGGTTGTGTACCTGGTCGGCGGGTCACCGACCCCAATCGAAGCTCTATTTCGGCTGAATGGTTCCTGAGGGTAAGTTCCTTGTAACTCCTGGGTAGTCAGATAACTGGACATCTGGCTTACCAGTGCTCCATTTGTGCCGATAGCGCATTAATCAAGACTTAGGGGACGGACGTTACACCGGTCCTGCGCCCGTGCATGGTGCTATTCAAACATTCGTCATTGGAGCGCTCGCCGCAGGTGCTCCGTACCTTATAGCAAAGTGGATTGCCTCGACTTGAAAAAACTCAGTTCTCGGAATCAGACGCGGATCCCGGCGATACCCCAAAACGTTTCCGCCGCGTCAAACCTCGATCTATTCAATCCTTGCAGTTAGGTCCGAAGCTGTACATTCGATGTGACGTCCGTCACTCGACGTGATGACGTGCATCACCGCACTTCAGGCGCAGCTAATCGTAAAGGAACCTATGTAGGCAGACTTGGAAGCGGTTTCTTGAGGGGGTAGTTATGGGGATGTCGATTGCCGTTGATCCGAGGTCAGCGGGCGTGAAAGCCATGCAGGCACGGGCGCCCCGAGCGTGGCCAAGCACCACCAGATTCAAAACGAAACTCAAAGGACAGCAAGCTTTCGATGCCCAAGCTATTCTCGACTCGGAAGGTTCGGGCAGAAAGGTTGTCAAGTTTCGCAGAAAGGAAACCCTCTTCGCGCAGGGCGATCGCGCGAAGAATGTCATGTACATTCAGAAAGGCTGTGTGGAGCTTACTGTGGTCAATGACAACGGCAAAGAAGCCGTTGTGGGAATTCTGGGACCGGGTGATTTTTTGGGCGTACGGTGCATTGCGGGCCGCTTCATTCGCAGGTCGACGGCGACCGCGATTG